>Ga0068852_100000361_pt1 | contig 30684 bp, 24 predicted proteins | sample KBSCornC22_FD_66594 | JGI IMG/M metagenome (GOLD analysis project Ga0068852, IMG submission 66594) | Corn rhizosphere microbial communities from Kellogg Biological Station, Michigan, USA - KBS Corn C2-2 | ecosystem: Host-associated > Plants > Roots > Rhizosphere > Soil ... | reverse complement strand
TTATCAGCGGAAATTTATACGCTAACTTTTTCCACCAAAATCGCGGAACAGACTCAGGGAAGCCGGAGAAACAGCAGAGGAAAGCTAAACGCTTTGAAATCTATTAAGTAGAGATAACCCCTTTTGTTTCTATTACAAGCAGAAAAAATGGGTGGCCTTGTTGTTTGCCGTGTTCCCGGTCCGTCTAAAACATTTACTTCCCTTGGAACCTTGGCAGCCGCCTTTCGAAGAATGCTTTGATTCCCTCCTGGTAGTCCTCGCTGTCGTACACCTGCCTCCGCATCGCCTGCACTCGCTCAAAGGTCTCCGGACCCAGATTGTGCGAAGCCGAGAGTAGCCGCAGTTCCTCCTTCAACAGGCTGATCACCAGGGGTGAGTTCGCCGAAATCTGTTCCGCGATTTTTCTGGTCAGCGGTTCCAACTCTGCGCGCGGTACTACGTGGCTCACAATCCCTTGCACTACCAGCCGGTGCACGCTCATCGGCTGCGCGGTGAACAGCATCTCTTTGCAGAGACTCATGCCGCCTGCATTCAAAAAGTTCTGCACACCAGAGATGTTGTAAGGCATCCCCAGCTTTGCCGGAGTCACTGCGAATGTGCTGTCCTCGCCGGCAACAATCATGTCGCAGCTCATCACCAGCTCGCACGCCCCGCCCCACACGCTGCCTTCAACCATTGCGATCACCGGAGCAGGGAACAGCTCGATCATCCTGATCACCCGGCGCACGGGATCGTCATACGTCAGCGGATCGCGCCCGTTCGTCGGCATCTCTCCAACGTCAGCACCCGCCGAGAACACCTTCGATCCTGCCGGTGCACGCAGCACGACTACACGGACTTGACCGAGGAGCATTTCTTCCAAAGCCGCACACAGCTCATCAATAAGCACTGTGCTCAGTGCATTATGTTTTGCAGGATTGTTAAGTGTGATCTCACCGACCTTGTCGGTGATCCTAACTTCCACCAGCTCGTAGAACGTCTCCAAAGCTCCACCCGGCCGCCATTCCAGCCGCCGCCGAGTGTAGCCCCAAAAGCCCGAGCGGGGCTGTGACACACCACAGCTTCTTTCCAATCAGCCAATTACTTCCGGAATCGAAGATCAAACTGGGAACTGAGATTTGGAATCAGCTCTACTCGCCGACAACCGCCGGCGCCTGGATCAGCGAGAACATGCCGCCGAATACCTGCTTCAGTTCGCCGATCGTCATCGCACCCTTATGTCCGGGCGAGCACTGGAACTGACTCACCGTGGCGTCCTCCTCAAACTGAAGGACATCGCCATAGAAGAACACGCTGCCGTTGTTCTGGGTCGTCCCGGTAATCACGAGCTTCCGTCCTGGAACCAGTCGCCGCACAACGGGGCTTTCCACCGCATTCAACCGGCAGCTGGGAGCTTTCTTATCAATCTGCTCCCACGTAGTGATCGAGCCACCCTGGAAATAGATTGTCCCCTGGTTCGCGGGCAGAAGAATGTCCACATTCACCGCGACCGTCGATCCCGCCCCGATCGTTGCAATCGGAGCTGTGTCCGGCAGATCAGCGCTCTGAGCGCTCAGGAACGACGAACCAAGCGCGAGTCCAGCAAGAGCAACAAACACAGGAAGATGGCGAGGAAAGCGCATCACCGGATGACTCCTTTTGAGTGCAATCAGAGGATCGATTTGCCCTGAATTCTAGCACTTCCACTTCTCAGCCAGAACAAAAATCCAGCCTTGCCCGCCCATCCGACGTTACCAATCGGTCTTGCATCAATGACGAAACGAGGAGATTTTGCCTGATGCCCAGAACCCCAAAGTCCGCCCCTGAACCGAACCCTTCCGTTGTGGGTCCCACTGATCCCCGCGAACGCTTTCCCAAACCGCCATTTCCGAAGCATCAGCAGCCCACGCCGGGCAGCTCCAAAGACCTCAAGCCGCCGGCGGACTACGGCGAAAACACCTACACCGGGCACGGACGCCTCCAGGGCCGCGTCGCTCTCATCACCGGAGCAGATAGCGGAATCGGGCGTGCTGTCGCCCTCTGCTATGCAAAGGAAGGAGCCGACCTTCTGTTCGCTCACCTGAAAGAAGAGAAAGAAGATGCTGATGAGACAATCCGGCTCGTTGAGTCAGTTGGCCGCAGCGCAATCGCCGTGCCGGGCGACATCCGCAAGCGCGACTTCTGCAGGAAACTCGTCGACCAGACTTTGTCTCAGTTCGGCCGCCTCGACATTCTCGTCAATAACGCTGCCTACCAACGCACCTATGAGAAGCTCGAAGACATTCCTGAGGACGAATTCGACTCTACCTTTCGCACCAATGTCTATGGAACGTTCTTCCTCTCGCAGGCAGCTCTGCCCCGCATGAATCCCGGAGGAGTAATCATCAACACTTGCTCCATCGAGACCTTCACCCCCGAAGCGTCCCTCGCTCCTTATGCTGCCACCAAGGCCGCTCTTGCGAGTCTGACGAAGAGTATCGCGAAGCTCGCTATGGAAGAGCGCGGCGTACGAGTCAATGGCGTGGCTCCCGGTCCGGTCTGGACTCCTCTCATTCCGTCTACCATGGAACCGGAGCACGTGAAGATCTTCGGCCAGAACACAACGTTCAAGCGCCCAGCAATGCCGGTTGAGCAGGCCGCGATATTCGTCTTTCTTGCAAGCGATGACGCAAGCTACGTCAACGGAGAAATCTACGGGGCCACGGGCGGAAGGATGCCAATCTAAGAAGCGGAAACCTCCGGGCCAAGGATGCATTGGCCCGGAGCCGCAAGCTGCGGACCTACTTCTTCTTCGAGCTGCTCGATTTACTGCCGCTCGCATTCGATGAACTCGACTTGTTTCCAGCGCTTTTTGACGACGAACTGTTCGAAGACGACGATCCGCTCGCCTTACCCGACTTGCTGGGCGAGCTTTCAGATGATTTCCTGGGCTCGCCATCATCATCTAGATCATCGGTTCCGGCAGCCTCTTCGTAATCATCGGCATTTTCATCGTCATCGATATCTTCATCTTCCATGTCGGTATCACGGCTAGCGCTCGCCTTGCTGCCGGACGCACTCTGGCTGCTGCCGCTCCCCGATGATGATGAGTGTGACTTCGAACCCCGAGAACCAGTCCGAGACTCATTGCTGTTTTCACTGTCTGACTTATTGCTGCGCCCAGTGTTCGAAGAAGATCCCGAGTGCGACTTGCTTCGTGATGCGTACTCTTCGCTCGACGGATGCACCAGCTTGTTGAAGTTGCTCTTCTCCCCGTCTGCCGTCTTCTCCTGATACACGAGTTCAAGATTGCTTTCATCGAACTTCTCGAAGAAGTCGTCCCATGAAATCTCCTTCAACTTCGAGTCGTTATGGTTCGGCGCCTTCGCGAACTCAAAGCGCAGTATTCCCGGTTCGCCGTTCTTCTCTGTACTCGCCACTTCGGCCGGGACAGCGCCCCGGCTTTCGGCCCATTTACGAATCTCATCGTGGTCCCGTGTCGTTTTCGATAGTGTCATCTTCACTGCTCCTGCAGTCACTAAGTAGGTTCGTGCCGCTTGCTCAGACCCATTGATTCAGCCCTTGGTCGCGAGGTTGGCCGTCAGCTTGGCCGGTTGTGCAGCATATGAAAGTTTTTCGTTGTTCTGTGTTCATTTTGATTTGATACCTTGTCTAGCGGAGGACTTCCCCAATGAACAAGAATCGCAACCGGTTAGCTCTCACTCTTCTGGCCCTCAGCCTGGTCATCACCGGCTCCACAATCGCGCAAGGACCTGAACGCAACATCGATCCTCATCGCCACCCGATTCTCGCGGACGCTCAACGACTGTGCGACCAGGCATATGACCGAGTCTCCGAGGCGCAACGCGCCAATCAATGGGATATGAAAGGACATGCGGCAAAAGCAAAAGCATTGCTGGAGCAAGCCAGTCGTGAGTTGAAGGCCGCGGCTCTCGCCGACAACCGTCACGACCGCCGCTGAAGCAAGACCGAATCCTGAACGGAGGCCGTCTCAGCAGGCGGCCACCGTTCATGGAACTCCTTTCTTGCCTGGGGCCTGCCTTTATACTCATCCCAAGCCTATGCGGACTCATACGTTGCTTGCTCCCCTGCTGGTCGCGGTATCGGCCTCGCTGTGCGCGCAGAATCCCGCCAGACATTCCCCAAACATGACTAGAAAACTTACTCCAGAACAGGTTCAGCGCTCCTCTATCGTGATCGACACCCACGCCGATACGCCGCAGCGGATTGCAGATGACAACTTCGATCTCGCCGATCCGCTGAACGGGGGCAACTGGAACTTGGAATCCGCCCAGAAGGGAAACCTCGGCGCCGAGTTCTTTTCCATCTGGGTGGATCCCGAGGCTAACAAAGGGCACTATGCCCACCGCACGCTCGAGCTGATCGACGCAGTGAAGCAGCAGGTGGCTAAGCATCCTGACAAGATGATTTTTGTCACCACGCCTGAGGGTATTGAACTCGCTCATCGCGAACACAAACTTGCGACACTCATGGGCATCGAAGGTGGTCACTCCATCGAAGACTCCATCCCTCTCCTGCGGCAGTTCTACGCGCTGGGCGTCCGTTACATGACGCTCACCTGGTCCAATTCAAACGGTTGGGCCGACTCATCAGGAGATATCAACGACACCAATGTTCCGCATACCAAAGAAGGTTTGAGCGAGTTCGGAAAAGATGTTGTCTATGAAATGAACCGCCTAGGCATCATGGTCGACATATCGCACGTCTCCGACCGCACCTTCTATCGAACGCTCGTCATCTCTCGTGCTCCCGTAATCGCATCCCATTCTGCGGCCCGAGCGCTCTGCGATGTACCTCGCAACATGACAGACGACATGCTTCGCGCCGTGGCCAATTCGGGCGGCCCTGGTTCCAAGGGCGGCGTCATCCAAGTCAACTTCTACTCCGGGTTTATCTCGCAGCAGTATCGCGACGCGCAGAAAGCAATGCAGCCCGAGGTCGATAAGGCTGTTCAGGCGCTGAAAGACAAATACAAGGCCGAAGGCAAAGAAGCGCCGTCAAAGGAGATCGAGAACCTGCAGCGCCAGTATGCCGATCGCATCCCAAAGCCGCCTCTCTCCGTGCTCATCGATCACATCGACCACATCGCCAAGGTCGCAGGCGTCGACCACGTGGGGCTCGGTTCAGACTTCGATGGTGTCAGCGGTCAGTTGCCTGAAGGGCTCGACTCGCCCGCGGGCCTTCCCAAGATCACCGAGGCGCTGCTGCAGCGGGGCTACTCTGCTGAAGATTGCCGCAAGATTCTCGGCGGCAACCTGCTGCGTGTCTTCCGCGAAGTAGAGCAGGTTAGCAAGCAGCTTCAGGCCGAGAATCGCCCCAGAATTACTGACAGGCAGCCCTACGACAAGACGCAAAAATAGGTCTTCTAATCTCGGCGTGGATCTCAGCGCCCGGTAAGTCGAGTCAGCAAAGCCCCCGCGCAGAACCAGATTGCTGTATTCGCGGCTGTCTGGGCGATCAATAGGAGCAACATGGTCGGCGTCCCGCTGTTCACGTAGGGGAAATACCGTGTGATGAGCAGATGCGCGGGACAGGCCACATTGGTGGCCCAGCCTAAGCGTGACACTAGATCTGAGTAGTTGCCCATCGAATCGTTCACAATGAGTGCAGCGCTCGCCAGAAACCCGAACAGGCCAAGGACAATCGCGAATCTCCATCGGTCGAGCACGATCACTCCGCGGAAAAGACAGGGAAAGTGGCTCCATCATAGCGCTCTCCCCGATCAGTTTCAGAAGGAATTCCTCAATCCTTGATTACGCCTGTATATTGCCAGCATGAACAAACGTTTCGGTTTGGGCATCTCTCTCGTTGTTGCGCTTGCTTCCTGCTCTCTGCCCGCACAGACCTTTTCCGTCACTTTCCAGAGAAGTCTCAGCGACCAACCGCTCGATGGGCGCCTTCTCCTCCTGCTCTCCACGGACGCGAGCGCCGAACCGCGATTCCAGATCGATGACTCCCCTCGTTCTCAACTCATGTTTGGCATGACTGTCGACGGGTGGGCCGCTGGACAGCCGAACGTAGTAGACGCCTCAGCGCATGGGTATCCGATTCGCAGTCTCAGAGATGTCCCTCCGGGGGAATACACCGTCCAAGCCGTCCTCAACAAGTACGAGACCTTCCACCGGAGTGACGGCAAGACCATCAAACTGCACCCCGACATGGGCGAAGGCCAGCATTGGAACATCTCGCCCGGCAACCTCTACTCCAAGCCGAAGAAAATCACCGTCGGACACAACGCCGCTCCGATCACCGTTGAGCTGACCGATGTCATACCGGCGATCCAGCCGCCGAAGGATACGAAATACATCCGTTACATCCGCATCCAGAGCGACGTCCTCACGAAATTTTGGGGACGGCCCATGTTTATCGGCGCGGCGATTCTCGTCCCCGACGGCTTCGACGAGCACCCCAGCGCACACTTCCCGCTCATCATCTTTCACGACCACTTCGTCGATGACTTCGATGGATTCCGCACCACGCCGCCCGATCCAAATCTGAAACCCGGCTACAGCGAACGCTTTCATCTCGCCGCATACAACCGCATCCAGCAGGAAGAGGCTTACAAGTTCTATCAGCAATGGACTTCGCCCAACTTCCCGCGCGTGCTGATCGTCAAAATTCAGCACGCGAACCCGTACTATGACGATTCGTACGCCGTGAACTCCGCCAACGTCGGACCTTATGGCGATGCCATCGAGAGCGAACTCATTCCTGCAATCGAAAAGCAGTTCCGCGGGCTCGGCCAGGGCTGGGCTCGATTTGTCTACGGCGGTTCAACCGGCGGATGGGAATCGCTCGCTGTGCAGGTCTTCTATCCGGACCACTACAACGGTGCCTTTGCTGCATGTCCCGATCCCATAGACTTCCATGCCTTCACCAACATCAATCTCTACGACGACAAGAACGCATTCTTTCTCGAAGGCGCTCACAAGCGAGTGGCTCAGCCCGCTATGCGCGACTACCTCGGCCACACATTCATCACCACTCAGGAGATCAATCAATACGAGCTCGCGCTCGGCGATCACGGCCGAAGTGGAGAGCAGTTCGACATCTGGCAAGCGGTCTACTCCCCGCTCGGGGAGGATGGCTATCCGAAGCCAATCTTCGACAAGGAAACTGGTGAAATCGATCACGCCGTCGCCGAGTACTGGCGTCAACACTACGACATGGAAGCGATCCTGGAACGCGACTGGCAGACGCTCGGCCCGAAGCTAGCCGGAAAGATCCACATCTATGTAGGGTCCGACGACACCTACTTCCTCAATGACGCTGTGTATCGCATGGAGGAATTCCTGAACAAGACCAGAAGTCCTGCTTACGGAGGGGAAGTGACATACGGCCCGCGAGCCGAACACTGCTGGAATGGAGACCCAAACCTTCCGAACGCCTATTCACGCCTGCACTACAACACCCAATATCTGCCCAAGATCCTGGAGCAGATCAAGAAGACAGCACCGTCCGGCGCCGACCTCACAAGCTGGCGATACTAGGTGAAATGTGCGTGAGATGGGCCGGAACTGACTAACGGCCCGGCTTCCCGCTCGGTCTGCGCGATCCCGAAGATTGCTTTTTCGGTTTCCCGGAAGTGGACCGTGCCTTTGCCGAATTCGCTTCCGAACCGGAGGCAGACGCGTTCGGTTTCGTGCTGGGAGCAGCTGTGGCCTTCTGCATATTGTCAGGGGTCATTGCGGGATCGCGATGTTGTGTGGCATGCGAAGGGATCGCGGCGGCAAGGAAGAGAACCAAGGCAACTACAACAGCAAAATAGAAGGCGATGCGCGCTTTCATGAAGAACAACTCCGTCAGAAAGGGTGGCCCAGACTGGCAGGTTATCTGTGTCGTCCTGCTCCGTCGTAACCAGTACATCGCTTGCAAAAGTTACTGTACATACAACATGGGAGCGGGACACTACCACAAAGGTGGGGGGATCTCAAATTGAAAGACCGGCCCCTGGTTGAGGGCCGGTCTCACTCCGAGGCGAAAGTTATTTCGCCGGCTTGTGGTTCCCAGGACGGCTGTGAGTGGTCCCATCTTCTCCGTCCTTATACTCTGCGGGTTTCGATCCGCTGCTAGCGGGCGGCGCGGCTGTCCTGTCCTTGCCTTGATAAAGGGGATTCGTCCCTTGCAGGCCGCCGTCCTTGTACAACGGATTCGATTGCGCCTGCGACATCTTGCCAGCGTCTTTCGATCCCCCATCAAGCGACTCTGAGGCATGCGCCGAATTGCGTGAGTTGAGGTATTCGTGCGGATCACCCGAAACAATCTTGCCCGTTGCCATCCCGGTTCCCGTTTCTCGCGGCGTTACCGGGCCTGAGTTGTACGATTCTCTGCCGGTAGCCATGCCGCTGCCTGTTTCACGTGCTGTTACAACCCCGGATTCGAAAGCGGACTGTTCTTTCGGAGCATTACCCACGCGCCCCGTAGCCATACCGCTGCCGGTCTCGCGGGCAGTGACAGTTACCGGCTGATGCTGGCGTCGTCCAGAGGCCATTCCTGTGCCCACCTCCCGCTCAGATGCGGATGGGCTGCTCGACTCGCGAGTCTGCGATTCGGTTGACTGAGTCGGCTTCTGCTTGTCTTTTGGCGACTGCGCTACTGCCACTGCAGCAGCCAGCACGACCACGGCAACAACGTGAAAAATGATTCTTGGCTTCAACTTTCGACCTCCTCCACTTGCGCTTCGATCGAGCCGGTGACCTGAGGCCTGAGAAACTTTAAGGTCACTCGAACTCCAGCTAATTCGATCCAGTAAGCGCTGTAAGCGTGTCAGTCGTAAATACAACCTACCGGGAGCCGGGTAACACCTAGGTACTTTACGAGTCAGTGCGGTCTGTGCGGCTCACAGATTCACTGAGACTGCTCCGTAGCTCTCCGGCTCAACATCGGCAAGGGTTTCTGTGAAGTCCCAATAGTGCCCGTTGAAGTCCTGCGCATTGTACTGGCGTTCGCCGTACATGTGATCCTTCGGTTCGGTCAGGATGACAGCGCCATTCTGCCGCGCCCGCTCACAGTGCGCCAGGGCATCCTCAATGCGCACCTGGACGATGCACGAGCGGTTTGGCTTCACTTCACCCTCGGCAACGGTGAAGCAGCCATCGCCGGCGCGCATCTGGATGCGGTGATTCGCAATGCGAAGCCGCACTGTGAAACCGAAAGCCTTCGCCAGCCATTCCGCTGCAGCACTGGGATCTGGATAAATGAGAACGGGAATTACAGGGCAAGGGGGAACAGACCGATTTTTGCGCATTTTGAGTGGCCTCCGCTTGCGGCGTGAGAGGAAAGCTGAAGGTTAGCGCACGCCGTTATCGGAGTCAAAAAGGTGAACCAAACCGCAAGATGAATCAATGGCCGACGGCAACTCGGTTCGGTGCTTTGTTTGACGCCACCTCATTGTTTTCGCCTGGCTTGGCGAGTAGAGCAATCACCCGGTATGTTTCAACCTCGGTCTTCCTGCCATCGGGCCCGACATTCCAGCTCAGCTTGGCGCTCTGACCCGTAAATTCTGCATCCGCTCGCTCGGTAAGCGGCATTCCACAGCTATGCCGGTTGATGTAGTTTCCGTTTGCAGAGTGGCGGCTCACGCAATTAACGAGAGCGATACGTCCGTCTGGCAATCCAAGGGACAAGGTTGTTCCAGAGAGCAGGTAAGAAGGGATCCCCTTCACATCTGCGCCTTGGTTCGGATCAGGGCAGTTGGCTGGATCGGGATCGAGCGTACAGGCTCCAGTAACGTCAGCATTCGGGCCGGAATATCCTGGAATGACGGCGTGGTAGACAATGTCGCTGTCCTGACGGTACAAAACGCTCACAGGAACTCTCTGCGCAACAGCCAAAGCACCTGAAAATGAGAGTGATAGAGCAGCCAGCCCGAAAGCCAGCCAGGGGGATTTGCGCATATACAGTCCTCTAGAAGTAGCTTTAATTTAGAACTCTACAAACAATTAGATAGCAATTCCCGTTAAAAGTCGCGGCAGGTTTCTCTGGGGTAACGTGACAGAAGGGAATCGCGCACTGTCTGAAGTGTCTGGATTTGCGCACCTTGTGTCATTGCCACACCTGCAGTTTCGACCTCGTTTTCAACTGATCGCAAGTATTTTTGCCGGCTCGTAAAATAGACACAGGCTCATGGCTGAATTCACTCATCTCCACCTGCACACCGAATATTCTCTGCTCGACGGCGCATGCGACGTTCACAAACTCATTGATCGCGTGGCAGCGTTGGGTCAGAAGTCCGTTGCCATGACTGATCACGGCAACATTTACGGCGCCGTGCACTTCTTCAACGCTGCTAAGGCCAAGGGCATCAAGCCGATCCTGGGTTGCGAGCTCTACATCTGCAAGGCCGAAGACCATCGAGCCGAAACTCCGAACGATCAGTACAACCATCTTCTCGTTCTCGCCGAGAGCGAAGAAGGCTACCGCAACCTGATCCGGCTTACCAGCGAAGCTAGCCTGCATGGGTTCTATCGCAAGCCCCGCGTCAGCAAAAAATTTCTAGCAGAGAATTCCAAGGGGCTGGTCGGCTTCTCCGGCTGCCTCAGTGGCGAGCTCTGCGAGGAACTCACAGCAGGGAAGTACGAGAGGGCGAAAGCCGTCGCTTCGCAATATCAGGACATCTTCGGCCGTGGCAACTTCTATCTCGAAATTCAGGATCAGGGCCTCGAAGCAGAAAAAAAGATTCAGTCTGGTCTTTTCCAACTTGAGAAGGACCTGAACATTCCTCTCGTCCTGACCAACGACTCACACTACTTGTGCGGCGAAGACTCTCACGCGCATGATGTGATGCTATGCGTGCAGACCGGCGCGAAAATCCACGATGCGGACCGCTTCCGATTCGACTCGGATCAATTCTTCGTCAAATCCGCAGACGAAATGGCTCGCATCTTTCCGGATTCCCCCGGCGTCATGGATCGAACCATGGAAATCGCCGAGCGCTGCAATTTCAAATTGCATCCGGTCGAGAACCCATTTCCAGAATTCGCTGTCCCCTCCGGCCACACCATCGACAGCTACTTCGAGCAAGTCTGCCGCGAGGGCTACAAAAAACGCCTGGAGACAGCGATCCATCATCTGGATACGCAAGGCCTGTTGCGGCAACCCATTCACGACTACGATGCGCGTCTCGAACGCGAGATCGACTGTATCAAGCAGATGAAGTACGCAGGCTACTTCCTCATCGTCTGGGACTTCATCAAGTACGCAAAAGATCATGGCATTCCGGTCGGTCCCGGTCGCGGGTCGGCTGCTGGATCGCTTGTCGCCTATGTCATGGAGATCACGAACATTGACCCGCTCCAGAACGTGCTCCTCTTTGAGCGCTTCCTGAACCCTGAGCGTGTATCGATGCCTGATATCGACGTCGACTTCTGCATGAATCGTCGCGGCGAAGTGATCGATTACGTCACGCGCAAATACGGCCGCGAGCAGGTCGCGCAGATCATTACCTTCAATACCATGGCTGCCAAAGCTGCCATAAAAGACTGTGGTCGAGCCCTCGATATGCCATACGGAGACGTGGATCGCGTCGCGAAGCTAGTGCCCCCTACCATCGGCATGACTCTCGACAAGGCTCTTGAGGAATCACCCGATCTACGCAAGGTCTATGACAACGACAAACAGATTCGCGAACTGATCGACACCGCCAAAAAGCTTGAAGGTCTGGTCCGCGGTCAGGGTGTTCACGCGGCCGGCGTTGTGATCGCTCCGCGTGCCCTCACGGAACTCGTTCCTGTAGCGCGCACAAAGAACGATGAAATCGTCACCGCGTACGATATGAAGGCCGTCGAGAAGATGGGACTTCTCAAGATGGACTTCCTCGGCCTGACGACTCTCACCGTCATCACCGACTGTCTTGCTCTCATCGAGAAGAATCGCGGCGTCAAGATCGACATTGAGACCATCCCGCTGAAGGATGAAGAAACCTACAAAAAGGTCTTCCACTCCGCACTCACTTCCGGCGTATTCCAGTTCGAATCGGGCGGCATGCGCGACGTACTTCGCCGCTACAAGCCGGAAACGGTGGAGGACCTGACTGCGCTTAATGCGCTGTACCGGCCCGGTCCGATCCAGGGCGGAATGATCGACGACTTCATTGAGCGCAAGTGGGGCCGCCGAAAAGTCGAATACATGCTCCCGCAACTCGAAGGCATCCTGAAAGAGACGCTTGGCGTCATCGTCTACCAGGAACAGGTGATGCAGATCGCCAACGTTGTCGCCAGCTACTCGCTTGGTGAAGCTGATCTGCTGCGCCGAGCCATGGGCAAAAAGAATGCCGAGGAGATGGCCAAACAGCGTGAGCGCTTCATGAGCGGCGCCGCCGCCAACGGGATCAACAAGAACACCGCAGGTGAGCTTTTCGATCAAATGGAGAAGTTCGCTGGCTACGGATTTAACAAGTCGCACTCCGCCGCCTATGCACTCCTTGCCTATCAGACCGCGTATCTGAAGACCCATTATCCCGTTGAGTTCATGGCCGGACTACTGACGTCAGAAACCTCAAAGCCCGAAAACGTCGTCAAGTACATTGGCGAGTGCAGGGAAATGAATATTGCCGTCGAACCGCCCGACGTGCAGGTCTCGGGCGCTCAGTTCACGCCCCATGGCGACGCCATTCGCTTCGGCCTGGCCGCGGTGAAGAATGTCGGCGGCAACGCCATCGAGTCCATCATCAAGGGCCGAACTGAAGCCGGAGGCCGCTTCAAGGACCTCTGGGAATTCTGCGAGAAAGTCGACCTACGCGTGATGAATAAGCGCGTGATCGAGTCGTTGATCAAGGCGGGCGCGCTCGATTCTTTCGGGCTGCGCGGTCCGCTCTTTGCTGGTATAGACAAGGCAATGGAGAGCGCGCAAAAAGCGCAGAAGGACGCCGCCCAGGGCCAGGCTGGTCTCTTCGGTCTGTTCGACGAAGGTCCTGCACATGCGAAGAACGGCCATGACTTGCCGAAGGTCCCCGATTGGGAAGAGGGCGAGCGTCTAGCAAACGAGAAAGAAGTCCTCGGATTCTTTGTGTCAGGTCACCCCCTCGACAAGTACGCGGACAAGATCAAGAATCTTGCAGGAATTATTTCCACCGCCGAGGCGCTTGAGCGAAAGCCCCCCGAACGGCGCTGGGGCAAAGATGCGGACCCGGCTGACGAAATCCAGGTTGCCGGTATCATCCATGGCTTTAGAGTCCAGAAGAGCAAGCGCGATGGAAAGCTTTACGCTGTGGGATCGCTCGAAGACGCTACCGGCAAGATCGAGCTCATTAGCTTTGCGCGCGACTACGAGCGCTTAACGGAGCAGTGGAAGATCCAGGCCCCCGTTGTAATTCGCGGCATGCTCATGGGCGAAGAAGATTCTGCTCCCAAGATTTCAGTCAGCGGGATACAGCCGCTCGAGGACGTGAAGGTCAAGCTTCCGAATGCTGTCCGCATTCGCATCAGCCTCGATCGCGCGACGGATGAAATGTTCGCTAACCTCAAAAGCGCGGCAGAGGCGGCTCCCGGTCCGGGCAAGGTGATGATCTTTCTCGAGAAGAGAGGTGAGTTCCAGGTGATCTTGGAGCCGGAACAGATGAGCGTCGCGGCAGACCGCTGCTGGGTCGAGCGTGTCGAAGAGCTAACCGGGAAGGGAACCGTTCAGCCTATTTCCTAGAACAAAAATGGCAGCCGTCCCGGTCGAGCCCTGAAGCTCCCCGAATCTGGCTGCCTTGATCTCAAGAAAGGTAATTGGACCCACAGTAGGGCGGTTTGCATAAAAAGCCCATAACACGAAAGTGGCCCCTGCCTGTCGTTCGAAGCAACTATTTGCCACTCAATGACTTCGTGCCAGTTATTAATGTTGTACTTTCTCTGAGGCTAGCGCAGGAAAGCCTCCGTAAGCCCACCATCCACCGGGAAGATGTGTCCGGAAGTGCACCGCGTCTTCGGACTGGCCAGGAACAGGATCGCTTCAGCACAGTCTGCCGGATCGATAGGCTGATGCGTCAAGGTGCGCTTCGCGTAAAAACCAGCCAGAACTCCGCGCAACTCCTCGTCCGACTTCGACTCATCGAATGGAATGTTGTACTTGGTCAGCGAGGCCTTGACGCGATCGCGCGGAAACATCGTGCTTCCCTTGACGACAGTCGCCGGACTCACTGCGTTTACGCGAACCTTCGGCGAGAGCGAAACAGCCAGTTCGCGGACAAGGTGCGACAGTGCCGCCTTGCTCACGTCGTAGGCTTCGCTGCCTCGCTTGGCCACTACTGCATTCGCCGAACTGGTGAACACGATGCTGCCATCAAGATTCTGTTCGCCGAAAACCTTCGCGGCTTCATCAGCCAGAATGTAGTTCGCCGTCACGTTGATGTCGAGCGTGGTCGCCCACAGTTCATCTGAGATATGCCCATCCGGCGAAGAAGGAAATAGCGCCGCCGTGTTGATCAGAATATCGATGCCACCGAATGCTGCCACCGTCGCGCGAATGGCTTCACGGACCGCATCGCGTCTCCTGATGTCGACTGCTGTCGAACCAACCAGTTCCTTGTGCGATATCTTCGCAAGTTCATCTGCAACACACTTGGCAGCTGATTCATCACGATCGGCAATCATCACATGCGCGCCTCGGGCCGCAGCGATGTGCGCCACCTCGCGTCCGATCCCGCTTCCGCCGCCTACAACAAGCGCGATACGACGGCTCAGCTCCTTCTCCGGCGGTTGTCGGCGCAACTTCGCCTCTTCCATCGTCCAGTATTCGATCCGGAATGCCTCGATAGGTGGCAGCGCGACATAGTTGCTGAAGCTCTTGAAGCTCTCCGGGTCCATCCCCTCACCGCATTGTGGAAGCGAACCCTTCACGTCCTTTGTTCCCGCTAGCAGGCTGGCGCCCTCCATCACGTGTATCGCGTTCGTATAGAACTCGCCTGTAATGCGCGCCTCGGTCTTACTCTTTCCGAAGCTGAACATACCCAATCCTGGGATCAGCACGATCGCAGGGCTTGGATCGCGCAGTGGCGGCGAATCCGGCTTTACGAAATAGTGATAGTAAGCAAAGTATTGCTCTTTATATTCAGCGAGAGTGCGGTCGATCTGCGACTTTAGCTCATCAACGCTCCCATCCTTTTCCCACGGCACAAACATCGGCCGGATCTTCGTCCGGATAAAGTGATCCGGGCAACTGGTGCCCAGATAGGCAAGCTGTTCCGCGTGCTCAGAGTTCACGAACTGCAAAACGTCCGCAGCGTCGCTGAAACTTGCGATCAATCGATTCTGCGCACTCAGCCGGCCGCGCAGATAAGGCACGATCTCGGTTGCTAGCGCCTTCCGATCTGCCCGCGATGGCACCGCTTCGCCTCCAAACCGCTTCGGGCCAACTGCCTCGCCGTGCCGTGCAATGAATTGTCCGATCTGATCGATGATGGTGATGGTGTTTAGATAGCATTCGCGCTGTGTCTCGCCCCAGGTGAACAGGCCATGGCCCCCCAGCACGATTCCATCGCATCCCGGGTTCATTTCGACGGCCTTGCGCATCATCAGCCCCAATTCGAAGCCGGGTCGCAGCCAAGGTACCCAGATCAGCGAGTGATTGAATTCGCGATTGAATTCCTCCATTTTCTGCTTGCCGTTTGCAGAAGCAGCCATCGCGATGCCCCAATCAGGGTGCAGGTGATCGACATGCCGGAATGGAAGGAAACCATGCAGCGGTGTGTCGATCGATGCGGCAACGGGATTATCCCCGAAGGTGCAAACCCTGTACATCGCCACCATATCGTCTTCGAAATCCACACCTTTGTAGATCTTCTCGAGTGCCAGCAGCTTGTCCAGGTAAAGGGTCGCGAATCCTGTGCGCTTGATGCTGCCGAGGTCGCCGCCTGAACCCTTCACCCATAGCACCTCAACCTCTTCACCGGTGAGTGGATCGATCTCCTTCACTTTGGAACTGGTGTTACCGCCCGCAAAGTTCGTGATGCGGAGATCCGATCCAAGCAGGTTCGAGCGATAGCGAAGAGACTCAGGCTCGTCGAGACCGGCTGCAACATTAGCGTCCCATCGATCTTCAAGGAATCGAAGCGCTGTATTCGAAAGAGTAGCTTGCGACATGATGCACCACCGATCCAGAGAAATTCTCAGACTTCGATTGTAAAGCCAGAAAACCCGGAACAAACTTGAAGACGCGGGCCTTGGAGAGCGTCTCAGGCGTCGTCCCGAACGATGATTACGCTGAGAAAGCGCGGTCCATGCACACCCTTGATCCGCGTCATTTCAATGTCCGCTGTCGCCGAGGGGCCGGAGATGTAGGTTGCGAGCCGCGGGGGTTCGATGAAGCGGGCAAAGTACTCCGGTAGCGTCTCCACAATCTGAAAAGCGCGAAGCACGCACAGGTGGAAGTCGGGCAAGAGCGAAATCACGCGCCTGCCTTCTGCAGGCCCATGATGCAGCACGATTGTTCCGGAATCCGCGACACCGGCCGACGCTGCTGTGACCACCCCGCCGCATCGCTCGATCTCATCGTGGCTCAGGTTCTGGTCGACGAGCCAGGTGATGCCGGTGCCCATCCACTCCTGTGGAATTCCGGCCGGAACTACAAAATGATGCGTCCCGCTGTGTTGCAACTGGCGCACGACAATGTGGGGCAGATCCGCCGGCGCACTCTCCACAACCTCTGCTCCATATTCATGCAGACGCTCGGTCATGAGTTGAACACGTCCTTGCTGATCGAGCGCCCCAACTCGAACATAGCCGCGAGGAATGGCTTCATACTGATCTATATCGGAACTGGTCGCCGCGCGAACGGCATCAAGGATTGTCTGGCGGGAACTTCTGGTCATCTCGCCTCCTTGCCCCGTCCGGTTTCGCGTTCGGCCCACCACTGCCGAAACGTCTGGTCGGGCATCCCTGGCAGGTCACGCGACAGCGTCCAGCGCGCACCCAGATTAGGCAGCTTCCGGACCCAACCATCCTTATCAGTAAAGAATCGAAGCCCAAATCGGCCGAACCTTTGCGCAAAGCGGAACCGCGCAGCACTAGCAAAAGCGAAGTTTGCCGCCTTCATCCCAACGTACATGGGATCGAACCAGCGCTTTGTTTCCGCCCGCTCCTGATCTACAACCTTTGCCCGAAGATCAATCAGTACCTCAGGGATGTTGATCTTTACGGGGCACACCTCATAACAAGCGCCACACAGTGACGACGCGTAAGGCAATGACTGCCCATGCCGCATATGCTCGAGCTGCGGGGTTAGAATCGCCCCAATCGGACCAGCATAGGGCGATCCGTATGCGTGGCCCCCGGTTTGCCGGTACACGGGACAGGTATTCAAACACGCGGCGCAGCGGATGCACTGCAGCGTTTGCCGCTCTACCTTGCGGCCCAGAATCTCAGATCGACCATTGTCAAGCAAGACGACGTGAAATCGCTGCGGACCATCGCCTGGCACTACTCCAGACCACAGCGAGTTGTACGGATTCAGACGCTCGCCCGTTGCCGAGCGCGCAAGCACCTGTAACAGCACTTCAAGATCGCCGAACCTGGGCAGCACCTTTTCAATGCCGGCCAGAGCGATCAATGTCTGTGGCAGGGTCAGGCACATGCGCCCATTGCCTTCCGACTCCACAATCGCAACTGATCCAGTTTCGGCAATGAGGAAGTTCGCCCCGCTGATTGCAGTTGGAACGCTGAGAAACTTCTTCCGCAAATACGCACGAGCCGCTGCTGTGAGTGCCTCTGGATCGTCGGGGAGTTCCGGCAACCCCATCCGCCTCGCAAAAACTTCGCGGACCTGTTGCCGGTTCACATGAAGTGCGGGCACCACGATGTGAGATCCCTCGTCCTCACCAAGCTGCAATATCAGTTCCGCCAGGTCAGTTTCGATTGCCGCGATCCCCGCCTTCTCCAGTTCAGGGTTGAGCTGGATCTCGGCAGAAGTCATCGTCTTGATCTTGATGACCTCACTGGCCTTCTCTTCGCGCAATATGCCGAGGATGATCTGTCTTGCCTCTGCGGCATCTTTCGCCCAATGAACCACGCCGCCTGCTGCAGTGCAGTTCTTTTCAAACTCCTCAAGATAGCTTGCAAGGTTCGCTAGTACATGCGCTCGGATGGCCGCGCCTGAGGTGCGCAACTCCTGCCAGTCCTGCTTCTCGGCCACCAGCCGATTGCGTTTCGCCTGGATAACGTCAGTCGCGTGCGCGACGTTCTTGCGCAGTTGCGTGTTTTGCAGGATTGGCAGCGCGGCATCCGGAAACGGAGGTGCAATGCGCGGATCCATCACCGGACCACTCACCGGGCACTCTCCTGCGTGCTTTCTTTGGTGCTCGCAAGAATTTCAGCCAAATGAATCGGCCTCATAGTCTCATTGCGCCGATGCAGGGCCCCGCCCACGTGCATCAGGCAACTGTTATCCAGAGCGGTGCAATACTCCGCATTCGTAGCCAGCAGGTCCGTGAGCTTTGCATCGAGCATTGCGGTGGACACCTCGGCATTCTTCACCGAGAATGTCCCGCCGAATCCACAGCAACGATCGAGATTCGCGGCCGGTACCAGCTTCAGCTCGCGTACTTTGCTGAGCAGTTTGAAAGGGCGCTCGGCGACATGCAGACTGCGCAGTCCATGGCAACTCGCGTGATACGCAACCCGGTGCGGAAAATACGCGCCGACATCTTCAATCCCAAGCTTGTCTATTAAGAACTCGCTCAGTTCAAAGACCCTGGGAAGCAGGTCGGCGAATTGACTTCGCAGTTCCTCATTTCCAAGTTCCTCGAACAGCCCAGCATATTGATCGCGGATCATCGCAACGCACGACGACGATGGGATCACTACGCATTCTGTATCCCGGTACAACTGTACGAATCGCTTCGCTTGCGAATACGCTTCTCCCCGGAATCCCGTGTTGGCGTGCATCTGGCCGCAGCAGGTCTGCGCCGGCAGGAAATCGACATCCACTCCCAGCCGCTCCAGAAGTCGCACCACTGCACGTCCCGTCTCGGGAAAAAGTGTGTCGTTATAGCAGGTGATGAAGAGCGAAGCGCGCATCGTTTGATGCCAGCCAAACGGCAGCCCGGCATGAAAGGGAAGAATATGCGATAGTGCCGCAACGCGTCTATGATCCAACTCACGCGGGAGTCCGCTCAAGCGAATACATAGCAATTGAGCGTCGGGAAGGAAGACACAATATAGGCTCCTTCCGGCTAACTCAGCAGAAAGCCACGATCATTTCGTAGCTTCGTCCAGCGCGAGATTCAGTTTCAGAACATTAACGCGAGGCTCGCCAAAAAGCCCAACGGTCCGGCCCTCCGTGTGCAGTCCGATGAGTTCATCTATCTGCTGCACGGTCATTCTTCGCGCCTTGGCCACACGGAGTGCCTGAAAGTAGGCGTTATCAGGCGTGATGTCCGGGTCTAGACCAGACCCCGACGTCGTCACGGCATCGATCGGCACCGGATGGCCCGGGTTCTCTGCAGAGAGCTTATCGATGTCGCCCTGCAAGCGTTGCACAAGCCTGGCGTTCGATTGTGCAAGGTTCGACCCGCCCGATGAGGTTGCGTCGTAGCCGTTTCCGGCGGCTGACGGGCGCGGATGGAAGTACCGGTCTGAAGCGAAGCCCTGAGCCAGCAGTTCCGACCCAATGATCTGGCCGTTTCGCTCGATCAGGCTGCCCGCTGCTTTATGCGGAAAAAGGGCGCCGGAGATCGCAGTGAGCGCCAGCGGGTAAGCAAGTCCGAACAGCACGGTCATAAGTAGCGTAAAGAAGATCGACGTACGCCACACGGAGTGCGACGTCTGAAGATCCTGTGTGTGCACAGCCGGTGAGAGAATTTCTGAAGTATTCACGGTTCGTTCCTCGTTTGTTCAAACGGCAGGTTCATGCCAGGTGCGCCGCTACCAGCAAGACGTCAATGGCTTTGATTCCGATAAAAGGAATAATGACCCCGCCCACGCCATAGATGAGCAGGTTCTGCCGCAGCAACGCCTCGGCTGCTTTCGGCTCATATTTAACGCCGCGAAGAGCCAGCGGTATCAAGGCGATGATGATGATCGCATTGAAGATTACTGCCGACAGAATCGCCGACTGGGGCGTCGCGAGATGCATGATATTCAGAGCGTTCAGTACCGGAAATGCCCCGGCAAACATCGCCGGTATGATCGCGAAGTATTTCGCGACGTCGTTCGCAATAGAAAACGTGGTCAGCGCCCCTCGCGTCATCAGCAGTTGCTTTCCTATCTCCACAATTTCGATCAGCTTCGTGGGGTTCGAATCGAGATCGACCATGTTGCCGGCTTCCTTGGCGGCCTGCGTGCCCGAGTTCATCGCCACGCCAACATCTGCCTGCGCCAATGCAGGAGCGTCGTTTGTGCCGTCGCCCGTCATCGCGACCAGTTTGCCTTTCGCCTGCTCCCGCTTGATCAAGTCCATCTTGTCCTTCGGCTTTGCCTCGGCAAGGAAATCATCAACTCCAGCCTCGCGTGCAATCACTGCCGCTGTCAGTGGATTGTCGCCGGTGATCATCACAGTTCGGATTCCCATCGCTCGAAGGCGGGCCAGGCGCTCCTTCAGTCCCCCCTTCACAATGTCCTTTAGATAGATCACACCCAGAGCGGTCGAGTTTTCAGCAACAACGAGGGGTGTTCCTCCAGCCCTGGATATCTCCTCTACTGCCTCGCGAACTTTCTTGGGAAGCGCCGATCCCTGGTCCTCCAAAAACCGTGCAATCGCCGCAGCGGAACCCTTCCTTATTCGCATTCCGGGCAAATTGACGCCACTCATCCGCGTTTGTGCAGAGAAGGGGACGAACTCCGCATGGACACCTCCGAGATCCCGTCCGCGCAAGTTGTACTTCTCCTTGGCTAGCACAACGATGGAGCGGCCCTCCGGCGTTTCGTCCGACAAAGAAGCAAACTGAGCCGCATCGGCTAGCCGCTCGGCCGTCACATCGGGTGCAGGAATAAACTCGGTCGCCTGTCGGTTTCCCAGCGTGATCGTGCCGGTCTTGTCCAGCAAAAGCGTGTTCACATCGCCCGCCGCTTCCACGGCTCGTCCGCTCATTGCCAGCACGTTGTATTGCACCAGCCGGTCCATACCTGCAATGCCGATTGCCGATAACAACCCTCCGATCGTTGTCGGAATCAGGCATACGAGCAGCGACACGAGCACAAAAATTGTCTGCGGAGCCTTGGAATAGATCGCAAACGGCTGCAGCGTGACCACCGCCAGAAGAAAAACGATTGTCAGCCCTGACAGCAAAATCGATAGCGCAATCTCATTCGGTGTCTTTTGCCTCGTCGCTCCTTCGACCAGGGCGATCATGCGATCGAGGAACGTCTCACCCGGATTCGACGTAATCCGAACTTTGATCCAGTCGGAGAGCACTTTCGTTCCGCCAGTGACAGCCGATCGATCTCCGCCTCCTTCGCGTATTACAGGCGCCGATTCGCCGGTAATCGCAGATTCATCCACTGAAGCGACACCTTCCGTGACCTCGCCGTCCCCCGCGATGTAGTGTCCTGCAGGAACGTAGATCACGTCGCCGGCACGGAGCTGTCCGCTTGTCACCTGTTCCAGCGCTCCAGACACTGTGTAGCGCTGAGCGATGGTCTCCCCCTTCGCCTTACGCAGCGTGTCTGCCTGGGCTTTGCCTCGGCCTTCAGCCATGGCTTCAGCGAAGTTCGCAAACAGGACGGTGAACCAAAGCCAGAGCGTGATCTGCAGATTGAATCCGAACCCCTGCCGATTGTGAATTGCGTCAGTTATGAGCAACGACGTCGTTAGTAGGCTGCCCACTTCGACAACGAACATCACCGGGTTCTTGATCATCCAGCGGGGGTTCAGTTTTTTCAATGAGTAAATCGCTGCCTGGCGAACGATCTGCGCATTCCACAGACTCTTCTGCTCCAATCCGCCCGCGGTCGTCTTCCTCTTCCGGTGTCCACGATGCTCAGGCGGCAAGGGGGCGGAAGGGGGAATCGGGACCTGCGAATCTGGGCCTGACGAGCTTGACGGTACTTCCGCTTGGGCCGCAAAGCTGAAATCGTTATAGGAACTCATGAATCAGGTCTCCTCAGAAGAGCTGGCCGGCTTTCAACAGCAGGTGTTCAAGAATTGGCCCAAGACTTAGAGCAGGGAAGAAGGTGAGTGCGCCAAGAATCAGAACCACACCAACAAGCAGCACGGAAAACAGAGGTGTGTTGACCGGGAACGTTCCGGGCGAAGGCGGTACGCTCCTCTTTTGCGCCAGGTTTCCAGCCAGGGCCAGAACCGGAACCATCATGAGGAAGCGTCCGATGAGCATGTCCCAGCCGATCGTGACGTTGTACCACCGGTTCGGCCCTAGTCCGGCGAATGCCGAGCCGTTGTTGCCCGCCCCCGAGGTAAAGGCGTATAGCACCTCGCTCAATCCGTGCGGCCCTGCATTGTTTGTGGTGCCCAGCCCTGCGTTTGGCATGAGCACGAAGATCGCAGTCAGCGAAAGAATGATCAGCGGGAAGATCAGCACGTACAGCATCGCCATCTTCACGTCATAGGACTCGATCTTCTTCCCCAGATACTCGGGCGTGCGGCCCACCATGAGGCCCGCGATGAATACTGCCTGCACCACGAAGATCAGCATGCCGTAGAGCCCCGCGCCGACCCCTCCAAAGATCAACTCGCCCAGCATGATGTTCGTCAGCGGAACCAGGCCGCCCAGCGGTGTGAAGCTGTCATGCATGCCATTCACGGCCCCACAACTCGCATCCGTGGTGATCGTGGCAAACAGCGCGCTCTCCGCGATTCCGTTGCGCACCTCTTTGCCTTCCATGTTGCCGCCGGGTGACATCGCGGTCGTGGTCTGAGAGACTCCATGAATCAATGGGTGAGGATGGGCTTCCGCCCAATATAGCGCCGCGAACCCTGCAGCAAACAGAACATACATGGCCGCAAACACGGCCCAGCCATGGCCAGGCGAACCTGTCATGCGGCCCAACGTATACGTCAGACCAGCCGGGATGATGAAGATCGAAAGAATCTGCTGGAAGTTTGAAAAGGGCGTCGGGTTCTCGAAAGGGTGGGCGCTGTTCGCATTGAAGAAACCGCCCCCGTTGGTTCCAAGCATCTTTATGGCTTCCTGTGATGCCACCGGCCCCTGCGCAATCGTCTGCGACTGGCCCTCCAGCGTGTGCGCAACTGTGTACGCGTGCAGGTTCTGCGGCACTCCTTGCGCCACCAGCAGCAGCGCGTAGATGCCCGACCCGGGCAGCAGAATGTACAGCAACGTTCGCGTTGTATCAACCCAGAAATTGCCGACGGTAGCGGACTGCGTCCGCTTAATCGCGCGCACGAGAGCAATCGCCACCACGATACCTACGGCCGCCGAAAAGAAATTATGCGTGGCGAGGCCTGCCATTTGCGTGAGGTAGCTCATCGTGCTCTCGCCGCTGTAAAACTGCCAATTTGTATTGGTGGTGAAGCTCGCCGCCGTATTCCACGCCAGGTCTGGGCCAACGTTCGGCAGATGTTGCGGATTCCACGGGAGCACGGCCTGACAGCGTTCGATGATGTACGTCAGCACCATGGTGACAGCGGAGAAGCCGAGCAGCGCGAACGTATATTCGCGCCAGTGCATCTCGCGCTCGGCTTTAACTCCGCAGATTTTGTAGGTGAGACGTTCAACCGGACGAAGAACCGGATCTAGCCAGGTTCGCTTTCCTTCGAGCACGCAAGCCAGATAGATGCCGACTGGCTTCACGGTCAGGCCCAGCACCACCGAGTAAACGACAAACTGTAGCCACCCATTCGCCGACATTTCAGAACCTCTCCGGATAGAGCAGCGAGACCGTCAGATAGATGAGCAACAAAACAGAGCAGAGAAGCGCAAGCAAAGTCACTAGGCTCATGGCTACCTCAGCTTCCCGCAGGCCTTCACATAGAGAAAGGCCACACTGAAGAAGACAGCGGTGTAGAACAGCATGGTCAAATCTTGCATCGCTCTCCCTCGATTCGAGCCGCTGCGCTGCCCGAATCCAGAAATGATTCTGAGCGTCGATGCGTTGATTTAGTGGAAGGGAAAGCTAAAGGAAAGATAAAGACGCCGCCAGGGGTTGCAGCGCTTTCATGCTGAAGAGAACTCTAGGATCCTTGCTCGTCGCTCGCGCTCAAACCCTCAGGAACAAACCGATATCCAATCCATGGCTCGGTCTGAATGTACTGTTTGCCGGTTTCGCCTTCCAGCTTTTTTCGCAACTGTCCGACAAACACGCGCAGATATTCAGGTTGGTGGACAGATTGCGCTCCCCACACTGATGTAAGAAGAGCTCGATGCGTGATGACCTTCCCCGCATGCCGCGCGAGATGGACCAGCAGCTCAAACTCCTTGGGCGTCAGGTGCAGAGCTTTTCCCATCACCTGGGCGCTGTGGGCTGCTGCATCGATCACGAAATCGCCGGCGCTTATGGCAGATTCCGTTCTCTCTGGAGCACGCCTCAGATGCGCTCGGACCCGAGCAAGCAGTTCCTGAATGCTGAAGGGCTTCGTCACATAATCGTCCGCGCCGGAATCGAGCGCCTCGATCTTCGACCTCTCGTGATCGCGAACGGACAGCACCAGGATTGGCGTTGAAGACGTTGAGCGTATCGCGCGGCACAAGTCAACCCCGCTCAGTCCCGGCATCATCAGGTCCGTAATCACGAGATCAGGTAGCCATTCAGAGAAGAGTCGCAATCCTTCCTCCGGATCGTTTGCCGTGCGAACGTCGAAGGCTTGAGCTGATAGCGATGCGCGCAGCACGCGGGTGATTTGCGGTTCATCGTCGATGACAAGAATTCTTCCCGGCATTCTCTTCTTCTTTCATCGCAAAGCTTACATCATCTCGCTGCGCGAGTATCATCTCACTCAGACTCGCGTGCAGCTGAAACCCAAACCGCATGACTACCTGCAGTGGCTCGTGGCCACGCTCGCCGCAATCCTTACCACGGTAGGGCTAGGCCTTGCACAAGCGCATCCGGCAACTGCAGGAATGATTTTCCTGGTGGTGGTCGTTGTGACTGCCACACAGGCCGGGCTTTTCATTTCTCTCTATAGCGCTGTCCTATGCGCGCTCGCGTTTGACTACTTCTTCCTTCCACCCTTCCACACCTTCATCCTCGCGGGACCGCAGGAGTGGGTTTCGATGTTCACGTTCGCGATCAGTTCGCTCGTTGCGGGCCGCGTCGCCGAACGCGCTCGGAAACAGAAAGATGAAGCGGAACAGCGCCGCGAGGATGTGGAGCGGCTATTTCAGATCAGCCAGGAGATGATCCTCCATCAGGATGCCGCCAGCCTCATCGGGGATCTGCCACATCTCCTGAAACGGATATTCTCGCTCGCAGACGTTGCACTCTATGTACAGGATCGCGACGAGTATGCATCTACCGACCCAGACCTCCCCGAGTTGCTTAAGGCAAACCTTCGCGATATTGCCAGCGTTGAGTCGAATGAAAGCGATTTGGATGGCTTCGAAGCCCATGCTCTCCTTTTAGGATTGCGTCCAGTAGGAGCCCTCGCGTGGCGTCCTGCGAATCTGTCCCACGTGGTCGCCACCGCCGTTAGCACCCAGATTGGTATCGCGCTAACGCGCGCGATGGCCATCGAAGCCAGCGCACGTCTCGAGGCCTCCCGGGAGGGTGACCGTCTCCGTGCCGCTCTCATTGACTCGTTGACTCACGAGCTTCGTACGCCCTTGACTGCTATTCGCGCAGCAGCAACCACGCTCACGCAGGATCAGGGCTTAGACGATCCGCTGCGAAGAGAGCTTGCCACCGTCGTTGATGAGGAGTCCGCTCGCCTCGACGCGCTCATTGGCGAAGCTGTGGAAATGGCCGAGATCGATGCGAACGTCGTTCGCGTGCAGGCTTCTCCCAGGCATACTCGAACGCTCCTCGATCAGGTGGTTGCGGAGTCACGTGTGTCCCTCGGACGCCACCAGATAGTCCTTATGGTGCAGGAGCCCGACCGGCCCGCGTATTTCGACGCGCAACTGCTCGGGCGCGTCTTCCGTCACCTCATCGAGAATGCCGCACGCTATTCTCCGCCAGAAAGCCGCATTGTGTTACGAGTCCGCCGCGTAGAAGGCAGGCTCGAATTCGAAGTGGAGGATAACGGCCCCGGCATCGACAAAGCCGACCTCCCTCATATCTTCGAGAAGTTTTACCGCGGCAAGAAGGGACGAGTGATTGGCAAGGGAACCGGAATGGGATTGGCAATTGCTCGGGCGATCGTCCGAGCCCACGGAGGCGACTTGACGGTTGAAAGCAGCCCCGAAAACGGCAGCACCTTTCGCTTTTGGGTGCCCTTGGTCGAGAAAGATCCGGAAGAACTCATCCGCTAATCAGGCCGGCTCCCCACTCCAGTCGCACTCGATCTCGCGATGTTCTTCTGAGCTTTGCTTCGCCCACTCCAGAATGCGCGCTCCCCGCCATGCATCGGTAGCTGTTGCAAGCTCCTTCGACGCGCCCCCAAGCAGGGCATCGCGTACACCAGCGTAGAACCGTCGATAGTCGCCAATCTCCGATGGCACAGGCGTACAAACGGGATCACTGTCCACACCGATGCTCAGGGTGCCCCAGCATTCCTGAGCTTCCTTGCCCCATTCGCCGTCATCTATCTTCGTAATCTTGCCGAGCGCTTCTTCCTGCGGATCCAGACCCCATTTCCAAAAGTTCCCTCGAGTGCCGCGCAGGTGATATCTCGGCTTCGCCAAAGACGAAAGCAAATTGGAGCCCAGGGTGACAGAAAAGCCGGTCAGATAGTGCAGCCGAATCGTGAATGAATCGTTTGATCCATCGCCATCCCGTTCCCGCCGAACCTCCGCGCTGACCGCCCCTGGCAGCCCAAACAAAACGAGGGTCTGATCTACGAGGTGCGTTCCGATGTCGAAAAGCAGACCGCCCTGATCCCATTCCTCTTTCCATGCGCGAGTGGAGAGCCCCGGTCGCCACCGATCGAAATTTGATTCGACGTGGACGTGCCGCCCGACCAAGTGATCATCCATTACTTTTCGAAGTGTCTGAAAGTCGCTGTCAAATCGTCTGTTATGGAAGGGGAAGAGATGGAGTCCAATGCCTCCGGCCAGTTCCGCAAGCTGTCGAATCTCTGCTGAGCTAAGCGCCATGGGTTTATCCACCACGACGTTCTTGGCCGCCTCCAGCGCCTGCATAGCGATCTGGCAGTGCGAGGCATTTGGCGTTGCCACAACCACCAATTTGATCGAGGCATCTGCAAGGAGTTCATCGACGGATCGATAGGTTTTTACGCCGGGATAGCGTCCCGCAGCATTATCGGAGTGGCGCTCCACGACTGCCGCGAGTTCAAGGCCTTCAACAGAAGAAATTAGCGGAGCATGGAAAACACGGCCCGCCATTCCAAAACCCACCAGTCCAACGCGAATCATCCCTGCCTCCCGATCGCGATCAGTCATCTCGCTTATTTAGCCTTCGAGTTTATACCGCGTTTCGGCGAGGCGATAGAGTCGCCTCCACACCAGTCGGTTCATCGTGACCACCATCAGAGCCACCAGGATCGTTGCAAGCAGCAGGATCGCGAAGTTTCCATCCGCTGTCGCCGTATCGATCTGGGCCCCCAGTCCGATCGTCTGGATAGTCCGATTCTGGATGTTTGCATACTCCGCAAACACTGAAGCGTTCCACGCACCGCCCGAAGCCGTCACCATGCCGGTGATCAGATAGGGAAAGATTCCCGGCAATATCAGTGTGGTCCATCGTTGCAGCTTTGTGAACTTGCAAAGAGACGCAGCCTCCCTTAGATCGGATGGAATCGACATCGCTCCCGCAATCACGTTGAAAAGGATGTACCACTGTGTCCCCAGCAACATCAGTGCGATCGATCCGATCCCGAGTCCGCCGCCAATCTTTAGCAGTCCAATCAGCAGAATTGGGAAGAAGGCCGTGGCGGGAACTGACGCCAGAACCTGTGCAATTGGCTGGACTACACGCGCCAACTTCGGACTAAATCCGATCGCCACACCCACCGGCACTGTCCATAGCGCAGACAGCAGCAGGGAAGCATTCACGCGAAGAAAGGTAGCTGCCGCACCGGCAAGAAGCAACCGCAAATCTGCCCAATGCACTTGCCGCAGCATCAAGGCGCACTGCATCGCTCCCCAGGTGATGACGAGTCCGAAGGTAATCCCCGCGATCCAGTACGCAGTGGACGGGCCCCGCCGCTCTTGATCCGCCTCGACGGGTCGAATCACTCGAGACTCCTGCGAACGGGCGAGCCTGCGATAGACCGGCTCTTCTAACTTCGCCCAGAGACTACCAGTAATCGCCCCCACCAGTCTGGACCGCTGTAGCAGGCTCAGAATTGGCGATGAAATGTGGTCGAGCGCTTCCACCTGCTCGAACTTGAATTTCTCACTCCAGGCAATCAAGGGACGCCAGATCAGCTGATCGGTCGCTACAACGATCAGAACGATAGTCGCGATTCCGCCCAGAATGGCGCGCACATCGCCATCGTAAGTGGCGTTCTGGATATAGCTGCCAAGCCCGGGAAGCTCGAAATTCCTGTTCTTCAACTGAAACATCTCGCAGGCCATCAGCGCGAACCAGCCGTTGGCGACCGAGATGATTGAGTTCCACACCAACCCAATGGTTGCGTAGGGCATTTCAAGCTGCCAGAAACGCTGCCACCCGGAGTAGCGATAGATTCGCGAAGCCTCCAACATCTCCTTTGGGATCGCCTTCATGGATGAGTAAAAGCTGAACGCCAGATTCCAAACTTGTCCCGTGAAAATCAGGAGGATCACGCCCAACTCGATCCCAAGCTGGCGGCGAGGAATCAGAGCCATCACTGCCAGCAGTACTGGGGGCAGAAAGCTGAGAACCGGGATCGACTGCAAAATATCCAGCACCGCAATCATCCACGCTTCAGCGCGAACGTTCCGTGCAGCGATGTACCCGTATGCAATCGCAAACACCAGGCTCAGAACGTAAGCAATGCCGATGCGCATTACCGAGTAGAACGCATACAGGGGTAGCGACTGCGCGCTCTCCGACACGCGCGAGACGGGAACGGCCGACCCCATCCAGTAAGCTGCCAGATGGACTATGGCTATGAAGAGAGCCAGAGCGCACAGGCCTACCCCCATGTCGATCACCACCGGCCATGTACGCACCATGACCAGCGATCGCGTCAATGTCCGTTGCAGACTCACGTCCCGCCCCCGTCAGCCTCTTCCTGCAACACGTCGGGCATCACGAAGCGGCGCCGTGCGGCATCGAAGTCGAAGATCTCGCCATAGCGCCCCCAGGTCACCGCGGTCTCAATCTGGCGTTGCGATTCTTCATTGCTAAACTGCTCGTCGAGCATGTCGAGAAAGAACTCCTCGGGTACTGTATGATCGCTCTTCGCATCCAGCGCGCGACGAATTTGCCGAAGCAACAGCACGTTTTCGAGCGCCGCATCCCGGAAGATTTCCTTTTGCCGAAGGATCTCGGAGTTCGCATACTCGGCACCCTGCTCCGTGATGCTCGCGTCGCCCTCCTCCACCCTGAGAAACCCGAGCAACTGCGCAGCATCTACGATGGGCAGCAGGTCGTCGATCTCAAAAGCCAGATCATCGGCGAGGCGGTAGATGTCATCCCGCCCGTTCTTGTCGATCAACAATTCAAGCAGACCTGCGACCCCGCCTGGACGTGCATGGGGCAGCATCTGGTACTTCATTTGCCGCTGATCCCGGACGCGTGGACCAGTCGGCGCCTCTGCAGGAGCGACGTCAGGCCGTGTCAGAACCTTGTAGATGAAGTCCACTAGCTGCGTGAACGCTTCGGACTTCCGATCGCGCGGCTGTGGAATCTGCACCCGGAAATCTGTCCGAATGTGCCCCGGATTCCTCCCCAGCACGATGATCCGGTCAGCCAGCAGGACAGCCTCTTCAATGTTGTGCGTCACGATGAAGACGCACCGGGTCGGCATGGTCTTTTTGGCCCAGAGCTCGAGCAGTTCACTGCGCAGGTTCTCGGCCGTGAGCACGTCCAGCGCCGAGAAAGGCTCATCCATGAAGAGCACTTCCGGTTCCACCACCAGCGCCCGGGCGAATCCTACCCGTTGCTTCATCCCTCCGGACAACTCCTTGGGATAGGCCGACTCAAACCCGTCCAACCCGACTGTGTCCAGCATCCGCATGCTGCGAGCCCGCCGTTCCTCAGGGCCAACACCCCGAGCCTGCAGCGGTGCCTCTACGTTCTCCAGCACCGTGAGCCACGGAAACAGTGCGAAACTCTGAAAGACAATCGAAACATTGATCTCCGTCTCGCCGATGGGCTTTTCGTGCCAATAAACCTGCCCGGCCGATGGCTTGGAAAGTCCTGAAAGCATGCGCAGCATCGTCGACTTGCCCGAACCCGACGGCCCGAGAAGCGCCACAATCTCGCCCGGCACAATACTCAGGTCAGTTGCGGAAAAGACCTGGATCCGATTCTGGCTCGGCTGAGCATAGTACTTCTCGATCTTCTCCGCACGGATAATCGCCTCACCCGCCTGGGAGGCAGGGACTTGCACAGCGTTTTGAGTGCCTGCTGATTGCATGCAAACCTCTCCCGACAGCGGTTAAGCAGATCATTTCAAGCTTATGAGGGACGCATTGCGCTCGGATGAATCGGGGAATGCGCCGAGAGCGCCGTAACTTCAGAGTATCGCAGTTCTGGTTTACCGATTACCGCTGGCCGGGAAGTAACCGTTGAAAGAAATATTCAAACC
>Ga0068852_100000359_pt1 | contig 30741 bp, 31 predicted proteins | sample KBSCornC22_FD_66594 | JGI IMG/M metagenome (GOLD analysis project Ga0068852, IMG submission 66594) | Corn rhizosphere microbial communities from Kellogg Biological Station, Michigan, USA - KBS Corn C2-2 | ecosystem: Host-associated > Plants > Roots > Rhizosphere > Soil ... | reverse complement strand
CCACCCCGCCTGGCGACGACCGGCGCCGCATATTTGATCGCGAGGAAGGGGCCGATGAGGTTCACGCGGAGGATTTCGGCCCAGTCGGCGGCGCTCTGCTCGGCAATGCTCGTCCAGCCGCCGGAAATGCCCGCATTGGCGAAGACCACGTCGAGGGCGCCATGCCGCGCCGCGATCTCTTCGATCAGGTGGCGAACGTCGTCTTCGTTGCCGGCATCGCAGCGCACGTCCGCGCCCTCGGCGACGTCCGCGCCCATGACCGTCGCGCCTTCGCTGCGGAAGAGGGTCACCGCGGCCTTGCCGATCCCCGATGCCGCGCCGGTGACGACCGCGACCTTGCCCGACAGCCTGCCCATGGCCTGCTCATAGCCACCGGCAGCACTTGCTGATAGCTGTCCGGCGATGGATTTCACGCTTGGACCGGCAGAGACGGACTGGCGCGACCGCGTCCGCGACTTCGTCGACGAATATGTTCGTCCGCGCGTCCGCGACTATGACGTGCAGCAGCGCGAAGGCGAACGCTGGAAGGTCATCCCGGTCGTCGAGGAGCTCAAGCGCCACGCCCGCGCGGAGGGACTGTGGAACCTGTTCATGCCGCCCTCGAACGGCGCCGCCTCGGTCGACGACAGCTTCGACTTCGACGGGCCGGGGCTCACGAACCTTCAATATGCCTTCTGCGCCGAGGAAATGGGCCGAATCCCCTGGGCGCCGGAGGTGTTCAACTGCTCCGCGCCGGACACCGGCAACATGGAAGTGCTTTACCGCTACGGCACCCGCGAGCAGAAGGACGCGTGGCTGCGCCCGCTGATGGACGGGGAAATCCGCTCGGCCTTCCTGATGACCGAGCCCGATGTCGCTTCGTCCGACGCGACCAACATCGAATGCAGCATCGAACGGCGCGGCGACGACTATGTGATCAACGGCCGCAAATGGTGGTCGAGCGGCGCCGGCGATCCTCGCTGCAAGGTCGCGATCGTGATGGGCAAGTCCGACCCGCAAGCCGAAAAGCACAAGCAGCAATCGATGATCCTCGTCCCGCTCGATGCCGCCGGGATCACGATCGAGCGGCACCTGCCGGTGTTCGGCTATGACGACGCGCCGCACGGGCACATGGAGATCACCCTCGACGCCATCCGCGTGCCCGCGTCCAACCTGCTGCTCGGCGAAGGCAGGGGTTTCGAGATCGCCCAGGGGCGGCTCGGCCCGGGGCGCATCCACCATTGCATGCGCACCATCGGCGCGGCCGAGGAAGCGCTTGACGCAATGGTGAAGCGCCTCATGACTCGCACCGCATTCGGCAAGACCATTGCCGAGCAGGGCGTGTGGGAGGAGCGCATCGCCAACGCCCGGATCGACATCGAGATGACGCGCCTGCTCTGCCTCAAGGCGGCCGATATGATGGACCGGGCCGGCAACAAGGTCGCCCAAGGGGAGATCGCGATGATCAAGGTCGCCGCTCCGATCATGGCGCTCAAGGTGATCGACGATGCGATCCAGGCGTTCGGCGGCGCGGGCGTGTCGGACGATACTGGGCTCGCGCGCGCCTATGCATCGATCCGCACGCTGCGCCTCGCCGACGGCCCCGACGAGGTGCACCGACGGGCGATTGCGCGGCTGGAGCTCAAGAAGCACAGGTGAGCGGAGACAGACTCGACGAGGTCGCGCTCGGGCGCTGGCTCGAACCGAACATCGACGGCTTCAGCGGCCCGTTCGAGCTGCGTAAATTTCCGTCCGGGCAGTCGAACCCGACCTACCGGATCGTCGCTGTTAGTGGCGAATATGTACTTCGCCGCAAGCCGTTCGGCCCGCTGCTCCCGAGCGCTCACGCGGTCGACCGCGAATTCCGGCTGCTGTCGGCTCTGGCGCCGCTAGGCTTTCCCGTGCCGCGCCCGCTCGCGCTGTGCGAGGACACAGGCGTCATCGGCGCAGTCTTCTATGTGATGGAGCTGGCGAAGGGCCGCGCTTACGCCGATGGCGCGCTTCCCGATTTCGATCCGCCGACGCGCCGCGGGATGTACGAACAGTTGGTCGACACGCTCGCCGATCTCCACAACATCGACCCTCAAGCGGCAGGACTCGGCGACTTCGGCAAGGCGGGTAATTATTTCGAGCGGCAGGTGACCCGCTGGACGCGCCAGTACCGGGACTCGCAGACCGACCCGATCGAGGAAATGGAGCGGCTGATCGCTTACCTTCCTGCGACTATTCCCGAGCAGTCGCGGACCTCCGTCGTTCACGGGGACTATCGGATCGACAATGTCATGTTCAACGACGGGACGCTCACCGCCGTGCTCGACTGGGAGCTTGCAACCGTCGGCGATCCGCTGGCCGACTTCTCCTATCTCGCGATGCAATGGGTGATGCCGGCGGACGGCGGGGCCGGTCTCGCGGGGCTCGATCTTCCGGCGCTCGACATTCCCACCCTCGACGAGATCGCGGAGCGTTATTCGGAGCGAGCGGGCGTTGCCGTCGCCGAGCAGCTCGACTGGTATTTCGCCTACAACCTCTTCCGCCTCGCCGGAATCGTGCAGGGCATCAAGAAGCGCGTGATCGACGGAACGGCCTCGCACGCGCACGCTGCAGAAATGGCGAAGCGCGTGCCGATGCTTGCGCAGGCGGCGTGGCGCTTCGCCGAGAAAGCGGGTGCCTGAGCTCTAGATGTGGCCCATCACCACGAGGATGATGATGATGATCAGGACCAGGCCGAGGAGCCCCGACGGGCCATAGCCCCAGCCCCTGCTGTACCCCCAATGGGGCACGGCGCCGATCAACAACAGAATCAGGATGATAATGAGAATGGTGCCGAGCATCGCTCGCCTCCCTTGTTGTTATTCGGCAGGCGTAACGAGCGGCACGGAGGAGAGTTGCAGGTCAGCCCGCGCCGATGTCGACGGGGATGCCGGCGCGGAGCGAATTGCCGATCGTCGTGATCGCCTTCGCCCGTTCGATCAGTGCCGAAGGATCGCTCCCGTCGGCGAGGCTGCATTCGACCTCCATTCGGGCGGCGGTGGCGCGAGACGGCTTCCCGGCGAAGCCGATGTCCACGGTTATCCGAAGGTCGGCGATGCTGACGCCCATCTCGTCCGCCAGCGCCTGCATGTCGTTGCTGAAGCAGCCTCCGATCGCGAGAGCGAGCAGCTCGCCGCCGTTGAACCCGAGGCCCATGCCTCCGGCGGTACCCTCCGGCCGGTCGGCGACCACGCTGTGATTGCCCGCGCGCCCGACCGTGGCGCGGGTTCCAGGAAGCGTGCGATATTCGATCGTCGTCGTGCCCATGCTTACCTGCCGACGAATTTGGGGCTGCGCTTCTCGAGGAACGCGGCGACGCCCTCTCGATAGTCTTCGGTGAAGCCGAGGCGGCGCATCGCGCCGGCCTGCCGCTCGAGCTCTTCGTCGAGGCTGTACTGCCAGCTGGTGCGGACCATCTCCTTGATCGCGGCGAGCCCGAGGGGCGGAAGCGACGCGAGCTTGTTGGCGATGGCGTCGACTTCGCTGTCGAGGGCGTCGTCGCGGACGCACTTCCAGATGAGCCCCCAGTCGGCCGCTTGTTCGGCGAGGAGCGGCTCTCCGGTGAGCGCCAGGCCAAGCGCGCGCGCCTGTCCGATCAGTCGCGGCAACACCCAGGTGCCGCCGCTGTCGGGGATCAGCCCGATCGCCGAGAAGCTCTGGATGAACTTGGCCGACCGGCCGGCGACGACGATGTCGCAGGCGAGCGCGATATTGGCGCCGGCCCCCGCTGCCACGCCGTTCACCCGCGCGATGACCGGCTGCGGAAGCGAGGTGAGGGTGCGGATCAGCGGGCTCCAGCACTGGCTGACGGTCTCGCCGAGATCGACGGCTTCGCCCGGAGCGACGGCGCGATCGTTCAGGTCCTGCCCCGCACAGAAGCCGCGGCCGGCGCCGGTGAGCACGACCACCCGCGCCTCACCGACATTCGCAAGCGCGTCACGCAGCTCCCCGTGCATTTGCGCGGTGAAGCTATTGAGCCGGTCCGGGCGGTTGAGCGTGATCCGGGCAACCGGCCCGTCCGCCTTGAAGTCGATGGTCTCGTAAGCCATGCCTGCCGAGTAGCGAAGGAGGGGCCGTGGACGCAAACGAACTCGCCAATCGCGTTGCAAACGCGATGCTTGCGGCAGAGGGCACCGGTCCCGCCTGGGACCTCAAGCTGGAGGAGGCGCGCGAGGACTATGCGCGCGTGTCGATGGTCGTTCGGGCGGACATGCTCAACGGCCACGGTTATGCGCACGGCGGAATGATCTTCGCGCTCGCCGACAGCGCGTTCGCCTACGTTTGCAATGGCGCGAACCATGCCAGCATGGCCGCGCAGGCATCGATCATTTTCCTCGACAAGGTCCGTGAAGGCGAAACCTTGATCGCCGAGGCGCAGGAAGTCGCCCGCGAAGGACGCGCCGGAGTGACTCATGTCGCCGTTCGCGCGGGCGACGGCCGCGCGGTCGCCGAGTTCACCGGCTATTCGCGAACGCTCGGCGGAGCGGTCATCGACATTTGAACGTTCACTCGGCACGGACTACATCGAGAACCATGTACACGACCGAGCTTCAGAAGACCGCCAAGATTGAGAATCTCGAGGATCCGAAGCTTCTCGAGGCCTTCGAGGCGCGGGTCGCGGCGGACGATTTCATCGAGCCCAAGGACTGGATGCCGGAGGCCTATCGACGCACGCTCACGCGGCAGATCAGCCAGCATGCGCATTCAGAGATCGTCGGCATGCTGCCGGAGGGAAACTGGATCACCCGTGCGCCCTCGCTCCGGCGCAAGGCGATCCTGCTCGCCAAGGTGCAGGACGAGGCGGGGCATGGGCTCTACCTCTACTGCGCGGCGGAGACGCTCGGCACCAGCCGCGAAGAGATGGTCGAGGCGCTTCACTCGGGCAAGGCCAAGTACAGCACGATCTTCAATTACCCGACGCTGACCTGGGCGGACATCGGCGCCATCGGCTGGCTGGTCGACGGCGCTGCGATCATGAACCAGGTGCCGCTGCAGCGGACGTCATACGGGCCCTACGCCCGGGCGATGGTCCGGATCTGCAAGGAAGAGAGCTTCCACCAGCGCCAGGGCTACGAGATCATGATCGCGCTCGCGAACGGCACGGCGGATCAGAAGCGGATGGCGCAGGACGCGCTCAACCGCTGGTGGTGGCCCAGCCTGATGATGTTCGGGCCGCCCGACGAGAACTCGCCGAACACGGCGCAGTCGATGCGCTGGCGGATCAAGCGCGAGACCAATGACGAGCTTCGGCAGAAGTTCGTCGACATAACCGTGCCGCAAGCCGATTTCCTCGGCCTCAAAGTTCCCGACCCCGACCTCAAGAGGAACGAGGGGAAGGGCGGCTACGACTTCGGCACGATCGACTGGGAGGAATTCTACGCGGTCGTCCGCGGCGAGGGTCCTGTCGCGAAGGAGCGCATGAAAGCTCGGCGTGACGCGTGGGACAATGGCGCATGGGTGCGCGACGCCGCCGCTGTGCACGAAGAGAAACGCCGCGCGAGGAAGGCTGCGTGAGCGGACATGACTGGCCGCTCTGGGAAGTCTTCGTCCGTTCTAAAGGCGGGCTCTCTCATCGCCACGTTGGCAGCGTTCATGCTCCTGACGCGGAGCTCGCGCTCGCCCACGCGCGCGACACCTACACGCGGCGGCTCGAAGGCGTGAGCCTCTGGGTGGTGCCGTCGGCCGAGATCGTCGCGAGCGACCCGGAGCAGGCGGGCGCGCTGTTCGAGCCGGCGGAAAGCAAGATCTACCGCCACCCGACCTTCTACGACATCCCCGACGAGGTGAAGCATATATGAGCGACTTTTCCTCCCCGGCATTTGCCGGGGAGGGGAACCAGCGAAGCTGGTGGAGGGGTCTCTTATGACGCGCGAAGACCCCTCCACCATCCGCTCTTCGGCGGATGGTTCCCCTCCCCACGAAATCGTGGGGAGGAAACTGGATCCGCGTACCGAATACCTGCTGCGCCTCGGTGACGACGCGCTCGTGCTTGGCCAGCGGCTGGGCGAATGGTGCGGCCATGGCCCGGTGCTCGAGGTCGACATCAGCCTCGCCAACCTCGCGCTCGACCTGATCGGCCAGGCGACGTTGCTTCTCGGCGAAGCGGGCGACGGCGACCAGCTCGCCTTCCACCGCGACGTTCTCGACTTTCGCAACTGCCTGCTGGTCGAGCAGCCGAACGGCGACTTCGCGCAGACCATCGCGCGGCACCTGCTGTACACCACGTGGCAGCACATGCTGCTTCAGCGGCTGACCGAATCCTCGGACCAGTTCCTCCGTGAATTCGCGCACAAGGCGGTCAAGGAAGTCGCCTATCATCGCGACCTCGCGCGCGACTGGACGATCCGCCTCGGCGACGGGACCGAGGAAAGTACGCGTCGCATGGCCGAGGGACTGGACTGGAACTGGCGCTTCATTCCCGAGCTGTTCGAGGTCGACGAGACGCTGCAGGCGGCGATTGACGCAGGCATCGCGCCCGACCCGCGCGCGTTCGATGATGAGTACCGCTCCGCAATCGGCGCGGTGCTTGCCGAAGCGAAGCTCGAGGCGCCCGCGGAGCAGCGCCCGATCCTCGGTGGCCGCCGAGGCCATCACAGCGAGCATCTCGGCCACCTGCTCGCCGAAATGCAATTCCTGCCCCGGACCTACCCGGACGCGAAGTGGTAGATGGCTGAGCATTTCCACGCGCTGCGCGTCGCCGAGATCGTGCCGGAGACGAGCGAAGCCAATTCCATCCGCTTCGAGGTTCCCGCCGAGCTGCGCGACCGCTTTGCGTTCAAGGCGGGGCAGCATCTGACGCTGCGCGCGACGATCGACGGCGAGGAAGTCCGCCGCAACTATTCGCTGTGCACCGCGCCGGACGAGCAGGACTGGATGGTCACGGTCAAGCGGATCGGCGGGGGGCTGTTCTCCAACTGGGTCGGCGACCGCCTCAACGCCGGCGAGACGGTCGAGGTGATGCCGCCGCACGGCAGCTTCACCACCGAGTTCGACCCCGCGAAGTCGCGTCACCTCGTCGGCATCGCCGGCGGGTCGGGGATCACGCCCGTGATGTCGCTGATCAAGTCGACTCTGAAGTACGAACCGAACAGCCGCTTCACCCTGCTCTACGGCAATCGCGACAGCAGCTCGGTGATTTTCATCGAGGCGCTTGCGGGGCTCAAGGACAAGCATCTCGGCCGCTTCGAAATCTACCATTTCCTCGACGCCGAGGAGCAGGACATCGCGCTGTTCAACGGCATGCTCAACCGAGAGCGGCTCGAGGAGGCCATTCCGGCGCTCGTGCCCGATGCCGCCGAAGTCGACGGCTGGTTCATCTGCGGTCCCGGACCGATGATGGACGCAGCCGAGGGCGTACTCCTCGACCGCAACGTCCCCAAGGACCGCATCCACATCGAGCGCTTCACCGCCGACCGCCCCGCCGGGTCCGTCACCCGGGAGATCGAGCAGCTTCAAACACAGGCCGAGGGCGTCACCGTCGCGGTGACTCTCGACGGCCGCACGCGCCGCGTGCCGTTCACCGCCGGCAACATCCTCGACAGCGCCCGCGCCGCAGGCCTTCCGGCGCCGTTCGCGTGCAAGGCCGGCGTGTGCGCGACGTGCCGGGCGAAGGTGACCAAGGGCAAGGTCGAGATGGCCGTGCATTACGGCCTCACGGACGAGGAAGTCGCCGAGGGTTACGTGCTCACCTGCCAGTCGGTGCCGCTGGGTGACGGCGTCGCGGTGGATTACGACGCGTGACTTCGCTAATCGCTCAAACATGCTGACGCAGACGCACACGAAGGCGAAAGGCCTCGCCGATCTTCCGCCGGTCGTGAACGATTCGCTGATCGCGCTGATCGGCATGGTCAACGCCGACCCGCGGCCCGACAAGATCGACGTCGGCGTCGGCGTGTTCCGCGACGGCGCGGGCAACACGCCGATCCTCGGCGTGATCAAGGAAGCCGAGCAGCGCCTTCACGACACGCAGACGACCAAGGCTTATCTCGGAAGCGCCGGCGACAAGCGCTTCACCGAGCTGCTTCGACCGATCCTGCTCGGTGAGCATGCCGGCGACGACCGGATCGTCGGGTTGCAGACGCCCGGCGGCTGCGGCGCGCTGCGGCTGGGGTTCGAGCTGCTCGCCGCGGCGAACGCCCAGGCGCGCGTGTTCATCGGCGCGCCGACCTGGCCCAACCACCCGCCGATCGTGCGCGCCGTCGGCTTCACGCCGGTCGATTATCCGTTCTACGAGCGGGGGCAGGGCGCGATCCGGTTCGAGGACATGATCGACGCGCTGCGTTCGGGCGAGCCGGGCGACATCGCGCTGCTCCACGGCTGTTGCCACAACCCTACCGGCGCCGACCTCGACGAAGGCCAGTGGCGGCAGGTCCGCGATGCGGTGGTCGAGCGCCGCCTCGTCCCGTTCGTCGACATCGCCTACCAGGGTTTCGGCCGCGGGCTCGACGAGGATGCCTATGGCCTGCGCCTGCTGCTCGACAGCTGCGACGAGATGGTCGTGGCGCAGAGCTGCGACAAGAATTTCAGCGTGTATCGCGACCGGGTCGGGTCGCTGTGGGTCAAGAGCCCGTCGGCCGAGACCAGCGCCAGGGCGATGGCGCACGTGTTCCAGATCGCGCGCGAGATGTGGTCGATGCCGCCCGATCATGGCGCCGCATCGGTGCACATCGTGCTCGACGATCTCGAGCTTCGCGCGCGCTGGCTGGCCGAGCTCAAGGGGATGCGCGACCGGATCAACGCGGTGCGCCAGCGAATCGCCGCGGCCGACCCGCGCCTCGCGTTCATCGGACGCCAGTTCGGCATGTTCTCGATGCTTCCGCTGAGCAAGGAGCAGGTGCTCAAGCTGCGCACCGACCACGCGATCTACATGGCCGACTCCGGCCGCTTCAACGTGGTCGGCATGGGCGACGACCAGATCGGCCGATTTACCGCGGCGGTGATCGGGGCGATGGATTCCTGATCGTGGCTGAGCGCGACGCCGGCAAGGTTGCCGCGAACGTGAACTGGCGCGAGGTCGCGCGGCTCGTCCTCACCAGCCGGGAAATGGACCGGATCGAGGAACAGGAGCTCGTTCCGGCGAAGAAGGTCCTCTACCAGTTCAGCGCGCGCGGCCACGACATGGCGCAGGTGCTGCTCGGCCTGCAGCTCAGGGACGGCGACGGCGTGTTCGGCTATTACCGGTCGCGTCCGCTGCTGCTCTCGCTCGGCGTCGAGCTCGCCGACGCGCTCGGCTCGGGCATGGGGCTCGCGGGGGGCTATTCGAACGGCCGCGACATCGGTGTCGTGTTCAACTTCCCCAACGCGCACGGCGCGCACGCCTTCCCGATGGCCGGCGGAGTCGGCGGCCAGTACACGCCGGCGGCCGGCTTCGCGCAGGCGATCGCCTACAAGCAGCATGTGCTCAAGGAAGGGCCGCTCGACGCGATTTCGGTAGTGCTCGGCGGCGACGCGAGCTGCGCCACGGGTGGATTTTGGTCTGCGGTAACCATTGCAACGACACAAAAGTTGCCGATGCTCATTTATATCGAGGACAATGGCTACGGAATCTCGGTGCCGTCCGAATACCAGACGCCGGGCAAGGACATCGCGGCGAACCTCGCGAATTTCGACGGGCTGACGATCTTCAACGGCGACGGGACCGATCCGGCGGAAGCGGCGCAGCTTGTGGATCACGCGGTCAGCCACGTGCGCAAGCACCGGTCGCCGGTGCTTCTTCGCCTCACGGTTCCGCGGCTCGAAGGCCACAGCGCGCAGGATACGCAGGCGTACAAGACCGAAGCCGAAATTGCCGCCGAATGGGCGCGCGATCCGCTGCCGAAGCTGAAGAAGCACTGCGCGCGGATGCAGGTCGGGGATGACGCGTGGGCACACCTCGAGCGCGAAACGGCGTGGCAGGTCCAGGCGGCGGTCGCCGAAGCGGAAGCGCGCGGCATTTCCTCGCCCGACGAAGTCACGAGCAACGTCTTCTTCGAAGGCGAAATGCAACAGGTCGGCGGCCTCTGGAACAGCGGCTACGAGCCGCCGCCTGCCACTGACGAGCCGGCCAGCGCCGGACAGCGGATCAACATGGTCACGGCGATCCGCCGCGTGCTCGACCAGGAACTTGAGTCGAACCCGCGCGTGCTCGTCTTCGGCGAGGATGTCGGGCCCAAGGGCGGCGTCCACGCGGTCACGCTCGGGCTCCAGGACAAGTTCGGGCGCGAGCGCGTGTTCGACACCAGCCTCAACGAGGAAGGGATCGTCGGCCGCGCGGTAGGAATGGGGCTCGCCGGACTGATGCCCGTCCCCGAAATCCAGTTCCGTAAATATGCCGAGCCGGCGACCGAGCAGATCCACGATTGCGGGACGATGCGCTGGCGCACGCACAACCGCTTCGCCGCGCCGATGGTGCTCCGCATCCCCGGCGGCTTCTTCAAGTGCGGCGACCCGTGGCACTCGATGACCAACGAGGTCGAGTTCGTGCACAACCCCGGCTGGAAGGTCGCGGTGCCAAGCAACGCCGAGGACGCCGTCGGCCTTCTGCGCGCAAGCCTTCGGGGCAACGACCCGGTGATCTTCTTCGAGCATCGCGCAATGCTCGACGATGCGTGGGCGCGGCGGCCCTGGCCGGGCGACGATTACGTGCTTCCGTTCGGCCGGGCGACTAAGACCCGGGCAGGTGACCGCATCACGATCGTCAGCTGGGGCGCGATGGTCCCGCGCTGCGAGGCGGCGGCGGAAGGCTTCAGCGCCGACGTCATCGATCTCCGCACCCTCATGCCGTGGGATCGCGAGACGGTGCTCGAAAGCGTGCGTCGGACGCGCCGCTGCCTGATCGTCCACGAGGACCTGCGCACCGGCGGCTTCGGCGCGGAGATTGCCGCCGTCGTCGCCGACGAGGCCTTCCTCGACCTCGACGCGCCGGTCGCGCGGGTGACGATGCCGGACATTCCCAGCCCGCACCATCCCAAGCTGATGGAATCGGCGCTGCCATCCGCGGCAAGCATCCGTGCCGAGATCGAGCGGCTGGTGGGCTTCTGACCTTGATCGACGTCCGCGTCCCCGACGAGCAGGAGGGCACGAAAGCGGTTGTCCGCGCCTGGCTCAAGCAGGTCGGCGACGCCGTCGCCGTGAACGATCCGCTGGTCGAGCTCGAGACCGACAAGGTGACCCAGGAAGTCCCCGCGCCGGTTGCGGGCGTGCTTGCGGAGATCGTGCTCGACACGGACGCCGAAGCGGTGCCGGGCGCGCTGCTTGCAAGGATCGAGACGAATGGTTCCCCGGCGAAGGCCGGGGCCCAGGAGGCGAAGCCTGCGACGACGAGTTCGGAAGCAGCGCCTGCCGGCGCTCCTGGACCCCGGCCTTCGCCGGGGAACGAGAACCGCCTGTCGCCCTCAGTCCGCCGAGCGCTTCAGCAGAATGGCATCGACCCGACGCGAATCCGCGGCACTGGCCGCGACGGCCGGATCACCCGCGAGGACGTCGACCGAGCCGTTGCCGAAGCGACCGTCGTCAGCGTCGGCGAGCCGACCACGGCCGAGCCGCGCCAGCTCGGTGCACAGGATATCCCGCACGACCGCATGCGGCTGACCATCGCCGAGAACATGGCCCGCGCCGTCGCCGAGCAGCCGCACGTGACCGCGCTGTTCGAGGCGGACTTCTCCGCCATCGCCGCGCACAAGGCCGCGCTGGCGGCACGCGGCGTAAGGCTCAGCTACACCGCCTACATCGTCAACGCTGCGGCCGAAGCGATGGCCGCCGCACCGGCGATCAACGGACGCTGGGAAAAGGACCGGATCGCGATCTGGCCGACGATCGACATCGGTGTCGGCACTGCGCTCGGCGACAAGGGGCTTGTCGTCCCGGTGGTGAAGGACGCGGGCAGCCTGACCCTCGAGCAAATCGGCGCGAAGCTCGACGAGCTCACCCGCCGCGCCCGCGAGGGGCGGCTCGAGCGCTCCGACGTGTCGGGCGGAAGCTTCACCATTTCCAACCACGGCGTGTCGGGTTCGCTGCTCGCCGCTCCGATCATCCTCCACCAGGGCCAGGCGGCGATCCTCGGCGTCGGCAAGCTCCAGAAGCGCGCTGTGGTGCACGAAATCGATGGCGAGGATGCGATCCTGATCCGCCCGATGGCTTACGTGACCCTGACCATCGACCATCGCGTCGTCGACGGGCACCAGACGAACGCCTGGCTCAGCCGCTTCGTCGAGATCATCGAAAGCTGGCCGAAGCCTTAGACGTTGGTCTGGTCGGGTGGGACGTCTTGCGGAAGCTCGGCGGCGCCGATCGCCTCGGTGCATCCCGGCTCGAGGCCGACGCCGTAGCAAGTCATCGACAGCGACCCCATCGCATAGCCGCGCAGGAAGGGCGTCATCGGCTCCGACGCTTCCGCTGCCAGCCCGGCGATGTAGAGCAGCGGAATGAAGTGATCGGGCGTCGGCACGGCGAGATCATAGTCGGGATGCCCCGCAACCTTGAGGATATCGCCGGGCTCCGACGCGGCCTGCGCGACGACCGCATCGTCGAACCGCTCGGCCCATTCGAAGCCCGAATCCGGCCTATCCCATTCGATGCGACGGAGGTTGTGCACCACGTTCCCGCTTCCGAGGATGAGCACGCCTCGGTCGCGCAGCGGAGCGAGGCGGCGGCCGAGCTCGACATGATAATCGAGCGGCTTCAGCGCATTGATCGAGAGCTGGACCACCGGAATGTCGGCTTGCGGATAGACATGCGCGAGCACGCTCCACGTGCCGTGGTCGAGGCCCCACTGGTCACCGTCGAGCCCGCACCAGATCGGCGCGACAGTTTCGACCACCTCGGCGGCGAGCGCGGGGTCTCCCGGAGCCGGATAATCGAAGGCGAACAGATCGGGCGGGAAGCCGTAGAAGTCGTGGATCGTGCGCGGCTTGGCCATTGCCGTCACCGCGGTCGCCCCGAAGAACCAGTGCGCGGAAACCACCAGCACCGCCCGCGGCCGCGGCAGGACCTGGCCGATCTGCCGCCAGCCGGCCGTAAAGCCGTTAAGCTCGAGCGTGTTCATCGGGCTTCCGTGTCCGATGAACAGCGCAGGCATTCGGTTCATCGCTGCTCTCCTCCGGGGAATTGGGCAACGCCGCTCAGCCCGGGCGGTTCAGTCCGTCCTGCTACAGGAGCGGCGGCCGCGATGGAACCGTAGCGGCAAGAGGCGCGCTGTCGGCGGGTGAACGATGCGCCGCAGAGCGACGAAGCCCGCTTCGTCCGCCGAGTCCTGATCACCGTCGCGATTGCCGCGGGCATGCTGCTGCTGTGGCAGCTGCGGCAGGTGGTCGTGCTTCTGTTCGGCGCGGTGATGGTCGCGACGATCTTCCGCGCCATCTCGGACCTGCTCGAAAAGCATCTGCGGCTTCCCGAGCGGATCGCGGTGCTGTTCGCCGTCCTGCTCATCGTCGGCATCATCGCCGGCGTCACCTGGTCGATCGGTTCGCAGGTCGGGGCCCAAAGCCAGCAGCTTGCGGATACGCTGCCGCTCGCGGCGCAGATGATCGACTCGAAGGTCGCGGCAATGGGGCTCGGTCATCCCGTCGCCCAGTGGATGAACCAGGCGCATTCGGGCGGACTCATCGGCGGCAATTTGAAGGGCGTGCTGTCGTCCGTCACGTTCAGCATCGCGAGCTTCCTCATCGTCTTCTTCGGGGGGATCTTCCTCGCCGCCGAGCCGCGCCTCTACGGCATCGGGCTGCTCAAGCTCGTCGCGCCGCAGAAGCGGCAGCTGGTGGCCGAAGCGATGGAGGAATCGGACCACGCGCTTCGGCTGTGGCTCAAGGGGCAGCTCGCGGCGATGGTGCTCATCTTCCTCATGACCTGGATCGGGCTGTGGCTGCTCGGAGTTCCGTCCGCGCTCGTGCTCGGCCTCATCTCCGGCGTTCTCGAGTTCATTCCCTATGCCGGCGCGATCACCTCCTCGATCCCGGCGATCATGGTCGCCCTCGTCCAGGGCCCGGAGCTCGCGCTTTGGGTGGTCGGGCTGTACGTCCTCGTCCACCACGTCGAAGCCTATCTGATCCAGCCGGTGATCCAGCAGTTCGCGGTCGACATTCCCGCGGTCATCACCTTGTTCGCGCTGCTCGCCTTCGGGCTTCTGTTCGGAGTCATCGGCATCCTGTTGGCGGCTCCGCTCGCGGTGGTCAGCTATGTGCTGGTGAAGCGGCTTTACGTGATCGAGACTCTCGATACGCCGACGCCCATTCCCGGCGACAAGAAGCCCTAGATTTCGAGCACCACGTAAGGCTTGCCGAACAGCGGCCTCAACACGAATTGCGCGACATTGTAGACCGGGCGCCCCATCGGCGTTCGCCCTTCATAACTGCCGTGGTGCGCGTGGCCGTGGACGACCGCCTTCACATGGTCGAAGCGGTCGATCGGTTCGCACAATCGCTGCGATCCCAGATACTGGAAGATCTCCGGCGGCTCGCCCTCGATCGTTCCGAGGATCGGCGAATAATGGAGCACGGTGACGCTTCGGTCGGTGCGCAGCGTGCGCAGCTGGTTTTCGAGCTTGCGCGACTCGGTCAGCACCTCGTCGACCATCGCCTTAACGATCGGCTCGCCGAACGGGGCGAGCTCGCCGCGCCCGAAGCCGCCGAGAAAGCCCTTCACTCCAGCAAAGCCGACGCCGTCGATCTCGACCGCCTGCTCATCGAGCACGGTCATTCCGGCGTCGTGAAGGATCGAGCAGACCTTCTCCGGCTGCCCGCATTCGTAATCGTGGTTGCCGAGCACGCCGACGACCGGAATCGTGCAGCTGCGGATGTCCTCGGCCAGGATCTCGGCTTCGCCGGTCTTGCCGAAATTGGTGAGGTCGCCGCACAGCACGAGCACGTCAGCCGCCGCGGAAATCTCGGCGAACAGTTCGCGATAGGGAGCGACGCTGTCCTCCATCACATGCAGGTCGCCGATGGCCGCGACGCGCATCTTGCCGTCAGTCGTGGCCATATTGTTCTTCGAGATTGCCGACGGGCTCGGAAAAGCCCCACTGCTCGACGTCGATCGCATAGTCCCGGGGCGAGAATATGCGGCCGCGGCAGACCTTTTTCCCCGGCCCTTTGACGTCGGTCTGGTCCTGCAGGCGCTGGAGCAGCTCGTCCATCAGCCACTTGGGCACCAGGTCGCGCTCGCTCGGGTAGACGAACCGGAAGTTGAGCAGCGCGATCAGCAGCACCTCCCAATAGAGCTCGAGATGGCTCAGCAGCTGCTCCCATTTGATCTGCTTGTGGCATTTCAGGATCATGTGAGCGACGTCGGCGCCGTCATAGCGGTGGTGGTCCTGAACGAAGATCTTCGACCAGACGAGCTGGGTCGCCGGCACCAGCTTCACTTCGGCCCCGAACAGCTTCGCCGTCGGCGCGCCTTCGAACCACTCGTCGGTGACGTGCGTGGTCACCGTCGGCATGTTGTAGATGATATCGACGAACAACTTGCCGCGCGTGATCCGCGCCAGCCAGCGCTCATCGACCATCTCGACGTCGAAATCCTGCTCCTTGAAATAGGACAGCATCTTGAGCGCGTCGCCGGCCTTGGCGAAGACGTCGACGTCCTTGGTCGGCCGGTCGATTCCGGTGTAGCTCGCGAGCGCATAGGTGCCCGACAGGAGGAACGGAATCTCCGACTTGGCCATCAGCTGCAGCACTTCGGAATAGAAGGCCTCGGCCGCGGGCGACGGCGTGATCAGCGCCCCCTTCGGCTTGTCTTTCAGCTGCTGCTCCATGCGCCGGCTCAACGGGACGCGGAGGCGCGGGTTCCCCGGCGGGCGGATGGCGGCACTCGACGAAGTTGGCTCGGGCGGCGCTGCGGGACGGCGCAAAATCGGGCCCATCACCCCGTCGTTTTCTAGCGTGCCGTGCGTTCAGCTTTTCTTGCGGCATTGCCGCAGGTTAGCGAGTTCGCAGGCCGTTAACCGTGGCCGCTCATCCGTCGCTAAGGACGTCGCCGTAAACCGGCTGGTGGCGTGGACCGCTTTTTAAGGTCCCAGGAAATGACCACCTTTGGAAAGTCAAAGGGTGGCGGAAGGCGGAAAACGGCGCGCGATCCTGCACCGTTGCTGGCAGTTCTTTCGACACTCACATGCGACCGCCACGTCGGTCTTGTGAATGTGTCTCGCGTCGGTGCACGGCTGAAGGCACCCGACCTTCCGGCCGCGGGTGAGGACGTCGTGCTCAAGGCCGAAAGCGTCAAATGCTTCGGACGAGTCGTCTGGTCCGACGGCGGCCAGTGCGGGGTCGCGTTCGAAGCGCCGATTCCGTCTGACGACGTCGAACGCCTGCAGACGGGAATCGACTGAGCGCGGCCGCGCGGCCTGCTACGGGATCACGATCACGGAGCCGGACGGCAGGCCGCGCTTCGCCGCCTCGCTGAACTCGCGTTTGGCGATCTCTTCCGGCACCGGCCTGGTGAACGAATAGCTGATCTCCTTGCCGTCGATGATCCCGCTGGCGACGTCGAACAGCTGCTTCTTCCTTGCGAACAGACGCATCGCATCTCCGTATCGGCAACGATGGATAGCGGCAGCACCAGTGCCGGTCCAGCGTCGGCGAGCGCTACATCATGTTGTTGGTCGTGCTCCCGCCCATCGTCTGCGCGCCGCCGGTGACGGCGCCGCCCGAGGCGATCTGCTGCTGGATCGCCTGAGTCAGCTGCGGGGTCGTCGTGGTCGCGGTGCAGCCGGCCTGTCCGCTGGCGATCGAGGCGGCCAATGCGCTCACCGATACGCCGCAGACGCTCGCCGCGACGTCGATCGGCACCTGCGCGTTGACCGGGATGTTGTCGCGGTTGACGTTCAGCTCGACCGACAGGTTGTTGAGCACGTTCTGAAGGTTGACGTTGACCAGCGTGGGGATGCTGGTGCCGCCGCTGGTCCCGGAGCCCGTGGGCGCCGGCGCGGGGCTTCCGGCAACCGGCGTCGGCGTGGACGCGCTCACCTCGCCGGCGGAGCTCGGCGCCGGCGGCTGCGTGGTCTTGCATGCGGCGAGACCGAGCACGGCAACGGCCGCTGCTGTCCACATCGCTGAACGTGCAGTCATGAGGTTCCTCCTGCTTACAAGCCGCAACAGCCAGGCGTGGTGCTGGTCGTCGGCGTCGGGGTGGTGGTGGTTGTCGTTGGCGTGGTGGTGGTTGCCGGCGTGGTGGTCGTCGGCGTGGTTGTTGTCGTCGGCGTCGTTGTCGGAGTCGTCGTGCCCGTAGTGGTCTGGGCGCCCCCGCCGACCGAGCCGTTCGCCGCGAGCTGCTCCTGGATATACTGCTTGAGCTCCGGCGAGATGCTGTTCGCCGTGCAGCCGCTGCTCTTGCCCCCGCCGGCGCCGATCGAGAGCACGTTGATCGACACGCCGCAGACGTTCGCCGCGATCGAGATCGGGATCTGCGCGTTGATCGGGATGTTCGCCTTGTCGATGTGCAGGTCGAGCGCGAGATTGTTGAGCACGTTCGACAGGTTGACGTTGACCAGCGACGGCACCGCGCCGGCGACGCTGGAGACGCCCGAGGCGACGGCGGAGCCGGCGCTCTGGACGCCATTCGCTGCGGATGAGACGGTTTTGCAGCCGGACGCGGCGAGAAGCAGCGCGACCGCTGGAATTGCAAGGATTTTACGCATGACCAGGCCCTCTGTTTAGTCCCCGTAACGCGGCTGCAGCGGCTTTGGTTCAACGCCCAGATAACGTGCCGCTTCCGCTTGCGAGAGCGTGCGTGCTAGCCTCCTGGCGCAGGAGGGAAAGCGCATGAACTTTCGCATGTTCGCAACCGCGGCCGCCGTGGCGCTCGCATCGTCGGCCGGAGCCGCGCCGGTGCTCGCGCCTCCGCCGCAGCACCTCGGGCCCGAGGTCGCTCCGTTCGTCAGCGTTCCCGGCGGGAAGGTTGCGCTGACGCACGTGCGGGTCATCGAGGGGACCGGCGCGGCGCCGGTCGAAGACGCGACAATCCTGATCGACGGGCCGAGGATCGCCGCGGTGCAGCCCGCTTCGGCAGCAGTGCCGGCCGGCTACCGCGCCATCGACCTGTCGGGGGCGAGCGTCATGCCGGGGATCGTCGGCATGCATAACCACATGTTCTACATCGCGCGGCCGAACATCGACGCGACGGGCCATTTCGAGGACCCGCTGATCGTTCCGCAAATGACGTTCAGCGCGCCCCGGCTCTACCTTGCCAACGGCGTCACGACGATGCGTACGACGGGAAGCGTCGAGCCCTACACCGACCTCAACGTGAAGACGCAGATCGACTCCGGGCGCATGACCGGCCCGCACATGGACGTGACCGGTCCCTATCTCGAAGGATCGAACAGCCCGTTCATCCAGATGCACCAGCTGACCGGCCCCGACGACGCTCGGCGAACGGTGGCCTTCTGGGCGGACGAGGGCGCGACCTCGTTCAAGGCGTACATGAACATCACGCGGGCGGAGCTCAAAGCCGCGATCGACGAGGCGCACCGGCGGCACCTCAAGATCACCGGGCACTTGTGCTCGGTCACCTATCCCGAAGCGGCCGAGCTCGGGATCGACGACCTCGAGCACGGATTCTTCGTCAACACCCAGCTCGACCCCGGCAAGAAGCCCGACGTCTGCCCGAGCAGCAGCGGGACTCCGACGCTGGTCGCGATGACTCCGGGCAGCCCGCAGGCGAATGCGCTGATCAAGCTGCTCGTCGACCGCCATGTCGCGGTGACCTCGACGCTGCCCGTGTTCGAGCAGAGCCTGCCGCTTCACGCGCCGCTGAACCCGCGCGCGATGGCCGTGCTGAGCCCGCAAGCTAAGGAATCCTATTTGTACCTGCGCAACCTCGCGGCGACGCGCGGGACGACTCCGCGCGGCCAGGCGTTCCAGCAGGCGTACCGCAACGACCTCGGCCTCGAGCGGCAGTTCGTCGCCGAGGGCGGCCTGCTCCTTGCCGGGCCCGATCCCACCGGCAACGGCGGCGTCATCCCCGGCTTCGGCGACCTGCGCGAGCTCGAGCTTCTGGTCGAGGCCGGGTTCAGCCCGCTCGAGGCGATCCGCATCGGCACCCTCAACGGGGCGACGTTCATGGGCTTGTCGGACCGGATCGGCTCGATCGCTCCCGGCAAGGACGCCGACCTGGTCGTGGTGCGCGGCAACCCCGCGGCCAACATCGACGACGTCGAGAAGGTCGAAACGGTGTTCAAGGACGGCGTCGGCTACGACAGCGCGAAGCTGCTCGATTCCGTGAAGGGGCGGTACGGCGAGTATTGAGGTTGTCCGGCGGCGGCACCCTCGCTAAGTCCGCTCGCCAAGCACCCGTAGCTCAGCTGGATAGAGCGCTGCCCTCCGAAGGCAGAGGCCACAGGTTCGAATCCTGTCGGGTGCGCCAGCCCTTTCAACTGGCGAGGAACCCGGCGAGCGCCTCGTGCAGCCGCTGGCGGGCGGAGCCGACGATCATTCCGACGTGGCCGGACGCAATAGCGATGCGCTCGCCTGCCGGCGCGGTGGCGGCGGGGGCGATTCGGTCGTGCTCGGCGGTGAGATTGAGCATCGGGACCGCGAGGCTGTCGCTGCCGATCCATTGGCCGGACCCTGGCAGGTCGCGCTCGAACAGATCTTCGATCAGCTCCTTCGCGGCGGGGTAGGGCAGGGGCTCGCCCTCGTTCGCCCATTCCTCGAGCTCGACGAAACGGCGGGCATTGGCGCTCCCCGGCTCGAGGCGTCCGAACTCGGCGAACTTGCGCACGGTGCGCTCGGGATCGAGCGACCAGAACGCCGCCTGGAGCACTTCCATCGGAAGCGCCCCGAGCGGCTCCGCGGCCGCTTGCGAATGGCGCCACATGTCGGCGAGCGCGCGTTTCGACGCCTCGGGATAAGCGGCAAAGCGCCACGGCGCGGCGATCGTCGCGAGCCGCTCGACAGGTACCAGGTTGGCGGCGGCGATCGCCATCGTGCCGCCGAGGCAATAGCCGACGAGCGCGGCCGGCTCGCCAATGCTGCGCAGCAACGGAACCAGCAATTGCTCGACATGGCCGGCGACCGAGAAACTCCGTTCGCTCGCCTTGCCCCAGTCGAGAAGCAGCGTGCGGCGGCCCATCCGCGCCATCGCGCCGGTCAGCGACACCTGCTCGTCGAGGTGGAGGATCCGCGGCGGGTTGATCAGCGACGGGACGAGGACCAGCGGCGGCCCGCTTCCGCCATGGTCGCGCAGGGTGGCTCCGGCGACGCGGGCGATCTCCGGCCTGGGCGGGCGACGCTCCTCGCGCGGCGCCTGCTCGTAGGCGCGAAGCCCGGCGAGCGCCGCGCGGGCAAGTTGCGGATCGCGCTCGGACACCTCGCGGACCAGCTCGAGGAACAGCGGCAGCGGGCGCGGCGCTCGCTCCTGGGCGCGTTCATGTTGCGGTGCACTATGCTGCGGTAGTACAGCCATCTGCCGCGAGTGTGGGAGTGATCAATGGCGAAGTCCACCGGCAAGGTGACGATCAAGAAATACGCCAACCGGCGCCTCTACGACACCGAGAGCTCGGCCTATATCACGCTCGACCGGCTCGCGCAGATGGTGCGCGAGGGACGCGAGTTCGAAGTGATCGATGCCAAGACCGGCGAGGACATCACGCGGCAGGTGCTCACTCAGATCATCGTGGATGAGGAAGCACGCGGCGCAACCATGCTGCCGCTGAACTTCCTCAAGCAGCTGATCGGCCTCTATGGCAATTCGATGCAGAACTTTGTCCCATCCTATCTCGAAGCCGCGATGGACGCGTTTCAGCGCAACCAGAGCGCGGTCAAGGACGCCTTCGGCGGCAACATGTTCGCCGATATCGCCAAGCGCAACATGGCCATGTTCGAAGGCGCGGCGCAGGCATTCACCGGCAAGGCCAAGCCCGATGCAAAGTCGCCCAGCAGCGACGTCGACGAGCTCAAGGCCGAGCTCGCCGCGCTGCAGGCCAAGGTCGACAAGCTGAGCCGCTGACGACGATGCTGGTCGCGATTGCCGCAGCGCTTGCGCTGGCCGCCCAGACGGCGCCTGCCGCCGGCGCAACGCCGGCCGAGTACAATCTCGAATATGCGATGCCGATCGCGGGCGAATGGACCTACGCGCCAACAACCGGCGGCAGCGAAGCGACGTTCGCCAACGCCGCCAAGCTTCCGCAAGTGACGCTCCGCTGCACGCGCGCGACGCGCAAGGTGCAGATCCGCAAGGCGGCGTCGGCCGCCTCGCCGACTCTGTCGGTGTGGACGAGTTCGCGACAGCAGAGCGTGCCCGCGACATTCGACGCCACGTCGGCGCGCGTCGTTGCGGAGCTCGGCGCATACGATCCGCTGCTCGACGCCATCGCCTCGAGCCGCGGCCGAATTGCCTTCGGAACGCCCGGGCTGGCCGCACTTGTCGTGCCGCCGTGGGCGGAGGTCGCTCGGGTGATCGAGGATTGCCGCGCCTGAGCCCTATGGCCCGATCGCGCGAAGCGAAGAATTTTGCCGATTATTCACCACAATACAAGTCTTGCGCGAAACCTTCGAAAGACTCATCTTCTTCATGGCTTCAACGCAGCGAAAGGAGGTGATCCGATGTCTCATGGTTCAGCAGGGAGGTCGGAAAGGGGTGTTCGTACGCTCTGACGTGCTGACGAACGGCCACATCTCCGGCCGCTGACCATGTCGAAGGGCATCGCTGCGTGACGCGGCGGTGCCCTTTACATTTTCCGGCGCAGAATCTTTGCGGCGATCGACGGTTCGGACTTCATTCGGGAACCGGAACGGCCTTAAAGTGTCTTTTGCCCGACCGAGGGAGATAAAACATGGCCAAGTCCACACGTAAGACTTCTTCCCGCAGCAGTACCTCGAAATCGAAGTCCGGGGGATCGCGCGGCGGATCGTCGTCATCGCGTTCGACCGGAAGCGCGTCGCGCTCAGGTTCGAACAAGTCAACCGTCGATAAGCTCGCGAAGGCGGCGATGAGCAAGGAAATGCTCGCGGCCGGGCTGACCGCGGCCGCAGCGGCGATCGCCGCGAGCCCCGGCGCACGCAAGAAGATCCGCGACGCCGGTCTCGACGCGGCCGACACCGCCGAGCGCGCGGCAAGCAACGTCATGGCGAGCGCGACCAAGCTCGGCTCGCTGATCGCGGAAGCGGTCGCCGAAGCAGCGCAGCGAGTCATGTCGGGCAAGTGGAGCGCCGAGACATCGTCGTCGAGCGGCGGCGGTTCGGGATCTTCGTCGAGCGGATCGAGCACGCGCTCGAGCGGCGCGCGCAAATCATCGTCGGGTTCAAAGCGCAAGTCGACAGCTTCGCGCTCGACCGGCGCGTCCAGGACGGCCAAGTCCGGCTCGTCGCGGTCGACCGGCGGTGCGAAGAAGGCGAGCACGATGCGTGCCAAGTCGTCCACGGGCGCTTCGAGCCGTTCGACGGGCGGCGCCAAGTCATCGAGCTCCGGCGCGCGCAAGTCGTCGGGCAAGTCGAGCTCGCGGTCGAAGCGATCGACCTCCCGCCGCAGCGGCGGCACCTCGGGCACGAGCAGCGGCGGCAGCGGCAGCCCGCAAGGCCAGGCCTAGGCGGCGCGATCCTCGAACTGAAGCCGGGCGAGGCGCGCGTACAGGCCGCCGCGCGCGTTGAGGCTGGCGTGGGTGCCTTCCTCGACGATCCGGCCTTGGTCCATGACCACGATGCGGTCGGCCGCGCGGACGGTCGCGAGCCGGTGCGCGATGACGATCGTCGTCCGGTCGGCCATCAGCCGGTCGAGCGCGTCCTGGACGAGGCGCTCGCTTTCAGCATCGAGCGCGGACGTGGCTTCGTCGAGCAGGAGCAGAGGCGCGTCGCGGAGCAGCGCGCGGGCGATCGCGATGCGCTGGCGCTGGCCGCCTGACAGGCGCGCACCGCCTTCGCCCATAAACGTGTCGAGTCCCTGCGGGAGCGCGCGAAGGAACTCCTCGGCGCTCGCGTCGCGCGCGGCCTGCCACAGCTCGTCCTCGGTCGCGTCCCAGTTGCCGTAGCGCAAATTGTCGCGCGCGCTCGCGGCGAAGATCACCACCTCCTGAGGTACCATCGCGATACGCTCGCGAACGTCGGCGGGATCGGCATCCTTGAGATCGACTCCGTCGAGCAGCACGCGGCCTTGCTGCGGATCGTAAAAGCGCTCGGCGAGCTGGAAGATGGTGGTCTTGCCCGCGCCCGACGGGCCGACCAGCGCAAGCCGTTCGCGCGGGCGGACGCTCAGCGTGAAGTCCTCGAGCGCCGAGGTCTCCGGACGCGTCGGATAGTGGAAGGTCACATGCTCGAACGCGAGCGCGCCCTGCGCCGGATCGGGGAGCTTCGCCGCCTGTGCGGGCGCCCTGATCTCCGGTTCCGCATGGAGAAGCTCGGACAATCGCTCCGACGCGCCGGATGCGCGCAGAAGGTCGCCGTACACTTCCGACAAGTTGCCGAGGCCGCCGGCGAGAAGTCCGCCATACAGGACGAACGCCATGATCGTACCGCCCGTCATGCGCCCCGCGGAAACGTCGATCGCTCCCAGCCAGATCACCGACACGATTGCGCTGAACATCAGCACGATCGCGATTCCGGTCATGAATGCCCGCACCAGGATCCGCCGCTTGGCAGTTCCGAACACGCGCTGGACGGCGTCGCCGAAGCGCGCCGCCTCGCGCCCCTGCTGGTTGAACGCCTGGACGATCTTCATAGCGCCGAGCACTTCGCTGGTGACCGTGCCGACGTCGGCGATGCGGTCTTGGCTGCTGACCGAGATCGCCCTGACGCGCCGGGCGAGGAGGATGATCGGGACCATCACGACCGGCACGCCGAGCATCATCAGCCCGGCAAGCTTGGGCGCGAGCACGAACATGATGACGACGCAGGCGAGCGCCATGATCGTATTGCGAAGAGCGACGGAAATGGTCGTCCCCACCACCTGCTCGATGATCGTGGTGTCGACGGTCAGGCGCGACGTGATCTCGGCCGGGCGGTTCTCCTCGAAGAAGCCGGGCGAAAGGCGCAGCAGGTTGCGATGCACGGCGAGGCGGATGTCGGCGACCGTGCGCTCGCCCAACCACGAGACGAAATAATATCGGCACGCGGTCGCGACCGCCATCACCAGCACCACGCCGAGCAGTCCCTCGAACCACCTGGCGATGTGATGCGGATCGCCCGCGCCGGCGCCGAAGCCTTTGTCGATGACGAGCTTGAGGCCGTAAGGGATCGATGTCGCCGCCGCAGCCGCGACCAGCAGCGCGAGGGCTGCAAGAGCGATCCGGCCGGGGTAGCGCGCGGCAAAGCCCCACACCATGCGCAAATTCTTGATCGAGCGTCCCTTGGGACGGTTCGCGGGGGGTGTGGCCATGGAGCGCCTCTAACAGCCGCCAGCCCGCGCCTCAAATGCCGACAGTCGAACGGGGCTGCTCCTTCGGCGACGATATTCTTGACACATTCGAGGGGTCTCCGGACAAATTGCCTGCCGCGATCGCGGCAAAGTTCTGACCCCCGACCTCGTACAAGGGAACTCCATGAAGCCCTCCCGCCGGCTGATCCTGCTTGGTGCAAGCAGCCTGTTCGTCTCCCCCGCGTTCGCTGCGACGGCCTCGTATGATCCGGCGCAATGGTCGGGCCTTCACTACCGCGAAGTCGGGCCGTGGCGGGGAGGGCGCGTCACCGCGGTCACCGGAGTCCCGTCGCAGCCTTTCACCTTCTACACGGGGACGGTCGGCGGCGGCGTCTGGAAGACCACCGACGCCGGCCACAATTGGGTCAACACGACCGACGGGCAGATCTCGGTCGGGTCGATGGGCGCGGTCGCCGTCGCCGATTCGAACCCCGACATCATCTATGCCGGCACCGGATCGTCGAAGATCCGCAGCAATGTTTCGATCGGCCGCGGCATCTACAAGTCGGTCGACGGCGCGAAGACCTGGACCTTCATGGGCCTCCGCGACGTGGGCCAGATCGCAACCATCCGAATCAATCCGGACAATCCGAACGAGCTGTTCGTGGCTGCGCTCGGCAATCCGTTCAAGAACAACCCGGAGCGGGGCGTCTATCGTAGCCGCGACGGCGGCAAGACCTGGCAGCAGGTGCTGTTCATCAATGACGGGCTTGGCGCGGCCGACATCGAATACCAGCCGGGCAATCCGCAGGTGCTTTACGCCGCCATGTGGCACGGCCTGCGTGAGCCCTGGTCGATCGTCTCGGGCAGCAGGGACGGCGGGCTGTTCAAATCTACCGACGGCGGCGACCATTGGACCAAGCTTGGCGGCGGCCTGCCGACCGGTCTGTTCGGCCGCGCCAACGTTGGCGTCAGTGCGGCCGCGCCGAACCGCGTCTACGCCCTGATCGAGGCGAAGCCCGGCCAGGGGCTCTACAGGTCGGACGACGCCGGAGCGACCTGGAAGCTCGTCAACGGCGAAACCAAGCTGATCACGCGGCCCTTCTATTACGATACGCTCGGCGTCGACCCGAACAATGCGGACGTCGTCTTCGTCGGCGACGAGAACTGGTTCAAATCGGTCGACGGCGGCAAGACGTTCAAGACGGAACGGACGCCGCATGGCGACAATCACGATGTCTGGATCAATCCGCGCAATTCGAATGACATGATCCAGTCGAACGACGGCGGCGCGAACGTCTCGCTCGACGGCGGCAAGACCTGGAGCACGCAGGCGAACCAGCCAACGGCGGAAATCTACCAGGTCGCCGTCGACGACCAGTTCCCATACCGCCTCTACGGCGCGCAGCAGGACAACACGACCGTCATCGTCCCGTCGCTGCCGCTCGGCGACGGCCAGGAATTCAGGGTCGGACCGGGCTGCGAGACGGGTCCGATCATTCCCAAGCTTGGCGACCCGACCGTCGTCTGGGGTGGCTGCAAGGGGCAGTTTAGCCGTCTCGATATGCGCACCAACCGGAACGAGCAGAATTACTGGATCGGCAGCGAATCTCTCTACGGCAACGATCCGAGCACGCTTCGGTATCGTTTCCAGCGCGTTGCTCCGATGGAGATTTCCCCGACCGAGCCGAACACCATCTATTACGGCTCGCAATATGTGCACCGCTCGCGCGACGGCGGGGTGACGTGGGAGGTGATCAGTCCGGACCTAACGGCGCACCCGGCCGACAAGCAATATGGCTCGGGCGAACCGATCACCCGCGATGCGACCGGCGAGGAAGTCTATTCCGTCGTCTACGCGATCCGCGAAAGCGGCGTGAAGCCGGGGGTGATCTGGGCCGGCTCGAACGACGGCCTCGTCTGGGTCACGCAGGACGACGGGAAGAGCTGGCAGAACGTCACTCCGGCCGGCTTGCCGCCTGGCGGACGGGTTCAGAACATCGAACCCGGCGTTCGCTCCCCGGGAACCGCCTACGTTGCCATCTACCGATACCTGCTCGGCGATTTCGCGCCCTACATTTACCGCACCGAGGATTACGGCAGGAGCTGGACCAGGCTCACGGACGGCACCAACGGGATCGCGCCCGACGAACCGACCCGCGTCGTCCGCGAAGACCCGGTGCGGCCGGGACTGCTCTACGCCGGCACCGAGTTCGGGCTGTACGTGTCATTCGACGACGGCGCGCAATGGCAGAAGCTGCAGCTCAACCTGCCGGCGGTGCCCGTCACCGATCTCCGCCTCGCCCATGGCGATCTCGTGCTTTCGACCCAGGGCCGCGGGTTCTGGATCCTCGACAATGTCGGCGTCCTTCGCCAGCTCCCGCCTCCCGCGGCAGCGACCGGCACGAGCCGTCTCTACAAGCCCGAGACGGCCGTCCGGATCAACGCCGGGGCGGACAAGGGACCGGACCCGCGCTCCGGGCCCGAATACATCCTGCCCGGAGCGCTGATCGATTATTACGTCACGCCGGGCCGCAATCATGAGCCGGTGACGCTCTCGATCCTCGATGCGTCGGGGCACGTGGTGCGGCAGTTCACGAGCGAGGGACCGCCCCCGAAGCACGGCGACCGGGCGGACGACGGCCTCGGCACCTATCGACCCGTTTATGCGACGAAGCTGGACGGCCGGCCCGGCATGCATCGGTTCATCTGGGACCTGCGCTACACGGGCGCCCCTGCTGCACCGCTGCCAGCTGGCCCCCGGTCGTCGAGTCCGAAGCCGGGCGAGAGCGGGAAGCCCGGCGAGAGCTTGCCGCGCGTTCCGGTCGGCCCCGTTGCGCCTCCGGGCGCCTACACCGTCAGGATGACGATCGGGCGCGACACGGCGACGCAGCCGCTGACGATCGCCGAGGACCCGCGAATCCTTGCAAGCGGGGTCACCGACGCCGACCTGCAAGGCGAGTTTGCGCACAACATGCGGTTATTGAAGCTCGTCAACGACACGAACATCGACGTCATCCGAGTCAACGCGGCGATGGCGTCGTTCAAGCGCCACCCGAATCCGGCCAGGGAGAAGGCCCTCAGGGCGATCGCCGACCGGCTCATCACGCCGAAAGTGCGTTACAGCCAACCGGGGCTGCAGACGCATGTCACGTACCTCTACGGCGAGACCAACTTTTCCGATCAGAAGGTCGGTCCGGACGCGATTGCGCGCTACCAGCAGCTGCGGCCCCAAATCAATGAAATCACCGCCGAGCTGGACCGGCTTCTCGGCCCGGCCGACCCGAAGGACGTCCGTCGCTACGTGAGCGCCGAACCGAGCGCGGGCGGAGGCGACGGCGGCGACGACGACGACGAATGAGCCTCGCATTTGCTTCGGCTGCAGCGATTTATCCCCACATCCTTGCTGCGGCGCAACAATACGCCTTGCAACCGGTTACATCGCTTGCCACATCAACGGCGGCACAGGGTAGATATGAGGTTCGATGCTCTACGACGCCTATGAAGTGCAGCGCGCGTATCTCGCAGGTGCGAGCAAGCTTGCAGGCCTGGGCGCCGGATGGCTGAACAACCCCGCCAATCCCCTCGGCTATAGCGCGATGGGGCCGCTGGTCGCGGCGAGCCTCGAGGTCTTCGCCCACGCCGCCGCCCCGCGTGGCAAGCCGGAATTCGGCATCGGCAGCGTCAGGATCGGCCGCAAGGACGCTCGCGTCGACGAGCAGGTGCTGCTGCGCAAGCCGTTCGGCCAGCTCAAGCATTTCGCGCGCGACGGGATCCACAAGGGCCCGAGCCTGCTGATCGTCGCGCCGATGTCGGGCCACTATGCGACCCTTCTGCGCGGCACCGTCGCCCGGCTGGTGCCGAGCTTCGACGTGTACATTACCGACTGGCGCGACGCGAAGTGCGTGCCGCTGTCGGACGGCCGCTTCAACCTCGACGATTATGTCGATTACCTGATCGAATTCCTCGAGCATATAGGCGAGCGGACCGGTGAGCGGCCGCACATGCTTGCGGTGTGCCAGCCCGCCGTGCCGGCGTTCGCGGCCACGGCGCTGATGAATGCCGACAAGAATCCATGGCGTCCGAAGAGCCTGACGATGATGGGCGGCCCGATCGACACGCGAAAGGCGCCGACCGCGGTGAACACGCTGGCGACGCAGCGGCCGTTCGGCTGGTTCGAGCAGAACGTGATCGCGACGGTGCCGATGATCTACCCAGGCGCGGGCCGAAAGGTCTATCCGGGCTTCCTCCAACTCGCCGGCTTCATGGCGATGAACCTCGGCGACCACCTCGTCAGCCACTGGGAGATGTTCAAGCATCTCGTCCAGGGCGACGAGGAGAGCGCGCATTCGACGCAGCGGTTCTACGACGAATATCGCTCCGTCTGCGACATGACGGCGGAATTCTACCTGCAGACCGTCGATGTCGTGTTCCAGCGCCACTTGCTTCCGAAAGGCGAGATGGAGCACCGCGGGCGCCTGGTCGACCCGGCCGCCATTCGCGACACCGCGCTGCTCGCCATAGAGGGGGAGCGCGACGACATTTCGGGCATCGGCCAGACCCGGGCCGCGCTCGATATCGCGACCAGGCTGCCGAAGGCGAAGAAGCAATATTTCATGGCGAAGGACGTCGGCCATTACGGCATCTTCAACGGCCGCAAGTGGCGCGAAATGATCGCGCCGGTCGTCGAGAAGTTCATCGCCGCCAACGCCTAGGCGGCGTTTTTCATTTTCACGCGCCCGAGCATCGTCAGCGCGACCACGCTCGACAGCACTGCCGCCCCGGCCGACACGAACATGGCGATGTGAAAGCGCGCGAATAGCTGCTCGCCCTCGCTCGCGAGCACCGCGCCGAGCAGCGCCGTCGCGATCAGGCCGCCGGTGCGCGCAACCGCGCTGTTGAAGCCTGATGCCATGGCGACATGCTGCTCCTCTACCGAGCCGAGCACTGACGCGGTGAGCGGCGCGACGGCGATAGTCATGCCGGCGGCCAAGACGATGATCATCGGGAAAATTCCGGTCCAGTAATCGCTGTCGGGTGTCGCCAGGACCGAGAGGACCATTCCCGCCGCGACCACCGTCGGACCGATGCTGAGCGGGATCCGCGGCCCCATCCTCGCCGCAAGGCTTCCCATCAGCGGCGACAGCGAGGTCATCAGGACCGGCAGCGGAAGCAGGGCGAGGCCTGCCTGCATCGCCGTATAACCGCCGCTGGTGATCAGCACGTACGGAATCAGCAGCATCGCCGCTGCGAAGGCGCCGTAAAGCAGGAATGTCAGCAGGTTGAGACCCGAGAAGCAGCGGCCCTTGAACAGCTCGAGCGGCATCATCGCACGGGTTCCGCGCCGATGCTCCGCGCAGAGGAAGGCAGCGCAAATCGCGGCTCCGGCAACCAAAGTGACGACGGACAAGGTGCTGAACTCGCGTGTCGCGGACCACAAGGTCAGGCCATAGGTGACGGCGCCAAGACCCGCCGTGGCGAGGAGCGCGCCGGCATAGTCGGTGCGGCCGGCACCGGCCTCGCTGCTTTCCTCGACAAAGCGGACTGCGAGCATGATCGCACCCGCGGCGAGGGGCAGGTTGATGTAGAAGATCGCCGGCCAGCCGACGGAGTCGACCAGCCATCCGCCGATCAGGGGAGCGATGGCGGCTGCTGCGGCGCCCGCTGCTGCCCAGATGCCGACCGCACGGCCCCGTTTCTCACCCGAATAAGCGGCGTTGAGGAGAGCGAGGCTGTTGGGGAGGAGAAGCGCCGCGCCGACACCCTGCATCGCACGCGCGGTAAGCAGGAGCGGAAGGCTGGGAGCGAGGGCGCAGGTCAGCGACGCAAGCCCGAACAGGACCGTTCCGATGATCAGAAGCCGACGGCGTCCGAAGTGATCGCCGACCGCGCCGCCGAGAAGCAGCAGCGCCGAGAGCGGAAGCAGATAGGCGTTGACGACCCACTGCACTTGTTGCGCGCCGGCGCCGTAGCTCGAGCGGATCGCTGGAAGCGCGACGCTCGTCACCGACCCGTCGACGAAGCTCAGGCTCGAGGCAAGGACGCAGCAGAGCAGGGTCCAGCGCGGGTCCGCGCGCACCCTCCCGCCGCTGGAGTCGCGGGGACTCAATCGATGTGCTGCGCGATCGCGGCCTCGACCATGTTCCGCCACGTCTCCGCATCGCCAACCGCGGCCATGGCTTCGTCGGGCTCCCGCGCGGTGTGAAGAACCGCGAGCGCCTGGTTGAGATGCTCGCGCCAGGCGCGGTCGACCTTCTCGCTCGCCGACGGATCGCTTCCCTCCGCATTGCTGCTGAGCGCGGCTCCGGCAAGCACGCGCGCAATGCGTTCGACCAGCGGGCAATTGGATTCCGGCATGTCCTTTGTCCTCCCTTTTTCCGGACTAACCCGCGTCCGGCGATTAAGGTTCAAAGCACCTCGAACAGGCCCGCCGCGCCCATTCCGCCGCCGACGCACATCGTGACCACGACATAGCGA
>Ga0068852_100000335_pt1 | contig 31883 bp, 36 predicted proteins | sample KBSCornC22_FD_66594 | JGI IMG/M metagenome (GOLD analysis project Ga0068852, IMG submission 66594) | Corn rhizosphere microbial communities from Kellogg Biological Station, Michigan, USA - KBS Corn C2-2 | ecosystem: Host-associated > Plants > Roots > Rhizosphere > Soil ... | reverse complement strand
CGCGATATCGTCCAGCTGCTGGTGTGGCAGTTCAGCCGGCCGGTCATCATCGCGAACGTGATCGCCTGGCCGATCGCCTGGTGGATGATGCGCGACTGGCTCAACGGCTTCGACCAGCGCATTCCGCTGACGCCGGTCCCGTTCCTCGTCGCCGCCTTGATCGCGCTCGGCATCGCCGTTGCGACGGTGGTCGGCCACGCGATCAAGGTCGCCCGCGCCAATCCCATTCACGCGCTTCGCTACGAATAAGCGGCGGCCCTTTTCTCGTTCGACGGAGTCCAGGCGTGCAAAGAACAGTCAACATGTGGCGCAATTACTGGACCGTCGCGGTTCGGGCGCTCGCCAAGAACCGGACCTATTCGGTGATCAACATCGCCGGCCTCGCCATCGGCATGGCCGCATGCATCATGATCCTGCTCTACATCAATTACGAGCGCACCTACGACGCGTGGCTTCCCGACGTGCAGAACACGTACGAGCTCCAGACGTGGCGCCCGCATCCGTCGGATGGCGAACCATTCTACTCGCAGATGGCGCCTTATGTGACCAAGGACCGGATCAAGAAGGACTTCCCGGAGGTCGCAAGCGCCGTCTACGCGCTCGACACCGCGCCGGTGTTCCTCAAGGACGGCCAGGCCTCGCCGACCAAGGACTACGTGATCGTCGATGACGATTTCGAGAAGGTCATCAGCCTGCCGCTGATCGCCGGGAGCGGCGTTTCCGAGGCCGGGACGGCGATGATCTCTCATACCGAAGCGATGAACCGCTTCGGCACCGACCAGGTGGTCGGCCGGACGATGAGCACGATTTCGAAGGGCGTCACGCGCGATTTCAAGATCACGGGCGTGTTCAAGGACATCCCGAAGAACTCGAGCCTCAAGATCAACGCGGTCGAGCGCGTCGATTTCAACAGCTTCCTGGCCGATGAACCCAACTTCCTGACCTGTTGGGGCTGCCAGTCGGGCTGGGTGTTCCTCAAGCTCAAGCCCGGCTCGGACGTGAAAGCGATGGAAGGGCAAGAGCCGGCGTGGGAAAAGCGCAACATCCCCGACGAGCCGAACGGCAATATCCGCTACAATCACGGTGACGAGGAGGACTGGCATTTCGTGAACCTGCGCGACGTTCACCTGGGCAAGGCGCAGGGCGGCGCAATGACCGCGGGCAACGATCAGCGCACGATCACGACATTCGCGATCATCGCGCTGCTGATCCTCGGCATGGCGGTTGTGAACTTCACCAACCTCGCGACGGCACGCGCCAGCCAGCGCGCGCGGGAAGTCGCGCTTCGCAAGGTGCTCGGCGCGACGCGGAAGCAGCTGATCGTGCAGTTCGTCGCCGAATCGATCCTCATCTCCGCGGTTGCGATGCTGGTCGCGTTGGCGCTCGTGGAGCTGCTGGTCCGGCCGTTCGCGGCGTTTCTCGATGCGGACCTGTCGCTGGATTATTTCGGCCATTCCGGAATTCTCCTGCCGGCGATCGGGCTGACGCTTTTCGTCGGCATCGTCAGCGGGCTTTACCCAGCCTTCTTCCTCTCGCGCTTTCAACCGGCGCAGGTGCTCAAGGCGAACCGGTCGGCCGCGGAGACACCGGGTTCGGGACGACTCCGGGTTGCCCTCGTCGTCCTCCAGTTCGCGGTCTCGATCGGCCTCATCATCTGCACCGCGGTCATCTACGGCCAGACCGCTTACGCCCGCTCCGTCGACCCCGGCTACAAGCGCGACCACATCCTCCAGGTCGAGAACATGAACCGCTACCAGCTGTTGTCGAAAACGGAGACGATCCAGGAGCAGATGAAGCGCGTTCCGGGCGTTGTCGCGGTCGGCTTGACCGACATCGGCGTCGACACCGGAAACACCAGCAACACCGGCCTGATCCCGCCCGGAAGCGACAAGCTGGTGTCGATCGGCCAGTACAACGTCAGCCCCGGCTACTTCGACGCGATGGGGCTGAAGCTTCTCGCCGGCAGGTGGTTCGACCCGAACCGGCCAGCTGACGACATGACGCTCGATTTCCCGGTCAGGAACGAGCAGGAAATCGCCCTCGCGCAGCGAGGCGTAAACGTCGTCCTCAACGCCTATGCCGCGCGCAAGCTCGGCTTCAAGTCTCCGGCCGACGCGGTCGGCAAGGTGCTCAAGACCGAGCTGTTCGAACCGGGCACCGGGACCACGAACATCACCGTCATCGGCGTCGTCGGCGACACCCGCTTCCGCTCGGTCCGGACCCCGATCGACCCGATCATGTTCCAGGACGTGAAGACCGGCCCGGCGTGGCTGGTGATCCGCTACACCGGCGACCCGGCGACGGTCGAAGCGGCCGTCGAGCGGCAGTGGAAGCAGATCACGAGCGATGTCCCGTTCGAAGCGAAGTTCAGCGAGGATGTCGTGCGCGAGCTGTATAAGGCGGAAGATTCCCGTGCCGAGATCTTCGGCGCCTTCTCCCTTCTCGCGGTGCTGATCGGGTGCCTCGGCCTGTTCGGGCTAGCAGCATTCACTGCCGAAAGGCGCACCAAGGAAATCGGCATCCGAAAGGTCCTCGGCGCGCGCACCCGCGACATCGTGCGGCTGCTGGTGTGGCAATTCAGCCGTCCGGTGATCATCGCGAACGTTCTCGCGTGGCCGATCGCCTGGTGGCTGATGCGCGACTGGCTCAACGGCTTCGACCAGCGTATTGCGCTGACCCCCGTGCCATTCGTCATCGCCGCCGTGATCGCGCTGGGAATCGCTGTCGCGACCGTCGTCGGCCATGCCGTCCGGGTGGCGCGCGCCAACCCGATCCACGCACTGAGGTACGAATAAGGTGGGCACGAACAGGAAATTTGCGGCGGGTCGAGTCCCCTTCACGCGCCGCAAACTGGTCATCGCGGGCGTCCTTGCATGCGCGCCCGCGATGACCGCCTCCCTCTAGTCGCCGTTCGCGGCGCAACAGGCGCAGTGACTGCGCTTAATGGGGGCGGGTGGTGCCCAGGGGCGGGATCGAACCACCGACACCGTGATTTTCAGTCACGTGCTCTACCAACTGAGCTACCTGGGCGCGCTTGACGGGCAGGGCGCCCGCTCGAACGAACGGCTCCCCTAATCGCCGCTCTCGTCGCTGTCCACCCTGCCCAGATCGGCCGGCGGACCGGGAATGCGATAGCCTTCGCCGAGCCACTTCAGGAGGTCGCGGTCCTTGCAGCCGCGGCTGCAGAAAGGCGCGAACTCCTCGACTTCGGGGCGGCCGCACAATGGGCACTTCTTGGGCTGATCAGCGCGTTTCGGCATATCCGCCCGACATGGGGAGCGTGGCGTCGGCGCGCAACTCGACGGCTCCGCCAACCTGCCGGGCCAGATCGTCGAGCCAGTCCTTGCGGCTGTGCAGCAAGGCGATGACTGCGGGATGCGCCGCCAGCCGCTTGGCTCCGGCCGGCTCGAACGCGGCGCGCCTCAGCAATGCGCGCGCTTCGAACGCGGCACGATCCTGGCCAAGCTCCACGAGCGAGGCGCGGCGGCGCGGGCGGACGATCTGAACGAAGCCGAAGCCGTTCACCGCCGTGCGTTCGAATGGGTGGGAAAGCCCATCGTCGATCGCCGCCGCCGCCTCCTGCCGAGCGGCCTTGTTGCCCGCGGTCGGCAGGTCGATCCCGATCGATCCGCCGATGTCGAGCCGCAGGATCGCGCGCGCTGCGGCGGACGCGCCCGCGACCGCGAGCTCGCGCGCAGGCAAATAGCCGTCGACGTCGATCAGCGTCATGGCCGGCGTGGCGGAGATCCGCAGCTCGCCTCCAGCGAAGCGGACGATGCCGCTGCGGGCCTCCTCGACGAGGTCGTTCCAGCCGAGCTGCGCGAGCCGGTCGGTGTCGGCCGGGAAGGGCAGCGCCTCGGCATTGAGCGGCTCGGGCGAGCCCGGACTTTCCTGCGTAACGGCAGCTAGCGGCCGCTTCCACGGCTCGGCGCCCGGAATCGCCTCGCGCGTGACTTCGACCACCAGCGGCGCGCCTTCGCTGATCCCCCTGGCCCCCCTCGGGAGCAAATATTGCTGCCCCTCCGCCTCGGCGATTGCCGGCGGTCCGACCGCGGCTAGCCGGGCAGGCAGCCGCGTTCCCGCCCGCGCCATGCCGTCAAGCAGGATCCGCGCCTCGACGATTTCACCGTCGACGGCTCGGACCGCCCTGCTTTCGCCGATGCCGTGCTCGACGAGCCACTCAGGCAATCGGGTACCCCGCGCTTTTCAACATCAGCCGCGTCTCGGCGAGCGGAAGGCCGACGACGTTGGAATAGCTTCCGGCGATGTGACGGACATAGACCTCGCCATAGCCCTGGAGCGCATAGCCGCCGGCCTTCCCTCGCCATTCGCCGTGGCCCGCGTAATGATCAATCTCTTCGGCGCTGAGCCGCTTCATCGCGATCATCGTTTCGCCGAGCCGCTCCCGTATGCCGCCTTGCGGAATCGCGAGCGCGACGCCGGTGAGCACCCGGTGGCGGCGCCCCGACAGCAGCTTCATGCAGGCGCGCAGCGTGGCTTCGTCCTCGACCTTTGGAAGGATCCGCCGGCCGACCGCGACCACCGTGTCCGCCGCGAGGACGAGCGCATCCGGGTGCTTTGCCGCAACCGCTTCCGCTTTCTCGCGCGCAAGCCGCAGCGCATGCTGGCGCGGCAGCTCGCCTTTGGGAACGCTCTCGTCGATGTCGGGCGGGACCACCGCGTCAGGGGTGACGCCGATCCGGGCAAGCAGATCGAGACGGCGTGGGCTCGCCGAAGCGAGGATCAGCCGCATATCGCAGCCTAGCCCGTGTAGCCGGGCGGGCCTCCGCGGCCGGGCATGAAGCGATAGGTGATGCGGCCCTTGGTGAGGTCGTACGGCGTCAGCTCGACGAGGACTTCGTCGCCGGTCAGTACGCGGATGCGGTTCTTGCGCATCTTGCCGGCGGTATGGCCGAGGATCTCGTGGCCGTTCTCGAGCTGCACGCGGAACATCGCATTGGGCAGCAGCTCCACTACCCGTCCACGCATCTCGAGCAATTCTTCCTTGGCCAAGCGATCCCTCTCAACTGTCCGGTAAAAGTCGCGGAGGCTTAGCGGCGCAGCGGCGAAATGTGAAGGCGGGGCACCTTAGATCGTCAGGATGGTCGATCCGGTGGTCTTGCGCGCCTCGAGCTGGCGGTGGGCTTCGGCCGCGTCCTCGAGCGGGAAGCGTTGCTTCACTTCGATCTTGACCTTGCCGCTTTCGACCATCGCGAACAGCTCGCCGGCGCTCTTCTCCAGCTCCGCACGGGTCGCGACATAGTGGAAGAGCGTCGGACGGGTCAGATAGAGCGAGCCCTTCTGCGACAGGAGCAGCGGTGAAATCGGGTCGACGGGGCCCGAAGCATTGCCGAAGCTCACCATCAGCCCGCGGAGCCTCAGGCAGTCGAGCGACTTCATGAACGTGTCGCGGCCAACCGAATCATAGACGACCGGCAGCTTCTCGCCCGCGGTGATCCGGTTCACCTCCGCCACGAAATCCTGCTTGGTATAGACGATCGGATGGGCGCAGCCGTGGTTGCGCGCCAGCTCGGCTTTCTCCTCCGTGCTGACGGTGCCGATCACGGTGGCGCCGAGCGCCGCCGCCCACTGGCACATGATCAGCCCGACACCTCCGGCAGCGGCCTGGACCAGGATCGTGTCGCCGCTCTTCACCGGGCAGACCGACCGGAGCAGCATCTGCGCCGTCATGCCCTGGAGCATCATCCCGGCGGCCTGCTGCGTGGAAATCGCGTCCGGCAGCTTCACAACGCGGTCGGCATCGATCAGCCGCTCTTCGGCATAGCCGCCAAGTGGGCCGGCATAAGCGACCCGGTCGCCTTTCTTCACGTTGGTGACACTGTCGCCGACCGCTTCGACCACGCCCGCGCCTTCGACCCCCGGCGTGAACGGCATCTCCTGCTTGTAGAGGCCGCTACGGTGGTAGACGTCGATGAAGTTGAGGCCGGCGGCTTCCTGGCGAATCTTGATTTGGCCGGGCCCGGGCTCGCCGACCTCGACTTCCTCCCACTTGAGGACCTCGGGACCGCCGTTCTGATGGATTCGGATCGCGTGCGTCATGCGCCGCTACAACGCCTGCGGGAGCCAAAAGAAAAGCCCCGCTGCGACGGGCGCAGCGGGGCTGAAGGTGAGCGGCCTGGCGGTTAGACCGCCGCGTGTGCCGCAAGCGCCGCGAGCAGCAGCAGCGCGACGATGTTGGTGATCTTGATCATCGGGTTCACGGCCGGGCCGGCGGTGTCCTTGTACGGGTCGCCGACCGTGTCGCCGGTCACCGCGGCCTTGTGCGCCTCGGAGCCCTTGCCGCCGTAATTGCCGTCTTCGATATACTTCTTGGCATTGTCCCAGGCGCCGCCGCCGCTGGTCATCGAGATGGCGACGAACAGGCCGGAGACGATCACGCCGAGCAGAAGCGCGCCGACCGCGGCGAGGCCGTTCTCCTTGCCCGCCACCGCGCCGATCACAAAGTAGACGACGATCGGGGCGAGTACAGGAAGGAGCGACGGGATGATCATCTCGCGGATCGCCGCGCGGGTCACGAGGTCGACGGTGCGCGCGTAGTTCGGGCGAACCGAGCCGTCCATGATGCCCGGATTGTCGCGGAACTGCTGGCGCACTTCCTCGACCACGGCACCGCCGGCGCGGCCGACGGCCGTCATGCCCATGGCTCCGAAGAGATAAGGGAGCAGCGCGCCGAGCAGCAGGCCGACGATCACATAGGGGTTCGACAGGCTGAACATCTTGTCGAGGTCGGTCGTCACGCCGATCGAGCTGCCGAACTCGCGCAGGTCGGCGGTGTAGGCGCCGAACAGCACGAGCGCGGCAAGGCCGGCCGAGCCGATCGCATAGCCCTTGGTGACCGCCTTGGTCGTGTTGCCGACCGCGTCGAGCGCGTCGGTGCGCGCGCGCACGTCCTCTTCGAGGCCCGACATTTCGGCGATTCCGCCGGCGTTGTCGGTGACCGGACCGTAAGCGTCGAGCGCGACGACCATCCCCGCGAGCGCGAGCATCGCCGAAGCGGCGAACGCGACGCCGAGGAAGCCCGCGAGCTGGAAGCTCGCGATGAGGCCGACGATGATGACGATCGTCGGAAGCGCCGTCGATTCAAGGCTGATCGCCAGGCCCTGGATGATGTTGGTGCCGTGGCCGGTCTGGCTCGAACGGGCTATCGACTGCACCGGGCGGTAGTTGGTCCCGGTGTAATATTCGGTGATCCACACGATGAGCGCGGTGACCGCGAGGCCGATCAGGCTCGAATAGAACAGGTCCATGCCGGTGAACGCACCGCTGATCGCGCCGGTCGCCGCATCGGTCGTCCCGCCGATCTGCGCGTTGAGGTCGCCGAGCGATACCTTGAACGCGCCGAAGATGGCGAAGGCGCCGAGGATCGTGGCGGTCCAGAAGCCCTTGTACAGGGCGCCCATGATCGAGCCGCCCTTGCCGAGGCGGACCATGTAGGTGCCGATGATCGAGGTGATGATGCACACGCCGCCAATCAGCAGCGGGAGGATCATGAGCGGCAGCAGCATCGGCGAGGCGCCGAGCGCGAGCGCGACCGACACCATGGTGATGCCGACGGTCACGACATAGGTCTCGAACAGGTCGGCGGCCATGCCGGCGCAGTCGCCGACATTGTCGCCGACATTGTCGGCGATCACGGCCGGGTTGCGCGGATCGTCCTCGGGAATTCCGGCTTCGACCTTGCCGACGAGGTCGGCGCCGACGTCCGCGGCCTTGGTGAAGATGCCGCCGCCGAGACGGGCGAAGATGGAGACCAGCGAAGCGCCGAGCGCGAGCGCGGTGAGCGCGGTCACGACGGCGCGGTCGTTCGGCGCGTAACCGCCGGGGCCGGTCAGGTACCAGAACAGCACCGAGATCGCGAGCAGCGCGAGGCCGGCGACCAGCAGGCCGGTGACGGCCCCCGCGCGGAACGCGGTGGTGAGGCCGCTCTGCAGGCTCCCGCGCGCGGCTTCGGCGGTGCGGACGTTCGCCCGGACCGAGATGTTCATGCCGATGAAGCCGGCCGATCCGGACAGGATCGCGCCGATCAGGAACGCGACGGCCGACAGTGGCTTGAGGAAGATGCCGATGATGATCGCGACGATGATGCCGACGATGGCGATCGTGGTGTATTGCCGCTTGAGGTAGGCGGCAGCGCCTTCCTGGATGGCGGCGGACACTTCGACCATGCGCTGGTTGCCCGGCGACATGGCGAGCACCTGGCGGCTGGTGATGATGCCGTAGAGCACGGCGATGATGCCGCAGATGATCGCGACATAAAGCAGGTTGGGGCCGGAATTCATGGGTTCACGCTTCCCTGTTTTGTATAGGCAAGTGGGCGCGGCCGCGGAGAGCGGTGGCCCCTCAGGCGCAGCGGTTTAGGGAGCGTTTGCGCGGCTGGCAACCGCGCGAATAGAACGGTTTAGCGCAGCAGGGCGAAGGCCATGCCGCAGGCGAGGCCGCTAAGGCCAATCACCCACTGACGGAGCGGAAATCCCGCGACGGTCATCGCCCTGATGCTCAAACCCCAGCCTTTCCGGCAGCTCTATCGGTTCGCCGTGCCAGCTGAGCGAAAGCCTGGGCTCGCCGGCGGATAGCGATCCGATCCGCTCAATCCTCGTCCCTTCTGGTAAAGAAAGCGTTGCGAGGTCGATCCCGGAAGGGAGGGCGGCGAGCAGCGCATAATCGTCGCCGCCGGTCGCCGCGAAAAGATGCGCTTCCGCGTCCCTCCCCATCGCGGTCGTGAACGCAGCGGACAGCGGCAGCGTGTCGAGCGCGATCTCGATCGCGCAGCCGCTCGCCTCGGCCATGCGCCTTGCGTCGAGCAGCAGGCCGTCGGACACGTCCATCATTGCATGCGCGTGCGGCGCGACTGCCTGGCCGGCGCGAAGCTGCGGGATCGGGCGGCGATAGATGTCGACCAACGTCCCGGTCGCGCGCGGGTGCGCCTCGAGGGCGGCGAGGCCGGCGGCGGCATCGCCGACGGTTCCGACGAGCCAAAGCGCGTCTCCGGCGCGCGCTCCGGCTCGGTCGGGCACGTGCGGCCCGGCGCGGCCGATGGCGGTCAGCCCGAGCACGCGCGGCGCCCCTTCCGGAAGGGCGATCGTGTCGCCGCCGATCAGCGGAAGCGCGTAGCTTTCGCAGGCATGCTCGACCCCGGTCAGGAATTCGCCCTCCCAGCTACCCTCGCCGCGGATCGCGAGCGACAGCAGCGCCCCCGCCGGGTCGGCTCCCTTGCCGGCGAGGTCGGAGAGGTTCACCGCGACGAGCTTCCAGCCGACGCTCGCGGGCGGGTCGCTGGGGAGGAAGTGCACGCCCTCGGCGATGCTGTCGTGGGTGATCACGAGCCCGTCGAGCACCGCCACGTCGTCGAGCAGCCCGCGCGCCTCGGGTGCGGTCGCGAACCGCCGCAGCCGCTCGATGATGTCCCGCTCGTGCATCTCAGGCGCGCGCCGGCCGGGCTTCCTTCGCGATCGCGTCGAGCAGCCCGTTGACGAAGCCGCTCTCGCGCTTGTCGTAGAAAGCGTGGGCGACGTCGACATATTCGGAGATGACGGAGCCGACCGGAACGTCGTTGCGCGCGACCAGCTCATAGGCGCCGGCGCGGAGGATCGCGCGCATCGGCCGGTCGAGCCGTTCGAGCGTCCAGCCTTCGGCGAGGCGAGCGGCGATCAGGCCGTCGATCTCTTCGCCGCGCGCGGCAGCGCCCGAGACGATATCGTCGAAGAAGTCGCGCTCGGCCTCGAGATAGGTTTCGTCCTCGATCGTCGCGCCGAGCCGGTGATCGTGGAATTCCTTGAGCAGGCGGGGGAGGGGCGTGCCCTCCATGTCGTGCTGGTAGAGCGCCTGGACGGCCGCGAGGCGCGCGGCGGAGCGCGAACGGGAACGGGGCTGGGTCATTGCGAACCGGCCCTAGCGTCGGCCTGTCCGCCAAGGAAGGGGCGGAGCGCCGCGGCGATGGCGTCCGGCGACTCCCACGGAACGAAATGGCCGGCGTCGGCAACGCGTTCGATCTGAACGTCGTCGACAAGCTCCTCGAGCCCGTCGAGCTGGAGCGGGAGCAGCGCGCTGTCCTTCATTCCCCAGATCACCAGCGTCGGCACCTTCACCTTCGGGAACGCGCCCAACAGCAGGTCGGGAATGAGCACGGTGATGCCAGGCGGCGGCACCACCAGCTTGGCGGCGCGGTACCAGTTGAGCATCGCGGTGAGCGCCCCCGGCTGCGACCAGTCGGCGATATACTGGCGCTTCTCGGCTTCGGGGATGGTTGCAAGGTCGACGTGGCCGGAGAAGGTCTTCTCGAAAAAGGCTTCGTAGCCCATCGCTTCGACCGCGCGTTCGAACCCCGGCGTCCGGAACGCGGTGATATATTGCGACGCCCGGCGCTGATCCTCGCTCTCGATCAGGCTCTTCTGGAAGATCACCGGGTGTGGTGCGTTGATGATCGCGAGCCGCGTCAGCCGCGGGTCTCCGCGGAGTGCAGCTGCCCAGGCGATCGCGCCGCCCCAGTCGTGCCCGACCAGCGCGAACCGCTCGACAGCCAACGCGTCGGCGAGCGCGAACACGTCATCGACAAGCACGTCGCTCTTGTAGGCCTCGACTTCCTGAGGGCGGTCCGACCCGGCAAACCCGCGCTGGTCGGGCATGATCAGGCGGAAGTCGGCGCCGAGCCGCGGCGCAAGCGCGCGCCAGGTGCGGTGGGATTCGGGAAAGCCGTGAAGCAGGATGACGGCGGGATTGTCCGGCTCCCCGGCAAGCGCGACATTCAACGTCACGCCGGTCCGAAGCGCGACCTTGCGGAACTCGGTCACGGATAGCTGACCGTCAGCGGCACCTCCGGAAGCGGGATGAATTCCTGGTCGTCACCGGGGATCAGCGGGAAGCGCAGCGCCTTCCAGTCGGCTTTCGCCTGGTTGATCCGGTCACGCGAGGAGGACACGAAGTTCCAGAACACGTAGCGGCGGGTCCGGAACGCTTCCCCGCCCATCAGCATGATTCGGCCCCCGCTCGCGCTCGTCAGGCGCGCCGCGTGGCCGGGGCGAAGCACGTAGAGCGTGAACGGCTCGAGCTTCTGCCCGTCGAGCTCGGCCGCGCCGCCGACCAGCATCACCGCGCGCTCGTCGGCCTCGGCGTCGATCGGGATCGAGCCGCCGCTGAGCTCGATATCGGCGTAGACCGTCGGCGAATCGGACCGCGTGGCGGCACTCTTGCCCCACAATGTGCCCATCAGGACCCGCGCATGCACGCCGGCGTCCTGCACCATAGGAAGTCCGTCGGCCGCGACGTGCTCGAACGCCGGATCGACTTCCTCGCCGCCGTCGGGAAGCGCGAGCCACGTCTGCATCCCGTAAAGGCTCGGCCCGGTCGCGCGCAGCGCCTCCGGCGAGCGCTCCGAATGGACGATCCCGCTTCCGGCGGTCATCAGGTTGATCGCGCCCGGCTCGATCACCGCATGGCTGCCGATGCTGTCGCGATGTTCGATTGCGCCTTCGAACAGGTAGGTGACCGTCGACAGGTTGATGTGCGGATGCGGCCGGACGTCCATCCCGCGGCCGGCCGGAAGCCGCGCCGGTCCGAACTCGTCGACGAAGATGAACGGCCCGACCATCGTCCGCTGCTTCGCCGGAAGCGCCCGATTGACCTTGAAGTCGCCAAGGTCGTGCGTGACCGGGGTGATCACCTGCTCGAAGTCTGTTTCCAAGGTCGCCATCATTGCTCTCCCGGAGCGGTCGCTCGGATCGACAAGGCGTGGACCCGTTCGCGCATCAAATCGCCGAGCGCCGCATAGACCATCCGCTGCCGCTCGACACGGCTCTTGCCGGCGAAGGCGGCGCTTTCGATCCTCAAGCTGAAGTGGCTTTCGCCCTCCGGATTGTAGCCGCCGTGCCCGCGATGCTGCTCGCTGTCGTCGACGAGCTCGAGACAGCTCGGCTGGAGCGACGAGTCGAGCCGGCGGAGCATTTCAGTCGCGACCGGGCCGGTTTCCTGGGCGTTCATGGCGCCTATATAGGATGGTTCGATGGCAACGAAGCAATCCAGGCTGCACGGACGGGTGGAAGGAGCACGGGCGCGATGCGCGGTCCCCGGCTGCACGGCATCGGGCGAGTTCAAGGCGCCGTTGCAGCCGGCGAACTTCGACGGGCCGGGCGCGTGGCGCTTCCTTTGCCTCGACCATGTCCGCGAGCACAATTCGAAGTATAATTTCTTCGACGGCATGAGCGCCGACGAGATCAGCCAGGCGCAGCATCCGCTCGCCGGCTGGGACCGCCCGAGCCGCAAGTTCGCCGCCAACGGCGCCGACCCGCCGCCGCGGTGGAGCGACTTCGCGGACCCGCTCGACGCCATTTCGACGCGCTTCGGCAATATCCGCGATCGGGCTGCGCCGTCGCGCTTCTCGAAGCCCGAGCAGCGCGCGCTGTCGGTGCTCGGCCTCGGCGAGGACGCCGACCGCAACCAGCTGCGCAAGCGCTACTCGGGCCTCGTGCGGCGCTATCACCCCGACAAGAACGGCGGCGACCGCTCGCACGAGCGGCGGCTGGGCGAAGTCATCGAAGCCTATCAGCTGCTTCGGAAGTCGCCGGCCTTCGCTTAGTCCCGGTCGGGCGCGCCGAGCGGGAAATAGGGCCGGTACGGCCGTGCCTCGTCGACCACGCGCGCGATCTCTGGGTGCGCGAGCAAGCGCGCGCGATACGCCTTGAGCTTCGGCCGATCCTCGCCGATCTCCTCGACCCAGTCGGCGTAGAAGAGCGCGGGCGCGGCGGCGCAATCGGCCAGGGTGAACGAGTCGCCGGCCGCCCAGCCATCTTCGGGCAGGTCGGCTTCGAGCCAGTCGTACGCGACGTGCAGGTTCTTGCGCCCCTGCTCGGCGCCGTACGGATCGCCTTTTCCCTCGGGCCGCAGCGCGTGGTTCACCGCCGGCTGCATGTTCCCCTGGACGTAGAGGTCGAAGAAGCGGTCGAGGAAGCGGACGCGCCGGCCGAGCGCGCCATCCGGGATCCATGTGTTGCGCCCGGCATGATGGGCCTGGAGATGCTCGATGATGCAGCTCGCCTCGATCACTGGCTGGCCGTCGTCGACCAGCACCGGGAACTTGCCGAACGACCAGATGCGCTTGAGCTCGGCGTAATTGTCCTGGTCCTCGGGGACCTGGCGAAACTCGAACTCGGTCCCGTCGGCGTAGAGCGGGATCAGCACCTTCCAGGTGTAGGACGAGAAGGGGTGTCCGAAGAGAACGAGGCTCAAGATCCATACTCCAGCTTGGGGTACCAGTCGGTGCCGCGGCCGCCCGGAGTCCAGTCGAGGATGTTCCACAGCGGCGTCGGGTCGGGCGCGAGATGCGGGTCGTAGCCCGGGTCTGCAGTCTCGGGCCCGCCTTCCGCGGCCCAGAACAGCCGCACCTTGTCGCCTTCGCGTCTCCAGACGGCGCACATCGCCCATTCGCTGCCATCCTCGGCAAGCCCGCGATAGTCGCGAGCGAAATCGTCGCCGACCGTCTGGTAGAATTTGAGATGCTCCCACCCGCGCTCGCGCGCGAACTCGAGCTGGCGGGCGACCGGCGAGCGGCCGATGATCGCCAGCGCGACCCGCTGTTCGATGTCGACCGACGGGATATCCAGAGAGCCGACGAACGAGGTGCACATCGGGCACGGCCGCTCGCGCTCGGGCCCATACATCCAGAAATAGGTGACGAGCGTGTCGTGCCGGCCGAACAGGTCGGCAAAGCGAAGCTCCTTTCCGTCGGCGTCGAGGAAGCGGTAGTCCGCCGCCTCACTGCCGTCGGGAAGTTCACGGCGGAGTTCCGCGACGCGCTGGATGTGGCGGCGAAGCTCGATCTCTTCGGCCAGCAGCCGGGTTCGCGCCTCCCGATATTCGGGGCTTTCGTGGGGGAAAGGCTTGCTTCCTTTTGCCGCCAGCTCGGCGGCGGGCCGCAACTCGCTCATGCTTCCTCCCGCGCGATCCTGGCGCGCCGTTCGAGCTCTTCCGGGCTCGGTTCCTTGGTTGCGAAGCTGCCGGTGCGCACGTCGCCGGCCGGTTCGTAGGTCGTGATCACCACGCCCTGCGGCGAGACGAAATGGTCGACGAGCTTCGACTCGCCCGGCTCCTCCGACCCGTCGAACAGCTTCTTTCCCTTGCCCAGCACGACCGGGAAGGTGATCAGGACCAGCCGGTCGATCAGCCGCGCCGAAAGCAGCGGAGGGTAGAGCGTGCTGCTGCCCTGGATCAGGAGGTCGCGTCCGTCGCTCTGCTTCAGCTCCGCGACCGCCTGGGCGGTGTCGCCTGACAGCTTCCGACTGTTGTCCCAGCCCAGCGGCTCGTCGGAATGGGTCAGCACATATTTGTTGATGCGCTGGAATTTCTCTCCGATCGGATTGTCCTGATTGTAGGGCCAGAAGGCGGCGAAGATGTCGTAGGTCCGCCGGCCGAGCAGCAGGTCGTAGTCGCCCATGATCAGGCCCTCGAACGGGCCCATGTCCTCGCCCCAGTGAGGCGCGACCCAGCCGCCGAGCCGGAAGCCGTTGCGCCGATCCTCCTCCGGCTGGCCGGGTGCCTGGATGACGCTGTCGAGCGACTGGAAGATCGCGCCAGTGAGCTTACGCATCGACGCCCTCGACCGCCGCATCGAGCGCGGCGATGTCGATCTTGTGCATCGTCATCATCGCCTCGAATGCCCGCCTGGCGCGCTCCCCGCCGCCGCCGCCGGTCAGCTCGAGCAGGCGCCGCGGCGTAATCTGCCAGGAAAAGCCCCAGCGGTCCTTGCACCAGCCGCACATGCTCTCCTCGCCGCCGTTGCCGGTGATCGCGTTCCAGTAGCGGTCGGTCTCCTCTTGGCTGTCGGTCAGGACCATGAAGCTTATGGCCTGGTTCGGCTTGAAGTTGGGGCCGCCGTTCAGCGCCACGAACGGCCGTCCGAGCACCGTGAACTCGACGGTGAGCTCGTCGCCCTCGCTTCCGCCGGGATAGTCGGTCGCGGCGGCGTGGGCCGGGCCGACGTGGCTGTCGGGGAAGGTCGAGGCGTAGAATTCCGCCGCCTTGCGGCCTTCGCCTTTGTCGAACCAGACGCAGGTGACGAGCTTGTCGGTCATTGCTGGCCTCCCTCGATCACCATGAAGAAGGCACCGTGCGGGTCGGTCGCCTGGACGATCATCCCGCCGCCCGGCACTTCGGTCGGTCCGAACAGGATCTCGCCTCCGCCCGAACGGATCGCTTCGATGCTGCGGTCGAGGTCGTCGACGCGGAAGCAGAAGCGCCAGGCCGGCTGGCGGTCGGGCGGCGCGAACATGGCGCCGATCATCTGCCCGGCCTGGTGGATGAACTGATAGTCGCCCATCGGGCCCATCGGCATCGTGTCGCCAAGCGTCCAGCCGAACTGCTCGGGATAGAAGTGCCGAGCAGAGTCGAGGTCGGTCGTCACCAGCTCGTTCCACGCGCAGCGCTGGACGGCATTCGGCGAGAAGACGTCGCTTCGGGCGTTCGGCTGGCCGGCCGGCGGGATCGGCTTCATCACATAGAATGGCGCGCCCTGCGGATCGGCGACCATGGCGATCCTCCCGACGTGGGGAATGTCGGTTGCGCCCATCAGCGTCTTGCCGCCCGCCGCCTCGATCGAAGCGACCTTCGCGTCGACGTCCGGGACGTTGAGATAGCCGAGCCATGCCGGGCGCGCGCCGTGCTGCTGCATTTCCTCGGTGATCCGCAGCACGCCGCCGGCATGGCCGCCGTCGGCGCGACGGATCATCCGATAGTCCATCTCGCCGGCGGGTCGAGGCTCGATGTCCCAGCCAACGACGGCGTCGTAGAAAGACTTCGATCGGTCGGGATCGGGCGTCATCAGCTCGTACCAGATGAAATCGCCCTGTGGGTTGGGCGCGGCGTCGCCGGTCGCCGCGGGCGCGTCTTCGGTGCGCATGTCGGACATGCTCGTCACTCCCTCGTTATGGCGGTTGGTCAGGCGGTCAGCGGGGCGGCCTGGCTCGCTCGCTGCTCGGCGCGAGCGGTGTCGAGGATGACCTCGAACCCGCCCCAGAACATGCGCTTGCCGTCGAACGGGGCGTCGCCCGGCTGCATCCGTTGGTCCTTCATGATCTTCTCCCAGGCTTCGTCATTGGCCTGCTTCGACGGCCATTCGATGAAGGCGAACACGACCGTCTCGTCAGGCTCGGCCTGAACCGCGCGACGGAAGTCGGTGACTTTTCCTTCGGGCACATCGTCGCCCCACGCCTGGACCAGCCGAAGCGCTCCATACTCGCGGAAGATCGCAGCGTGCCGCTCATTCATTTGCCGATAAGCGTCTTTGTTGGCCGTCGGCACCGGAACGATGAAGCCGTTCACGTAGCCGCCGGGGCCTTCGCCCGCGTCGACGATCGCTTCGAATCCGCCGAAGATCATCCGCTTCGCGTCGAACGGCATGTCCTTCATCATGTCCGCCATCCGCGGGTCGTTCTGGAACTTCTCGTTCGCGGCGTCGCGCACCTGTTTCGATGGATATTCGAAGAACGAGAAGACGATCGTCTCGTCGTCATGCGCCTGCACCGCCCGATAGAAATCGGTAGTCTTTCCGTGCGGCACGTCGTCGGCCATGCCCTCGACCATGCGGCTGATGCCGAACTCGGCCGCAAAGCCGCCGAATTTCCGCGCATGCTCGCGATAGGCGTCCTTGTCGGCAGTGCGGACGGGAGTGATGAAACCCTCGAAATAAGTCATGCCGCTTCTCCTTGCGGTTCGTGCTCGCGGAACGCCGCGAGCTGGTCGGACAGGGCCTGCTGGAAGGCCGGACGCGCTTCGCCGCGCTTCACGTAGGCGGCCAGGTTGGGGAAATCGCCGAGCTGGCCGCTGCGGTCGGCGGTCCTCAGCACGGTGACCATCATCAGGTCGCCGATGGTGAAGCGGTCCGCCTCGAGCCAGCTGTTGCCGCCGAGGCGCTCGCTGAGCTGCTGCAGGCGCAAGCGCGCGAGGCGATCGAAGGTTGGCTTGGCCGGCTCCGCCCAATCCTGATCGGCCCAGAAGTTGTTGAGCAGCGCGCGGAACTGGACGAATGGCTCGATGCTGCTGAGCGCGGCAAAGCTCCACTGGATCGCGCGGTACTTCGCCTGTGGCTCTCGCGGCAGCAGCACCTCGCTCTTCTCGCCGATATACTGCAGGATCGCGCCGCTCTCGAAGATCCGGACGTGCTCGTCGCGAAAGCAGGGGACCTGGTTGAACGGCTGGTCCCCGGCATAGCCGGGCGGCCGCTCCATTCCGATCAGCCGCACGCGGTAGTCGAGACCGGCCTCCTCGAGCGCCCAGCGGACGCGAAGGTCCTTGACCAGCCCCTGCGCCGGCTTTGGCACCCAGCGGAAGGCGGTGACTTCGATATCGGCTTGGGGGTTGATCGGCATGGCCCGGGGTCCCTTCAGATCGCCGTTGCGATCGCGTCCTGGACGGCTTCCGCCCCGCGCTCGGCGGCTGCGGCGTCCATCCACATGATTTCCCAGATGTGACCGTCCGGGTCGGCAACGCTACGCCCGTACATCACGCCATAGTCCTGTTTGGGCGACGGATCAGCCGTGCCACCGCTCGCTATGGCGCGCTCGACAGCCGTGTCGACGCTTTCGCGGCTGTCGGCCGACAGGCAGAGGAGGACTTCGGTCCCCACCTTCGCGTCGGCGATCGGGCGCGGCGTGAACTGGCTGAACTTGGCGTGGGTCAGCAGCATCACATGGATGGTGTCGCTCAAGCTCATGCAGGCCGCAGTCTCGTCGGTGAACTTCGGCTCGTTCACGGCGCCCAGCGCCTCGAGGAAGGCGCGCGACTTGCCGAGGTCGCTGACCGGCAGGTTCACGAAGATCATCTGCGCCATCGTCTCTCTCCTCCGACTCGATTCGCTTGCTTTTTGAGCCTCGAAGTTATAAATTGCAACTGTGCAGTTACAAAAACTAACTAAAACGCGGAAAGGTCAGGAAAAGCGACGCTACGACGATGCGTGCGGCCTCGCCCATGCGCTCGAACTGATCGGCGAGCGGTGGGCGATGCTGGTGCTTCGAGAGCTTGGTTACGGCCCGCGCCGCTTTTCGGAGCTCAAGGCGGACCTGCAGGGGATCAGCGCGAACGTGCTGACCCAGCGGCTGACCGAGCTCGAGGCACGCGGCCTCGTCCGCAAGCTGCGGCTTCCCCCCCCCGCCTCGGTCCAGGTCTATGAAGCGACCGCGTGGGGCCTCGAAGCGATCCCGATGATCGCCGCGCTCGGGCGCTGGGCGGCGCGCAGCCCGCTCCACGACCCGACCCTGCGGATGAGCCACGTCTCGGTCATCATGTCGCTGCAGACCCTGCTTTCGTCCGAGCTTGCCGAGGGACTCGAGGCCCGCATCGGATTCCGCTTCGGCGATGCCGATTATGTCACCACGCTTCGCGGCGGCCGCCTGGAGGTCGAACGGCGAGAGCCGGACGGCTGCGATGTCACCTTCACCGGGGCGCCGAGCACGGTCGCTGCCGTGATCCACGGCGGCGCGTCGTTCGAAACCATCCGGGTCGAAGGAGACATGGCGCTGGCGAAGCGTTTCGTGAAGCTGTTCCCGCTACCCGAAAAGGTCGCGTGAGCGTTGAGGCGCGCGCCTCCATACCGTAAGGCTTCTTCCATGACCGACCTAGCCAATGCGAACCCCGAAAGCCGTGCGGAGACGCTGATCGCCGCCCCCGACAGGATGGTGAAGGTGCGCGAGGCGTTCGGGGTCGACTCCGACATGGAAGTGCCGGCGTTCAGCGAGGCTGACGAGCGCGTTCCCGACCTCGACCCGACCTACGTCTTCGACCCGAACACGACGCTCGCCATCTGTGCGGGCTTCGCCAGGAACCGCCGAGTGATGGTCCAGGGCTATCACGGCACCGGCAAGTCGACCCACATCGAGCAGGTCGCGGCGCGGCTCAACTGGCCGATGATCCGAATCAACCTCGATGCACATATCAGCCGCATCGACCTCGTCGGCCGCGACGCGATCGTGCTCCGCGATGGGCAGCAGGTCACTGAATTCCGCGAAGGGCTGCTGCCGTGGGCGCTCCAGCACCCGGTCGCCCTGGTGTTCGACGAATATGACGCCGGCCGTCCCGACGTGATGTTCGTGATCCAGCGCGTGCTCGAGGCCGAGGGCAAGCTGACGCTGCTCGACCAGAACCGCGTGATCCGCCCGAACCCCTGGTTCCGGCTGTTCGCGACGACCAACACGGTCGGCCTCGGCGACACGACCGGCCTCTATCACGGCACTCAGGCGATCAATCAGGGGCAGATGGACCGCTGGAACATCGTCACCACGCTCAACTATTTGCCCGCGGCGGTCGAAGCACAGATCGTGCTCGCCAAGTCGGGCGAATATGACGACCCGGACGGCAAGCAGATCGTCGAGAAAATGATCAAGGTCGCCGAGCTGTCGCGCCAGGGCTTCATCAACGGCGACATCTCGACCGTGATGAGTCCGCGCACCGTGATCAGCTGGGCGCAGAACGCGCACATTTTCGGCGACCTGGGCTACGCGTTCCGGGTCAGCTTCCTCAACAAGTGCGACGAGGCCGAGCGCCCGCTGATCGCCGAATATTACCAGCGCGTGTTCGGCGAGGACCTGCCGGAAAGCGTGGTCGGAAAGGCTTAAGTGGCCGAGAGGATCGACCTGTTCCGACGCGCGCTCGCGGGCGCAGCGCGGGCAATCGCGAAAGACCCGGAAGTCGAGGTGCTGTTCGCCTCCGACGCCGGGCCTGCGTCGGGCAAGACCGCCAAGGTCGCCTCGCCCGGCCCTGCATTGGAGCCGAAGCTGGTTGCCGAAGCGCGTGGCGCCGCGGACTCGGTCGCACTCAACCTTCGGTATCACGACCCCAGGCTTCACGCGCGGAGCGCGCCGGGCGACGCTGACGCGCGCGCGGTGTTCGATGCGCTCGAGACGGCCCGGGTCGAGGCGCTCGGCGCGCGCAGCATGGGCGGAGTCCGCGACAACCTTCGCCACCTGACCGAGGCGCGCGTCCGCGGCGACGCGATCGTCCGCGCCCGCGCCGCCGAGGAAGTGCCGCTGGCGACGGCGATCGGCCTCATTGCGCGCGAGCGGCTTACCGGCGAGGCGCCGCCGACCGCCGCTGCGGAGGGCCTCAAGCTGGTCGCCCCATGGGTCGAGGAGAAGGGCGCCGCCGAGCTCGACGCGCTCGCCCTGACGCTGGACGACCAGGCCGCGTTCGCCAAGCTGTCGCGGCGGCTGCTCGAGGACCTGAACCTCGCCGCGGCCGAGGAGCCGCTCGAGGAAGAACCCGAAGAGGGCGGCGACGAAGGCGAGGGCGAAGAGGCCGGGGACGAGGAATCGGCCGAAGAGGGGGACGAGGGCCAACCGGGCGGCGGTGACGTCGAGATGCGCGGCGAGGAAACCGAGGACCAGACCAGCGAAGGCGATTCGACTCAGGAGATGGAAGCGGGCGAAGAGGAAGGCGCCGCCGGCGACGACCTCAGCGAAAGCCTGTTCGCAGCACCTGGCGGGCGCAACTGGGACCTCTCGCCGGCGACCGATTACAAGGCGTTCACGACCCGGTTCGACGAGATCGTCGAGGCCGGGGAATTGTGCGACGAGGAGGAGCTGGGGCGCCTCCGGGCCTATCTCGACCAGCAAATGGGCGGCCTGTCGAACGTCGTCACCCGCCTCGCCAACCGGCTCCAGCGTCGCCTCCTGGCGCAGCAGGCACGCAGCTGGGACTTCGACCAGGAAGAGGGGCTGCTCGACGCCGGGCGGCTCGCCCGGGTGGTCGTCAACCCGCGCCACGCGCTGTCGTTCAAGATCGAGCGCGAGACCGAGTTTCGCGACACCGTCGTCTCGCTCCTGATCGACAATTCGGGATCGATGCGCGGCCGGCCCATCGCGATAGCGGCCATCTGCGGCGACATCCTCGCGCGCACGCTCGAGCGCTGCGGCGTCGCGACCGAAATCCTGGGGTTCACCACCCGCGGCTGGAAAGGCGGCCAGAGCCGCGAGGCGTGGCTGACGGCCGGCCGGCCGCCCAACCCCGGCCGCCTCAACGATCTTCGCCACATCGTCTACAAGCGCGCCGACGAGCCCTACCGCCGCGCCCGGCGCAACCTCGGGCTGATGATGCGCGAGGGCCTGCTCAAGGAGAATATCGACGGCGAGGCGCTGCTGTGGGCGCACAACCGCCTGATCGCCCGGCCCGAGGAGCGGCGAATTTTGATGGTCATCTCTGACGGCGCGCCGGTGGACGATTCGACCGCAAGCGCCAACGGCGGGACCTATCTCGAGCGGCACCTGCGGCAGGTGATCGACTGGATCGAGAAGCGCTCCACGGTCGAGTTGATCGCCATCGGCATCGGCCATGATGTGACGCGCTATTACGAGCGGGCCGTGACGATCATGGACGCCGAGCAGCTCGCCGGCGCGATGGTCGAGCAATTGGCGCGATTATTCGAAACCGCATAAAAAAACGGGCCCGGCGCAACAACGCGCACCGGGCCCCCCTCGTTACGCGACTCGAGGGAAGATCGTCCGTTTGACCGGACACGACAGGGAAAAGGGGAAAACCCCGTCGAATGAGGCGGTTATGCCCGATTCGCGGGATATGGTCCCTGAACGGAGGGTGCAGCCCTCGTTCAGAAAAATACTTGAAAGTTCAATCGGTTAGCCGGGCTACGTGGCCGGCTGTTCCGCAACCTTCTTGGCCACGTCGCGCTTCAGCTTGCGCGCCTTCGTGCTCAGCTTCTCGTCGCTTGTCTTGAGCAGCCAGTTGTCCAGCCCGCCGACATGCTCGACCGAGCGCAGGCCGTGCGTCGACACGCGCAGCTTGACGCTCTGTCCGAGCGCGTCCGAAATCAGCGTGACGTTCTGCAGGTTGGGCAGGAACGTGCGCTTCGTCTTGTTGTTGGCGTGGGAAACATTGTTACCCACCTGCCGGCCCTTGCCGGTCAGCTCGCAAACCCGCGACATGATGATCTATCCTGAATTTTTGGACGAGCCCCAAGGAGGCCCGAAGAGCGCCGCCCGTTAGCCGGTCGAGCCCATTTCGTCAACGCCGGCGACCGGCAACCCTACGGCCGTTATTGCGTTGTCGGACCGCAACGATTCGAAGCGAGACCCATGCGCGCCCTCATCTTCATCCTCATTATCATCGTCCTCGTGATCATCGCGGGACTCGCCACCGGCTTCCTCGACATCAACCAGCTCCGCGGGGCGCGCGCGCCGCAGGTGTCCGCGACCCGCAACGGAATCACCGCGCGCGGCGGCCAGGCGCCCGCCTTCGAAGTGCAGACCGGGTCGGTGAAGGTCGGCGCGAAGGAGACGACGGTGAAGGTGCCCGCCCTCGAGGTCCAGAAGCCGGACGATACGGACAAGCAGGCGAACGCCGTCAACGCGATGTGACTTCGCCTGGCGGCTCGGCTAGCCCGACCGCGATGCCGTTCCCGCTTCCGCCACCGATGCGCCGGGCGCTCGACCTAGCAGCCGAAGCCGCCGCCGCCGGAGAGGTGCCGGTCGGCGCCGTCGTGACCCGTGGCGAAGAGCTGATTGCTGAGGCGCGCAACGCGATGCGCGGCTCGTCCGACCCCACGGCCCATGCCGAGATGGTGGCGATCCGCGCCGCCGCCGCGAAGCTCGGCGCCTCGCGCCTCGACGAGTGCACGCTGTGGGTGACGCTCGAGCCCTGCGCGATGTGCGCGGCCGCGGTCGCTCTGGCGCGGATGAAGGCGCTCCGCTTTGCCGCCGAGGACCCCAAGGGCGGCGGCGTCGTCCACGGCGCGCGGATTTTCACCCAGCCGACCTGCCACCATCGCCCCGACGTGCTCGGCGGCATTGGCGAGCAGGAATCGGCCGAATTGCTGCGCGGCTTCTTCGCCGAGCGGCGCTAGCCGGTGTAAGGCAGCAGCCGGATCTCGACGCGGCGGTTCGCCGCCTTCTGGGTGTCGCTCGTTTCTGGATTGTAGAGCGGGCTCGTCTCGCCGAGGCCCTTGGACGCAATCCGCGCCTTCGAGACGCCATGGCCGGCGAGGTAGCTTGCGACCGCCGCGGCGCGCTTGTCGGACAGGGCCTGGTTGACCTGCGGCGAACCCGAAAGGTCGGTGTGCGCGAACACGTCGACGAAGGTCTGGTTGCGGGCCTTCGCCTCGCGGGCGATTTCCAGGAGCGTCGCATCGAACTGCGGCTTCACGCTGGCGCTGCCCTCGTCGAACGTGAGGGCCGCCGGAATGCGGATCACGATGCCGTTGCCGACGCGCAGCACGTCGAGGCCGATGCCAGCGGTCTGGACACGCAGCTCGCGGTCGAGCTCCGCCATGTAGGTCGCCGCCGCGGCAGGGCTCAGCGGGCGAATCTTGGCGGCCTTCATCTTCGCCGCGCGGGCGCGGTGGCTGCCGATCACGTCACCGTAGAGGTAGGGGGCGTTGAGCCCGAGCGGCGTGAACGCCGCCGGACGGAGCACGGGCGGCGGCGGCGGGGCCGTCTCGCACGCCGAAAGGCCGGCGATCGAAACCGCGAGGGCAAGGGCGGAAAGTTTCAGGTGCGCGTGCACGTGGGACAGCTCCGTATCGGCAAAGGGGATCAGCGGCCAAACCGGCGCCGCCGCAACATGGTTCCGCCCGCGAATCGAGCGGCTGCTTGTGAACGGCCACCCCGCAAGGCTACATTCGCCGCCTTACGCCATGAGCCACCATCTAGCACCCATTCCCTGGCTCGACGTCGTCCTGATCTTCGCGCTGATCCTTCTCAACGGGGTGCTCGCGCTGAGCGAGCTGGCGATCGTCTCGTCGCGCGACGCGCGCTTGAGGGCGATGGCGCGCAGCGGCAGCACGGGTGCGCAATCCGCGCTCGACCTCGCCGCCGAGCCGGGCCGCTTCCTGTCGACCGTGCAGAGCGGAATTACGCTCATCAGCGTCATCAACGGCGCCTTTTCCGGCGCGAGCCTCGGCGAACCGGCGGCGGAGCGAATCGAGCTTGCCGGTTTTTCGCCGGCGACGGCGCACACGCTCGGCTACGGGCTGGTCGTGATCATCATCACCTATGTCTCGCTGGTCATCGGCGAAATCGTCCCCAAGCAGATCGCGCTCCGCTCGCCCGAGCCGATCGCGGCGATCATCGCCAAGCCGATGAAGTGGCTCGCGCGAATCACGGCGCCCTTCGTCTGGCTGCTCGACCGCTCGAGCGCGCTGATCTTCAAGCTCTTCGGCCTCGACCGCGAATCGAAGAACCAGGTGACGGCGGAGGAGCTGCACCTGGTGGTTGCCGAGGCCCAGACGGCCGGCGTTCTCGAAGAGGACGAACGGGCGATGATCTCGGGCATTGTCCGGCTGGCCGACCGGCCGGTGCGCGAAGTAATGACTCCACGAACCGAGATCGACTGGATCGACCTGGGGTCGACCCCGGACGAAATTCGCGAGACGCTGCTCGAAACGGCCCACACGCGGATTCCCGTGGCCGACGGCTCGGTCGAGAATATCGTCGGCGTGATTCAGATCCGCGACGTGGTGGCCGCGCTCCTCGAGGGACGGCCGCTCGATCTTAAGCATTTGTGTCGCTCGGCGCCCGTCATTCCCGACCTGATGGACGCGATGGATGCGCTTGCCGTGCTGCGCAACGCCGAGGTGCCCCTCGCGCTGGTGCAAGACGAATACGGGCATCTCGACGGGATCGTGACCCCGGGGAGCATCCTCGCCGCGCTCGGCGGCACCTTCCTTCACGATATCGTGCAGGGCGACGAGCCGCCGCTGGTCGAGCGCGAGGACGGCAGCTGGCTGCTCTCCGGCGCCGCAAGCGCCGACCTGCTGCCCGACCGTCTCGGGATCAGACTGCCTGAGGAGCGGGATTATTCGACTGTTGCGGGGTTCGCTTTGTCCGTCCTCAAGCATTTGCCCGAGATCGGCGAAAGCTTCCGCCACGACGGCTGGGCGTTCGAAGTCGTCGACATGGACGGGCGCAAGATCGACAAGCTGATCGCCTCGAGGCCCAAGAAGCGCACCGCCGAAGCGCAGTCCGAAGCCGCTTCCTAAAGCTTTCCGAACCTTTGCTCGAATCCGTCGATGTCGTCGCGGGCGAGATAATCGGCCTGCTCGACGATGCGGTCGCGCTTGATGCGGCCGGCGAAGGCACCGAGCTGGCTGTCAAGACGATCGACCTCGACCGCAGTGAGCCCGGCGATCTGTCGGAAATTCGCGAACCCGGCGCCGTGCAGAGCGTCGGCGAACTTCGGGCCTACGCCTTTCAGCCGGCAGAGATCGTCGCGCGGGACGTCGCCCTCGAGCGCGCGGTGGACGGGCGCGCTGATGATGTCGCCGGTGAGGTCGCTGGTCGCGGCGGCGGCTTCGCCCGCGATCCCGCGGCCTTCGCGCGGAGCGGCTTGCTGCATGTGCGGCCGTACGGGCGCGCTCTCGCTCAGCGTCACCCGCTGGCGCGGGCGGAAGATCAGGAAAGCGAGAATGATCAGGAAAACGATCGCGATGACGATCGCGGGCCAATATCCGTGGACGACTTCCATCAGGTCACCAATTCCATTGTGTGTTGTAGCGGCGGCGAAGCTCGCGCAGATAGGCGACGAGCAGGCCCAAAAGAAAGCCCAGGAGCGCGGCGGCCGCGCCTTCGACGATCAGCGGCACGCCGCCGCTTGTCGACCAGCTCGCCCGTTCGACGCCCGGCACGCCGCCGATGATCCGGACCAGCTCGCTGCGCTGGAAATCGTCCGCGGGCCCGGAAAGCAGCACCGTCCGTGTGAGCGGCCCGCGATGCAGGTGCCCGCTGACTTGCGGAATGTCCCAGTAGACGATGGTCTGCCGCACCGACCGCTCGACCGCGGCGGCGTAGCGGTCGGCCGCCCCCAGCGGCCCGTGCCACAAGACCGCGAGCGCGATTGCCGCGACGACGCCGATCGCGACGGCCACGCTGCGCCTGCCTCGCGGGCGAAATCCGAACGCGCCGGTGACCGCCCCGATGACGAGCCCCGCGCCGATCGGCGGCCAGAAATAGAACCAGAAGATGTTCACGCGCGCTCCCGGGCGAGCTCGCGCCAGCCGATATCGCGGCGATGGAAGCCGTCGGCGAAGTCGATCTGGTCGACGGCGCGATAGACCCGCGCTCGGGCACTGGCGAACGTGTCGCCGACGGCGGTAACGGCGAGCACACGGCCGCCTTTGGCGACCAGCCCGTGCTCGGCCATCGCGGTCCCGGCGTGGAAGACGGTCACGCCTTCAACCTGCTCCGCGGCCTCGATTTCCCGGATGAGCCCACCGCTCGCGGGCGCGGCCGGATAGCCCCTTGCGGCAACGATCACCGTCACCGCATGCTTGGCTGACAAACGCGGCGGATCGGCGTCCCTCAGCCGCCCGGTCGCAACCGCGTGGAGCAGCTCCGCGAAGTCGCCCTCGACCAGCGGCATGATGGCTTCGCACTCGGGGTCGCCGAAGCGGACATTATATTCGATCAGCTTGGGACCGTCGGCGGTGAGCATCAGGCCGGCATAAAGCACGCCGCTGAAGGGTGTTCCGGCGTCGGCAAGCGCCCTGGCGGTCGGCCGGACGATCTCGTCCATGGCGCGCCGCTCGAGATCGGGCGTGAGGACCGGAGCCGGAGCATAGGCGCCCATCCCGCCGGTGTTCGGCCCGGTGTCGCCTTCGCCAACCCTCTTGTGGTCCTGGGCCGAGGCGAGCGGGACGGCGGCCGCGCCGTCGACCAGCGCGAACAGGCTCGCTTCCTCCCCTTCGAGGAATTCCTCGATGACCATCGGCCCGTCGCCCGCGGCCTCGATCGCCTCCTCCGCCTCGCCCCGCGACATCGCGACGGTGACGCCCTTGCCGGCGGCGAGCCCATCGGCCTTGATCACCACGGGAATGCCGAAGCGCGCCAGCGCTCCGTGGGCGTCGGGTGCACGCTCCACGCGCACATAATCCGCGGTCGGAATTCCGTGTGCGCGGCACAGATCCTTGGTGAAGCCCTTCGATCCTTCCAGCTGCGCCGCCGCAGCGCTCGGGCCGAACACCGCAATCCCGGCGGCGCGAAGCGCATCGGCCACGCCCGCGACCAGCGGCGCTTCCGGGCCGACGACGACCAGGACGATTGCGTTGCTCCGCGCCAGCGCGACCACCGCTTCCGGATCGCACGGGTCGATTCCGATGCACTCGGCCCAGCGAGCGATGCCGGGATTGCCGGGCGCGGCGAGGAGCCTGCCGCAGCTCGGCGATTGCCTAAGCCGCCACGCGAGCGCATCTTCGCGACCGCCCGACCCCAAGAGCAATATGTCCATGGATCTCCCTGACGAACCGCGCGCCGGCCTGTTAGCGAACGTCGCCCCCGGCGACAATTCGCCCGCGCTCAGCGTGAGCGAGCTTTCCGGCGCGCTCAAGCGGATGGTCGAGGACGCCTTCGGCCGTGTCCGCGTCCGGGGCGAGATCAGCGGGTTCAAGCGCCACGGCTCGGGCCACTGCTATTTCACGCTCAAGGACGAGAATGCGTGCATCGACGCCGTGATCTGGCGCGGCAATGCCGCCGCGCTCGCCTTTCTTCCCGAGGACGGGGCGGAAGTCATCGCGACCGGGAAGCTCACCACCTACCCCGGCCGGTCCAAATACCAGATCGTCATCGACCGCATGGAGATCGCCGGCGAAGGCGCGTTGCTCGCGCTGCTCGAGAAGCGCCGCAAGGCGCTCGCCGCCGAAGGGCTGTTCGCGCCCGAGCGCAAGCGCCCGCTGCCCTTCCTTCCCCGCGTCATCGGAGTCGTCACCTCGCCGACCGGCGCGGTGATCCGCGACATCCTCCACCGGCTCCAGGACCGCTGCCCGACGCGCGTGATCCTGTGGCCGGTGCCGGTGCAGGGGGAGGGCGCCTCGGCGAAGATTGCCGCCGCTATCCGGGCATTTCCGAACCTCGATCCACGGCCGGATCTGCTGATCGTCGCGCGCGGCGGCGGCTCGATCGAGGATTTGTGGGCCTTCAACGAGGAGGAGGTGGTCCGCGCAGCGGCCGAATCGCCGATCCCGCTGATCTCGGCCGTCGGCCACGAAACCGACACGACGCTGATCGACCATGCCGCCGACCGCCGCGCGCCGACGCCGACCGCGGCGGCCGAAATCGCCGTGCCGGTCCGTGCCGAGCTGTTCGCGCAACTCGGTGACCTCCAGCACCGCGCGCACCAGTGCCTGTCGCGGCGGGTTGAGCGGACGCGAGAGCGTTTCGAGCTGACCGTGTGCCGCTGGCCCGAGCCCCGCGCGATCTTTGCGCCGATGGTCCAGCGGCTCGACGAGGTCGGCGAACGGCTGCCGCGCTCGCTCGCTTCGCGCGCGGGCGCCGCGCGCGCGGATCTGAACCTCGTCGCAGGCCGCCTTCGCCGCGAGGTCCTCGACCAGCGCGTCGAGCGCCTGACCGAGCAGCTGTCCGGCCTGTGGCGGATGGCCGAGCTCGCCCATCCCGAGCGGCCCCTGTCGAAAGGCTATGTCCGCGTCACCAGCCGCGACGGGGCGACCCTGACCCATGCCGCCGACGCGCGCGCAGCCCGCCTGCTCACGCTGCGCTTCGGCGACGGGAGCGTCGACGCCGCGGTCGAGGAGGGTGGCGGCGCCCGGCCGCCGCTTGAGCGAAAGCCGCGCCGTTCCTACATTCCGCCCCAGCCGGGCCTGTTCGATCCGGCAGAGGAATAGACCCATGCTGATGACCGGAAGCGGCCGCGCCGCGCGTATCCATTATCTCGCCGGCACCTTCCGCGTGCTGAGCGACGGCGACCATGTCGTCTGCGCGGTCACCGGCGCGCGCATCCCGCTCCACGAGCTGCGCTACTGGAGCGTCGACCGGCAGGAGCCGTACGTCGACGCCGCGGCCAGCCTCAAGGCGGAGCAGTCGGCCGCGCGCTAGATTGCGTGCGCCAGCCGCGACGACGCCGGGTTGAGGCCGACCCGCAGGTGGGCAGCCACCCTCTCCACCCATTTCACGACCATCTCCAGCTCTTCCTCATGCGCCGATTGCGCAGCGCCCTGGTCCGCCGCCCGCTCATCCGGACCGTAGCCGCGCTCTGAAAACTTGCTGTGCCGGGCGAAGGTGGGCCCGCTGACCACCTGCTCGACGGTCGAATCGTCGATTCCAAGGTCGAACAGGCGGACGATTCCGCGAAGCGTCTGGCCGGGGTCGGCGAGGAAGTCGGCGCTGTCGACGATCGCTACCCGGTCTCCCATCCGCTGCGCGACCTCGGAGAAATGGCGCATCTGCATCAGCCAGCCGAGCGCCAGCGCCTGGAGATCGGTCAGTACGAAGGTCTGCTCGGCGTCATAGCCGAGCGCAAGCGAGGTCCAGCTCCCCGCGCTCCAGAACAGCCGGCGGCCCCAGATCCGGCCCCACATGCCGCGCTTGAGCAGCGAAGTGAGCAGCGTCCGCACGTCCGAATAGAGCAGCACGGCGCGGCTGTCGGGCAATGTCTCGAGCGCGGGGAGGGCCAGGCGATTCGCGAAATTGGTCGGCTTGACGATCATAGTCTCGCCCGCGTCGAACGGCCGCCCAAGCAGCGACAGGACCAGCCGCAGCCGCTCTCGGTTGGCCGCATCGTCGCTGCGGATGAAGCGATTGGCGAGGTTGATTAGCACGTCGGGCTCCTTCAGCCCGAAGGTGCGGCCCGGGACGTCGAGCGCCTTGAGCATCAGCGTCGAGCAGCAAAATGCGGTGTGAAAGATGAAGTGCACCGGCGCCTGAGGCGCGCCGCGCGCGGCGGCCGCAATCTCGGCGGCCGGGTGGGTCGTCTTGCGGTAATGCCCGGCGAAATGTTCGTCGCTCAGGAACATGAGCTCGGAATGCTTTTCGCGCGGAACGAAGACGCTCGTCAGCATCGAGCCCGACTGGTCGAAGGTATGGGGCAGCCAGCGCGGATCGAGGGCAACCTCCCGCGCCGACTCTTCAGCCAACGCGCTTGACCTTGATACCGTTCTTGCCGGGGCTGGACAGCCAGAAGCTTCCGAGAACGCCGCGCTTGACGATCACCTTCTGGCCCGGGCGGGCCTCGAATCCGGGCCAGTCGTCAGTCTGCGTCCAGACCGAGCCGTCGTTGAGCGTGATGGTCCACCCGCCGTCCGAGTTATGCCCGGTGCTCCTGATCGTGCCGTCGATCTGACTGATCTCGTCATTGCTGCCGAACAGCCCGCCGAAATTGGGAATCGAGAAGCCGAACAGCGACCGGCCGGCCGCGTGCGCCCTCTCCTTGTCGACCATGTACAGGTCCTTGTTGGCGATTGCCTGGTTCATGGCCGCCGTCTCGCGGTCGTAACAGGCGAGTCGCTGGTCGGCGACGGTGATCGCCCGGCACGCCATCAGTCGCTGCACCTGCGCCGGAGTGCCGGTCTGGACCGGCCGTGCCGCGGCCGCGGAGCCGTCGGCGACTAGCGCGAGCGCGGCAAGCAGGAGCATCGAGTTTCGCATCGGAATTGGGTCCCTTCCTGGTCCTTCCCACACTAGGTGGCGGCGTTGATTCGGTGCAAGGGACGGCTGTTGCAAAATTGATACAGCACATTGACAACTTACCCGTAACGAGCCGGCAAGCGTTGCAAGCCTCTCCACGCTTCACCTATCAAAAGGCGCAGTTCGGCAAAGTTTCAATTGTCGATCCACGGCAGCCGTGGCCCCGCGCTCGGCTAGTGAAGGGGAAGAATACATGACCGATTTCCGTCAGCGCCTTCTTGCAACGACGCTCCTCGTCGGCGCGGGCATGGTCGCCTCGCCTGCTTTCGCCCAGACGCAGCCGGCGACTCCGCCGACCTGCCCGCCGGGCGTGGCTCCTGGGACCAACGGCTGCAATCCGGCCGACAACAGCGGCGTTCCGACGACTCCGCAGACGATCTCACCGCAGGTCGGCGCTGGCGTATCGAGCACCAATGCGCAGGGCGCGCCGACGACCAGCACGCAGGAAATCATCGTTACGGGTTCGCGCATTCCGCAGCCGAACCTGGAAACGGCGAGCCCGGTGACCACCGTCAGCAGCCAAGAAGTGAAGCTTTCGGGCACCAGCCGTACGGAAGACCTGATCAACTCGCTGCCGCAGGTGTTCGCGGCGCAGGGTTCGAACGTCACCAACGGCGCCAGCGGCACGGCCACGGTTGACCTTCGCGGCCTCGGCTCGAAGCGCAACCTCGTCCTGGTCAACGGCAAGCGGCTTCAGCCGGGCGACACCGGCAACCCGGTCGCCGACATCAACTTCATTCCGAACCAGCTGATCAAGCGGGTCGACGTCCTCACGGGCGGCGCCTCGTCGGTCTACGGTGCGGACGCCGTCGCCGGCGTTATCAACTTCATCCTCGACACGACGTTCACCGGCTTCCGCATCGACGGCCAGGCCAGCGTGTTCCAGCACAACAACAACACGGATGCGAAGATCCTCGCGGCCAACGCGGCCCGCGGGTTCCTTCCGCCGCACGGCAACAGCGTAAACGGCGGGGCGCAGGATATCTCTGGCGTGTTCGGCGCTGCGTTCGACGACGGCCGTGGCCATGTCGTCGCCTATGCGACCTACCGCAACCAGGATTCGATGCTGGAATCGACGCGTGACTATTCGTACTGCACGCTCGCTTCGAAGGCGAACGGCTCCTTCAGCTGCGGCGGCTCGGGTACCTCGGCGACCGGCTCGTTCCTGACCAACGTCGGAAACTTCCAGGTCAACGGCAACAAGTTCGTGCCGGGGTCGACCCCGTTCAACTTCGCGCCGTACAACTACTTCCAGCGGCCGGACGAGCGCTACACGTTCGGCACCTTCGCCGATTACGAGATCGCACCGGGCGCGCATCCGTATGTCGAAGCCATGTTCATGGACGACCACACCGACGCGCAGATCGCGCCGTCGGGCGACTTCGGCAACACCAGCACGATCAACTGCGACAACGCCTTCCTGTCGGCGCAGCAGAGGCAGACCATTTGCGTTGGCGCAGTCTACAATCC
>Ga0068852_100000333_pt1 | contig 31986 bp, 31 predicted proteins | sample KBSCornC22_FD_66594 | JGI IMG/M metagenome (GOLD analysis project Ga0068852, IMG submission 66594) | Corn rhizosphere microbial communities from Kellogg Biological Station, Michigan, USA - KBS Corn C2-2 | ecosystem: Host-associated > Plants > Roots > Rhizosphere > Soil ... | reverse complement strand
CCGGAATCGTCAGCCGCGGCGGCTCGATCATGGCCAAATGGTGCCTCGCCCACCACCGCGAGAGCTTCCTCTACGAGCGCTTTGACGAGATCTGCGAGATCATGAAGGCGTACGACGTCGCTTTCTCATTGGGCGACGGCCTGCGTCCCGGCTCGACCGCCGACGCCAATGACGAAGCCCAGTTCGCCGAGCTCTACACCTTGGGCGAGCTGACCAGGAAAGCCTGGGCGCAGGATTGCCAGGTGATGATCGAGGGCCCCGGCCACGTGCCGATGCACAAGATCAAGGAGAATATGGACAAGCAGCTGGAAAGCTGCGGCGAGGCGCCCTTTTACACCCTGGGCCCGCTCGTGACCGACATCGCGCCCGGCTACGACCACATCACCAGCGGCATCGGCGCCGCGATGATCGGCTGGTTCGGCACCGCGATGCTTTGCTACGTCACCCCCAAGGAGCACCTCGGCCTCCCCGACCGCGACGACGTCAAGGTCGGCGTCGTCACCTACAAGCTCGCCGCCCACGCCGCCGACCTCGCCAAGGGCCACCCCGCCGCGAGATTGCATGACGACGCGCTAAGCCGCGCGAGATTCGAGTTCCGCTGGCGCGACCAGTTCAACCTGTCGCTCGACCCCGAAACCGCCGAGGCGTTCCACGACCAGACGCTTCCGGCCGAAGGCGCCAAGACCGCCCACTTCTGCTCCATGTGCGGCCCCAAATTCTGCTCGATGAAGATCACGCAGGAAGTGCGCGAATTCGCCCGCTTGCAGGAAGAGCGGGCGATTGCGGAAGACGCCGACAAGGGAATGCTCGAAATGAGCAGGCGCTTTCACGACGAAGGCGGCGAAATCTACGTTCCCGCGGCCGAATGAATCCCGCCGCAAAAGCTGTTTCCACGGAGAGTGCCCCAATGATCGTCACCCGAATTGCCTTCGCTTTTGCCCTTCTCGCGAGCGGCGGCGCCGCGGTCGCCCAGACCGCGACCGATGCCGGCTGCATCCTCGTCAGCAATGCCTTCGCCCAGCAGTCCAAGGACCCGAAGGCGCAGAAGCTCGCCGAGGCCTCGATGTATTTCTATCTCGGCCGGATCAGCGACCGCGAAACCCCGGCGCAGCTCAAGGCGCTGCTCGATGCGCGGGCGAAGACCATCACCGACGCAACAGCGAGCACCATGATGAACGCCTGCGTCAAAGCGTTCGAAGCGAAGATGGAGATGATGCAGAGCATCGCAGCCGAGTCCAAGCCCGCGGCGCCGGCGAAGAAGCCCTAAAGCCGCCCGGCGGCGGCTACAGCTTGGACCGGTCCGCCGGAGTCCACTCCTCGGGCTCGACCTCCTTGCGCATCACGCGCAGCGCAAGGCCCGCGAACGTGCCGACCGCGATGGCGATGGTGAGGTTGCTCACCACCGTCAGGATCATGGTCGTGAAGAACAGCACCCGGTCGCTGGCGCGAAGGCGCATCCGTTCGCGCCAGCGGCCCGGCTCGCTCATCAGCCAGGCGGTGATGATCAACAGCCCGGCGAGCGCCGGCATCGCGAGGTAGCCGGCAAGCGACGCCGCGGCGAGGCTGATCAGCAGGATCGTCAGCGCGTGGACGATTCCCGCCACCGGCGTCTTGCCGCCCGCGCGGACGTTGGTCGCGGTACGCGCGATCGCACCCGTCGCCGGCAGCCCGCCGAAGAAGGGAGAGACAATGTTCGCCGCTCCCTGGGCGAGCAGCTCGGCGCCAGAGCGGTGGTGCCCGCCGATCATCCGGTCGGCGACAATCGCGGACAGCAGCGATTCCACCGCCGCCAGAAAGGCGATGACGAATGCCGACGGCAGCAGCTCGCTGATCCGCACGATGCTGACATGCGGAAGCGACGGCGGCGGCAGGCCCGCGGGAAGCGCTCCGAAGCGCGAGAAGATCGTGTCGACCGGAAGCCCAGCCAGCGCGACGGCCGCCGACGCGGCGGCGATCACGAGCAGCGATCCCGGGAACCATGGCAGGAAGTGACGGAATGCCGCGATTCCGGCGATCGACACAAGGCCGAGCCCCAGCGCCTCGAGATTGAGCCCGCCCCGCGCAGCCCACAGCGCGGGAAGCCCGTGGAGCAGGTCCGCCGGCACGTGCGCCGCGGAAAGGCCGAGCAGGTCCTTGAGCTGGCTGACCGCGATGATCAGCGCGATCCCAACCGTGAAGCCTTCGATCACCGGCTCGGGCACCAGGGCAACGAAACGGCCGGCGCGGACCAGCCCCGCCGCGACCAGGATGATCCCCGCGAGCAAGGTCGCGAGCAGCAGCCCGTCGAACCCGAACTGCTCGATCACGCCAGCGACGACGACGATGAACGCTCCCGTCGGCCCGCCGATCTGAACCCGGCTCCCGCCGAGCAGCGAGATCAGCAGCCCGCCGATGATTGCCGTCACCAACCCCGCCCGCGGTGTCGCCCCCGACGCGATCGCGATGGCGATGCTGAGCGGCAGCGCGACCAGCGCGACCGTGATCCCGGCGAGCACGTCGCTGGAGAACAGCCGCCACGAATAATCGCGGATGGTGGTGATGAGCTTGGGTTTCACCGCGGCGGCCTAGTGGGTGGCGACGGTCGCTTCAATGCATCAGCGCTGTGCGTGCAGCCGCACCAGCGCTTCATCCAGCGCCTGCAGGAACCGCGACCGGTCCGCCTTGGCGAACGGCGCCGGCCCGCCGGTCACGCCGGCGCCGCTGCGCAGGTCCGCCATGATCGCCCGCGTCGCGATGGCGCCGCCGATGCTCGCGGAGGTGAACGGCTTGCCGTTGTGGCCGATCACCGTGGCGCCTTTCTTGAGGCAGCGGTCGGCGAGGAGGATGTCGCCGGTAACCACCACCGTCCGCTCGCCCGCTTGCTCGACGATCCAGTCGTCGGCGGCGTCGAACCGGTCCGACACCACGACGCGCTCGATGAGCGGATGCGCTGGCACGCGAAGGTGCGCATTGCTGACGACCGTCACCGGCACCTCGCGCCGCCACGCAACGCGGTACACCTCATCCTTCACCGGACAGGCGTCGGCGTCGACCAGGATTCGAACGGCGGTCATCGGCGCGATCTAGCGCGGCGCCCGCGAATATCGTGCCCGCCGACTAGCTGTTCTTCAAATTCTCGAGACCGCGCTGGCCGCCCTTCTGCGACGGGTTGGAGACGTTGGTCTTCACCTTCGTCTTCTTGGGCTTGCGCGCTTCCTTGTTCGATCGTTGCTGACCCTTGGCCATTTTTGCTCTCCTGCCCGGCGCGGCTGTGCCGCTCGATGCCCGTCATAGCCGTTCGGCGGCCGGCGTCCTACGCCCGAACGCGAGGCCGTGCGAGGCGCTCGACTTTGGTGCTGAACCATTCATCCCGGATGAGCTACTCTGTCATGGCGATAGAGGAGAGGATGAGTTGCCCAGGGGCCGCCACGATCTGATCCTCGCCGTCGCGCTCGCCGTGCTGCCGGCTGCGACCCCGAGCGCCGCCGAGCCGCCGAAGATCGGCAGGCCGCGCCCCGCGCCCGCGACCCCGCCGGACGTGCCGCCGCTGCCGCCCGCGGTCTACGACCCGGGCCTCGACGTCGGCGGCAAGGACGTCAAGGCGCGCGAGATCGATACCCGCCTCAGCGTCGACGTCCGGATCAACGGGGGCGGCCCCTATCATTTTATCGTCGACAGCGGTGCGGACAGCTCGGCCATCGGCCTGCGCGTCGCGCGCGACTTGCAGCTTCCGCTCGGAACGCCGGTCATTCTCAACGGCATGACCGCGCGCAACATCGTCGACCGGGTCAAGGTCGACCGGCTGACCGTCGGTACCAATACGATCGACAATCTGGAGCTTCCCGCGCTGCGCGAGTCGGACATTGGCGGCGACGGCATGATCGGGATCGACGCACTGGTCCAGCAGCGGCTGATGCTCGACTTCGAGAAGCACCTCATCAAGGTCGAGGACGCGCGCATCCCCGAGCGGCACGAGCCCGGCGAGATCGTGATTCTCGCGCGCCGCCAGCGCGGGCAGCTGATCCTGACCCACGTCAAGGCGGCGGGCTACGAGCTCGACGCCATCATCGACACCGGCACCGAGATCACGATCGGCAACCTCGCGCTTCGCGACAAGCTGATCCGCGGCAATCGCGACAAGTTCCTGACGATCGACGTGATCGGCGTCACCGGCGTCTCGGCCAAGCTTCAGGTCGCGCGCATCGCCGAGCTCCAGCTCGGCCCCGTGGTCCTGCGCGACGTTCCCATGGCCTTCGCCGACGTGCCGCCGTTCAAGATGTTCGGCCTTGCCGACCAGCCCGCGCTTCTGCTCGGCACCGACATCCTGGACACCTTTCGTCGAATCTCGCTCGACTTCCGCGCGCGGCGGGTGCGGTTTCAGCTGCGGCGCTGCGACGAGGGCGTGATCATCAACACCGATCCCGATAGCTTCACCCGGATCCGCCCGGCGGCGGGCCACGAAGAAGTGTGCCAACGCTAAGCTGCTATGATCGGGTCGAGACTCGGGCGTTCGATTCGATGATCGAGGATAAGTGATGCTGTTGCTGTTCGCGTTCGCTGCCGCGGTTGGCGGCCAGGCTCAGGCAAGTCCGGCAACGGCTGCTCCGGTGGGCGACGAGGCGATCGTCGTCACCGGGCAGAAGGACACGCACAAGGCGGTGGAGGAGTTCGTCCGCTCGCTCACCACGACGGCCTCGGGCGGGCAGCTCAGCCGGTTCGAGCATGAGGTCTGCCCGGCCGTGTTCGGGATTGCCAAACCGCAGGCGGACGGGGTCGCCGCCCGAATCCGGATGGTCGCGAAGAGCGTCGGAATCGTGGTCGGCGGCCAGAATTGCGCGCCCAACGTCCTCCTGCTCGTGACCTCGGACAAGAAGGCATTCCTCGAGGAGCTTCGCCGTCACCGCGGCGACGATTTCGGGATTACCGGCCGCCAGTTCCGCGCGCTCGAGGACGCGCCCGGTCCCGCCACCGCGTGGCAGGTGCAGGGGCCGGCGATGACCGCCGACGGCGTCGACCTCACCGAGGACACAACCCAGGGCGTGGTCGTCAACCGCACCGTCGCGCCGCCGTCGCGCATCACCGCTCCGGTCCATCCGCAGTTCGACGCCTCGATCGTGGTCGTCGAGCGCAAGGCGCTGGTCGGAGTCACCACGACCCAGCTTGCCGATTACACCGCCATCCGCGCCCTGACCGGGGCCGACCCCGCGCGCCTCGGCAATTCGGGCGCGCCGACGATCCTCCACGTGCTCGAAGTGCCGATCGGCGGCGAGGCGCCGGTCACCATGACCCAGTGGGATTACGGCTTCCTCGCGAGCTACTACGATGCGAAGCGCGACCTTCGCACCGGCGCGCAGCGCTCCGCGATCGCCCGCGGCATGGATGAGCAGCTCGGCTCTAAGCGGCCGCCCCGCCGGTAGGGCGGCCATCTCCCGTCAATAGGAGTTGCCGGTCGCGTTGGTGTCGACCGCGTTCATGTCGACCGCGTTCATGTCGGTGACGTTCATGTCGGTCGCGTTGAGATCCGTGGCGTTCATGTCCGTCGCGTTGAGGTCGGTCATGCCGGCGTTCATGTCCGTTGCGTTGAGGTCGACGCTGTTGTTTGCATTGTTGTTGCTGCCGCACGCGGCGAGCGCCGCCGCGGCCGCGATGGTCAGGGTGATCCGGATCTTCATTGCTCGTCCCTCCACTTGCTGGCCGGCATCGTTCGGCCCGCCCGCGAAGCGAACGGCGCGAGCGAACCGTTCCCACTCTTGATCCAGATAAGCGGCGGAAAGCCCCCGGAACCCGGCCGCGCTGCCGGTCATTTGAAGGACGTATCCGTCACTCGCCAAGGAGAGGGACATGTCGAGCGCCAAAACCACGACGAACCACGACGAGATCCGCAAATGGGTGGAGAAGCGCGGCGGGCATCCGGCCGTCGTCGCCGCCACCGAGAACGGCAGCCGGCCCGGCGGCCTGCTCAGGATCGATTATGACGAGCCGGGGGGCAACGACGACGACCGCCTCCACCGGATCAGCTGGAACGAGTTCTTCGACATTTTCGACAAGAACGGGATCGCCTTCCTCTACGATCCCGAGGACGACAGCCGCTTCAGCAAGTTCGTCCAGAACGAATCGGCGAACAGCTAAAGCGCCTGGCCGCGCTCGCCGCGTCGGTCCGCGATTGCGGGGCCGCGTCTCCATTGACGCGGCCGCCGCAGTGTCAGCGGATGCTTAATTCGACTTCTTATCGGTCGCGTTCGTCGCCTTGTTGTCCGACGCATTCTTCAGCGCGTCGGCCTTGTTCTCCGCCGCATTCTTGATGGCCGCGGCCTTGTTCTCGCCCTCGTTCTTGATCGCCGCGGCTTCGTTCTGAGCCGAATTCACGACGTTCGCGGCTTCGTTGTTCGCGACGGCAGTGACGTTTTCGGCCCGGTTCTCCGCATTCGCCTCGATCTGGGAGGCGGCGTTGTTCTGCGCATTGTTCTTGTTGCAGCCGGCAAGCGCAATGAGCGCCGCGCCGACGATCAGGCTGGTGCTGGTCTTCATGTGCTTTCCCCTCTTGTTGGGCCGCAATGGCCGCGGAAAGCAGTAGCGCGGCCGCCTGTCAGGCGGATGGCAGGATCATGAACTAGCGTTGCAGCGCCCGGACCGCGGCGAGCGTCTTCGCGACGTGCTGGCTGAAATCGAGATCGTCGTGGACCATCACGATCTTGCCGCTGCGGTCGATGACGTAGGACGTGCGCGTGGTGATCCCGGGGTGGGCGGCCCAGGCGACGTCATATTCCTTCTGGATGTCGGGCGTCGCGGTCGCCACCGGAAAGGCGCTGCGGCATTCGCGGGTCGAGAAATCGTGAAGGGTCTTCAGATCGTCGCCGGACATGCCGATGACCTGCGCTCCCGCTTTCTTGAAGTCGCCGATCGCCTGGCTGAACGCGTGCGCTTCGGCAGTGCAGCCGCTGGTGAAGGCCTTGGGGAAGAAATAAAGGACCACCGGGCCCTTCTTGAGCTGCCGCGCAAGGTCGAGCCTGAACTCCTTGCCACCGACGGCGCCTGTGGTGGCGAACTCCGGCGCCTTCGCCCCGACCTTGAGGGCGGCGGTGGCGGGCGCGGCGACGAGGCTGACGGCGGCGATTGCAAACAGAAGCTTGCGCATTGCGACTCTCCTTCGGGCGGTGATTTACTGCTGGCGCTGCAAAAGTGCGAGTGTCCGTTCGTCCCTTGCGCCGCCGAAGAAGTTCACAAGGGCTTCGGCGAACGGGCTTCCAGGTTCGACGAAATCGAAAAGAGTGAGGCTCGAACGGAGCTTGAGCGCATCGACGGGGCCGAGGATTTGCTCGGGCGCCCGCCGGCCTGCCCACGGCGTCAGCGCCTCCGTCGCCTCACGCAGGCGCGGGCCGAGCAGCGGGTGGTCGAGATAGGCGCGTGCCTCGGCAAGCGAGCCGATGCCGTAGAATTGCGCGGTCGGGCTGCGGCCCAGACCGGCGAGCTGGGGGAAGATGAACCACATCCAGTGGCTCTGCTTGGAGCCCGATCGGAGCTCGTCGAGCGCGGCTTCCCAGACGCCCTCCTGGGAGTCGACGAAGCGGTTGAGGTTGAACGGATCGGGTGAGGCCACGCCGGCACCATGGCCTCGGCGCGGCCGGGGGAAAAGAGCGGCTGGCGCTCAGCGCGCCGGCGCCAGCAGCCCTGCGAGAACGTAGAAGACGATCATCAGCGGCCCGGTCAGCAGCGTCGCCGCGATGAAGCCGAGCCGGACCAGGGTGACATCGACCCCGGTATAATCGGCCAGGCCGGCGGCGACGCCCATGACCTTGGCGTCGCCGCGGTTGATCAGGAAACGATCGTTCATTGGTTGTTCCTCGGAAATGCGCGGCTCAAGCGATCGGCAGCGAGGTTGCGGCCGAAACGAGCAGGAGCGCGGAAATGAAGGCACCGGCGAAAATCGTGGCGGTCTCACGAGCGGAAGCGAGCGAACGGAACATCTTAAAACCCCTTTGCATCTTCAACCGAGCCCCCGTTGGGCCCGTGCCTTAATCAATGCAGGAGGCGTGCCAATTCGAAAATATCCTTATGATTCAGTGTAGAGGCTGGAATCAAATATGGAATGCTGGTATTGCACACCGTCAAATGGGACATTTTGCCAACGCCGCTGCCAAAGGCATTCGATGGTTGTGTCCGGATGCGGACACTCAGTCCGTGTACCCGAGCCGCTCTGCCCATCGGCGAAGCACCGGTAGCACCGGCTCCATCTGCTTTTCATAGCGCCTCCAGCGCCCGGCCGCTGAGCGCGTGATCGGCTGCGTGACCTGGTTGTAGCTCGGGCTTCCAATGTCCGCCCGAGCCTTGGCGGTGGCGCGGTGGTCGAGCAACTCTCCCCGCCAGTCGAGCCCGAGAAAGCCGATCAGCGGTCGAAGCGCCGCTTCCGGGTCGGCGACCAGCCCTTCGTAGACGAGGCTGTAGACGTTGAGCGGGAGCGCTTCCCAGCTCTGCGTCCACACCCGCATCGCCGCATCATAGTAAGCGGCCGCGGTGTCCAGATCGAGGAAGCAGGCGGTCGACGGATTAAGCGCAAAGTCCTGCATGAAGCAGCTCAGCACGGCATCGCACGGGTGCCGCTGCGCAAAGATGAATCTCGCATCCGGGAACACCGCATGCAGGTACGGCAGGGCGAGCATGTTGAGCGGAAGCTTGTCGACGAGCAATCCGGGGAAGCCGGCGTCGACATGCCTGGCCGCCTCGGCGAAATAAGCGTCGCGCGCCTGCCGCAGCTGCGCTTCGGTGCGGCGGGGCAGCTCCGTGATGTCGCCGAGGACGCGCTCGACAGCGACGATGAGCGGCACTTCCTCGAGAACGTGGGCGTCGGGATGGCCGCCGAGAAAGGTATCGAGCAAGGTCGTGCCGGATCGCGGAAATCCGACGAGGAACGCCGGCGCGCGCCGCTCGTCAGGCGGCACTGTCCGAACGCCGGCGGCCCATTCGGGCGTGATCACCTCCGCGAGCTTTCGAACGAATTCGAGGTGCCGCGCGCCGCGTGCGCGCCAGTCTTCGAGGTCCCCGTGCGACAGGTGCATTGCGTCGGCCTCGGCGAAGGCAGCAACGGGGTCGCCCAGCGCGTCGCAGATGCGGCCCATCAGCCAATGCCAGCGAACCGCGTCGGGCTCGGCCGGCCGCGCAACCAGGATCGCGCGCGCCTGTTCGGCCCTGCCCTCGCGCAGCTCGGCGGCTGCCGCGGGGTAGCCAATGGCCAACCGATCGATGCCCTGCGCATCGAGGGCATCGAGCAACGCGGAAAGCGCTTCCGTCCGGTTGGTCCGGTCGAGCAACTGGGCGAGCTCGCGGACGATGCCGAGATCGATCTGGGCATCCGGAGGTTGCCGCGCGATGGACAGCACGACGTCGACCGAGCCGTCGAAACCCGACGCACCCGCAATGCGTGCTGCTTCGTCGAGTTGGATCTCGGCTTCTTGCTGGCGCCCCAGGTCGGCGAGCAGGCGCGCGAGCATGACCCGTCCGACGAGGTCGTCGGGCGTGGCTTCGACCCACCGGCCGAGCTCGTCCGCGCTTTCGTGAAAACGACCCGCACGAGCGAGCGCCGTCGCGAGGGTGCGCCGCAATCCGGGCTCCGCGGCGTTGAGTTCGGCGGCGCGCTTGAGCGCGGCGGCGGCTTCCGGCCAGCGCGACAGGGCGCTTGCGGCGCGGCCGAGATTGTTCCAGCCGCGCCAATCGTCGCGGCGGGCGGCGCTCACCGCGCGCCACGCCTCGACGGAGGCTTCCCAGTTCTCGACGCCATCAGCACTCTGGGCGCGGACGTGCCAGAGCGCGATCTCGGCCGGGGAATGTCCTGGCGGACGACACGCGACTTCGAGCGCCTCGCCATGCCGGCCGTTGTCGACCAGCGCACGGGCAAGCATCACGCGAACGGCGACATCCGCGGGATCGCCGTCGAGCGCTCGCGATAGCCAGTCGATTCCGGAAGTCAGCCGGCCGCTGCGGCACTCGATGAGGCCCATCAAGTGGAGCGCGCGCGGCGAGTGGCCGCCTGCAAGCTGCTGTTCGGTGAGCGCGCGGGCGCGGTCCAGATCACCGCGCTCGAATGCCGCGATCGCCGCCGTCAGTGTCGAATCCGGCTCCACGTCCGCGCCCTAGGGAGCCGCGGCGCGGCGGGTCAATCGCTTAGCTCAAGGTGGTGCTCCCGCCGTCGGGATGAAGGACCTGGCCGGTCACGTAGCTTGCATCCTCGCAGGCGAGGAAAAGGAAGCTCGGCGCAACCTCGTTCGGCTGGCCCGGCCGCCCCATCGGCGTGTCCTTGCCAAACTCCGGCAGGTCTTCCTTCGGCTGGCCGCCCGATGGATTGAGCGGCGTCCAGATCGGCCCCGGCGCGACGGCGTTCACGCGAATCCCGTCCTTGACCAGATTCTTGGCGAGCGCGCGCGTGAAGCCGACCATCGCGCCCTTGGTCGAGCTGTAGTCGAGCAGGTCGGGCGAGCCCTTGTACGCCGTCTCGGACGTCGTGTTGATGATCGCCGCGCCGTTCTTCAGGTGCGGTCGTGCCGCCTGCGTCATGAAGAACATGCCGAAGACGTTGGTCTGGAACGTGCGCCGGAGCTGGTGCTCGTCGACGGCGGTGAGCTGCTTGTCGGCATGCTGCTCGCCGGCATTGTTCACGACGATGTCGAGCCGGCCGAGCTGGTCGACGGTCTGCTTGACCGCGTCTTCGCAGAATTGCTTGTCGCCGATGTCGCCCGCGATGGCGATGGCGCGGCGACCTTCCTTCTCGACGATCTGCTTCGTCTTGTTGGCGTCGTCATGCTCGCACAGATAGACGATCGCGATGTCGGCGCCTTCGCGGGCGAACAAGGCGGCGACGGCGCGGCCGATGCCGCTATCCGCCCCGGTGATCAGCGCGACCTTGCCCTTGAGGCGATCGGATCCGCGATAGCGGGGCTCCCAGTCGGGCTTCGGCTCGAGCTCGCTTTCATGTCCGGGCTCCTGGTCCTGGTGGACCATCGGCTCCATGACGTGGCCGTCCTGCTGCATGGGTCACTCCTTCGCGCGTCGTACCGAACCGCTGCCGGCAGCGCGGGTTCCTGCGCGTCGCAGTCGCGGCTCAGCCGCGACGGCGCTTGTCGCGAGGAGCCTCCTGGGCATCGGCGGCCTTGGCGTCGGTCCGGCGGCAGCTCGCAACCAGGGTCGGGAAGTCGAAATTGCTGTTCTGCAACAGCGCCGCGCCGCTTGCCGCCGAGCATTCGGACTGGGTCGCGTAATGGGTGTCGAGCGTCGCGACGGGCGTGCACGCGCTGCCGCCGTCGGCGCAGCCGAGGATCGCAATGACGAAATAGCCAAGTCCCATTGGAGCATCCCCTAAGATGCTGTTTTAACCACCGATTTCGAGGCGGGTTCCGTGGCGGCCGGAATCATCGCGTTTGCCGTCGCCGATGCGCATTCCTACCTTGTCGCGAATGGCGGAGCAGGCAGTCGAAAAGGTGGCCAGACCGAGCGCGGGCTTTGCCGCGCTGTGGCGATTCCTGCCGATGCTCTGGCCGCGGGGCGAAACCGAGCTCAAGGTCCGCGTGATCGGCGCCGTTCTGCTCGTTCTCGCGGGCAAGGCGGTGACGCTGCTCGGCCCCTATGCGCTCAAGCTCGCGGTCGACCGGATGAGCGCGCATGCGGCCTTTGCCGTGGTCGCGGGGCTGGTGCTTGCCTACGCGGCGGCGCGGTTCGGCGGAGTCCTGTCCGACAATTTGCGCAACGCGATCTTCGAGAAGGTCGGCCAGGACGCGGCGCGGCGACTCGCCGGCAAGGTCTTCCGCCACGTCCACGATCTCTCGCTGCGCTTCCATCTCGAGCGGCGCACGGGGTCGCTGACCAAGATCGTCGAGCGCGGGACGAAGAGCATCGACATGATGCTCTACTTCCTCCTGTTCAACATCGCCCCGACGGTGATCGAGCTCGCCGCGATCTGCGTCATCTTCTTCGTCAAGTTCGGCGGAGGCCTCGTCGTCGCAACGCTGGTCATCGTCGCGATCTATATCGCCTTCACACGCTGGGTGACCGACTGGCGCTCGCACATCCAGCGCCAGATGAACGAGGTCGACAACCGCGCGATCGGCCGCGCGGTCGATTCGCTGCTCAATTACGAGACGGTCAAATATTTCGGTGCGGAGGACCGCGAGGCGCGGCGCTACGAGGAAGCGGTCGGTGCCTTTGCGCGCGCTTCCGTGCGCAACGAGGTGTCGCTCGCCTGGCTCAACATCGGCCAGTCGCTCATTACCAACCTGATGATGGCCGGGGCGATGATCTTCACCGTCTGGGGCTGGAGCCGCGGCCGCTTCACGCCGGGCGACGTGGTGTGGATCAACGGCCTTCTGATGCAGCTCTTCCGCCCGCTCGACATGCTCGGCTGGGTCTATCGCTCGATCCGCCAGGGGCTGATCGACATGGAGGCGATGTGGGGGCTTCTCGACACGCCCGCCGAGGTCGTCGACTCTCCCGACGCGCAGCCGCTGGACGTCACGCGCGGCAACGTGCGGTTCGAGGATCTCCACTTCGGCTACGACAAGGGCCGCGAGATCCTGAAGGGGCTCGACCTCGACATTCCCGCCGGCACCAGCTGCGCGATCGTCGGCCCGTCGGGGGCGGGCAAGTCGACCATCGCGCGGCTGCTCTACCGCTTCTACGATCCGACCGAGGGCCGCATCCTGATCGACGGCCAGGACATCGCCACGGTCACGCAGCCGAGCCTGCGCGCGGCGATCGGAATCGTGCCCCAGGACACGGTCCTGTTCAACGACACGATCGGCTACAACATCGGCTACGGCCGCGACGGCGCGACTGAGGACGAGATCGAGAAAGCGGCGCGTGGGGCGGCGATCGACCGCTTCATTACCTCGCTTCCGGAAGGCTATGAATCGATGGTCGGCGAACGCGGGCTCAAGCTTTCCGGCGGCGAGAAGCAGCGGGTGGCGATCGCGCGCACCTTGCTCAAGAATCCGCCGATCCTGGTGCTCGACGAAGCGACCAGCGCGCTCGACAGCCGCACCGAGGAGGAGATCCAGAAGACCCTCGACCGGGTGGCCAAGAGCCGAACGACGATCATGATCGCGCACCGCTTGTCGACGGTCGTGCATGCCGAGCAGATCGTGGTTCTCGAGAACGGCCGGATCGCCGAGCGCGGCACGCACGAGGAGCTGCTCGAGAAGAACGGGCTCTACGCCGACCTGTGGTACCGCCAGGCGGCCGAGCGGCTCGCGGAAGAAACCGCCGAAGCGGCCGAGTAGCTCAGCCCCGGCGCAGGCCGCGAAGCGCGTTCCCTTCGGTGCTGAGATAGAGGCGGCGGTAGTCGACCCGCGGCGTATCCGAGAAAATCAGATAATAATATTTCATCTGCTCCGACCACCAATAGCCGGGGCAATGGTCGCTCTGGGTCTTCGGATTTGCGGTAACGTCGGCGAGGTCGGCATAGCCAGAACGCGCCTTGTTCCAGCCCTTCATCGCCAGATAATGGTCGCGGACGAGCAGCCGCCATTCCTCGCGCCGGTCGAGCAGCCACAGGTTGAACGCCGCGTCGGCGAGCTCGGGCCGAAGCGAATTGGTCGCGCTCAGCACCTTGCCGGCGGCGGGATCATAGCCCTCCGGAAGGACGCCATAGCGCTTCTGAACGGCCGCCCAGCTGCGCGTGCAGGCGGCGCCGAAGCGTGCCGCGCCGCCTTGGGCGAGCAGGCCGCCGTAGAATGAGGCGAGCTCGTCCTGATCGGTGTTGATCTGCCTGCCCGTCTCGGAGTCGACGTCCACGAACCAAAGGTGACCGCCGATGGTTTTTGGCTGGTGCTTGAGGATCGCCGCGGTGCACGCCCGGTACATGGCGAGGCAGTCGCGGTCGCCGAGCAGGTCCCAGCCGTCCCACAGATATTCGTAATAGCTGTCCGACGGCGGCCCGATCGTCGCCCGGCAGCTTTTCCACTCGCCGGTCATGCAATCCATCGCGTCGGCGAGAAGCCCGATCTTCGATCGCCGCTCGAACATCGACACCTGCGCCCGCTTGGCGGCCGCACGGTAGCGGTCGTCGCCCGTGGCGCGGCTAAGGAAGCCGAACTCGGCGAGGAAGGTGCCGGTCTCGGCGGGGTTGGTGACGGGATCGCGAAGCGCGCCGGTCCGCAGGTTGACGAAGCGGTGCGGGATTCCGAGCGGCGAAGCGGCGAAGCTCGGCATCAGCCGGTCGGCGCAGTCGCGCGCCTTCGCCAGAAGCATGGGATCGCCGCACGCATGGTACGCCGAGAGCAGTCCGCCGACGAGCCGGATCGCGGTCTCGAACACCGAGACTTCGCCGTCGACGTCGAAGTCGAGATTGCGCTTGACCCAATCGACGCCCTCGCGGAATTCCCCGTCGAGGCCCATGATCCACAAGGTGTCGAGCGCCTCGACCAGCGACAGCCCGAGGTGATGGTGCTTGAGCGGGAAGCTTTCGAAGCCGCCGCTCAACGGCTTGATCTGGTCCTTGCCCCAGGCGTGCTGGCGATACTCGGCCCACGCCCAGCGCATTTCGCGCCGGACGTCCTCGCCCAGTGCGCGCCAGTCCTGCCGTTCGAGCGGCGCCGCCGCCGCCGGGCTCAGCAGCAGCGCCGAACCGGCGGACGCGAGCATCGAACGGCGGCTGAGCGGAAACATCGACCGGCAGGGTAGCGGCGCGCGCCGGGCCGCGCTACTGCGAGGACGCTCGGTCCAGCCGGCAGTTCAAGTCCATGACCGACCCCCACAACATCCTCAAACAGACGTTCGGGTTCGACAGCTTCCGCGGCGTTCAGCAGGACGTGATCGGGCGCGTGCTTGCCGGTAGGCACACGCTTGCGATCATGCCGACCGGCGCCGGCAAGTCGCTCTGCTACCAGCTACCGGCGCTCGTGCGGCCCGGGACCGCGCTCGTCATCTCGCCGCTGATCGCGCTGATGCGCGACCAGATCCGAAGCGCCGAGGCGATCGGCATCCGCGCGGCGTCGCTGACCTCGGCCGACAGCGATCGCGAGCGGACGATCGAGCGCTTCCGCAGCGGAGACCTCGACCTCCTCTACGTCGCGCCCGAGCGGGCGACTCTCGAAGGCTTCCGGCGCCTGATCGACCGGGTCGACATTTCGCTGATCGCGATCGACGAAGCGCATTGCGTCAGCGAGTGGGGCCACGATTTCCGGCCCGACTATCGCAAGCTGAGGCCGCTTCTGGACGACCATGGCGAAGTCCCCCGGCTGGCGCTGACCGCGACTGCCGACCGGCGCACCAGGGCGGACATCCTGACGCAGCTGGGGATTCCCGATGAAGGCCTGATCGTCGCCGGCTTCGACCGGCCGAACATCCGCTACCACGTCCGCCAGCGCGAGCAGACGGGCAAGCAGCTGCGCGAGCTCCTGGCCGACCGGCCGGGACCGGCGATCGTCTACGCGCCGAGCCGCGACAAGGCCGAGAAGATCGCCGAGCAGGTCGCGCGCGACGGCCGCCCGGCGCTGCCCTACCACGCCGGGCTCGATCCGAGCGTCCGCGCCCGCAACCAGGCGGCGTTCGTCAGCTCCGAAGAGATGGTGATCGCAGCGACGGTCGCGTTCGGCATGGGCATCGACAAGCCCGACGTGCGGCTGGTCGCGCATTCGGCGATCCCGAAGAGCATCGAGGCTTATTACCAGGAGACCGGACGCGCCGGGCGCGACGGCGAGCCGGCCGAGGCGTGGCTGCTGTGGGCGGCGCAGGACTTCGCACTGGCGCGGCAGCGGATCGAGACCGAGGTCGAGCCCGAGCGACGCGCGGGAGAACGCGACCGGCTGAACGCGCTTGCTGCGCTGGTCGAGACCCCGGGCTGCCGCCGAGCGATCCTCCTCAGGCATTTGGGCGAAGACCCGCCCGAACGATGCGGCAATTGCGACAATTGCCTCGACCCGCCGGCGACGATCGACGCGACGGAGGTCGCGCGCAAGCTGCTGTCGGCGGCATTCCGGACCGAGATGCGGTTCGGCGTCGGCCACCTCGCCGACGTGCTTGCGGGCAACGACAACGAGAAGGTGCGCAGCTTCGGCCATCACCGGCTGTCGGTGTTCGGAATCGCGTCGGCCGACGAGCTTGCGCTGCTGCGGCCGGTCTCGCGCGCGCTGATCGCTCGCGATGCGTTGCGTGCCGATGCTTATGGCGGCCTGTCGTTCGGCCCCGGAGCGCGCCCGATCCTGAAGGGCGAGCAGGAGCTGGTGATTGCCGTTCCGCCCAAGCGCGCGCGTCGCGGCCGGCGCGACAGTAGCGGCCCCGCCGACCCATTGTTCGAGGCGCTGCGCGAAGCCCGGCGCTCGCTCGCTGCCGAGGCCGGCGTTCCGCCCTACGTGGTGTTCCACGATTCGACCCTGCGCGAGATCGCGGCTGTGAAGCCGACGAGCCTCGACGAGCTCGCGCGGGTGAACGGCGTTGGCCGAACGAAGCTGGAGCGCTATGGGAGCGCGATGCTCGCCGCCGTCGCTTCCGTGCGCTGACCCGTTCAGCCGGGCGCAAGCGCCGCCGCCTAAGCGTCAAGTGCTTGAATACTGGGGAGAGATATGATCCGCAAACTTCTGCTCGCGTCCGCCGCTCTGGCGATGGCCGTCTCGGCCCAACCGCTTCTCGCCGCTCCCGCGAAGTCGAACGCGTCCACTTCGGCGACCCTGCCCGCGTCGAACCCGTTCGCCCAGCCAAGCACGCTGCCGTTCCAGACGCCGGATTTCTCCAGGATCAAGGACAGCGATTACCTGCCGGCGCTGCTCGCCGGAATGGCGCAGCAGAAGCGCGAGGTCATGGCGATTGCCAACCAGGCGGCACCGCCGACCTTCGGCAACACCGTCGTCGCGATGGAGCGCTCCGGCGCGCTGCTCGAGCGTGCGAACCTCGCCTTCAACGCGGTCAACGGCGCCGACACCAACGCCGTGCTGCAGGCGACCGACACCAAGACCGCCCCGCTGTTCGCGGCGCATTACGACTTCATCTATCTCAATCCGAAGCTGTTCCAGCGGTTCAAATATCTCCACGACCACCAGGCGTCGCTTAACCTCAACCCCGAGCAGGCGAAGCTGCTCGACGTCTATTACAAGCAATTCGTCCACTCCGGCGCCGAGCTGCCGGCGGCCAAGCAGGCGCAGCTCAAGAGCTTGAACACGCGCCTGAGCACGCTGCAGACCCAGTTCAACCAGAAGCTGCTTGCCGCAGCCAAGGCCGGCGCGCTGCACGTGACCGACCCGGCGGCGCTTGCCGGCCTGTCGCCGCAGCAGCTCGCATCAGCACAGGAGGCGGCCAAGGACCGCAAGCTCAGCGGCTATGTCATCCCGCTCCAGAACACGACGCAGCAGCCGGCGCTGTCCGACCTCACCAGCCATGCGACGCGCCAGCAGCTGATGGACGCAAGCCTCAACCGCGCCGAGCATGGCGATGCCGACGACACCCGCAACGTCATCAGCGAGATCGCGCAGCTGCGCGCGCAGAAGGCGGCGCTGCTCGGCTATCCGACCTATGCCGACTACACGCTCTACGACCAGATGGCGAAGAACCGCGCGACCGCGGTCGGCTTCCTCGACCGGCTCGCGGCCCCCACCGCCGCGAAGGAGCGGCAGGAATGGTCGGACATCGTTGCGCTGGCGAAGTCGCAGGGCGCCAACTTCCAGCCGACCGCAGCCGACTGGAACTTCTACGCCGAGCAGATCCGCAAGCAGCGCTACGACCTCAACCAGGACGAGCTGAAGCCCTATTTCCTCTACAAGAAGGTGCTGACCGACGGCGTCTTCTACGCCGCCAATCAGCTCTACGGTCTGACCTTCACCGAGCGTCACGATATCCCGACGTGGAGCCCGGACATGCTCGTGTTCCAGGTCAACGACGCCAACGGCAAGCCGCTCGGCCTGTTCCTGGCCGATCCCTGGAAGCGCGACAACAAGCAGGGCGGCGCGTGGATGAGCAACCTCGTCAACCAGTCGTACCTGCGCGGCACGCTGCCCGTCGTCTACAACGTGCAGAACTTCACCAAGCCGGCGCCGGGGCAGCCGGCACTGATCAGCTTCGACGACGTGACGACGATGTTCCACGAGTTCGGCCATGCGCTCCATGGCCTGTTCGCAGCGCAGACCTATCCGACGCTGTCGGGCACCAACGTGGCGCGCGACTTCGTCGAGTTCCCGTCGCAGTTCAACGAGAACTGGGCGCTCGATCCCAAGGTACTCCCGCACTACGCGGTGAACTACAAGACCGGGGAGGTCATCCCGCAGGCGCTGGTCGACAAGATCAAGCGCTCGCGGACCTTCAACCAGGGGTATGAGAATGGCGAAGTGCTCGAGGCGGCGCGGCTCGACCTCGACTGGCACTCGCTGAAGGCGGACGCGCCGCGGCAGGACGTCGACAAGTTCGAGGCGCAGGCGCTGGCGAGCAGCGGCTACGACACCTCCGACGTGCCGCCGCGCTACCGCTCAAGCTATTTCCTCCACATCTGGAGCAACGGCTATGCGGCGGGCTATTACGCTTATCCGTGGACCCGAATGCTCGCGCAGGACGCGTTCGCCTGGTTCGAGACGCATGGCGGGCTGACGCGGGCAAACGGGCAGCGCTTCCGCAATCTCGTGCTCTCGCGCGGCAACACCGAGGATTATGGCGAGATGTACCGCTCCTTCACCGGCCACGATCCCGACATCACGCCGTACCTCGAATATTACGGCCTGCCGACCACGGGCGCAGCGCCGGTGACGATCCCGGCCGCGGCGCCCGTTCCCGCCGCGACGCCCGCTCCGGCGCCGCAGAAGGGCGAGCGGGGATGACGATCCGCGAGCTCGACGAACGCACGCTGGTGAGCGGCCAGGTCGCTCCGCACGAGGTCGCCGGGCTTGCCGGGCAGGGAATCACAGTGCTGGTCAATAACCGCCCGGACGCCGAGGAAGAGGGCCAGCCCTTCGCCTCCGAGATCGAGGAGGCCGCCGCGCAAGCGGGGATCGCCTACCGCTTCGTCCCGATCTTCCGCGGCATCGGCCCCGCGGACGTCGAGGCGATGCAGGAGGCGCTCCGAGCTGCGGAAGGCGGCAAGCTGCTCGCCTTCTGTCGTTCGGGGACGCGCTCGGCCCTCGCGGTCGGCCTCGCCAAGCGCGAGGGCGGCGCGTCGGCGGAAGAAGTTTCGGCCTGCCTCGTCTCGGCCGGGTTCGACCCCGGCCCGATCGCGCATCTGCTCTAAGGCTTGTAGTCGCGCAGAAGCCGCCGCGCTCGAGCGAGGTCCTTATCCAGGACCATGACTCGGACCGGAACCATTGAGCCCCACCCGAGGCCTTGTATGTCTGCATCGAACAGCACGGCCTCGACGCCTTCACTTTCAAGGTAGAGGCGCGCGAGATCGGCCGCAACGCGAGTGGGAAAGCTCGCGGCTTCAACGACGTCCGTCACCAGCCCTTTTCCGCGCCGGCCGCTATTTCGTCCGGACGCGAGGCCCGGCCGAGGATCGCGTTCCGGTGCGGGAACCTGCCGAACTTCTCGATGATGTCGCGATGGTGCCTGGCGTATCCGAGCTGGTGGTCGTCGCCGAGCTCGGTGAACAGCAGCACCGCGCGATTCTGGTCGTCGAGCTTCTCGCTGTGCTGGAACGGCATGTAGAGGAACTTGCGCTCGTCGGGCGCGAGGCGCTTGTCCAGCCCTCGCGCCACAGCTTGCTTGGCGATGCCAAGCGCCAACGGATCGGTCGAATACGCGTCAGCAGCCCCTCGAAACATGTTGCGCGGGAATTGATCGAACAGGATCACTCCGGCCACAGCGGTGAGCGGATCGTCTAGGAAGAGGTCGACCGGCAGCTGGCGCTTCTCTTCCCAGAGCTTGAGGAATTGCCTGCGGATGCGCTCGTCGAGCTCTGGGCCGCCGTTCCACCATTGCTCGGGCTCGAGGGCGAACCAGAATCTGAGGACGTCCGCGCGCCAGTCGCCGCTCACGCGGCGGTGCCTCCGACGGTGAGGCCGTCGATAAGCAGCGTCGGCTGGCCCACGCCCGCGGGGATGCTCTGGCCCGCCTTGCCGCAGACTCCGACTCCCTCGTCGAGCTCGAGATCGTTGCCGATGCCCTTCACCCTGGTCAGCACGGTCGGCCCGTCGCCGATCAGGGTCGCGCCCTTGACCGGCTCGGCGATCTTGCCGCCGCGGATCCGATACGCCTCGGTGCAGGAGAAGACGAACTTGCCGCTGGTGATGTCGACCTGCCCGCCGCCGAAGCTCTTGGCGTAGATGCCGTCCTTCACCCGCTCGACCAGCTCCGCGGGATCATCCCTGCCGGCGAGCATGAAGGTGTTGGTCATGCGCGGCATCGGCGCATGGGCGAAGCTTTCGCGCCGGCCGTTGCCCGTCGGCTCCATGCCCATCAGGCGGGCGTTGAGCCTGTCTTGCAAATAGCCTTTGAGGATGCCGTCTTCGATCAGGCACGTCCGGCGCGTCGGCGTTCCCTCGTCGTCGATGGTCAGCGATCCGCGCCGCTGCTCCATCGCGCCGTCGTCGACCACCGTCACGCCGGGCGCCGCGACACGATCGCCGATGCGGCCGGAAAAGGCCGAGGTGCCCTTGCGGTTGAAGTCGCCTTCGAGGCCGTGACCGACCGCTTCGTGGAGCAGCACGCCGGGCCAGCCGGGGCCGAGCACGACTGGCATTTCGCCGGCCGGCGCAGCGACGGATTCGAGGTTCGTCAGCGCCTGGGCGAGCGCGATGTCGATCGCCCGGTCCCACTCCTCCTGCTCGAACAGCCGGCCGTAGAGATAGCGGCCGCCGAGCCCGTGATAGCCGGTCTCGCGCCGGCCGTTCTGCTCGGCGACCATCTGCACGCCGAGCCGGACCAGCGGGCGCACGTCGGAAGCGACGAAGCCGTCCGCGCGGACCACGTCGATCACGCTCCAGCTTGCAGACAAGGCGACGCTGACCTGAACGACGCGCGGGTCGCGAGCGCGTGCCGCGGCGTCGATCTGCTGGCACAGCGCGACCTTGTCGGCAAAGGGCACAAGGCTCAGCGGATCCTCGGCGCCGTACATGGAGCGATTGGTCCGCTGCGGCGCGGGCGCGGGCGCTCCCTTCCGCGGTTCGAGCAGCTGGAGCGTCGCCGCTGCGCGCTCGATCGCCGGCTGGCTGATCTCGTTGGCGTGGGCGAAGGCGGTCGTCTCGCCGCTGACTCCGCGCAGGCCGAAGCCCGAGGAGGTGTGATAGTCGGCGGTCTTCAGCCGGCCGTCGTCGAAGCCGAACGCCTCGCTCGCCGCATATTGCAGGTAGAGCTCACCGTCGTCGTGGGCGGAGAGGTGCGTGGCTGCGAGCCGCCGCGCCGCATCGGGATCGAGGTTGCGGTAGAGAAAGTGGCGGGGGTCGGCGTGGTTCATGCCGCCTGCTGGTCCGCCGGTCCCCCTTCGAGCACGAAACGGCGGTCGCAATAGCCGCACTCGACGAAACCCGTGTCGGGCTCGATCCGCAGGTAGACGCGCGGATGGCCGAGCACCGGCGACACTTCGCCCGAGCCGTCGCACGCCACTTGCACGTGCTTGACGCGGATTACTTCCGGCGGGGGGATTTGCGATGCCATCGGCGGCAAGTAGCAACCGCCCCCGCGCTGTTCAACGGCGCGCGGCCGCTAATTGTACTGCGCGAGGACGGTGAACAGGCCGGTGTAGAGGCCATCGGGCTGGTTCGGGCCGACCGTGACGGTGCCGCCGACGCCGACGAAGAATGCGTGGGTCGAGTCGATCGTGACGCTGGTCGTCTCGAGGCTCATCGAGATCGGCAGGCTGTTGCCGGCACCGTCCTTGAGCGTTGCCGGAGGCGCAAGGAACATGCTGACCTGCTCGCTCGGCGTTCCGGCCCCGGCGAACTGGGCGCGGGCGCCCGGATCGCTCGCGACCGGGGTGACGCCGCCAGTCACGCTCTGGCCGCTGCCATCGGCGGCGATGCTGACCGTGCCGCTCGACGATGAGGTGATGACCGTCCCGAAATCGAGATCGTTGACCTTGGTCAGCGTCAGCGGAATCAGGATCAGCGCCTTGCCGGTCGCATCCTTGGTCGCGTTGACCGGCGTCGCCGCTGCCGGCGCTGCGAGCGCCGCCGCGAGACCGGCGGCAATGAGCATGTTGCGATAGTCCACGTCGCGCACTCCCCACGAAAAATCAGGAGCGCAGTGTCGCCGACCGCATCTCACCACGCGTTCAACATGCGAGGTTCGCGGAAAATTTACCGTGCGGCGAAACCATCGCCGTCGAAAATCAGGGGTATTGGACGGTGACCGAAAAGGTGCCGATGTAGGTGCCGTCGGGCTGCCCCGCGCCGACGTTCAGCGTCCCGCCAACATTGAAGTTGAAGGCGTTGTTGAGCGGGATCTTGCGGTTGCTGTTCCCGTCGAGCGTCCAGTTCGACACGGTCATCGTACCGCCGCCCCCGACGCGGGTCAGGGTCACCGCTGCATTCGGCAGCCGAATGTTGACGACCGAGTTCCTGGAACCGGTGGCGGTGAAGGTGGCGGCATGACCGGCCGCACCGACAGGCGTGATCGGGCCCGTGACGGTCGTTGCGCCGCTCACCGGGTTGATGACCGCCGTGCCCGCGCCCGCGACGATGATCTCGCCGAAGTCCAGGTCGGCGACCTTGAGCAGGCTGAGCGACTTCAGGATCGCCGCCTTTCCGCTGGCGTCCCTGGTCGCGGCGACAGGCGCCGCGCCCGCCGATGACGCGAGCAGCAGCGTTGAGCCGGCTAGGGCGGCAAGAAGGCGTGGAAGGGCGGTCATCGAGCCGCCGGGAGATATTCGGTTAACCTGAAAATCACTCTAGCAATTAGGGTTAACGGGTGATTCACCCCGAATCCTTGTCCGCCGTGAGCGCCGCCCCTATGCCGCACGGCACCATGGACGAGCCCGCAATCCGGATCGAATCGCTGTCCAAGACCTACGCCGGCGGCAAGCTGGCGCTGAACGAGGTGAGCTTCGACGTGCCCCGGGGGCAGATCTTCGGCCTGCTCGGGCCGAACGGCGCCGGCAAGTCGACCCTGATCAACATCCTTGCGGGGATGGTCGTCAAAAGCAGCGGCAAGGTGACGATCTGGGGCTTCGACCTCGACGAGCACCCGCGCAATGCCAAGCGGTCGATCGGCGTGGTCCCGCAGGAGATCATCTTCGACCCCTTCTTCACGCCGCGCGAGACGCTCGAGATCCAGGCCGGCCTGTACGGCATTCCGGCGAACGAGCGGCAAAGCGACGAATTGCTCGCCGCGATGCACCTCACCGACAAGGCCAACGCCTATTCGCGCACGCTCTCGGGCGGGATGAAGCGCCGGCTGCTGGTGGCCAAGGCGATGGTCCATTCGCCGCCGATCCTGGTGCTCGACGAGCCGACCGCGGGCGTCGACGTCGAGCTCCGGCGCCAGCTGTGGGACTATGTCCGCAGGCTCCATGCGCAGGGCGTCACGATCGTCCTCACCACGCACTATCTCGAGGAAGCCGAGGAGCTGTGCGACCGAATCGCGATCATCAACCATGGGCAGGTGATCGCCAACGAGCCGACGCGTGAGCTGGTCTCCAAGGCGCAGGAGAAAGCGGTCGTCGTCACCTTCGACCGCGACATCGGGCAAGTCCCGACCAACCGCTGTTTCGAGAACATCGCCCTGGTCGACGAGCGCACGCTCGAGATCACGTACCGCAAGGACAAGGTCAACGCCGGCCAGGTGCTGACCGCGCTGACCGCCGACGGCATGGCGATCGTCGACGTGTCCACCCGCGACCCGGACCTCGAGGACGTGTTCCTGAGCCTGACGGCGGCGCCGCAGGAACCCGCGTGAGCGTCGCGACCGACGTCCTCGTCGTCGGGAGCGGTGCGGCCGGGCTCACCGCCGCGCTCAATCTCGCTGAACGGCACAAGGTCGCGGTGATCGCGAAGGGCGCGCTCGGCGAGGGCGCGACCGGCCGCGCGCAGGGCGGGATCGCCGCGGTCCTCGAGGAGGGCGACAGCTTCGAAGCGCACATCAACGACACGATGATCGCGGGTGCGGGCCTCAACGACCCAAAGGTGGTCGAGCATGTGGTCGAGCACGCCCCGGCGGCGATCGCCCGGCTGATCGAGCTCGGGGTTCCCTTCGCGACCGAGGGCGACGCGCTCCACCTGACCCGCGAAGGCGGCCACAGCCACCGCCGCATCGTCCATGTCGCCGACGCGACCGGTTTTGCGATTCAGCAGGCGCTCGAGTCGGCCGCGGCCAGGCATCCCAACATCACGCTGGTGCCGGACATGGTCGCGATCGACCTCCTCACCGGCCGCAACGCGACGCACTTCTCAACCAGGGGCGCGGTCCACGGGCTCTACGCCTACAACCGCAAGAAGAAGCGGGTCGAAACGCTGACCGGACGCGCGACGATCCTCGCCACCGGCGGCGCCGGCCGGGCCTACCTCTATTCGACCGCGCCGCGCGGCGCGACCGGCGACGGGATCGCAATGGCGTGGCGGGCAGGCTGCCGCGTCTCCAACATGGAGATGATGCAGTTCCACCCGACCTGCCTCTACAACCTCCAGGTCAAGAACTTCCTGATCACCGAAGCGGTGCGCGGCGAGGGCGGGATCCTCAAGCATCCCCTGACCGGCCATCGCTTCATGCCCGACTACGACGAGCGGGCGGAGCTCGCACCGCGCGACATCGTGGCGCGGGCGATCGACCACGAGATCAAGCGCGACGGGCTCGATTACGTCTTCCTCGACATTTCCGAGCGCGACCCCGATTTCGTGAAGGCGCATTTCCCCAACATCTACGAGAAGCTGCTCGGCCTCGGGATCGACATCACCGTCGAGCCGATCCCGGTCGTGCCGGCGCAGCATTACACCTGCGGCGGCGTGGTCGTGGACCTCGACGGGCGGACCGACGCGCCAGGGCTTTATGCCGCGGGCGAAGTGACCGAGTCCGGCCTCCACGGCGCCAACCGGCTCGCGTCGAACAGCCTGCTCGAATGCCTGGTCTTCGGCGAGGCGGCGGCGAAGCACATCCTTGGCAACTGGGATTCGCTTCCGGACGTGCCGGCGATCCGTGCCTGGGACGAAAGCCGGGTCACCGACAGCGACGAGGAAGTGGTGATCGCCCAGACCTGGGGCGAGATCCGCCGGATGATGTGGAACTATGTCGGCATCGTTCGGACGACCAAGAGGCTCGAGCGCGCCAAGCACCGGATCGACATGCTCCGGCAGGAAGTGAAGGAATATTACGCGAACTTCCGCGTGACGCCCGACCTGATCGAGCTTCGCAACCTCGTCGAGGTCGCCGACCTCATCATCCGCAGCGCGCTGAGCCGGCACGAAAGCCGCGGGCTTCACTACACGCTCGATTATCCCAAGATGCTGGCGCAGGCGAAGGACACGGTGCTGGTTCCTTAGCCTCGCGAATCCGCGCTGCGGATCCTACATAGCGTTCAGCTTCCTTCCCGCCGCCACCCTGCTAAATCCGATCCTTCATGCCTGACGCTTCCACGCCTGCTTCCGCGAGCCCGCACCTCTACCTGGTCGACGGGTCGAGCTACATCTTCCGCGCCTATCACCGGCTTCCGCCGCTGACGAACCGCCACGGCCAGCCGGCGGGCGCGGTCTATGGCTATACGACGATGCTGTGGAAGCTCGCCGACGGGCTTTCGAAGGCGGACGGGCCGACGCACATGGCGGTAATCCTCGATGCGAGCGAGCACACGCACCGCAACGAGATGTACGACCAGTACAAGGCGCACCGGCCGCCGCCGCCCGAGGACTTGGTCCCGCAATTCCCGCTGATTCGGGTCGCGACGCGCGCTTTCTCCATCCCGTGCATCGAGGAAGTGGGGCTCGAGGCGGACGACATCATCGCCTGCTACGTGACCGAGGCGAAGAGGGCCGGCTGGAAGGTGACGATCGTGAGCTCCGACAAGGACCTGATGCAGCTGATCGACGAAGAAGCGGGCATCGACATGCTCGACACGATGAACGACCGGCGGATCGGGCGGACGGAGGTGCTCGAGAAGTTCGGCGTACCGCCGGAGAAGGTCGGCGACGTGCTCGCGCTGATGGGCGACAGCGTCGACAACGTGCCCGGCGTCCCGGGGATCGGGCCCAAGACCGCGAGCCAGCTGATCCAGACCTTCGGCGACCTCGAAACGGTGCTTGCGTCGACCGACCAGATCACCAAGCCCAAGCTCAAGCAGTCGCTGATCGAGCATGCCGACGCGGCGAGGCTGTCGCGCGAGCTCGTCCGGCTGGTGTGCGACGCAAACCTTCCCGAGCCGCTCGACTCGCTGCAGATGAAGCACATCCCCAAGGAGCCGCTTGCCGAGTTCCTCGCGGACCAAGGGTTCAAGACGCTGCACGCACGCCTGATGGGCGGCACGCCGACCCAGACCGGGGCGACGGTCAGAAATGACGTCATGGCGGCAATGGACCGCAAGCCGGCGGCTGCTGCCGAGCCCGAGAATATCGAGGTCGACCGGTCGAAGTACGAGACCGTCACCGACGAGGCCTCGCTCGACCGCTGGATTGCGGAAGCGACGGCGCAGGGCTTTGTCGCGGTCGACACCGAGACCGACTGCATCGACTGCATCGTCGCGAAGCTTGCGGGAATCAGTTTGGCGACCGCGCCGAACCGCGCCTGCTACATTCCGGTCGGGCACAGCGGCGCCGACCTTTATTCCGACGCGCCCAACCAGCTCCCGATGAGCGTGGTGCTCCAGAAGCTGAAGCCGCTGCTCGAGGACCCCGCGGTCCTCAAGATCGGGCATAATTTCAAGTACGACTGGGTCATGTTCGACAAGGCGGGCATCTGCGTCGCGCCGGTCGACGACACGATGGTGATGAGCTTCGACCTCGATGCGGGGAAGAGTTTCGGCCACGGTCTCGACGAGCTCGCCAAGGCGCATTTCAGCCATGAGTGCATGAGCTACAAATCGCTGTGCGGCACCGGCAAAAGCCAGATCACGTTCGACAAGGTGCCGCTTGGCCCCGCCACCGAATATGCCGGCGAGGACGCCGACATCACGCTCCGGCTGTGGCTTCGGCTGAAGCCGCGGCTGGCGGCGGAGAATGTCGCCCGCGTCTATGAGCGCGTCGACAAGCCGCTGGTGCCGGTGATCAGCCGCATGGAGCGGCGCGGGATCAAGGTCGACCGCGAGTATCTCGCGCGGCTGAGCCGCGAATTCGGCGAGGAGATCGCGCGGCTCGAGGAGCGCGTTTACGAAGCGGCGTGTGGGCCCTTCACGATCGGCAGCCCCCAGCAGCTCGGCGAAGTGCTGTACGGCCGGCTCGGGCTCAAGGGCGGCCGGAAGGGCAAGAGCGGGCAGTATTCGACCGACGTGAACGAGCTCGAGCGGCTGGCCGCCGAGGGCGTGAGTTGCGCGACGCTCGTCCTGGAGTGGCGCCAGCTGACGAAACTCAAGAGCACCTACACCGACGCGTTGCAGCAGCAGATCAATCCCGAGACTGGGCGGGTCCACACCAGCTTCAGCCTGACCGGCGCCCAGACCGGGCGATTGAGCTCGAACGACCCGAACCTGCAGAACATCCCGATCCGGACCGAGATCGGGCGCAAGATCCGCGACGCTTTCATCGCCGACGCAGGGCACAAGCTGCTCAGCGCCGACTACAGCCAGATCGAGCTCAGGCTCGCGGCGCACATGGCCGACGTGCCGCAGCTCAAGGAGGCGTTCAACGCGGGCGCCGACATCCATTCGATCACCGCCGAGGAGCTGTTCGGGACGGTCGACCGCGACACGCGCAACAAGGCGAAGACCGTCAATTTCGCCATCCTCTACGGCATTTCGTCGTGGGGCCTTGCGGGGCGGCTCGGCGTCTCGAAGGACGAGGGCAAGGCGATCATCGACCGTTATTTCGAGCGCTTCCCCGGCATCCGCGACTATATCCACTCGACGCTCGGTTTCGTTCGCGAGAACGGATTTTCGAAGACGCTGTTCGGGCGCAAGACGCATTTCGAGCCGAACATCCGCTCGCCGAACCCGTCGATCCGCGGCGGCGCCGAGCGCGCGGCCATCAACGCGCCGATCCAGGGAACCAGCGCCGACCTGATCAAGCGGGCGATGGCACGGATGGACGAAGCGCTTGCCGCCGCTGGCCTCGACGGCGTGAAGATGCTTCTGCAAGTCCACGACGAATTGGTGTTCGAAGTGCCAGAAGGCCAGGAGGAGGAAGCAGCGGCAATCATCAAGCAGGTGATGGCAAACGCCGCCGAACCTGCGATGAAGCTGGACGTGCCGCTCGATGTCGAGGTCGGCTGGGGAGCGCATTGGGGCGAAGCGCATTGAGCGATGACGATCGCGCGGGTGCGGCGAGTGCCGCGCCCGATGCGGACATGGCCACGCTGGCGCGGGGCGGACGGCTCAACATCTTCGGTTTCGTGCTCCGGCTCGCGGGAATGGCGCCGTTCCTGTTCATCGGCGGGCGAATCTACGGACCCGCGGCGCTCGGCCGCTTCGCTTATGCGGTCCTGACGGTCGAATTCGCTGCTCAGGTCGCCGCGCTGGGCCTGAGGCGCGGGCTCGCCCAGCTGCTCGCCAACGGCAAGAAGCCGCAGGCGTGGATAGTTGCCGATGCGATGCTGGTCGCGGCGATCGCGTCGGCGGTCGGCACGGGGATTCTCGTCGTCTTTCCCAAGGCGATGTACCCGACGACGGAGGTTCATGGGCTCGACCGGCTGCTTGCGATCACCGTGCTTGCGATCAGCTGGACGGACATCGCGCTTGCCGCGCTCGCCTATCACAACGACGTTGCGTCGACGGTCCGGGCGCGGTCGCTGATCCAGCCGTGGACGATCACCCTCGTCGCGTTCGGCTGGTCCTACGTGTCGCTCGAGGACGGGCTGATCATTGCCTACGTCTTCTCGATGGTCGCGGCCCTTGTCACCGCGCTGATCCCGCTGCTCAAATGCTACGGCCTGCCGCGCGGCTGGACGCCGGACCTGCCGACTTCGTGGATGACGGCCTGGCGCAACGTGCCGGTCGCCGCCGCCGACGCGGTCGAATGGGCGTCGCGGCGCATCGATCTTGCCGTGCTTGGCGCATTCCTGCCCGCCGCCTACGTCGGTATCTATTATGCCGCGCAGCAGGTCGCCACGCTGCCCGCCAAGCTGAAGACGAGCTTCGAGCCGGTGTTGGGGCCGGCGATCGTGCGCAGGATCGCGGTCGGAGACAAGGCGGGCGTCGCCAAGCAGGTGCGGCAGGTGACCTACTGGATCATCGCCGCCCAGCTCGGCATCGCGCTGGCGCTCGGAATCCCCGGCCGAGCGGTGATGGGGCTGGTCGGATCGGGGTTCACCGGCGGCACCGCGATGCTGGGATTCCTCCTGGCCGCCGAAGTGATCGCCGCGTCGGCCTTCGTCGCGGAAGCGGCGCTGATCTATGTCGCGCGCAAGCGGAACATGATGCTGAGCCTGGTCATGCTCGCGCTCGAGGCGGGGGGCGCGGCGGCGCTGATCCTGATCATGGGCGCGGAAGGTCTTCCGCAGACGTTCCAGGCGACGGGCCCCGCGATCGCGCTGTGCATCGCCCTTGCGTTCGCCTGGTTTGCCAAGGCGCGGCTGCTTTCGAAAGAGCTCGATGCCCCTGTCGCGGGATGGCGCTGGGATCTCGCCTGGGCGACCGCCGCCGGAGTGATCGTCGGTGCCGTGCTTCGGCTGCTGCTGCCCGACAGCCTCCAGCTGCTCGGCGTCCCGGCGATCCTCGTCGCGTTCGGCGCGGTGCTGTGGACCAAGGGCTTCGGACCCGAGGACCGCGAGCTTTTCCGCATGCGCAAGGGCGAGGTCAGCGACCTTCGCGAGGCGGAGGAAGCGGCCATCGCCCGCCACGAAATCGGAGACGACGTGGTTTAATGCCGGAAGTGGCGCATTCCGGTGAACAGCATGGCGAGCCCGGCCTCGTCGGCCGCAGCGATCACTTCGTCGTCGCGGATCGACCCGCCGGGCTGGATTACCGCCGTCGCACCGGCTTCGGCGGCTGACAGCAACCCGTCGGCGAAGGGGAAGAAGGCGTCCGATGCGACCGCCGACCCGACCGTGCGCGGCTCGGGCCAGCCATTGGCTTCGGCGGCTTCCTTCGCGCGGAGGGCGGCGATCCGGGCGCTGTCGCGGCGGTTCATCTGCCCTGCGCCGACGCCGGCGGTGACTGCGTCCTTGGCATAGACGATCGCGTTCGACTTGACGTGCTTGGCGACGGTCCACGCGAACAGGCAGTCGCGGATCTCCTGGTCGGTCGGCTGGCGCTTCGTCACGCATTTGAGATCGTCGCGCGCGACCATGCCGTTGTCGCGGTCCTGAACCAGCAGCCCGCCGGTGATCACCGCGAGGCTTTGGCCGGGCCGACGCGGGTCCGGCAGTTCGCCGGTCAGCAGCAGGCGAAGGTTCCTCTTCCTGGCGAAGATCGCTTTGGCTTCGTCGGCGGCGTCGGGCGCGACAACGACTTCCGTGAAGATCTGCGTGATCGCGTCCGCGGTGGCCGCATCCAGCGGACGGTTGGTCGCGACGATCCCGCCAAAGGCGGACACGCTGTCGCACGCGAGCGCCTCGTGCCAGGCGTCGATGAGCGAGCCACGCGTCGCGACGCCGCAAGGGTTAGCGTGCTTGACGATGACGACGGTCGGCTCGGCATCACGGAACTCGGCGACGAGCTCGAGCGCGGCGCTGGCGTCGTTCAGATTGTTGTAGCTGAGCTCCTTGCCCTGGACCTGCTGCGCCTGCGCGATCCCGGGCGTGTTCGGGCCCATGGGAAGGTACAGCGCCGCCTGCTGGTGCGGGTTCTCGCCGTAGCGCAGCGGCATCTTGAGCGTGTTCGCCAGCACCCAGGTTTCGGGCCAGCGCTGGCCCTGGTCGGCAAAGGCGAACCATTGCGAGATGATCGAATCGTAGGCCGCCGTCAGCGCGAACGCCTTGGCCGCGAGCTTCTTGCGAAATTCGAGAGTCGTGCCGCCGTTGGCGTCGAGCTGCTCGAGCAGGGTCGCATAATCCGCGGGATCGGTGACGATCGCGACATGGGCGTGGTTCTTGGCCGCGGATCGCACCATCGACGGCCCGCCGATGTCGATATTCTCGATGATTGTGTCGCGATCGGCGCCGCTCATCACCGTGTTGAGGAATGGGTAGAGGTTGACGACGACGAGATCGATCGGCGCGATGCCATGCTCCTCCATGGCCGCGGCATGGTCGGGATTGTCGCGCACGCCGAGCAGGCCGCCGTGGACCTTCGGGTGGAGCGTCTTCACGCGGCCGTCCATCATCTCGGGAAAACCGGTGAGGTCGGAAATGTCGCGGACCTGTGCGCCGCTCTCGCGCAGTTTCGCCGCCGTGCCGCCGGTCGAGACGATCTCGACTCCGTGCCGCGCGAGCCCGGCGGCGAGCTCCTCGATGCCCCCTTTGTCGGAAAGCGAGATGAGCGCCCGGCGAACGGGGACGATGTCGGTCATTCCTGGTCCTTCTGACTAGCTGGCGCGGCGGAACTGCCAGCCGATTTCGCCACCCAATGCCGAAACTTCGCCGACGATGACAAGCTGGTTCGTGCCGCGCGGCTGGCCGCGGCCGTCGATCCACAGGCTCTCCTCGACGAGCAGGTTGCCGCCGCGGCAGCGGAAGTTCCACGGCGGCGCGCCTTTCGAGCGGAGGATCGCCCCCATTCCGTCGGCGGTGATCGTCGCTTCGACCCCCGGAGCGAGATGGAAGCGCGCGGTATAGGGGGCCGATTCGCGAATCTTCCTGCGGCCCCTCGGCTGGAGGTGGTCGGCGCCGCGCAGCTCCTTGCCGTCATTGCCGAGCATGAGGCTGCGCTTGTGCACCATCCCGAAGGTGCGGACGTAGCCGTCGTGGCTCGCCTCCAGCCGGCTCGAATCATTATCTTCGTGGCGATCGATCGCGACGTCCTCGACGCCTTTGCCGAGCGGACCATCGGCGATGATGTTGGTCGAATTGGTATCGGCAAGAACCAGCGTGCTGTGCGCGGCGGTGGTGCGAAGCCCCTGGACGAGCTCCTCGGGCAAGTCGGTCGGCAACGGACCCGGCCCGCCGCAATTG
>Ga0068852_100000330_pt1 | contig 32172 bp, 27 predicted proteins | sample KBSCornC22_FD_66594 | JGI IMG/M metagenome (GOLD analysis project Ga0068852, IMG submission 66594) | Corn rhizosphere microbial communities from Kellogg Biological Station, Michigan, USA - KBS Corn C2-2 | ecosystem: Host-associated > Plants > Roots > Rhizosphere > Soil ... | reverse complement strand
ATCGGCAAGTTCCCCGACACCAACCTCGCGGAATCGCTCCAGCGCATCACCGGCGTGTCGATCGATCGCCGCAACGGCGAAGGCTCGACCGTCACGGTGCGCGGCTTCGGTGCGGATTATAACCTCGTCACCTTGAACGGCCGCCAGCTCGCCGCGACCAACATCGTCGCGGTCGGCGGCGACCAGAATGGCGACGGCGCGGGCGGGTTCGGTCGTTCGTTCGACTTTTCGAACGTCGCGTCGGAAGGCGTGAAAACGCTTGAAGTCTACAAGACCGGCCGTGCCGCGGTGCCCACGGGCGGCATTGGCGCGACGATCAACGTCGTCACGCGCAAGCCGCTCGACAGCCGCCAGGGTGGCCTGTCGGGCTCGATCGGCGCCAAGGCCGATTATGACCGCAGCGTGCGCGACTGCATCCATTGCGGCAGCAAGGTCACGCCTGAAGTGTCGGGACTGCTTTCCTGGAGCAATGATGACCAGACGTTCGGCGCGTCGATCTACGGCAGCTACCAGAAGCGCAATTTCAGCGTGCCGAGCGTCGCCAACAATGGCTGGAACATCGTGCCGGTGGCGGATTTCCTCAACACCAACGGCCCGTACATCAACCCGCAGACCAAGCTGAACAATGCGCCCACCAGCGGCTATGTCGGTGTGCCCGACGACTTCCGCTATCACTTTTCCGAGGACAGCCGGACGCGCCTCAACACGCAAGGCGTGATCCAGTTCAAGCCGTCCGACGCCTGGGAGTTCGAGGTCGACGGCCTCTATGTCCGCAACACCGAATCCGAACGCCGTTCGGACCAGTCCAACTGGTTCAACCGTCCGTTCGACGTGGTCACCTTCAACAGCAATCCCGGCAGCAGCATCCACACCACCTCCTACCTGCACGAGGTGGAGAATGGATCAACCAAGGATACGGGCTCGGAGCAGGCGTATCGCGCGCAGAAGAACGAGCTGTGGGACGTCGGCGGCAACCTGAAATGGCACGCCACCGACACTTTCACGGTCGCGCTCGACGGCCATGTCGGCAAATCGTCGAGCCTGCCGAACAATCCCAACGGTCAGACCTCGACCACGGTCGCTTTCTCCTCGCCGATCCTGTCGCAATGGGGTCTCGACCAGAGCAATGGCGGCTTCCCGGTCGTGACGGAGACGACCAACGACGCGGCCAAGGGCAACAATAACGGCCATTGGGACGTGGGCGACCTCGCCACCCAGGTCGAGCGTCAGTTCAAGTCGACCCAGACGCAGCGGATCAAGGAAGCGCGGCTCGACGCGGGCTGGGATCTGGGCGGCGGCAGCCGCTTCGATTTCGGCGGCGACTGGCGCACCACCAACACGCGGCAGACGCAGTACAATACCCAGTTCACAATGGGCGATTGGGGCAATGCGATTCCCCGCGACGTCAACGCGATCGCGCCCGGCCAGGTGCAGCAATTCTGCCTGGTCTGCACGTTCCACCATCACGATCCGAAGGCGACCGGCGACGACCTGATCGCCTGGCGGACCGAGGATGCCACCAAGCTCTACAACACGCTCTACAATTATTATTCGAACCCCGCGAACCCGAACGGCGGCAAGGTCAACCAGATCACCGGCAATTCCGACAATCGGGTGAAGGAGGACATCTGGGCGGTTTACGGCCAGCTGACCTGGAAGGGGCAGATCGGCGACCATGATGCCAGCCTGGTTGCGGGCGCGCGTTATGAGCAAACGCGGGTCCATTCGACCTCGCTCCAGGCGATCCCGACTGCGATCGTGTGGAATGCCGACAACGACTTCACGGTCCAGCTGTCGAGCAGCCAGCAGCCCGTCACCGGCAAGGGCCGCTACAACAACCTGCTGCCGTCGATGGATTTCCAGATCAATCTGCGCCACGACCTGATCGGCCGCTTCTCGTTCAGCCGCACCATCTCGCGCCCCGGCTACGGCAATCTGTTCGCGGCGACGAGCGTGACCGCGCCGGGTCGCCCGACCTCGCTCGGCGGGGTTGCCGGCGGCTTCCAGAACGATCCCGATCTGGCGCCCTTGATCTCGGACAATTTCGACCTGTCGCTCGAATGGTATTTCAAGCCGGGCAGCTATTTGTCGGGCGGCTTCTTCGAGAAGCGCGTGCACAATTTCATCGGCAACAGCCTGGTGAACCGGCAATTGTTCGGGCTGCGTGACCCGACTGCGGCGACGCCGGGCACGCGCTCCGGCACCGCCAAATCGCAGCTGCAGGCGATGGGCGCGGATCTGAGCGACGTGAACCTGTTCACCTATACGGCGCTGATGCAGGAGAATAACGGGAGCACTGCTTTGGCGACACAGCAGTTCCTGGCGCACTATGATCAGGCCAAACGGTCGCTTGAGCAAAAGTTCGTCGACGATACGCTCTTTGCAGTCGACATCCTGGCCGACTCGAACGACCCGTTGTTCAACTTCTCGGTCAATACGCCGATCAACAACAAGGATGCGCGGATCTGGGGCTTCGAGCTTGCCGGCGAATATTTCTTCGGTCGCACTGGCTTCGGCGTCGCGGGCAGCTACACGATGGTGCGCGGCGACGTGCATGCCGATATCAATGCCGATCCGACCGCCAACCAGTTCGCTTTGGTCGGTTTGAGCGACACCGCCAACGCGACCCTGATCTACGACAAGAACGGCATCTCGGCACGCCTGACCTACAATTGGCGTGCGCACTTCCTGTCGGACCTGAACCGCGGCGGCAGCCATAATCCTGTGTTCACGGCACCTTATGGCCAGTTCGACCTCAACCTGTCCTACGACATCAATCCGCACCTGGCGGTGTCGTTCGAGGCGATCAACCTCAACCAGGAAGGGATGCGGACCTATGGCCGCGACAAGATCGAGACCTTCTTCATGCAGGAAGGATCATCCCGCTTCCTGCTCGGCGCACGCTATAAATTCTGATCCTCGGGATCGTGATCCAACTGGGAGGGCCGCCGCTCTGGCGGCCCTTTTCTCATGGAGCACCGCAAAATCACGTGAGCGGACTGGACAAAAGCACCGCTTTGGGTTTCTTTTGCCCTGCCGACGGGGGGTCGGCACTAGGGGACTGGCATGACCATTCGTGTGTTGCTGACCGGCGGTGCGATCGCGACCGCCTTGCTGATCACTGCCTGCCATAAGGAGGAGGCCGCGTCGAACGGGGCGAACGCCGCCACCGAATTGTCCAACATGGGCGATACCAACGCCAATGACGAGATGATGAACGAGGATGCGGGCAACGTGGCGGCCAACGCCCAATAAACGTTCGCCCATCCTTCGCGCCCTTGAGATTGCGCGTCCGCCGGCGGGATCGTCCTTCCGATCAGCGCGATCGACCCAGGGGACCAAATGGCTTTGGGCGGCGGCGCGAAACTGGAACGGGTTTTGCGCGGGAAAGGGCCTTTCGCAGGCACAGTTGGTGACCCCGTGTGAGTCAGGATAAGCACAAGGACGGCCGATGCTCCCGACGCCCGACATCCTGACCCTGCGCCTGTGCAGCCTGCTCGCCAGTGCCGCTTACGCCACGATCTTCTTCGTGTTGTGGACGCGGCGGCGTAGCGAAACCTATTTGTTGCACTGGGGCGCCAGTTCGGCGCTTTACGCAGTGGCGCTGCTCGGCTTCGACTTCATGCCCGGCGGGGCGACGCCGCTTTCCAGCGCGCTCAATTACGGCGTGATCGCGATATCCGATTTCCTGGTCGTCAGCGGCATGCGGCGGTTTGATCGGAAACCGGGCTTCGCGCCCTGGATGGTCGCGCCGGTGGCCGCGACAATTCTTGTCGTCGGCATCCCGTTGATGATGCTGCCGGGCGCGTTGGGGCTCAAGGTCAGCCATGTCGCGGGATCGGCTTTGCTTGGTGCCTGCATGGTGATCTGCGCCTGCGTGATCCTGTTCGGCAATCGCAGCGAAGCGTCGCTCGCACGCCGGATCGTCGGCATCGGCTTGCTGGCCTATGGCCCCGGCTACGTGATCTCGATCTGCATCGAGATGGGGCACGCCTTCAGTTCGATCACGCTCGATCTGTTGCCGATGCTGCAGGACCAGCTGCTGGTCGGCATACTCAATCTCTGCCTGCTCGCGACGCCATGGGAAAGGGCCGTGCGCGAACTCAAGGAGTCGGTGCTGCGCGACGGGCTGACCGGAGCCTGGAACCGCACCTGGCTCAAACAGCATGGCGCCGAGCTGGCCTCGCCCAGTACCAGCCTGTTCCTGATCGACATCGATCATTTCAAGACGATCAACGACACGTTCGGCCATGCGGCGGGCGATGAGGTGCTGATCGCTTTCTCCAGCCGCATTGACGGCCTGGCGGCGCGGCATGGCGGCAAATTCGTGCGGCTCGGGGGCGACGAGTTCGTGATGCTGGCCCAGACCTCGGGCGACGAGGAGGCGCATCGGTTGGCGGAGGAGGTCCGTACGATCCCCGATCCCGCATTGTCGGGCCTGCCATCTTATTCGATCAGCATCGGCCTCTCGCGCGTCCTCGCTGGAGAGAGCAGCCTGTCCCCCGCGCTCGCGCGGGCGGACCTGTCGCTCTACCGTGCCAAGGCGAGCGGCCGCGACCAGGTGGCCGCCTGACGGCAAGCTTGGACTCGCCCGAGCGGCGGGTTAGCATCGCGGCACATAAGCGGGAGGCGGCGATGGATTTCACGCGACGCGCGGCGCTCGGTACGGCCGCCGCGACCCTTCTTTCCCCCGGCCTCCTGGCGGCGATACCCTCCGCGACGGGCCACGCCGCCGTGCCCGGCGGGCATGTCTGGTGGCGGAAAGTGGGATCCGGGCCCAAGACGCCGCTGCTGACGCTGCATGGCGGTCCGGGCGCGGGCCATGACTATCTGCTTCCGCTGGCGGCGCTGGCGGACGAACGGCCCGTCATCTTCTACGACCAACTCGGCTGCGGCCGCTCCGATAGTCCCGCCGACGAGAAACTCTATACCGTCGCCCGCTCGGTCGCGGAGCTCGATGCCGTCCGGCACGCGCTCGGATTGGATCGGGTGATCCTCTACGGTCACTCGTGGGGATCGGTGCTCGCGATCGACTATCTGTGCGGCGGGCACGGCCATGGCGTCGAGAAGCTGATCCTGGGCGGTGCGCTGGCGAGCGTGCCCCAGGCCGTCGCCGGCATGCAGCGCCTGATCGACCAGCTGCCGCACGGTGCGGGCGCGCGGCTGCACTCGCTCGAGAAAGCGGGCAAGACCGACAGCCCTGAATATGCGAAGATCGTCGATCTCTTCTACAAATTGCACGTCTGCCGCCTGGCTAAATGGCCGCCGGAAGCGATGCGGACGGTCGACAATCTGTCGCACTCGATCGCCTATCGGGTGATGAACGGCCCGAACGAATTCACCATCGTCGGCACGATCAAGGATTGGGATCGCCGCGCGGATCTCGGTCGCATCCATGTGCCGACCTTGATCACCACGGGCCAATATGACGAGGTGACGCTCGACTGCCACGAGACGATCCACCGCGGTATCAGGGGCTCGCGCCTGCAGATCTTCCCCGGCTGCTCGCACCTGACGATGAGTGAGAAGCCGGCCGCTTATGTGAGGGCGTTGCGCACCTTCATCGCCTGATCGTTCGCATCGGTCCGACCGCCAAGCACGGTTCAATCGAACAGACTGGAAACCGAGCTTTCGTCGGAGATGCGCTTGATCGCCTCGGCCAGCAGGGGGGCGATCGTCAGCAGGCGGATCTTCCTGGCATCGAGCACCGGCTGGAGCGGCTGGATCGAATCGGTGATGACCAATTCGGACAGCTGCGAGCCCTCGACGCGCGCGACCGCACCGCCCGACAGCACGCCGTGGCTGACATAGGCGACCACGCCTTCGGCGCCGGCTTCGAGCAAGGCAGCGGCGGCGTTGCACAAGGTGCCGGCCGAATCGACGATGTCGTCGACCAGGATGCAGAAGCGACCTTCGACATCGCCGATGATGTTCATCACCTCGGATTCGCCGGGCTTTTCGCGGCGCTTGTCGACGATCGCGAGCGGGCAATTGTCGAGGCGCTTCGACAGGCTGCGCGCGCGCACCACGCCACCCACGTCGGGCGAGACCACCATCAGATTCTTCTTGCCGAACCGCGCCTGGATGTCGGCCGAGATGACCGGCGCGGCATAGAGATTGTCGGTCGGGATATCGAAGAAGCCCTGGATCTGCCCGGCGTGGAGGTCGACCGAGAGCACACGGTCGGCGCCGGCGACCGTGATCAGGTTGGCGACCAATTTAGCCGAGATCGGCGTGCGCGGGCCCGGTTTCCGATCCTGGCGGGCATAGCCGAAATAGGGAATGACCGCCGTGATCCGCTTGGCGGACGCGCGCCTGAGCGCGTCGATGCAGATCAGAAGCTCCATCAGATTGTCGTTGGTCGGATAGCCCGTCGATTGCAGGACGAAGACATCTTCGCCGCGCACATTCTCATGGATTTCGACGAACACTTCCTCGTCCGCGAAGCGGCGGACCGAGGCGTCGGTCAGACTGATCTCGAGATAGTCGGCGATCGCCGTGGCGAGCACGCGATTGGCGTTGCCGGTCATCAATTTCATGGGCGGCTCTCTTCCCTCTTTCCGCGCTCCTAGCGGCGCGACCGCGGGCGGGAAAGAGGGGAGAGTTATGGGATGCTCAGGGCCAGAGGGCGAGCACCAGGCCCATCAGCACGAATTGCAGCAGATGGTAGCCCGAATTGATCAGCCAGAAGGCAAGGCCGCGCTGCTCGTACAGATATTGGATCGCGAAGGCGGTGGCGATGAATCCGACCGCGACGTGCACGCCGGTCGTCAGGGCGTGATGCAGCGACGGGTGCGGGCCGACGAATGACGCGAAGACGATCGCGGCGACGAGGGCGGGAATCAGGCCGATCGCGACACGAGTGCCGACCCCCTTCGGCTTTGCGCTCAGATCGACTCCAAGCTCGCGCGCCCACGGCTTCAGGAACGCAATCGGAGAATACCAGATCGCGCCCGGGAAATAGCCGACCAGGGCCGCGACCACCACCGCCGCCCAGTTCAATTGTGCCAGATTATCCATCATCCCCTCCTTTGATGATGAACAAGATTACCATGTTCCGCATACGTAATCATGCGCCGCCTTGCGCTATGACGGATCTCTGGCAGAACGGCGGGACAGGGGGATAAAATGGCAACACTCGCCGCGAACGACTGGACTTACTCGCGCAAGCTGCGCGATCCCTTGCTCGCCGCGGCCGGCCTGCTGATGCTGCTGCTGGCCGCGACATTCGGCCGCCACATGGGCCAGGCTTCGGTCAGATTGTCGCCATGGATGATCGTCCACCTGTCGACGATCCTGCCCGCAATCCCGCTCGGCGCGGTGATGCTGTGGCGGCGCAAGGGTGACCGGCTGCATCGCCTGCTCGGTCGCGTCTGGGCGGTCTTGATGGCGGTCGCGGCGGCGGCGAGCTTCGGCCTCCATGGGCTGATGGGGCATCTCGGCCCGATCCATATCCTGTCGGTGATCACGCTCGTCGCCCTGCCCCGCGCGATCTGGCATGCGCGGCACGGCCGGATCGCCGAGCATCGCCGGACGATGACGATCCTTTATGCCAGCCTGATCACCGCGGGCTATTTCACCCTGATCCCGACGCGCCTGCTCGGCCATTTCCTGTTCGGCTAGCGAGTGTGGAAGCCGGGCCGATGGATTCCGGCCCGCAGCTCCCCATGTTCGTCATCGCGAAGCGCGGAGCGCTGCGGCGATCCAGGCCCGCCGGACTGGATTGCCGCGCCCCTGCGGAACGCACAATGACCATACTTAGCGTCCGAGTTCGACCATAGACGTATCCATCCGGCTCCAAATCGCTCTTGAGCTTCCACCCGCGGGAACGAAGCTTTAGGGGACCGCATGGCCTCCGTCGTCACCCGCTTCGCCCCATCGCCCACCGGCCGGCTCCATGTCGGCAATATCCGCACCGCGCTCCACAATTGGTTGTGGGCGCGCAAGCATGGTGGGCGCTTCCTGCTGCGGCTGGACGATACCGATCTCGCGCGCTCGACCGCGGAATTCGCGGACGGGATCCATGCCGACCTGGGCTGGCTGGGGCTGACGCACGACGGCTGGGTGCGCCAGTCGGATCGTTTCGCGCTCTACGAGGCGCGGTTCGAGGAGCTGCGCGCGGCCGGGCGTGTCTATCCGGCTTATGAGAGTGCCGAAGAGCTCGAGCTCAAGCGCAAGATCCTTGCCGGGCGCGGCCTGCCGCCCATCTATGACCGCGCCGCGCTCAAGCGGAGCGATGACGAACGCGCGAAGCTCGAAGCCGACGGCGTCAAGCCGCATTGGCGCTTCAAGCTCGATCATGACGCGATGATCGAATGGGACGACCTGATACGCGGGCCGCAGCATCTCGATCCAGCCATGCAGTCCGATCCCGTGGTCCGCCGCGCCGACGGAAGCTGGCTCTACATGCTGCCGAGCGTGATCGACGATGTCGACATGGGCGTGACGCACATCGTGCGTGGCGAGGACCATGTCACCAATGCCGGCCTGCAACTGCAGATGTTCCGGGCGCTGGGCGCGCCGCCGCCGGCCTTCGCGCATGAAGCCTTGCTGGTCGGCAGCGAGGGTAAATTGTCGAAGCGGCTGGGCTCGCTTGGCACAGACGCCTTCCGTGAGGACGGGATCGAGCCGCTCGCGATCAACGCCTTGCTCGCGCGGATCGGCACCAGCGATCCGGTCGAGCCTGTCGCGGACATGACGCCACTGATCGAAAGCATCGATTTCGCGCGCTTTGGCCGTGCGCCCGCGCGCTTCGACCTGGACGAGCTGCGCGGACTCAATGCGCGCATCCTGCATCTGACGCCGTTCGAGGCGGTGCGCGACCGGCTGCCCGAGGCGATGAGCGAGGATCTGTGGCTGGCGGTGCGGCCCAACATCGTACGGGTGAGCGACGCGGCGGCCTGGTTGCAGCTGGTCGAGCATGACATGGATCCGCCGGCGATCGATCCTGCCGACCGGGACTATCTGGCGGCGGCGGCGGATGCGGCGGGCGAGATGGAATGGGATGAGGATCCCTGGCACGCACTGACCAATGCGCTCAAGGACAAGACCGGGCGCAAGGGGCGGGGCCTGTTCCTGCCCTTGAGGCTGGCGCTCACGGGGCAGGAACATGGGCCCGACATGAAGGCATTGTTGCCGTTGATCGGGCGCGAGCGGGCAGTGGCGCGGCTCCGGCGGGCAATTTTGTGACGTCCGTCACCCCGGCCTCTTGCCGGGGTCCACTGAGCCGGTAGGGAATCCATCGTGGAGGGGGGATGCCGGGACCCCGGCCTGCGCCGGGGCAGGCGAGCCCGGCATGACGGGGAGGGCTGGCAAGGATTTCGGCGAGCGCCTATCTTGACCTGATGGCGATCTTTCCCCGTCCCGTTCATCCGCGTGTGCTGGTCGCCGATATCCGGCGCATCTGGCGCACCAGCACCAATCGCTACAAGCTCGTCTTCGGCGCGCTCGCGATCGGCATCACCTCGCTGATCGTCACCGGCTTCATCCTCGACGCGCGCTGGCAGGTGCCGCCGCGGGGGCCGCAGATCATCTATGCCGAGGATTTCCCCGCCAACCGCACCGATGAGCAGATCCGCCAGGATCAATGGGCCGATGCGCGCAAGCGCCGTCTCGAGGCGGAGGAACGGCAACGCCAGTGGAAGCGGGTCGAGCGGCAGCTTTCGAGTTTCGGCCTCTGAGCGCCGACGACGCGCGCTACATGGCGGCCGCACTCGCGCTGGCGGAGCGCGGGCGCGGGCGAACTGCGCCCAACCCCAATGTCGGCTGTCTGATCGTGCGCGACGGACGGATCATTGGTCGCGGCTGGACCCAGCCCGGCGGGCGGCCGCATGCCGAGGCGATGGCGCTGGCCGAGGCCGGTGAGGTTGCGCGGGGCGCGACCGTCTACGCCACGCTGGAGCCCTGTGCGCATAAAAGCCCGCGGGGCCCCGCTTGCGCTGATTTGCTGGTCGATGCCGCGCCGGCCCGGTTGGTGGTGGCGCTGACCGATCCCGACCCCCGCACGGCCGGCGAGGGTCTCGCGCGGCTGCGCGGGGCGGATATCGAGGTGACGGATGGCGTGCTCGCCGAGCGAGCGCGGCAGAGCATGGCCGGCTTTCTGACCCGGCAAGCCCTCGGGCGACCTTATGTCACGCTCAAGCTGGCGCTGTCGCTCGACGGGATGATCGCGCGTGCGGATGGGGAAAGCCGCTGGATCACGGGGCCCGAGGCGCGGGCGCATGTGCATCTGGAGCGCAGCCGGCATGAGGCGATCCTGGTCGGACGCGGCACATGGGAGGCGGACCGGCCGCGGCTCGATGTTCGGCTGGCGGGGCTGGAGGAGAGGGTACCGCGGCCCATAATCCTCAGTTCGTCACCCCAGCGGAAGCTGGGGTCCATCACCAAACTGTGGGACTCTACGGAAAGTGCGGGAGATGGGTCCCAGCGTTCGCTGGGACGACGGGATGTGGAGGTGATCGGCGCGCCGTACGAAATTGCCTCGTTGTCTGGCGTGGACCACCTCTTCGTCGAGGGCGGCGCCGCGACCGCATCCTCCTTCCTCAAGGCGGATCTGGTTGATCGCCTGCTCCTCTATCGCGCGCCGATCCTGATCGGGTCGGGCAAGCCTGCCCTGGGCGATATCGGCCTTACCCGTCTTGCCGACGCGCACGCGCGCTGGAAACGGACCGACAGCCGCATGCTTGGCATTGACCGGCTCGAAGTCTACGAGCGCGTCCGAGACTGACTATGTTCACAGGCATCATCACCGATATCGGCCGGATCAGGGGCGTGGAGCAACGCGGGGACATGCGTCTGCGCATCGGCACTGCTTATGAGACCGCCAGCATCGACATGGGCGCATCGATTGCCTGCTCGGGCGTCTGCCTGACAGTCGTCGACAAGGGTGCGGACTGGTTCGCGGTCGAGGTCTCCGCCGAGACGCTGTCGCGGACCGCGGGCGACTGGAGCGAGGGAACCGCGCTCAATCTGGAACGCGCGCTGCGCGTCGGCGACGAGCTGGGCGGCCACATCGTCACCGGCCATGTCGACGGCGTCGGTACGGTGGTCGAGGTCACGCCCGAGGGCGACAGCACGCGCATCGTGGTCGAGGCGCCGGCGGCGCTCGCGCCTTACATCGCCCCCAAGGGCTCGATCGCGCTCGATGGGGTGTCGCTGACGGTCAACGAAGTGACCGACCTGCCCGACGGTGGGGCGCGGTTCGGGATCAACGTCATCCCGCATACGCAGGAGATGACGACCTTCGGCGATCTGGAGCCCGGCCGTGCGCTCAATATCGAGATCGACGTGCTCGCGCGCTATCTCGGGCGGATGGAGCAATTGCGGCCAAGGACCGGCCATGCCGGCTGATCCCCAGATCGCGCGGCTGCGCCACGCCTTCCTCTCCACGCCCGAGGAGGTGATCGAGGAAGCGCGCAACGGGCGCATGTTCATCCTGGTCGACGATGAGGACCGGGAGAATGAGGGCGACCTGATCATCCCGGCGCAGATGGCGACTCCGGATGCGATCAACTTCATGGCAACGCACGGCCGTGGACTGATCTGCCTTGCGCTGACCAAGGCGCGCGTGGATCAACTCGGCCTGCCGCTGATGAGCCGCCATAACGGCACGCGGCACGAGACCGCTTTCACCATCTCGATCGAAGCCAAGACCGGCGTCACCACCGGCATATCGGCGGCCGATCGCGCGCGCACCATCGCGGTCGCGATCGATGCCTCGAACGGCCCCGAGGCGATCGTCAGCCCCGGCCATGTCTTCCCGCTGGTCGCGCGCGAGGGCGGGGTGCTGGTGCGCGCCGGCCATACCGAAGCGGCGGTCGACGTCGCACGACTGGCGGGGCTCAATCCGTCGGGGGTGATCTGCGAGATCATGAACCAGGACGGCACCATGTCGCGTCTCGACGACCTGGTCGCCTTCGCGCAACGCCACAATCTGAAGATCGGCACGATCCGCGATCTGATCGCCTACCGCCGGCGCAATGATCATCTCGTCGAGAAGAGGGCGGAGACGCGCTTCACCAGCCGCTGGGGCGGCGATTGGACCGCGATCAGCTTCTACAACAAGGCCACGGGTGACGAGCAGATCGCTTTGGTCAAGGGCAAGGTCGATCCATCCAAGCCGACCTTGGTGCGCATGCATGTTCAAAGCCTGTTCGCCGATCTGTTCGGCGAGCAATGCAAGCGCGGCGGGCTGCTTGAAGGCGCGATGAAGATCGTCGGTGAGGAAGGGTCGGGCGTGATCGTCGTGCTGCCGCGCGCGATGGGTGGCGGCCGCCTGTCGAAGACAGTCGAGGCGCATGCCGGCAAGGTCGAAGGCGGCATGGATCCCGAGGAATTGCGCGATTATGGCGTGGGCGCGCAGATCCTGACCGAACTGGGCGTGCAGGATATGATCCTGCTCACCAATTCGCATCACACCTTGGTCGCGCTCGACGGCTACGGCCTGTCGATCGTGGGCGAGCGGCCGATCCCCTGTTCCGGAGACGAATGATGGCGCGCTTTCTGATCGTCGAGGCGCGTTTCTATGCGCATCTCAATGACCTGCTGCTCCAGGGCGTGCGCGCCGCGCTGGAAGAGGCGGGGCATAGCCATGAGACGATCACGGTCCCCGGCGCGCTCGAAATTCCGGCCGCGGTGGCGCTGGCGGCCGAGACCGGCCGCTACGACGGCTATGTCGCCCTGGGCGTCGTGATCCGCGGCGAGACCTATCATTTCGAGGTGGTCTCGAACGAGAGCGCGCGCGGGCTGATGGCGTTGACGCTCGATGGCCTGCCGATCGGCAATGGTATTTTGACGGTCGAGAATGAGGCGCAGGCGCTGACCCGCGCCCGGCCCGACGAGAAGAATAAGGGTGGCGAGGCGGCCAAGGCGGCCATCGCGATGCTGGAGCTCAAATCCCGCTTCGGCTGACCCAATCGGCGTTCATGCTGGTTGTGCCATACCTGTTTCATCGCGTCGGGCGACGAGTGCGAGCCGCTTAGAGCGCCTTTGCTCCGATTGCATCGGGACGCATCGGGGTATAAGATATTGTTTTGCAGCGATTTTCGAGTCTCCAGATGAGTCCACCTGGCTGCATATCGCTCTAGGCAGCCTTGTCTCCCTGTCCGAACAGAGCCGTGATTCCCGCCAGTTCGACGGCAAGCTGGTTGCGGATGCGGGCGCCCATCTCAAGCGATGCTGCAACGAATTCGTCCCATTGCTGGAGTGGGGAGACCGCGCTCCAGCGGAGCATATAGGCCAGGAAGTCCTCGCCGAAGCGAATGCAATCGGCCTTCATGGCGCGCGCGCAAGGGGCTTTTGGGTCGCGGCGCTGCTCCATGGGATCGAAGATGCAGCTCTGCTTGAACAATTGATATTCGCGCAGCGTCCGCGCCAATTCCCAGCGGACGGAACCCAGCGCGCCGATATCTCGCGCGGTCGGATCGAGGAGGAGCGTCTCCGTTCGCTCGATCAGGCCGCGAATACGGCCCTGCAAATCTGTGAACCGATTGAACATCTACGCCACACCAACGGGAAGACTCTGTGGTAATACGCACAGGTTAACGGGCCGCCCCGCCGTCCGAAGGGACTGCTCCGATTTGGAGGGTTCTGCGGCGATCCCAAGCGATCGGGCTACAGCCGCAGGCCAAAGCGCGGGCCAAGCCAGGTCATGACCAGATAGAGCAGGATCGTCAGCGCGCAGCCGGCGAGCAAGGCGGCCCAGAAGGACCAGCCGCTCCTCAGCATGGCGGGGATCGCCAGGAACATCGGCAGCGACGGCAGCACGAACCAGAAGGTCGCCTGGGCGTGCGCCGCCATGTTCGCGGCGTCGGGTTTTTCGTGCCACAGCCAGATCATGCCGAGCACCGACACCAAAGGCAGCGAGGCGATCAGCGCGCCGAAGCCGGGATAGCGTTTCGCGACCGTCGAGACCGTGGCGACGATCAGGCCCGACAAGGCCGCCTTGACGATGAACCACATGTCAGTCGCCCGGATGATAGTTGCGCTCGACATGACCGTTGAGGTCAGCGGGCCAGAAATAAACGGCACGCAATGTGCCGTCGATGTAGCGCTGCGCCTGGTCGGCGAAATGGGGTGACTTGGGATCGCCGCTTTCGCCGCCCGCAGTCACCGCCCAGGCGCGGACCCTGGGGCCGAATTCGACCAAGGCGACGAAGCTGTTGCCGCTGCTGCCGTAATAATGCTTCGTGTTGGGGTAGGGCTTGGCCCCAAACGAGGCGAGCGAGCCCCATTGGGCCGAGGTGAAGGGCACCGCCAGGCTTGGCCTGGTATCGTCGAAATGCGGATCGATCGCATCGTCGAGCCGCTGGAAGCGATTGACCTCGCCCCATTTGACGCGCCAGCTGCCGAAATCGCGGATCAGCCGCGCCTTCGCTTTGGCGAGCGCCGCGAGCTTGGCCTCGGGCGAGACCTTCTTCGCGATATAATCGGGCACGTTCATTCGCTCCGCCTTGGCGAAGGCGCCGACATCCGGCCACAATGTGTCGCCCCAGATGATCGCCAATGTGGTCGCTTCGGACGTGTAGCCCCAGCGCTCGTCCCAGCCGCGGAGCAGCGCGATCGGCTCGGCCAGATCGGCTCTGCGCGGATCGGCGGCGGGCAGCGCGTCCCAGGCGGCGGTGAGCTGCGGGACCAGCGTCGCGAAGGCCGGAAGCCAATTGTCGAAGGCGAGTGCGGTCAGGCTTTCAGGCGTGAAGCGGCGCTGGTCGGCGAGCAGCCTGTCCGCATGCACGCCGCGCCAATTCTCGCCGACCTGATCCATATAGCGCGGAAAATCGCGCGCCACCGGGCTGTCGCGGCCTGCGGCGGTCCACGGCCAGTTGTTGGTGTTCTTGACCCAGCCCGTGCCGGGATCGATCACATTGGGCAAAGTATCGAGCGCGTGCAGCCCCTTCCAGTCGGTCGCGGGATCGGACCCGTCGACGGGCAGGCGATAATCGAAACGGTCGTCGCGCACCGGCACGAATTGCGGGTGGAGATAGGCGATCTCGCCCTTTCGGTCGGCCAGGATCGTGTCGTTGGACGAATTGGCCTGCAGCGCGGCGACATCGAGATAGGATTGCAGATCGTGCGTCTTGGTGCGCAGCCAGCTCTGCTCCAGCGCCGGCACGGGTTTCCACATCAAGGCGGTCGCGATCATCTTGCCGTCGCGCGCGGCGACGATCGGGCCGTGATGCGTGCGCATCGTGACGAGCCGGAACTCGGCCAGGCTGCCATCGGGCCTGCGATAGCGGATCGTGATGGGAGCCATCGTCACGGGCCGCAGCTTGTGCCCGTAGCGATAGACGAGGGTGCCACCCTGGCGCTCGACCGTCTCGGCGAACTCGTCGACATTGTCGACGCCCGACGAGGTATGCATCCAGCCGATGTCGGGGTTGAACCCCTGATAGATGAAGAATTGCCCCCAGGTCGCCGCGCCATAAGCGTTGAGGCCCTGGCCGCTCGTCATCTGCAGCTCCGACCGGAAATAGAAACTGGTGTGCGGGTTGATCAGCAGCAAGGCATGGCCATTGGCGGTCTTGTCGGGCGCGATCGCGATGCCGTTCGACCCGCGCGGTTCCTGCGCCTGGATGCCGGTCTCGAGCGCCGTCCTCGGCTCGAACATGCCGCCATAGAAGCTCTTGAGCTCGCTCAACGAGATGCGCTCGATATCGCCGCCGATGCTCCCCTCGGTGAAACTCAGCGCCATCCACGGCTCGAAGTGGGTGAGCACCTTGGGATGCACCTGCGGATGCGTCGCGAGATAGTAATTCAGCCCGTCGGCCCAGGCCTCCATCAGCGCGCGCAGCCAGGACGGGCTGGTGCGATAGCGCGCCTGGAGATCGGCCGGGTCGACGAACAGGCGCTGGCGTACATCCGCCCAGATCGCGCTCTCGCCCTCGGCTTCGGCGGTGCGGCCGAGCGCGGTCAGGTAATTGGCTTCGATCCGCGCGAAATCATCCTCAGCCTGGGCATAGACGGCGCCGAACACCGCATCGGCATCGCTTTTGCCGACGACGTGCGCGATCCCCCAATCGTCGCGCGTGATCGTGACGCGTTGCGCTTCGGCCTGAAGGCGGGCGAGGTCCGATGGCTGCGCGGCGGCGGGGAATGCCAGCGAGACTGCCAGAGCAGGGATGAGCTTGCGGAGCCTCGACAGCGCTTTATCCATCGCATCGGTATTGCGCGCGCAATGGCACGCGACAAGGAGGCACGGCATGCGAAAGGCTTTGATGGCGCTGATGCTGGCGCTGGGCACGGGCGTGCAGGCGGCGGACCCGGCGATCCTGCTGCGCGGGGCGCGCTTGTTCGACGGCAGCGTGGTGCATGCCGATTGGGAGGTGCTGGTCGAGGGGGAACGGATCGCCGCGGTGGGACCACATCTCGCCATGCCTGCGGGCACGCGGGTGATCGATCTGCCGGGCGACACGATCATGCCGGGCATGATCGAGGGGCACGGCCATCTCTTCCTTCATCCCTATAATGAGACGAGCTGGGACGATCAGGTGCTGCACGAGCCGCTGGCGCTGCGCACCGCGCGCGCGATCGTGCATGCGCGCGCGACATTGATGGCGGGCTTCACCAGCGAGCGCGACCTCGGCACCGAAGGCGCGGGCTTCGCCGACGTGGGGCTCAAGCAGGCGATCGATCAGGGAATCGTGCCAGGCCCGCGGCTGATCGTCGCGACCAAGGCGATCGTCGCCGAGGGCGCCTATGGCCCGAAGGGGTTCGAGCCCGGCGTGAAGGTACCGCAGGGCGCGCAGGAGGTGAGCGGGGTCGACGAGATGGTGCGCGCGGCGCGCGACCAGATCGCCGCGGGCGCCGACGTGGTGAAGATGTATGCCGATTATCATTATATGCCCAAGGAGCCGAGCCGGGCGACGCTGACCCAGGCGGAGCTCGCAGCGGGCGCAGCAACCGCGCATGATGCCGGGCGGCTGGCAGCGGTCCATGCCGCAACCGCAGAGGGTATGCGCCGCGCGATTGCAGCCGGCGTCGACACGATCGAGCACGGCTATGGCGGGACGCCGGAGATCTTCAAGGCGATGCACGACAAGGGCATCGCGCTCTGCCCGACATTGGCAGCGTCGGATGCCGTGTCGCGCTATCGCGGCTGGAACGGGCAGGAGCCGGCGCCGGCGGCAGTGGAGGAAAATCGCCGGAGCTTCCGCATGGCGCTGGCGGCGGGCGTGTCGATCTGCATGGGCGGCGATGTCGGCGTCTACACGCATGGCGAGAACTGGCGCGAAATGGTGCTGATGCAGCAGGCGGGCATGCCGGCGCTTGCGGTGCTGACCGCCGCGACATCGGGCAATGCGCATATCTTCCATCTGGCGGAGGTGGGGTCGCTCAAGCCGGGCCTGCTGGCGGATATCATCGCGGTGGAAGGGGATCCGACCAAAGATGTGGCGGCGGTGAAGGCGGTGCGATTGGTAATGAAAAGCGGTGCGTTGGTGCGGCAGTAGCGAAGGCCGCTCCCACCACCCGTTTCGGGTCGAGCGAAGTCGAGACCCACCTTCGAGCACAGCGAGAATGCCTGGGCTTCGCTCGGCAATGCCCCTCGACGTCGCTCGGGCCGAGCGGTTAGAGAATTCCGCCGCCTATTTCGAACGCAATCCGCCGCCCAGCGCGCGGTAGAGCTCCACCAGGTTGGATGCCGCATCCAGTCGCGTCTGCACCAGATTCTGCTGCGCGCCGTACAATGTCCGCTGCGCATCCAGCGTGGTCAGGAATGGGTCGACCCCGGCCCGATACCGCGCGTCGGACAGGCGATAGGCCGTCGCGGCCGCAGTCACGCGATCGGCGCGCGCGGCGACCTGCTCGTTGATCGTGCCCCGCTCGGCGAGCGCGTCGGCAACCTCGCGGAAGGCGGTCTGGATCGCGCGTTCGTAGGTGGCGAGCGCGGCGTCGCGGCTGGCCTTGGCATAGCGCAGGTTGGCGGCGTTGCGGCCGAAGTCGAAGATGGTCTGGGTCGCGCTGGGCGCCACCTGCCAGGTGTAGCTGCCCTTATCGAACAGGCCCGACAAAGCCGGGCTCAGCGTGCCTGCCAGCGCGGTCAGCGAGATTTGCGGGAAGAAGGCGGCCCGCGCGGCACCGATATTGGCATATTGTGCCTTCAGCTGATGCTCGGCCTGGAGCACGTCGGGCCGCTGCAGCAAGATGTCGGAGCTCAGGCCCGCGGGCAGATCAGCGAGGGTGAAGGCGTGATCGCCGAGGCCCGTGGGCAATTGATCGGCGGTCACAGTGGTACCGACGAGCAGATTGAGTGCATTCTGATCGCGCGCGATCTGCGTCTGCAGTGCGGCGATGTCGTAGCGCGCCTGCTCGAAACCGGTCTGCGCCTGGCGCACCTCCAGCTCGGAGGCGACGCCGATGCGGAACTGCGCCTGGGTAAGCTCGAGCGACTGGCGGAAGCTTTCGAGCGTGGCCTGCGAGATCTTGAGCTGGTCCTGGTCGGCGGCCATGGTGAGATAGGCCGAGGCGATCTCCGCGATCAGCGTGATGCGTGTGGCGTGCGTGCCTTCCTCGGTCGCCAGATATTGTTCGAGCGCGGCGCGGGTGAGGTTGCGGACGCGGCCGAACAGGTCGATCTCGAAGGACGAGAAGCCGGCGTTGACCGAATAGATGTGCGTGGTGCGATCCTGCCCTGGGAAGGCCTGCGTGGCGGCCGAGCGGGCGTAGGTCGCGCCGCCGTTGGCCCCGATCGTCGGCAGCAGGTCGGCGCGCTGCACGCGGTAGAGCGCGCGCGCCTGCTCGACATTGGCGAGCGCGATCCTGAGGTCGCGATTGTTGGCAAGCCCGGTCGCGATCACTTGGGCGAGCGCGGGATCGATGAAGAAGTCCTGCCAGGCAATGTCGGATGCCTGCGCGCTCCCGGCGGTCGCCGCCGGATAGGGTCCGCCGCTCGGCAAGGTCGCGGGCGCGGGCAGGCCCGGCCGGTGATAAGCGGGCGCGAGGTCGCACCCCGTCAGCAGTAGCGCCGGAATCAGTGGAAGAAGGCGCCTCATGCCTGCGCCTCCGCCGCATCGCCCGCCGTGCTGCCGCGCTCGCGACGGCGTTCGAAGATCCGGCGCACCGCGACGAAGAACATCGGCACGAAGAAGATTCCGAATATCGTCGCCGCAAGCATGCCGCCGACCACCGAACGGCCGATCGCATTCTGTGCGCCCGAGCCGGCACCCGAGGCGATCGCAAGCGGGAACACACCGAAGACGAAGGCGAAGCTGGTCATCAGGATCGGCCGCAGCCGTAGCCGCGCGGCGGCGACGGCGGCATCGAAGGCGTTCATCCCTTCGCGCATCCGTTCCTCCGCGAATTCGACGATCAGGATCGCGTTCTTTGCCGACACGCCGATCGTGGTGATCAGGCCGACCTGGAAATAGATGTTGTTGTTGACGCCCGTGAGCGTCGCCGCGAGGACCGCGCCGAACACGCCCAAAGGCACCACCAGCATCACCGATACGGGCACCGACCAGCTTTCATAAAGTGCCGCGAGGCAGAGGAAGACGATCAGGAGCGACAGGCTGTAGAGCGACTTGGCCTGGCTGCCCGCCAGCCGTTCCTCATAAGACAGGCCGGTCCATTCGAAGCCGGTGCCGGGCGGCAGCTTGGCCTGCAATTCTTCCATCGCCTTCAGGGCAGCGCCCGAACTCTGGCCCGGCCCCGGCACGCCGAGCAATTCCATCGCCGGCACGCCGTTATAGCGGTTCAGCTGTACCGGCGCGGATTGCCAGCGCGTCGAGGCAAGCGTGCTGATCGGCACCATCTGGTCGTTGGTCCCGCGCACGTAGAAGGCGGCGAGATCGTCGGGCGAGAGGCGGAAGGGCGAGTCTGCCTGGACAAAGACGCGCTTGACGCGGCCGCGATCGATGAAATCGTTGATATAGGCGCTGCCCCAGCCCGCCGAGATGGTGCTGTTGACGTCGGCGATGTCGACGCCGAGCGCTTGCGTCTTGTCCTGATCCACGTCGACCTTGAGCTGCGGCTGGTCGGGCAAGCTGTTCGGGCGCAGGCCCGCGATGCGCGGATCCTTCATCGCCATGCCGAGCAACTGGCCCTGGGCGGCGACGAGCCGATCATGGCCGATGCCGGCAACGTCGGTCAGTTCGAAATCGAAGCCGGTGGCGTTGCCCAGCTCCTGCACCGACGGCGGGATGATCGCGTAGATCAGGCCGTCGCGGAACGTGGAGAAGGCGCCCATTGCGCGCGCCGCGATCGCGCCTGCCCGGTTCTCCGCGCCCTTGCGGTCCTCCCACGGTTTGAGGCGAACGAAGGCAAGGCCCGCATTCTGCCCCTGGCCGGTGAAGCTGAAGCCCGACACGGTGAACACGCCGGCGACATTCTTGCCTTCATCCTTCAGGAAATGATCGCGCACCTTGGCGAGCGCGGCGTCGGTGCGCGAGGCCGTCGCCCCGGGGGGCAGGTTGACGAGCGCGAACGCATAGCCCTGATCCTCATCGGGCAGAAAGCCGGTCGGCAGACGGTAAAAGAGGAAGGACAGCCCCGCGCAGATGATCGCGAACACGACGAACGCGCGCGCGCGATGATGTTCCACATAGCGCACGCCATTCTGATAGCGGTCGGCATTGCGTTTGAAATTGCGATTGAACCAGTCGAAGAAGCGGCCGAAAACCCGGCCCATCAGCCCCGATTTTGCCGTACGCTCCTTTTCCTCGCGCGTCTGAAGGATCGTGGCGCAGAGCGCGGGCGTGAGGATCAGCGCGACCATCACCGACAGCGCCATTGCGGAGACGATCGTGATCGAGAACTGGCGGTAGATCGCGCCGGTCGAGCCGCCGAAGAAGGCCATCGGTACGAACACCGCCGCCAGCACGGTGGCGATGCCGACCAGCGCGCCGGTGATCTCGTCCATCGATTTGCGTGCGGCCTCCTTGGGCGAAAGGCCCTCGGTCTCGATCAGGCGTTCGACATTCTCGACCACGACGATCGCGTCGTCGACGAGCAGGCCGATCGCCAGCACCATACCGAATAGGGTGAGCGTGTTGATCGAATAGCCGGCGATATACAGCACCGCGAAGGTGCCGAGCAGCACGACCGGAACCGCGATGGTGGGGATGATCGTGGCGCGCCAGTTCTGCAGGAAGATGAACATGACGACGAAGACGAGCACCACCGCCTCGATCAACGTGTGCACCACCTGATCGATCGAGAGACGCACGAATGGCGTCGAATCATAGGGGTAGAAGATCTTCACGTCCGACGGGATGTTCGGCGAGAGCTGCGTGACCCGCGCCTTGATCCGTTCCACCGTGTCGAGCGCGTTGGCGCCAGGTGCAAGCTTGATCGCGATGCCCGCGGCGGGCACGCCGTTGAACAGCACGGTGAAGCCGTAGGTTTCGGGGCCGATCGCGACGCGCGCGACATCGCCCAGCCGGACGACCGAGCCGTCAGGATTGGACTTGAGCCGGATCTGCCGGAACTGATCGGGCGTGGTCAGGCGCGAGGCGACCGAAACCGACGCGTTCAGCATCTGCTCGCGCGGGGCGGGCAGGCCGCCGATCTGGCCGGCGGAGACCTGCGCATTCTGCGCACGCACCGCTTTTTCAATATCGCCGATGGTGAGCTTGAAATTGTTCAGCTTGAGCGGATCGACCCAGATGCGCATCGCATATTGCGAGCCGAAAATCTGCGTATCGCCCACGCCCTGGACGCGGCTCAGCGGGTCTTGCAGCCGCGAGACGACCATGTCGGCCAAATCGCTGGTCGAATAGCGGCCGTTGGGCGAATAGAGGCTGACCACCACCAGGAAGTTGGCGCTCGTCTTGGTGACGCGCACGCCCTGCTGCTGCACTTCCTGCGGCAACAGGGGCAAGGCCGCCTGCAGCTTGTTCTGGACCTGGACCTGCGCGATGTCGGGATTCGTACCCTGCTCGAATGTCACCGTGATTGCGACGGTGCCCGCCGAAGAGCTCGTCGACGACAAATAGCGCAGATTGTCGATGCCCTTGAGCTGCTGTTCGATGATCTGCGTCGTGGTGTTTTCGAGCGTCTGAGCATCCGCGCCCGGATAGGTCGCGGTGATCTGCACCGATGGGGCCGCGATCGGCGGGAATTGCGCGATCGGCAGCGAGCGGATCGCCAGGACGCCGGCAAGCATCAGGACAAGCGCAATCACCCATGCGAAGATGGGCCGATCGATGAAAAAGCGTGCCATGATGCGGCCCTATTGCCCGACCGCAGCCTGCGCGGCCTTGGACGGCGTGGGCGGGGGCGTCCAGGCCACCGGCTGTACCGGCATGCCGGGCTGGGCCATCATCGTGCCGTCCATGACCAGCCGGTCGCCCGGCTTGAGGCCGCTGGTAACGAGCCACGAGTTGCCGATTGCGCGCGATGTCGTCAGCTGGCGAATCTCCAGCTTGTCGCCCGCGCCGACGACGAACGCCTGGGGGTTGCCCTTCTCGTCGCGCGAGACCGCCTGCTGCGGGACGAGGATGCCCTGCGCCTGCGTCCCTTCGGTCAGGTGCGCGCGAACATACATTCCGGGCAGCAGCAAGCCTTCGGGATTGGGGAAGATGGCGCGAACCGTAACCGTGCCCGTGTCCGGCGCGACGGTCACGTCGGCGAACTGAAACGCGCCCTTATGGTTATATTCGCTGCCGTCCTCCAGCGTCAGGCCGACGCGCGCCGCCGCACCGCCGCGTGAAAGCTGCCCGGCCAGGATCTGCTTGCGCAGCTTGAGCAGATCGACGCTCGACTGGTTGATGTCGACATAGATCGGATCGAGCCGCTGGATCGTCGTCAGCGGTTGGGCCTGCGCGGCGGTGACGAGCGCGCCGACAGTGAAGGTCGATGTTCCAATCCGTCCCGATATGGGTGCGCTGATGCGGGTGCGGCGCAAATTGATCTCGGCCGAACGGAGTGCTGCACGCTGTGCGGCAACATCGGCATTGGCCTGGTTCGCGGCCGCGGTGGCATTTTCATAATCCTGGCGCGAGATCGCGTTGATCTTGACCAATTCGCCGTAGCGGCGGGCAAGCGCCGCGGTGGATGCGATCGACGCCTGCGCGCGGGCGAGAGCGGCGCGCGCGTTCGCGGCGGCCGCTGCATAAGGCGCGGGATCGATCTGGTAGAGCGTCTGGCCGGCGTGGACCGTCTCGCCCTCGCGGAACAATCGCTTCAGGATGATGCCGTCGACCTGCGGACGGACTTCCGAACTTTCATAGGGCGAGGTGCGGCCCGGCAGATCGGTGGTGAGCGTGACCGGCTGCATCTGCACGGTGACCACGCCGACCTGCTTGGGTGGCGGGGGCGGCGGGTCCTTCTTGCCGCACGCGGACAGGAGCAGCGCAGCGACGAGCGCGGCAGAGCGGATGAGACGCATCATGATCCTCGCGGTTGCGCGGGGTTCTATACCGATCGTTTCGATTAAAGAAAGCCGGTTTGTTGCAATGCGATAAATTGCGGCCGCCGCTTATCCGACGTTGTCCTCGATCCACATCAGATAGGATACGGCCCCGCCCTGGAGGGGAATCCGCACCAATTCGGGCACCGAATAAGAATGGATTTCGGCGATCCGCCGTTCGACCTTCTCGGCGAGCGAGTCGCTGGTCTTGATGTGCAACCGGACCTCCTCGGCCTGCTCCACCCTGCCTTCCCAGCGATACCAGCTCTCGATCGGCGAGACTTGCACGCATGCGGCGAGTCGCTCGGTGACGAGCAACTCGGCGATCCTCGCAGCTTCCTCTCGGTTTGGCGCGGTGGAAAGGATCAGGACGGCTGCGTTCGCCATGTCACGCCTCCGGCACACCATGCGCGCGGACCGTCCGCACCAGTCCATAGGTGCCGCCGATACTGCAGAGGGTCGCCGCGCCGATTCCGGCGAGCGATGCGCCACTCAATATGATGGATATGATGCCGATCACATTCAGCAGCGCATAGGCAGCGAGGACTGCTGCGCCTTCCCAGCTCGCGACGTCGAAACTGCCGCCGCGTTCGGGAGACCTGATTCTGAACCATGGCTCGGCCATGGGATTCTCCTACCGCTTGACGTGCGCCTGCCCCAGCAGGCTGCGATGCCGGCCATAAAGCGCATAGATCGCCAGCCCGATCGCATTCCACAGCAGGCACCATTCGATCGTCTTCGCGGGCAGACTGGCGAACAGATAGAGGCAGCCGAGCACCGCTCCCGGGCCGACCAACCAGACCAAAGGCGTCCGGAACGGGCGGCGAATCGCGGGATCGCGCACGCGCATCACCAGCATGCAGGTCGCGACCGCGATGAAGGCGATCAAGGTGCCGGCATTGGCCAGTGCGGCGATCTGGTCGATCGGCAGCACGCCCGCCAGCAAGGCGACGACGATCGCGGTCAACAACGTGATCCGCACCGGCGTGCCGCGCGAGGAGATGGCGGCGAGGCGGGGCGGCAGGAAACCGTCGCGCGCCATCACCAGGAAGATCCGGCTCTGGCCATAGAGGAAGCCTAGCAGCACGGTAGGCAGCGCGATCACGGCGGCGACCGCGATGATGTGCGCGACCTGGCCCTTGCCCATCTCGCGCAGGATCAAGGCGAGCGGCTCGGGGCTATTGGCGAAGCGCGTATAGGGCAGCGCGCCGACGGCTGCCGCGGCGACGAGGATGTAGATCAGGGTGCAGGCGAGCATCGATCCGACGATGCCGATGGCGAGATCGCGCTCGGGGCGCTTGGCTTCTTCAGCCGCGGTCGAGATGGCGTCGAAGCCATAAAAGGCGAAGAAGATGATCGCTGCTGCCGCCATCACCCCGCGTGCGGTGCCGTCCGGCTCGACCACCTTGGCGAAGCCGTGTGGCATGAAGGGATGGAGGTTCTGCGCGTTGAAGGCGGGCAGCGCGACCGCAACGAACAAGGCCAACGTGACGATCTTGATCAGCACCAGCAACGTATTGAGCCGAGCGCTTTCCTTCGTGCCGACGCACAGCAGGCCGGCGACCACCGCGATGATGAAGACCGCCGGCAGGTTGGCCACGCCACCGAGCGAGGGCCCCATCGTCAGCGCCTTGGGAAAGCCGACTGCGGTCAGCAACGGCGCGGCATAGCCGGACCAGCCGACCGCCACGGTCGACACGACCAGGCTATATTCCAGGATCAGGCTCCAGCCGACGATCCAGGCGATCGTCTCGCCCAGCACCGCATAGGAATAAGTGTAGGCGCTGCCGGCGGCGGGCATCATCGTCGCCATCTCGGCATAAGCCAGCGCCGCGCAGGCGCAGATCGCGCCGGCAATGGCAAAGGACAGGAGGACGGCCGGTCCGGCGCGGTCGGCTCCCACGCCGATCAGGGTCAGGATACCTGTTCCCACGATCGCGCCGACGCCGAGCGCGACCAGGTGCGGCCAGGAGAGGCTGGGGGTGAGGCGCGGGCCCTTATGCGTGGTCTCAATCGGCTTGCGCCTGTGCCATCCGGTCATTGGCTGCTTTCCTCCCACTTCGGCCAAAGACTTACGTCATTCCCGCGAAGGCGGGAATCCATAGTCCTAAGCCTCGAGTTTCTATCGCAATCGCGGGGCTTATGGACCCCCGCATGCGCGAGGGTGACGGTGTGGCTAAAGTTCCTTCAGCGCGACCCCCGTATCCGCCAGCCTTGCCGGGTCGGGGCTTTTGCCCTCGACCACCAGCGCGCGGCCCTGGACATAGTCCCGCACCATGTTGACGCAGTCGAGCGCGATCACGCGGCCTTGCTTCAGGTAGATCAAGCTGAAGCTGCGTGTAGGCGGATCGCCACGCAATACGGTCGCGTCATGCCCGATCGACAGGCCGACGGTCTGTAGCCTGAGGTCATATTGGTTCGACCAGAACCAGGGCACGGCATGATAATCGGTCGGCGCGCCGGTGAACGTCTTGGCGACCGCATTGGCCATGTCGTTGGCATTCTGGACCGATTCCAGCCGGATCGCGGCGCCGTCGGCAAAGCCATTGGCGTGGAGCGCGCAGTCGCCGATCGCGAAGATGTCAGGCAGGGTGGTGCGGCATTGCGCATCGACGCTCACACCGTTGCCGCCCTCCGCGCCGGCCGCGAGCAAGGGATCGACCGCAGGAATGATGCCGATGCCGACGATCACCATCTCGCACGGCAATATCTCATCGTCGGCCAGCCGCACGCCGGTGGCGCGGCCGTCCTTTTCCTCAATATGGGCGACCTTTGCGCCGAGACGGACGTCGACGCCATGCGCGCGATGCTCGGCCTCGTAGAAGCGCGACAAGGGCTCGCCGGCGACGCGCGCGAGCACGCGGTCGAGTGCTTCGAGCACGGTGACATGCTTGCCGAGCTTGGTGAGCACCGCCGCCGCCTCGAGCCCGATATAGCCGCCGCCGATCACCACTACCCGGCCGGTCGTGGCAAGTTCGCCCATCAGGCGATCGACGTCGGCCCGCGTACGGATCGCATGCACCCCGGCGAGATCATGGCCAGAGCAGATGAGCGACCGCGGGCTGCCTCCGGTCGCCCAGATCAGGCGGCCATAGCCGATGGCTTCGCCGGCTTCGGTTTCGATCCGGTGTGCTTGCGCCTCGACGCGTACGACGCGCTTGCCGGGCAGCATCGTGATGTTGCGCTCCTGCCAGAAGGCGGCAGGGCGGATCAGGATACGTTCGAACGCCTTCTCGCCCGACAGATAATCCTTGGACAAGGGCGGGCGTTCGTAGGGGAGTTCGGGTTCATCACCGACGATCGCGATCGTGCCTTCGAACTTGTTCTGGCGCAAAGCGATCGCCGCCTGCGCCCCGGCATGGCCCCCGCCGACGATGACAATGTCGTAGTCACTCATCCGAGGCGCTCCGCATGCCAGGCGAGATGATCGGCCATGAAGGTCGAGATGAAATAATAACTATGGTCGTAGCCCGGCCGCAGGTTGAGCGTGAGCGGGATACCGGCTTCGTCACACGCCTTGCGCAGCAGATCGGGGCGCAACTGCTCCTTGAGGAACTGGTCATGCTCGCCTTGATCCACCAGCAATGCGGGCAAGCGCGCGCCATCCTCGATCAGCGCCACCGCGTCGTGCTTGCGCCAGACGGAATGGTCCGGCCCCAGATAGGCGCCGAGCGCCTTCTGTCCCCACGGCACGCGGCTCGGCGCGACGATCGGCGCGAAAGCGGATACCGCGCGGAAGCGGTCAGGGTGGCTGAGCCCGACGGTGAGCGCACCGTGGCCGCCCATCGAGTGGCCCATGATCGACTGGCGCGTCATGTCCGCAGGGAAGGTGGCGCCGGTCAGCTCGGGCAGTTCTTCGGTGACATAGGTCCACATGCGATAATTGGCCGCCCAGGGCCCTTGCGTCGCATCGACATAGAAGCCGGCGCCGAGTCCGAGATCGTAGGCTCCGGCCGGATCGTCGGGCACGCCTTCACCCCGAGGGCTGGTGTCGGGCGCGACGAAAATCAGCCGATGTTCGGCGCAGGCGCGGCGATATTCGCCTTTCTCGGTGACGTTGGCGTGCGTGCAGGTGAGGCCCGACAGATACCAGACGACGGGCAGCCTTTCGCCCTCCGCATGTTCGGGTACGAATATCGAGAAGGTCATGTCGGTGCCGGTCGCAGCGGACATATGGCGATGGACGCTCTGGATGCCGTCGAAGGCCTTGGCGGTGGAAAGTGTTTCCATCTGCTTCCCGTCATGCCGGCGGAGGCCGGCGTCGTTGGAGATATGCTCCGCCGGTCGCCATGAGGCGTTTGCCCCACCAGTGGCCCCGGCCTCCGGGATCCCCGCAAAGTACCACTTTGCGGGGTGCCCTGTCGCCGGGGCGACACTTAGCTCAGACGCTCGACCTCACTTCAATTGGGCCCCCGATATACGGCGCAGAGCTTGTTGCCCGCGGGGTCGCGCAGATAGGCGAGATACAAGGGTCCCACACCGGTCATCCGGATGCCGGGCGGGTCCTCGCAGCTCGTCCCGCCGTGCGCCACGCCGGCGGCATGCCAGGCGTCGACCGCTTCAGCCGACGGCGCGCGAAAGCCGATCGTACCGCCGTTGGCAGCGCGCGCCGCCTCGCCATTGATCGGACGGGTCACGAGAAGGCGTCCGCCATCATGCGCGTAGACCAGTCGCCCGCGCGGATCGATCGTGCCGGCCGACGCGCCGAGCGTGTCGAGCACGGCATCGTAAAAGAGCTTGGCGCCTTCGAGGTCGTCGGCGCCCACCACGATATGGTTGAACATCTCAGTATACCACCACGCTGCGGATGCTCTCGCCCGCATGCATCAGGTCGAAGCCCTTGTTGATTTCCTCGAGGCTGAGGACATGCGTGATCATCGGGTCGATCTCGATCTTGCCGTTCATGTACCAGTCGACGATCTTGGGCACATCGGTGCGGCCCTTGGCGCCGCCGAACGCGGTGCCGCGCCAGTTGCGCCCGGTGACGAGCTGGAAAGGGCGCGTCGCAATCTCCTTGCCCGCTTCGGCCACGCCGATGATGATGCTCGTGCCCCAGCCGCGATGACAGGCTTCGAGTGCGGTGCGCATCACTTCGGTATTGCCGGTGCAGTCGAAGGTGAAGTCGGCGCCGCCGTCGGTCAGCTCCAGCACCTCGGCGATGATCGCGGCACGATCCTTGTTCCGCCCGTCGATGAAGTGGGTCATGCCGAAGCGCCGGCCCCATTCCTCGCGCGTCGGATTGATGTCGACGCCCACGATCCGGCCTGCACCGGCGAGCTTGGCGCCCTGGATCACGTTCAAGCCGATCCCGCCCAGCCCGAACACCACGACATTGTCGCCGACCTGGACCTTGGCCGTGTTGACCACCGCCCCGACGCCCGTCGTGACGCCGCAGCCGATATAGCAGCTGGTCTTGAACGGCGCGTCCTCGCGGATCTTCGCGACCGCGATCTCGGGCAGCACGGTGAAGTTCGAGAAGGTCGAGCAGCCCATATAATGGAAGATGGTCTGCCCCTTATAGCTGAAGCGACTGGTGCCGTCGGGCATCAGCCCCTTGCCCTGGGTCGCGCGGATCGCGGTGCAGAGATTGGTCTTGCCGCTGAGGCACGACTTACACTGCCGGCATTCTGGCGTGTAGAGCGGAATGACATGGTCCCCTGGCTTCACGCTGGTGACGCCGGCGCCGACCTCGCGCACGATGCCCGCACCCTCATGCCCCAGGATTGACGGAAAGATCCCCTCGCTGTCCAATCCGTCGAGCGTGTAAGCGTCGGTGTGGCAGATGCCGGTCGCCATGATCTCGACCAGCACCTCGCCGGCCTTGGGACCGTCCAGGTCGAGTTCGACGATTTCGAGCGGTTTCTTCGCCTCGAAAGCGACGGCGGCGCGGGTTTTCATCTGTCCCTCCCGTGAGTGCTGGCATGCCGATGGCGTGAGCCCAAGTGAAAGGCAAGCTTGCCCGTCCTGCGCGCCTGTGCTGCAAGCGCGAGCATGATCGGCATGGCCTTCTCTGCAACTGCAGCGCGTAACCGCGCCCCTGGGGCGATGTGCCCACGCGGGACATTGCCCCTGCGCCGTTGCTGTCCCAACGGTCCCCCTCCCAGCGCGAGCTCGGGGAGGAGAGGGTAGCGACCATGGCGGGGGAGCAGAATATGGCGATGCTGCCGGGCCTGCCCTCATGGGGGCAAGGCTGGCTCGAATCCTATGTCGCGCAGGCTGGCACGGGCGATGTCGTGCGTTCCGACATGGGGCGCGGCGGGCGTTGGTGGCATCACCTGTTCGACGGCGTCGCCGCGCTGACCGAGGGCCGATTGCAGCGACTGCAGGACCGGATCGGACGCCAGGTCGACGAGCTCGGCACCGCCTTTCGTCTTCCCGGCGACCCCGCCGAGCGGCCCTGGCCGCTGTCGGCACTGCCGCTGCTGATCGGCGAGGATGATTGGCGGGAAATTGCGGAGGGGGTCACTCAGCGCGCCGAGCTGCTCGAACGGCTGCTCGCCGATATTTACGGCGCAGGGCAGCTCGTCGCCGACGGGCGGCTGCCGGCGTCGGTGGTGACCGGATCGGCGCATTTCCGGCGATCGATGATCGGGATCGATCCCGCCGGTGGACACCGCCTTCATGTCTATGCCGTCGATCTGGGGCGTGGCCCTGACGGCGAATGGCGCGTGCTGGCGGATCATGTTCGCATGCCGGTCGGCGCAGGCTATGCGCTGGAGAACAGGATTGCCGCGAGCCGGGTGATGGGGGCGCTGCAGACGCGACTCAACCTCCAGCGCCTGGCGCCATTCTTCAGCGACTTCCGCGACGGGCTTGCCGCAGCCTGCCGCCGGTCGGACCCGCGCATCGGGTTGCTCACGCCGGGACGCTACAACCAATCCTATGCCGAGCAGGCGCATCTGGCCCGTTATCTCGGGCTGCTGCTGGTGGAGGGCGAGGATCTCGCGGTGCGCGACAACCGCCTCTACATCCGCACGATCGAGGGGCTGAAGCGGATCGACGCCTTGTGGCGGCGGATGGATTCGCGCTTCCTTGATCCGCTCGCATTCGACACGACTTCGCATATCGGCGTGCCGGGGCTGATGGACGCGGTCGGTGCGGGCGAGGCGGTGATCGCCAATTTCCCTGGCACGGGCGTGGTCGAGTCGCCGGCTTTTGCTGCCTTCATGCCGGGCCTGTCGCGGCATCTGATGGGGTCGGACCTGAAGCTCCCCAATATCGCGACCTGGTGGTGCGGGCAGGAGGGGCCGTGCGCCGAGATGCTTGCGCGGATCGACGATCTTCTGGTCGGCCCCGCTTTTGCCGACGAGGCGCCAGCATTGCCGGGCGGCGCGGTGTTGGGGGCGAGCCTGCAGGGCCTCGCCCGCACCGCACTGATGGACGCGATGGCGCTCCGGCCGCAGGATTATGTCGGGCGCGAGGTAGTGCGGCTGTCGACCATGCCGGTCGTCGCCGATGGCCGGCTGGTCGCCCGCCCTTTCATCCTTCGCGCCTTCGCTGCGCGCGACGCCAATGGACAGTGGACGGTGATGCCGGGCGGTTTCGCCCGGTTGGGCAATGTCGCGGACGAACGCGCGAGCATCATGGGCGAAGGCGCCTTTTCCGCGGATGTGGGCGTGGTCGCGCTCAACCCGGTCGAGCATGTCTCATTGCTGCCGCAGCACGTGACCGTGCGGCGCAATCCCGGCACCTTGCCCAGCCGTGCGGCCGACAATCTTTACTGGCTCGGCCGCTATCTGGAGCGATCGGAAGCGACGTTAGGGTTGGTCCGCGCAACGCTTGGCGGCGCGATCGACGCGGATAGCGGGGCGAGCCTGGTGCCGGTCACGCTCGACCGGCTCGCCACCCTGTTGATCGCGACCGGTGCAGCGCGGATCGACGAGGAGCCGGACGAGGAAGGGGATAGCGGCGAGTATCGCGACCTTGCCGAACTGGCCGAGGTGGCGCTCGATGGCCATGGCGCGGCCTCAATCCGCACCTTGTTCGACACGGTCCACAATATCGCCTCGGGCATTCGCGACCGCCTTTCGACCGATGTCTGGCGGTTGATCGACGCTCCGCTTCCGCTCGCGCAGGGGCAGGATCCCGGTGCGGTGCTCGCGCGCGCCGGTGCGCTGCAGGAGCGGTTCGCCGCGCTGGCGGGTCTGGCGGCCGAGAATATGGGAAGGACCGCGGGCTGGCGCTTCCACGATCTGGGCCGGCGGATCGAGCGCGCGCTCGCCGCCTGCCGGTTGACGCGCCACTTCGGCAGCGATGCCGCAACCGCGGACGATCTGACCACTTTGCTCGATCTGATGGACAGTCAAATCACCTATCGCGCGCGTTACATGGCCGGCCTGGCCCTGGTGCCGGTGCGCGACCTGGTTGCGCTCGATCCTTTCAATCCGCGCAGCCTCGCGTTCCAGCTCGACCGTATCCGCGAGCATCTCGGGGCTTTGCCCGCGATCCGCGACGACGGTTTGCAGGAAGAACAGGTTGCCATGGCCAACGAGATCGCGCTCATGGTTGCGACGATCAAACCGGAATCGCTCTCGCCGGCGACCCTGCTGGGGCTGGAGAACCGACTGATGGCGCTCTCCGACGCGATTGCCGCGCGTTATTTTCTGCACGGGGCGGAGACGATCCGCGCGTCCGGCATGGTCCTCGCCTGAGATCGCCCAGCCATGCGCTACGCCATCTCGCATCGGACCTGCTTCCGCTATGTCTTTCCCGTGCGGTTCGCGCGCTGCAACCTCAGGCTGCGTCCGATCGATTGGGACGGACAAAGGGTCGAGGATCATGCTTTGTCGATCGATCCGCCCGCCGCCGAACAGCCGGTGCGCGGCAATGGC
>Ga0068852_100000327_pt1 | contig 32309 bp, 29 predicted proteins | sample KBSCornC22_FD_66594 | JGI IMG/M metagenome (GOLD analysis project Ga0068852, IMG submission 66594) | Corn rhizosphere microbial communities from Kellogg Biological Station, Michigan, USA - KBS Corn C2-2 | ecosystem: Host-associated > Plants > Roots > Rhizosphere > Soil ... | reverse complement strand
CGACCTTCGCGCGTGTACAGTTTAAAAGGAAGGCCCAGGAAAAGCTGGATCAATATCATTAATCCCACTTGTTTCCAACACAGTATCCTTATTCAGTTGAGGCAGCACAGCATGAAATTCTACAACTTAATAGAGGAATTGTGTAACAAAGAATAACCGGGTTCGATTTAGGTTTGTAAAAACAGTTATGCTTATGCTACCTCAAATTATATTGATCGTTGGATTTACAGGATTGCTTGTCCTGCTTGTCAACACATGTTTAAAGTTCACAAAAGGACCGTTAGATACGGCCAACTTAAAAAAGCGATTGGGTTTGCTTCAATTGAAGTTTGTGAGTGCGGCTTTAATTAATCCCGAGGCTGAAAGAAGAGAAATAGAAATACTTCAGAATAAAATAAAAACATCCAGTAGTCTGATGCGTATTTCAAGCGATAAGGATTTACGACAATTGTTTGCAAGTAACTGTAAATATATACAATCAGAAATGGCGGATGTCAATCTTTTAGAAAGGAGCTCCTGGATAAAATTTAGAGAACTCATGTTTAGCTTTGATGAGTTTTATTTTCGTAAATAGTCCTTCATTGCTCAAGACCCTGGACCAGTTGTGTATATTAAATGAATAACCGAAATAGTTTTAATTATTAAATTCTAACCATGAAAAAGATTGGGATGATTTTTCCTGACAATACAAGTATGTCGAATTTTATAATTAGAGAAAAAATCACAAGTGCAGAAGTAGATCCTTACCAGAAAACTTTAGTAGCACCGATGAATGACAAGCAGATGGTAATTGCCGAAACATTTTATGGCGCCACTGTAAAAAGGATCACTTCCATTAATTAATGCTTATCATTTCAAAAAAAGTTTCCACGACTTAATTAATAACGGGATTGTACACCTGAGAAAAAGCCGCGCTTTCAAACGGTCTTTCACTTAGCCGCCAGGGAAGTCAAAAACACAAAGCTTATTAAACCAGCCGTACTTAAAAACATCAGTTTATGTAGAATGGAATCTTTACTAGGCTATACAACTTAATGAAGTTTGAACCGACATAAATCCATGCCGTCTCAATTAATTGAAACAACTTATCATTTAATTGCAAGCTGCATTGAAAAGCCTACCTTTTACAGATGCAGATGAAACAATACCCATTCTATTTTAAAGCTACAGTCATACTTTTTGGTTTCGTGTTGTTCGTCTATTCGCTGGCCATGCTCAGAGATATTCTTGTTCCATTTTCGTTTGCACTGATCATTGCTATTTTGCTGAACCCATTGGTAAATAAATTGCAGCGAAAAGGTGTTGGAAAAATCTTTGCCATTATTTTTTCCATGCTGATTGCTTTGCTGGTATTTGGCGGGATCATGTATTTTATTTCTTCGCAGGTTATTGGGCTTAGTGAAAATTTCCCAGCCCTTAAGGCCAGGCTCTATGATCTGTTGGTACAACTGGAAACCTGGGTGAGCTCTCACCTCGGCATCTCCATCGCTAAACAAGTTGACCTTATCAACGAAGCGTTGAACAGCAGTAAAGCTTTGGTTGGACAAACAGTTGGCACTGCTGTTACCACCGTGATGCTTGTTTTTGTTTTGCCGGTCTATGTATTCCTTTTACTTTTTTACAAAACACTCCTGCTCGATTTTTTATACGAATCATTTGCAGAAAAAAATTCAACCCAGGTTGCTGATATTCTCAAGCAAACAAAATCGGCCATTCAGAGTTATATGATCGGGTTACTGATTGAGGCTTTGATTGTAGCAGCAATGAATTCAACTGCTTTGCTTATTCTTGGCGTTAAGTATGCCATTCTGCTCGGCGTTATTGGTGCCCTGCTCAATATGCTTCCTTACATTGGTGGCATCATTGCTATTGCATTGCCCGTACTTATGGCAACAGTTACCAAGAATGGATATTCAACACAACTAGGTATTATAATAGCTTACATCGTCATCCAACTCATCGATAACAATTTCCTGATACCGAAAATTGTTTCATCCAAAGTGCAGATCAATGCGCTTATCTCCATTATTATTGTTTTGCTGGGCGGAGCTTTATGGGGTGTGCCGGGAATGTTTTTGTCAATTCCGTTTGTTGCCATAGTAAAGATTATTTGCGATCGTGTTGAAGGCATGAAAGCGCTTGGAAAATTACTGGGAGATGAAATTCCTACGAAACACAAAGGAGTAGTGTGGGGACGCAAAAGAAAAAAGGTTTCACTTTCTGAAACTATTATCAAAAATGCAGGATAAGCATTACAGCTTTACCCCCGTTTCTTCTGATTTATAAAATTAGTAAAGCCTGCAAATTTTACATGCAGGCTTTAACGTTGTCAGTTGGGCAAAGACTAATTTCCAATATCCTATGAATACCTGACTTCAAAGATCAACAGCTTCCCGCGGTTCTTTATTACACCATTTTGCAAACCGCTTGTATAATTTACTGATTTGTTCAGATTATGTTTTAGATCAGATTGTAACAAAGGATTTTTTTTCAACAGGCATAATGAAAAATTCAATGGGACCAATCATATTAAGGTTTTCAAACTTTCCCAAATGAATGCTCAGTTCTTCATTTGACAGTGCATAAAAAAGATTTTGCAGTTGATGCAAGTAAACGGGTTGTGATAATAGTTTTATTTTTCCGAGGTACCAGCAATTATCATCGTGCCGATATCTTAGGAAAGGCAAGCCATCATCAATGCCTTCGGCCGGCCTGTTGATGTACCAGTCTCCAAACTCGTGCTTAAAACCACATTCACCTAAAATCGCCGGTGTTATTTTAATGGGAAAACAAACTCGTGCGAACGTGTAATAATATTCATCAAATGCAATGGCTTTATATTCAAAAAAAGACTGCGTATTGATATCCTTGCCGGTAATTTTTATAACCCAGTTACCTGCTCTTATTTCTCTTGGATCTATCATAAGACTTTATTTATAATTATTCAGTTGATGTTAGCATACTACCTGATCATTCAAATTGATTGGGAGCTATACATTCCTTCCAGTACTCTACAATTTTTTTGATGGTGTTTTCCAGGGCCTGTATGGATGTTGGCTTCACAAAAAAACCTTGTACCGACATGGAATAGGCGTCGATAACAGATTTCTTATTGGCAGCCGTTGTAAAAAATAAATAGGGAATGCACTTGGTTTGTAACTGCTTGTCGGTAAATATTTTATTCCTTAGTTCAAATCCATTCAACCTTGGCATATTGATATCAGAAAGAATTAAAAAAGGCTGGACTTCGCTTTTATTAAGATAGTCAAGCGCATCATTGCCATCCTGGAAATAAATGATCTTGTTAACATAGCCGAGGCTTTTGAATATTTCTATCAGTAATTCCTGGTCATCCTGGTCATCTTCAATAACCACAATTGGTCCATTTTTATTCATACATGTTTAAGATTACGCAGCGTCATATATCCGGTTTTTTGAAAACAAAGACTTGACTATTACAACGTGAGTAAATTATAAAGCCTTCAACTTATTCCCTTCTTTAATTCCTTTATCAGTAACAGTATAAGTACATGGCATTGCGCCGCTAAGTTTTTGTATACAAGATTCCTGTTCAAGTTGGTCCAACAGCATCTGCAGGTGGTGCTTATTCGGCGTAAGCCCAAGGTTTTCCTGTTTACCAATATCTGTCAAGGTCAGGGTTTCGTGCTTAATAAGTGTATTTAACAGAAGTGTGCGATTCAGTGTTGACATAATAAAGTGTTTCTAGCATTGAATGATAGAAGCGTCAGGATTTTCTGCGCCCGACCCATTCCGATAGTTTTTGCTTTTGGTTTTCTATTTCTTTTAATTGCTCTTGCTGATCATTTTTATTTTCTGCTATTTTCTTATCAAGAGCTGTTCTTTTTTTCTCAAGATCATCTCCGTCACTGACAATACTTTTATATTTTATCTCTGCTTTTATTACGGCGTCATTTTGATCTTTTATGGTTTGCTCAAGATTATAAGCATCAATTGCTGAAGCCAAGTCATTTAAATAATTTTTGGCTTCATTCATATCGAGGTAGCGAAGATTCCCGGTATCGGCTTGCCCTCCAGCCGGCTCCACTAATAATGAAAGAACCGAAGTCTCTTTTTCTTTTCTGCTTTTGCGTTCTATTTTAAAATACAGATCTGCATTTACAGCATCGGTTAGCACCGGTTGGGTATTTCTGAATGTACTGAATCCTTTTACATCAGTGCTCCTTGACCGCCCCTTTTTAGAGAGGTAATCATTCATTGCCGCATCAACAACAGAGGGTGGATAAGGTAATTCGATAACGGCGGCAGGCTGTAATCTTTTTTGATACTCCACCGTGCCTTCCCGTGCCTGACCATAGTCCAATAAAGAGATCAACAGGATTGAAAGAAATAAAATTGTTTTTTTCATGAAAGGTTTTAAGAGATAAAATAATTATTCAGGGAAAGCAGTGCAAGGATGGAACACGTCAGAAGGCTGTTCGAAAACTACTTATGCTTTAATGAACAGTGTAATGTAGCCTAATTAAATGGCAACAGAATAAGGCAAAGGTTAAATAATAGAGAACACGTAAATCTTGTAACTTAATCCGGTAATTGTGTAACAAGAAGCAAAAACATCGAGTCTACATTTGCGCAATTAGTAGAAACTTTTTTAGGAGTTAGAATCGATCAGTTAAGATTTCAGTTTTGCTTTTGTAAAAAAAGCACTAATACACTTTTTACCTGATGCCTGATTTTCTTTTTTCAGGTATTCTTCTTTCTTTCCAATGGCAATGACATTGCAACCCAGCCAGGGAACTATGACTATGAGAAATCAAACAACAAATTTTCAACCACCTACGGAAACGGCAATCTTATCAGCAAGTTCGTAGCCTTGTGATAAAATTTCTTTTAGAAGGTAAAATGAATTATTGTTGAAAATATTATGCTCCAAAACATCGATGGGCGCTTTCAGATATTACATACGACTCTAGTGGATTATTGAGCCGGAAAGAAAATGAACACAGCTAATCGCCACCGTTTGAATAAATTTTAAACGAATCGATAGCTTTGAGACAGTTAAAACTGATATATTCTATATCGCAACAAATTTATGAATCTGAGTGCCTGTGTTCAATCTAGCATTTTTTCTAAAACAATTAGATACAAATACATCCAACAACAAAGTAAATAAATCAGGCAATGCTGTTTATTATACCTAAATTGCATTGCTGCGATTCAATCCGTTGTCTTCTTAAACGAAGACAATCTAATGATGTAAGTTTTAGTTTCTATTTCGCACGACACCATCTCGCAATTTTCCGGCGGGTAATGAATGATAGAAATGAGGATTACCCGTTGCTCGTATAACAAAAGATTTTTCCTAAGTGACCACCGGTAAGCGAAATCAGAAAGAACTCGTGTATTGTTACACTGGTTTATATTTTTAGAGTTCCGTGCTTTAAACAAAAGTCTAAAAGTTGTAAAAAAAGTCGCCTCTGATTAAGCTTCCACTCAAACATATGAGGAATAAAGATGAACATGAAAGTTTCTTCTACGACGGTATCAGATATATTATCAAGTTTGCGTTCCAGTTTTATTAGCGACAATCACGTGCATAAATACCACGACGAGCAAGAACCTTTTCGCTCCGAACTCTATGCACTGGATCAAATGGATCGCCATGGTAAAATACTTGCAAAGTCTCACAAACTTCAAAAAGGAAAGTGTGCTGACAAACTTTTAAAGCGGCTGGAGGATAATGAAAAAACACTACTGGAAGTACGTAATCTTCTTGTTGAAAGTATAAAGAATGATAAAACCATTACACCTGCTTCCGAATGGTTGCTTGATAACTTTTATCTGATAGAAGAACAGATTGTTATTGCAAGAAAACATTTACCCAAAGGATATAGTGAAGCCCTTCCATGTCTTGCTGAGAGTTTGTCTGCAGGAATGCCGAGGGTGTATGATATTGTTTTAGAAATTATTGCGCATAGTGATGGACGTGTCGACGTAAACAGTTTAACAAGTTTTGTTGCCAACTACCAGTCGGAAACAGTTCTTACACTAGGAGAATTATGGGCTATACCCATCATGTTGCGCTTGGCGGTCATTGAAAATCTTCGCAGGATCGCCGGCAAGGTTGCGCTGAATGTAATCGATCATAACCTGGCCGATCATTGGGCGGATAAAATGATTGGTACCGTAAAAGACAAGCCCCAGGACCTGATTCTCACCATCGCTGACATGGCCCGTTCAAAGCCGGTGTTGGACAGCCATTTCGTTTCCTGGTTCACCCGCAAACTGCAAGGCAATGGGCCTGCACTTGCATTACCACTAAACTGGATGGAGCAGCAATTGTCCGCATTGGGAAGCAGCAGCAACGATCTTGTATTGCAGGAAAATCAAAAACAGGCAATCGACCAGGTATCAGTACGAAACAGCATTGGTACACTACGCTTTCTCGTATCAACAGACTGGCGGGAGTTTGTTGAAACGCTTAGCAGTGTAGAGCAAACATTGCGGCAAGACAAAACGGGCATCTATCCATTAACAGATTTTGCTACAAGAGATAGTTATCGGCACGTGGTGGAACGAATCTCAAAATCATGCCGCCTCTCTGAAACTGAAGTAGCACAAAAGGCAATTGAATTAACACAGCAAAACAAAAACAATGGTCCGTGGTCCACAAGAAAAGAACATGTTGGCTACTATCTAATTGATAAAGGATTGGAAGAATTTGAACACGCCTGTTGTATGCGATATTCATGGCGTTTGAAAATTAGCCGGATTGCGCGTAAAATGCCTGTATTCATTTACATTTTTTCTATTATTCTCTTGACTCTTGTATTTGAAGGCGCCTTGTTTTATATGGTATGCGACTATGTTCATTACGGTTGGAAAATTTTAGCTTTTGCAGAAGTTCTTTGTTTTTTAGGATGCCTGCAATTGTCGGTTTCTCTCGTCAATTGGTTTTCTACGCTTTGGGTGCAACCACAACTTCTTCCACGGATGGATTATTCGAAGGAAATTCCTACCGAATTCCGCAGCATGGTGGTTATTCCAACAATGCTTTCAAACGAATCTTATATTGAAGAATTGGTGGAGGGACTGGAGATACGATATCTTGCCAACAGGCAAAAGAATTTGCATTTTGGCTTGTTGACAGACTTTCCGGATGCCGACACAAAAACCACGCTTCAGGACAAGGATTTGGTAGCATTAGCGAAGAAAAGGATTGAAGAATTAAACGAAAAATATACAACACCTGAAACAAATACTTTTTATCTGTTTCATCGTCCAAGAAAATGGAACCCGCGTGAAAAAAAGTGGATGGGATATGAACGCAAGAGAGGGAAACTATCTGCTCTAAACTCCTTTTTAAGGGGACGGGGAGACAATGATTTTTCATTAGTTGTCGGTAACCAGGAAATACTGACCAACATAAAATATGTGATCACTCTTGATTCAGACACACAATTGCCAAGAGAATCTGCCTGGAAATTTATAGCAACAATGGCGCACCCATTAAATCATCCTGTGTATGACGTAAATAAAAAAAGAGTTGTTGCCGGATATGGAATTTTACAACCTCGTGTTGAACCGAGCATTCCAAAATCAGTTGTTTCCTTGTACTTGAAAATGCAAGGCAGTTTATCAGGCATTGATCCATATACAAAAGTTTCGTCCGACGTGTACCAGGATCTTTTTGGAGAGGGTTCTTTCATTGGAAAAGGAATTTATGATGTTGATTTTTTTGAACAGTCCTTGCAAAACAGGTTTCCTGAGAACCGAATCCTAAGTCATGACCTGTTGGAAGGATGCTATGTCCGTTCAGGTTTATTGAGCGATGTGCATTTATATGAAGAAAGTCCATCGCAGTACCAAATTGATGTAAAGCGGCATCACAGGTGGATCAGGGGCGATTGGCAAATTGGCGCCTGGATGTTGCCTTTCATTCCTGACAGCAAAGGGCATTTAATTAAAAACAGGCTGTCCGCATTATCCAGATGGAAGATATTTGATAATCTAAGGCGAAGTATTACGCCACTTGCACTGACATTGTTGTTATTAGCTGGATGGTTCGTCCTCCCATTTACCTGGTTGTGGACTGCATTAGTTAACATAATTGTTTTGCTGCCGCTAATGGCTGCAGCAGGATGGCAACTGATTAACAAACCCAAAGAGGTAACTGTTAGCTCGCACTTTATTGAAGTAGGAATTTCAGTACGCAATTTTTTAATCCGTTTTGTTTTTGGCTTAGCAGTTCTGCCTTATGAAGCTTATAAAAACCTGGATGCAATTGTGCGGACAAACTGGCGGGTGATCTTTTCGCACAAAAAATTATTGCAATGGACACCTTCTGCATCATCCCGCATTCGTGGCGACAAACTGCAATCTTCGTACGAAGCAATGTGGATTGCACCTTTGTTATCCATCATCACAACAACACTGCTGGCTTACTTAAATGCGGCAGCGCTGTATGTTGCTGCGCCAATAGTCTTGTTATGGCTCGGTGCACCGGCAATTGCATGGCGCCTGAGTAAAAAAGAAACACAAAAAAAACCAGACCTCTCTGAAGCGCAAAATTTATTTCTCCATAAATCGGCACGAAGAACATGGTTCTTCTTTGAACAATTTGTCAACGCGGAATCAAATTGGTTACCGCCCGACAATTTCCAGGAACAGCCCACCGCTGTAGTGGCGCATCGCACCTCTCCTACTAATATGGGCCTCTCATTGCTGGCGAATCTTGCTGCGCATGATTTTGGATACATAAGCGGAAAAGAAATGTTGGAAAGGTGTAACAAGGCCATTTCAACAATGCTGAAGTTGGAGCGGTATAGCGGACATTTTTATAACTGGTATGATACGCTCACATTACAACCGCTTCATCCCAAATATGTATCAACTGTAGATAGTGGCAACCTCATTGGACACCTGCTTACATTGAGACAGGGTATATTATCACAAATTCATCAACCAATTTTTACCAATAGAAATTACAAAGGGTTGGTTACTACAGTAAGCATCATACAGGATATTTTCCAGGAGCATGACGCAAAGTACTCAGAGAAAATACTCAATGTGTTAAATATAGCGATTGATGAAAAAACCAATTCTCTAAGTGATACAAAAAAGCATTTGAATGATTTGCTTTCTTTAATCAACCAGCTATCACCGTTTGCAGCCAACATTGAAACCGAATCTAAAAAATGGACTTTAAAGTTATTGCAACAAGTAAACGATTTTCAAAATGATCTTTTTCAAATTATACCATGGATTGATTTATTACCTGTTCCTCAACACCTTTCAGAGCTGCATGCATTGGATGGCATTCCTTCGCTGAATGATATAAGGAATCGTGCAGAACTGTTTCTTAAATCAATTGCTCTGTACCAGCAAACCGAAATACAGCCAAAAACAATTGAATGGTTGGCTAAAATGCATGATTGCATTTCAAATTCAATTACGATAGCTGATGACCGAATTCAATTAGTGAATGAGCTGGCGAAGCAATGTGAAGAACTAGGCGATGTGGAATACGATTTCCTTTATGAAAAGTCAACCAATCTTTTAAGAATCGGCTATAATGTAGACGAGCAAAGAAAAGATAACAGTTATTACGACTTGTTAGCGTCCGAAGCAAGACTCGGAATTTTTGTCGCTATAGCACAGGGAAAATTGCCACAGGAAAGTTGGTTTGCATTAGGAAGATTGTTAACCAATTCGGGTGGTGATCCGATTTTACTTTCTTGGAGTGGTTCCATGTTCGAATACCTTATGCCGCAATTGGTGATGCCCTCTTACGAAAACACCTTGTTATATCAAACCAATATAGCAACTGTAAAACGACAAATAGATTATGGAGCACAACGTGAGGTTCCCTGGGGAATTTCAGAATCAGGTTACAATTCAGTTGATGCAAATCTGAATTATCAATATCGTGCATTTGGTGTACCGGGACTTGGATTAAAACGGGGGCTTGAAGAAGATCTCGTTATCGCTCCCTATGCATCCATGCTTGCTCTGATGGTTTCGCCATCGAAAGCATGTACGAATTTGCAAACACTATTCAAACATGGCTTCACTGGTGAATATGGCTTTTATGAAGCGATCGATTATACCCCGAGCCGTATACCGAGGGGAAGTACAAATAGTATCGTGCGTTCTTACATGGTACACCATCAGGGTATGGGCCTTCTTTCATTGGCTTATGTTTTACTCAATAAACCGATGCAGCAAAGATTTGAATCAGAGCTTCGCTTCAATGCAACGCTTTTGCTTTTGCAGGAACGCATACCAAGAACAACTATTTTCTATGCGCACACATCCGACATTTTCGAAACAGCAATAAGTGCCGCGGATGTAGAGGCAAGAAGTATCAATACCGCAAATACAAGGTTGCCAGAGATACAACTTTTAAGCAATGGACCTTACCAGGTAATGATAAGCAACTCAGGCGGCGGTTACACCCGGTGGAAAAACATGGCTGTTACACGTTGGCGTGAGGATGGAACCAAAGATGATCTTGGAATATTCTGTTATATCAAAGATGTGAGGAGCGGCAAGTTTTGGTCTAATACACACCAGCCTACACTGCAAGCCGCAAAAAATTACGAAGCCATTTTTTCGCAAGGCCATGTTGAATTTAGAAGAAGTGACTTTGGTATAAATACGAAAACAGAAATTGTTATTTCACCGGAAGATGACACCGAATTAAGAAGAATAAAAATCACGAACAAAACTCAATCTATAAAAGTATTGGAAGTTACAAGTTATGCTGAAGTGGTGATGGCAACACAGGCCTCGGATGAAGCACATCCTGCATTCAGCAACCTGTTCGTTCAAACACAGATCATTCGTGAACACAACACGATCTATAGCACACGACGTCCGCGTTCAGAAGAAGAAACACCGCCATGGATGTTTCACCTGATGCATGTCAATGGCAGCGAAGTGGAAGAAGTATCTTATGAAACAGACCGCATGCAATTTATTGGACGGGGCAGATCCCTGCAGCATCCGCGGGCAATGGAAGAAGATGTTCTGTCAGGCAAGGAAGGTTCTGTACTCGACCCGATTATGTCTATCCGTTATCGTATTCTTATTAAACCCAATCAAACGGCGACTGTTGATCTTGTCTATGGTATTGCAGATAATAAGGAAGCTTGTGAAAGTTTAATGTTCAAATACCAGGATCGCTTTTTAAAAAACCGTGCTTTTGAACTTTCATGGACTCACAGCCAGGTACTTCTCAGACAAATTAATGCAACAGAATCAGACGCACAATTATATAACCGATTAGCCTCTTCTGTTATTTATTCTGATCCAAATTTGCGTGCCGATTCTGCAGTAATTCAAAATAATTATCGCGGGCAGTCGGGACTGTGGAGCCACTCTGTTTCAGGTGACCTGCCAATTGTATTGCTTCATGTTTATGAGCAGGAAAGTGTTTTGTTGGTAAAACAAATGGTCCAGGCGCATGCATACTGGAGATTAAAAGGACTCTTTGTTGATCTCGTGATCTGGAATGAAGATCATGGTTCCTACCGGCAATTTTTACAGGAACAAATTCTTGGTTTGATCACAGCTGAAGGTAATGCTCCCGGACAGCAAAAACTTGGAAATATTTATGTAAAATCTGCAGACCAGTTATCGTCAGAAGACCGATTGCTGTTTGAAAGCGTCGCCCGTGTTATTATTTCGGATAACAAAGGAAGTCTATTGGAGCAGGTTACAAATCAAATTTCTGAACGGCCGTTGCCTTCGTTGCTGGAAACAAAAGTGATTACTTTGCCGCCACAACAGCGTGTAATAACATTGCCCGATGATCTTTTATTCTTTAATGGAACCGGTGGCTTTACTCAAAATGGAAAGGAATACAAAATCATCACCGATAAAAACAACACGACTCCTGCACCATGGGTTAATGTTGTAGCGAACCCGCAGTTTGGATCCGTAGTATCTGAAAATGGATCTGCTTACACCTGGGCGATCAATGCGCATGAATACCGTATCACGCCGTGGAGCAACGACCCAGTTAGCGATGCTGGTGGTGAAGCGTTTTATTTACGTGATGAAGAGACTGGAAATTTCTGGTGTCCTTCAGCTTTCCCCAAAAAAAGTGATACCCCTTACATTATAACACATGGATTTGGCTATACTACCTTCGAGCACATAGAGGGTGGCATTCATTCAGAGATGTCGGTGTTTGTAGATAAAGATCTCCCGGTAAAATTTGTGGTGTTGAGATTAAAAAACGAATCAGGCCGCGAACGCAAACTTTCTGCAACTGGATTTCTGGAAATCGTTCTTGGGGATGTTCGATCAAAAACCAATGCACACGTTATTTCTGAGCAGGATAAAAATACCGGTGCGCTTTTGTTTCGTAACAGGTATAACCCGGCCTTTTCGGAGCGTATCGGTTATTTTAAAGTGGATGGCGGTTACAATTTCAGTTACACTGCAGACCGTTCTGAATTTATTGGAAGAAACCGCAAACTTGATGATCCGCAGGCTTTATACAGGAAAAAGCTTTCAGGTAAAACCGGTGCAGCCATTGACCCTTGTGCTGCACTGCATGTGAAATTTGATTTATTGAATGGCGCTGAAAAAGAAATCATATTCCAAATCGGGAGCGAAAAGAATATACAGGAGGTAAACAGTTTGCTTCAACAATTTGCAAGAGCAGATGCCGTCTATACATCTTTGCAAAATGTAAAAGAGTACTGGCAAAAAAATGTGAGTGCGGTACGGTTAACTACTCCTGACATATCTCTGAACGTATTGGCCAATGGATGGCTTATCTATCAAACAATAGCATGTAGAATTTTTGCACGCAGCGGATTTTACCAATCAGGTGGTGCTTTCGGATTCAGGGACCAGCTCCAGGATGTGCTGGCCTTATTGCACAACCAACCCGCAATGGCAAGAGAACAAATATTATTAAGTGCGTCAAGGCAATTTACCGAAGGCGATGTGCAACATTGGTGGCATCCACCTGAAGGAAGAGGTGTTCGTACACGTTGCTCCGATGATTTACTTTGGCTACCGTTTGTTGTTTCCCGTTATGTTTCTGTCACCGGTGATTCGGATATTTTACAAACACAGGTTGGATTTCTTGAAAGCAGGACATTGTATGAAGGCGAGGATTCTCTGTATGATCTTCCCGTGACATTGAACGCTACAGGAACTTTGTACGAGCACTGCGTCCGTGCAATAAAATACAGTCACCGATTCGGTGAACATGGCTTGCCTTTGATTGGTGCGGGAGACTGGAACGACGGAATGGACCGCGTAGGCAATAAAGGCAAGGGAGAAAGTGTGTGGCTTGCATTTTTCTTCTACGATGTTCTTACAAAATTTATTTCTATTGCAATAAACAATGGAGATAGTTTGTTTGCAGAGATATGCAGGAAGGAAGCCGCGACACTTCAATCCAACATAGAAAAATCAGGCTGGGATGGCGAGTGGTACCGCCGTGCTTATTTTGATGACGGCACTCCACTGGGTTCTAAAGAAAATGTAGAATGTCGTATTGATGCTATTGCACAAAGCTGGTCGGTTTTATCTGGTGCAGGAAGTGACGAAAGAAAAGAGAAAGCAATGAACTCTCTTGACAAGTACCTTGTGAAAAGAGATTTGAAAATAATTCAGTTGCTCGATCCACCATTTGATGCACATGGCCCTAATCCAGGTTATATAAGAGGCTATGTACCCGGAGTAAGAGAGAATGGCGGGCAATATTCGCATGCTGCTATCTGGGCTCTTATGGCGTTTGCTGCACAAAAGGACCGTGAGAAAGTTTGGGAGTTGTTCAGCATGATACAACCGATACAACATGCGTTAGATGCAAATTCAATACAGGTGTATAAAGTAGAGCCTTATGTGATGGTTGCAGATATTTATGCAAACGAATCACACAAAGGACGTGGTGGATGGACATGGTACACCGGTTCTGCCGGGTGGATGTACCAGTTTATTGTTTCCTCTTTGGCTGGAATTGAATTAAAGAAAGATCAGTTGTCGTTCAATCCTTGTTTCCCTTATCAATGGCCATCCATAGAAATACAATACAGGTATGGAAGGTCAATGTATTATTTCACCATTTTCCAATTGGGGATAAACGAAGAATCATGGTGGAAAGGAACATCTGCAGAAGGAAAAGGAAATATCATACAACTAACCAACGATGGATTCGAACATAAGTTTGAAGTACATGTTTAATCTAAAAGAAGTATTGCATTGCATTTGAATTGGAATGACAGCACCGTTGTTTCCTTTTCCTGGTCGATTTCTTTTTGTCGACAGCTGCACACAAGCTTAAAACTCTCAGCGGTACATTGCCTGAAATTTATTTCAAGTCGTGCAAAGCAATCGCTATTCTGCCTTCAAGAACTTAATATTGAAATTGAACTTATTGCTTGTAATTTTGTTTACTGCAATTTATTTTACTGCTGTGAACCACGGCTTAATAAAGTTTCATGCGATTTGCTACCGTAGGCTTCCGTTTTGGTGATATTCCCCATTTTGCTAATGTTTATGTTTGTGAAGCACTGGATTATTACACAGTCTATTTTGAGGAGATTGATCTATTCTCGAATTTGAAGGTAAAGCGAAGTACCACAAGCTACAAGGTCTGCAGTTGCTTAGAACAGGAAAAGATGCTGAGGCGTTAAAGCTATCTATTGTTAAACAGATAAAAGATATTGAAGCAGTATGCTAGTGTATCACTGTTCATTGACTGTGCACAAAACTAGTTCTACCCGATTCCAAACTAAATGTTATTGATTACTTGATCTCTAATAGTGATGGTAATTTGAAAATGCAGGGATCAGACTTGTTAGTACAATGTTTGATTTTGGCAAGTATGCTGGAATTTAGAACGATCGGCATGAATGATGAATGCATAGCATTTCGATTTTGTTAACGCAAAAACATTAGACCTGGAAACCGGTTCTAATTTAGCTGCTATTGTACATGAAACTGCAACTCTCTTCCTTTGAGCAAGAAATAAATATTTTGTAACTGGTGCAGAGAAGTTAGTTGTTTAAGAATAGGCTTTCTCATAAAATCAATCACTTCATAATCCGGGCTAATGTTCATTTCCGAACGGATGCCTGTTGTTATCAACTGCCAGAATTTAAAATAATCATGAAAAACAAAACCGCACTTTTTGAGAATATCGTCGGTCAAAGGGACAGGTTCTATGTTGTCCAAATTATTTTCTGCCTCTCTAAGTTCACTGTTTCCTTTTACTTGAACTGTAAAAGCAGTTGTATGATTGATTGCAGAAACTTGCTGAAGATTTTCATCAACAAGTAAATAATTTCCAATTCGTAATTCAAAACATGATATCATATAGTCTATTTTAATTTTTGTAATTGAGGAAAGTTTAGAAAACCGCTAGTATCACGACAGTGGAAAAAATACAAGGGAAGCCGAATTTGATCAGTGTGAAAATCATGATCCGGAACATGGTTTTCACAATTGTGACGAATGGAATTTAAAAAGGCCATTCGGAAGGCCTTTCGAGAGTGCTAGAATTGATTGCTAAGAAAGCTTCTCATGTTAATCGTTGTAGCCTGAAGACCCGTCTTCCCTGGGTCGTGCCTCTGTAACTTTTACTGATCGGCCATCTACATTGGTATTATTCAATTCAGTGATGGCCTTTTTTGCGGCTGTATCATCAGGCATATCAACAAAGCCAAAACCTTTTGACTTACCACTGAATTTGTTCATAATGACTTTAGCTGAAGTCACCTCTCCATAAGGAGTAAAAAATTTTTTTAAGTCCTGATCTTGTACATTGAAACCTAGGTTTGAAACATAAATGTTCATGTTCTGATAGTTAAAATTTTAAAAAAGTTGAGTAAGACAAGAAGTAAGAGGATAAGTAAAATGCCACGGAGCAGGATAAATACCGGTTACTGGCGCAAGCTCAAAATATCCTAATGAAGATACACCTTTATTATGCCAACTTGAAGTATTAGTTTTAAGCCTTCGCATTTTCCTGTACTGTTTGTATTTCAACAGATGGGGAAAGCAGATAGTGAAAACTTGAATCAGCGACCAGTGCTGTAGATACTTCAATTACTGTGTATCTATTACCTGAGTTTGGGAAAGAAAACAAACGGCTACATTATTCTATACCTCTCAATGCTTCTACCGCTGTTCTTTTACTATTTGCTTTGATATATCCATAGGGAGCAAAAGCCTCCGAGCTATCTGACGCTTTTATCTGTCCAAATTCATTACTTCACTTTCATAGCACACAATTTGAACTGATACAGAAATGACCAGTATAGCATTTGAACATCTCTGTCAAAATGATCAATTATCTCTGCTAAATGCAGAAGGAGTCTACATTGCCAAAAGAAAATTCAAAAACCTTTGGGTAATCTTATTTCAATTAGATAAGTTTTATGTTGAAATTTTATATGAAAAATATAGGTGCACCGTAAAGGAAATCTTTGCTACCAACTCAATGAATATTCTTTTCTTTTATCCGGATGACGATCGTTGCAACCCATCAAATTGAGAGACATACATCCTGGGGTAATTTAAACTGGCACGATATTGACACATTTTGTACAATGATGCAGTTCTTAAAACATCTCCTTTTCGACAACGAAAGCGAAGTGACGGGGTTTAAAATGGCGCCTGCGTTCATAATGGTCCTGTTATTTCTTTTATTTCAGGCTTCCATTATTTACGTACTTCTTTCCACCATGTTGAATTCATAATTTATACCCATAAATGTATTTTCAGTTAGTTGCGTAGAAAAACAATCCGGTCTTGGTTTTTATTCCGGTCCTTCGATTCTACACAACCCCCGTCTTTCACTTTTTTTTCTGCTTCCTTTTTCTTTTCAGCGTTAGACGTGGCTTGCTCAAATTTTAAATATTGTCAACTGCTTTCTGCAGCTTTTCGCTTATTTGAGCCGCTATCGACTTCAATGCTTCATTTTCCACAACGCCAATGGAACTAAGCGGATTAACAGCTGCCACCTCAACTTCCCCATTTTCTTTTTCCTGAACAAGTACATTGCAGGGAAGCATCACGCCTATTTTGTCTTCAACAAGAATAGCTTTATGCGCCATTGCAGGATTACAGGCTCCAAGGATTTTATAATTTCTAAATTCAATGCCCAGTTTTTCTTTGAACTTTTCTTTGAGATCAATTTCTGAAATGATGCCAAAACCTTCTTTTTTTAATTCAGAAGTAACTGCGTTTATGGCGTCGTTAAAAGTTTTGTTTGTCTTTTTGCTAATTGTATAATTCATAGTTCAAATTTTCTAATAAAATTTTGCGGTTACACCAAATGACTGCTCTGTAAGTATAACACGACTGAAATAGATCAAGCTTTATCTTAAAACTTTTATTGCATATTCTTTCCAAATGCTTGTAAAACTTTATCAAACGAAACTGCGAACTATACAAAATTACCACTGCCATTACATGCGCATTGTGACTAAAATCACCTGTTCGGACTGTCACTGGAGTTTGCGATCTAATTTTTTTATCGCCGCCTACCTATTGTGATCTTGATCACGCATATACCTTATTGATTGGACGAACTTGCGCCAATGAACCGAACTTTTTGGGATAACCGTTATGCACAGAATGAAACGGTGTATGGGAAAGAACCGAACCGTTTTTTCAAAAATTTTATTGCTTCACATAAACCAGGAACAATTTTATTGCCCGCTGAAGGTGAAGGAAGAAATGCCGTTTATGCTGCAAGGCACGGATGGGAAGTTGATGCCTTCGACTTTAGTGAAGAAGCAAAAAGAAAAGCAACGGAATTTTCGAAAGAAAATAATGTCCTGATCAATTATTGGATTGATGAAATTGAAAAATTCAAGGCATTAAAAAAATACGATGCCGTTGGATTGATTTATGTTCATCTTCCAAAAAAGATTAGGGAAGTCTTTCACCATGAGATATACAACTCTCTCAAATCCGGAGGCTATTTGGTTTTTGAAGCATTTGCTAAAGAACAGATTCATTTTGAGTCAGGAGGACCAAGGGAACCTTCGCTGCTCTATGATGCACCAACGGTTTGCAATGACTTCCCTTTTTTACATATTCTTTCATGCGGACAAAAAGAAATAACACTCAACGAAGGCAAGTTTCACAAAGGCAAGGCCGCAGTGTTACAATTGTTAGGACAAAAATTGTAATTAATTTCTGTGTGACCACAGTCACGAAGGAGACAATAGCGTAAATCTAATTTTACAAAAACATTCAAATGGCAACAACACGATTGACAACCCGGGATTTCAAAGACAAAATATTTAACTATGAGCAGGAACAAGAATGGAATTATAAAGGCGAACTTCCGGTATTGATTGATTTTTATGCAGACTGGTGTGGTCCCTGTAAAATGGTGGCGCCTGTACTAGAAGAATTATCTGAACAATACCAGGGAAAACTCACAATTTATAAAGTAGATACCGAAGCCGAACTTGAACTGGCATCAGTGTTTGGGATTAGAAGTATTCCAACATTTTTGTTTATTCCTGTTGGCAGCGATCCGATGCTGCAACCGGGCGCGCTTCCGAAAAAAGCTTTTCAGCAAATAATTGAAGAACAGCTGCTGAAACAAAAAAATGAATCGCTCAGTTGATTTTCAGTTTTTAAGCCCCTTACTTCAGGGGCTTGTTTTTTTATTTCAACAATGTTCTGTATTCATCAGTATTGTATTGATCACCTCCATCGACTCTTTTTATCAACTCCCCATTTTCATTAAAAATAAATGTCGACGGAATTCCTTCAACGTTAAACAAAGGCGGCAAATTCTCCGCGGGATAAAAAACGGGGAGATGCAATTTTGCAGCGCGTACAAATGCTTTTGCTTTTTCAAACTTATCGTCAAGCGAAACCATAACGAAAGTAACTTTGTTTGTGTCTATTGATTTGTACAATTTGGCAATCGAAGGCATTTCTCTTTTACATGGAGGACACCAAGATGCCCAAAGATTGACAAACACCTTTTTGCCTTTCAAATTTTCCAGGTGCAATATATTTCCGTTTGCATCCACAACAGCAAATGCAGGCAATGTTGGCATTACCGGTTGTGAGGTTGCCGTATTGCTATCGGTGCTGGTTTGCTGCTGCCCCGTGGTTGCGGCCTGTTCATTTCTATTGTTGGAGCATGCGATAATAGATGTTATTAAAACGAGTGAGCCAATAAGGATCAGATTTTTCATAGTTCCCTTTTTTGTGAAAATAGCAGCTTATAATAGTTCTTTTAACTCTTTAACAAAACCATCAGAATCATACCCTGCAAGTCCTTCATGCTTCATAATGATCTTTCCTTCTTTGTTCAATACAATTGTAGTAGGCAAAGTACCTGTAAAAATTTCTGGCGGAATATTTCCCCCAGAAGTTGTTATTGGAATTGTATAATGGTTGCTTTGTAAAAAAATTTTCGCCTTTTGAACATCTTCATCTTCGTTCATGAATAAAAAGACAAGCCGGTCATCGGCCTTAAACTCATTATACAATTTGTTTAATGAAGACATTTCTGCTCTGCAAGGCGGACACCAGCTCGCCCAAAAATTGATAAAAACAACTTTGCCCTTCAGATTTTCTGTAGAGATCATCTTTCCTTTCTCATCCTCAAAAACAAAGAAAGAAGGCGTTATCCCTTTAGGATTTTTATTTGTGATTTCAGCTTTAAACAATCCAACAGAAATCAATTGTTTCAAAAACCAGGATTTTGCATCGGGACTAAAAATCAAAAGCAATAACGAACCGAAAAACACAACGTTTGCAATGCTGTTTACAATTCTCTTTCTATTTGGTTTGAGATCCATTATTCTAAATAAATAATTTTATCGCTTGATTGGTTTTTTGCCTGCAAAGACTGACTGTAATGTAAATGGAAGGACTAAGTTTTTGATTTAATTTCTTCAAAATTAATTTCAGTGATTGAACTATTGTTATCCTTTCCTGTAAGATTTGTCGCACAAGCTCCTGATGCACAACAACCAAAATTTGCAATAGCCGCGAAAGCAAAATACAATGCAGGCAACAACATCAAATAATTTTTTTCTTCTATTGCCTGGACACCAATACCAATGCCCATGATCAGCCAAAGCACACGCATAAAATTCCAGCCCTTTATTATTCTTTCCTTCATCTGTTTATTTTGTTTAGTAATTACACAATGGCAACTTTCCTGGCAAGTTTTTACGATAGGAAATTTCGGGTGCCCTTTAGGCTAAAATTTTCTGAAAAGTTCTCCATGGGCCCCCGTTATATACCTCAATACCCGCCGATGCTAGTACAGATCTGGCTGCAGCACTTCGGCTACCGCTAAGACAGACAGTGATTACAGGCTTGTTCCATTTTTTGATCACCTCAACTTTTGATTTGATTTCGTTTAGAGGAATATTTTTTGAACCTTGAAGGTGTCCGCTGCGAAATTCTGCGGGAGTCCGAACATCAACAACGATAGCTCCCTTTTCCATTGCCTGAAGAATTACAGAATTGTCTTTTCTAAAAAGTTTTTTTAAAAAATCGAACATTGATTTAGTTTTTTAATTGTAAAAGATCATAAAGACCGCCACCATTGTATATTTCGGTTAATCCATTTTGTTTTAAAATTAAAGTTGCCATTTCGCTACGGGCACCGCTTCTGCAGTAAACTACAATCGGCGGTTCCATTTTTTTAAATTCATCAATTCTTTTCGGCAGTTCGTTCAAAGGAACATTCACCGCGCCTTCGTAGTGGCCTTCTTCATATTCGGCCGGTGTTCGCACATCAACAATTGATGCACTATTTAGTATATCTTTCATAGTTATTTGTTTATTTTCCAGCTATCATTTCGATTGAAAATTGCGCAAAGCCTTTGCGTAAGATGATCTTCCCGATTTTATGTATTTCCATTCGCCCGACGTTTTCGTTTCCGCGGTCAAAATTCGCCTTATGAATTGGATTGCTCTGTGACTGATGTCACGCAGTTTGAAAATTATCTAATAAATCTCTTTTAAAATAATAGAGGTGGCCGGGGCAAGGGCAATCCAACCAAAACCGCTTTTTAATTTTTATGACGGAATATTTGCTGATCGCGCCACTTCTATTCTGCAAACGGGTTAAGCCTGAATGCTAAAAGGCAGCCAATATGATTAAGTACTGTGCAGGAGACAAAAAGACAGGAAATTATTTGAGAGCCTTACCCAGGTCGATTAATTTAACATGAGTGCCATGTAATTCCACCACACCTTTTTCAGAAAGTCTTTTCATCAATCTAGAAATCACTTCCCTGGACGAATTTAGTTCCTGTGCAATTTCTGTAAATGGAAGGGAAATCAGATTCGTTTTAAATTTTTCCTGGTATCGCTTCAGATAAAAAACGAGACGTTCATCCATGGCACGAAAAACAGTATGATCAATCACATGCAGAAGTTCTTCAAATCTTTCACGGTAAGACTGCACCGCAAACTGTGCCCAGCTTTTGTATTTTCCCATCCATTCATTCACATATTGTGCAGGAATAATTAAAACCGTTGCACTTGTTACTGCTTTCGCTACCACGCCGCTTGTTTCTTGCCCTAAAGCGCATACTAACGAAACTGCACAAGCTTTTCCTTCATCGAGATAATACATAAAATATTCATTTCCCTGTTCATCTTCACGATATATTTTTACAAGACCTTCAAGTACTAATATTGCAGAACGTATATTTTGTCCTGCACGCATTAACACTTCATCTTGTTCCATCCCTTTTATATCCGCCACTTTAATGATCTCCTCAATTAAGTCTTTTTCCAAAGAAGGAAAATGCTTTTGCAATTCTTTTGCTGTCATAATTACAAAGGTAAAATTGATTTCATCTGTGGATGTATAACTTTAATTTAAACACAGTTTGCAACCGAATAAACCTACTCTTCCTTTCTTAAACAAAACGAATGCATTGCATTTTCAAAACGGTAAGAAATTGAGAGTTGATGTGTATCTGCTATTCTCTTTACGATGGCCAGGCCAAGACCTGTAGAATTGTTTTTGGTTTGCGATAGACTGCCGAACCTCTTGAAAAGCATTTGGGGATTAATTGCTCCGGCTGCAGAAGTATTATCGATCCAAAATTTATTAAGGTCATTTTTGATTATCAATCTGCCGCCGTCGACATTGTATTTAATCGCATTTCCAATAAGATTGCTGACAAGAGAATCGGCAAGGAAAGGATGAAGCTTTACCTCGAAGGATTCAGAGAAATTTGTTTCAAGAGAGAGCTTTTTCTCTTTAATAATCTCATCAAACAGCCGCAAATATTTTTGTGCTATTTCAACTAAATTGATTTTACCGGTGGCTTCATATTGTTGATTTTCAATTTTGGCCAGCAACAACAAGGATTGATTTAGTTTGCTTAAGCGGTTTAAGGCTGTTGTAGCCTGAACTATTGCTTCTGTTTGGGGGCTTGTCAAATTACTATCCTGTAATAAAAGTTCGAGTTTAGTTTGAGCAACAGCAAGCGGGGTTTGCATTTCATGAGCTGCATCTTCGGTAAACTGCTTCATTGTTTCATAATCACTGTGAATTTTTGTTACCATTGTGTTGAGCGACGCATTTAATTCAGTGAATTCCTTTGTACCTGTTTGTTCAAAATGAACAGTTGCAACCTGTGGCAAGCCCATATTTCTAATCTTACTTAATGAATTCTGAAATGGTTTCCATAATCGTTTACTAATGATCCAATTAAAAATGAGTATGGCGATAAGCAGTCCTACAAAAACAAGCAGAACAATGGTGATGATGTTTGTAACCAACGCCAGTTTTTGCTCCTGCGATTTTCGGATCACGATTTGATAACCTGTTCCATTAATATTCACAACATCGTTCAACTCACGAAAAGGAATTTGAGCATTTGATTTGTTACTATAGGTGGTAGAAAGTTGCGGAAACTGCGTGACCGCCTTGTCCGTTGGATAAATGAGAAGTTCCGGAGTTTGCAATAAAAAACGGCTTCCGTTGAATGTTGATGCTTCGAGGTAGTTTACCCACTGCAATTCTTCATACATTAATTCCTTATCTGCTCTTTCGTTAAGTTGTTTATTGAATTGTCCAAACAACAAAAAACCAGCAATGGTTAATAAGACCATCATGGCAAGTAAGAAATACAGGGTTGTTTTTGTAAGTAACCTCATCGCAATTCATTTTTTCAATCATTAAAACGGTAGCCTATACCATGCACTGTTTTTACATAGTCTCCTGCTCCTGCTTCCATCATTTTTTTGCGCAGGTTTTTTATATGGGTGTAAATAAAATCATACTGCCCAACCTTCTCATATTCATCCCCCCAGACATGTGCAGCAATTGCTGCTTTGGTAAGTACTCTTCCCCGGTTTGCAATAAAATATTCAAGAAGCTGATATTCTTTTTCCGTTAGCTCAACAGGTTTTCCTTCGACGCTTACTAATTGTGCTTCCGGATTTAACGCGATTTCATTAAATGAAATAATTTTATTTCCACCAAAGTTTCGTCTTCTAACAATAGCATGAATCCGTGCATTCAATTCCGAAAGATGAAAAGGTTTGGTGAGATAATCATCTGAACCCAATTCCAGGCCTTTCAGTTTGTCTTCCAAAGCATTTCTTGCTGAAATAATTATGATGCCCGATTTTGACCCAATCTCGCGCAATATTTTTACAATTTCCAAACCACTGCCATTGGGAAGATTGATATCTACAACCACACAATCGTAATCGTATTGGTCAAGTTTTTCAAGGCCCTTTAAATAATCAGTTGCTGTTTCACAAATAAAACCCTGATAGGCCAGATACTTTTGAATGGATTGTTGCAACTCCTGTTCGTCTTCTATAATAAGGATCTTCATTTGAAATCAGTTTCGCTAACCATGTTTAAAATTAAACTGAAAAATAAAGCCCCGCTTTCACGGGGCTAATTCAAACCAAACTAACAATCATATTTAAATTCGGGAATTTATTGAAGATCATTCAAAGCGTACTGATATTCTGTTTGTGGATGGTCAGGATAAACACCACTGATAATTGCACTGTTGCCTGCATTTTCCAAAGCTTGCTTCAGTTGATCAACGCTATTTACTTTTTGGTTGTTGATTTTTGTGATGATGAATCCTTCCTTGATTCTTGTTTGTTGAGTTAATATCCCGTCCTGTAAATCTTTCACTTGAACGCCACCATTGATTCCAAGTTCTGATGCTGTTTGCTTATCAACTGCCTGGAACGAAGCACCGAGCTGTTCAACGGCTTGTTCGTTCATGCTTGCATAACTGCCTGCATCGCCTTTCAATGTTACGGCCGCATTTTTTTCAACACCATTGCGCTCATAAGTGATGTTTACCTTATCACCCGGGCGCATGATTGCGATTTTTTCAATCAATTCGGTTCCTGTGCTGATGCTGTTGCCATTAATTTTTGTAATGAAGTCCCCTTTTTGAATTCCAGCTTCTTCGGCAGCACTATTTTTAGCCACATCCATCACATATACACCGTCGCCATCTTTAATGTTATTCTTCTTGCGGTCCTCATCACTCATCTGATCGTTTCCAAACATTACACCGAGATAAGCTCTTTTATCGCTACCATATTTAATAATGTCGGCTGCTATTTTCTTTACCATGTTTGAGGGAATGGCATAGCCATAACCTGCATAAGAGCCGGTTGGTGAAGCAATGGCGCTATTGATACCGATTAAATCACCATCAACGTTTACCAGTGCACCGCCACTGTTACCGGGATTGATGGCCGCATCGGTTTGAATAAATGCCTCCAGGGGAGTTTTGCTTTGGCGACTATTGATTCCAAGACTTCTTGATTTAGCACTGACAATTCCTGATGTCACTGTCGCATCCAAATTCAAAGGATACCCAATTGCCAATACCCATTGCCCTAAATGAACATCATCTGAATTTGCAAAATTCATAAAGGGAAGATTGTTTGCATCTATTTTAACAACGGCAACGTCGCTGCTTGGATCTTTGCCAATCAGTTTTCCTTTATAGGTTTTGTTATTGCTCAATGTTACGGTGAATTCGTCAGCGCCATCAACCACGTGGTTGTTGGTAACGATATACCCATCGGCACTTATGATAACACCTGAGCCTGATGCTCTTTGTTCCCGGGGTTGCATACTACCTTTGCCACCAAACATATCGTCAAAGCCATCACCAAAAAAATCTTTGAATGGATTGTCCTGCATTTCCGCATTTGTTTGCTTGAGTTTTGTAACAGTCTTAATGTGCACAACCGCAGGGACTGCTTTTGTTGCTGCTTTTTCAAAATCAACGACGGGACCACCTAAAGTTGGATCTCCATTAAAACTTACAGGTTTAAATAAATTACTCTCAATATTGTTTGAGTCTGCCGACTGCTTTTGTTGGAATTGGCTGTATCCCCAGATGCTTCCGACCGAGGTGGCTGCCACCAATAGTATTGCAGCTAATGATTGTTTCATTGTCATGGTTCACTAAATTTTGTTGAATGCAATCTTACTATGAGGTTCTGAAGCAATTCTGAAGAAATGTGTAAACAACACGTTAAACGGAAAAAAAGATTTCAACCCCAGAAGAAAAAAAATTAGACCCGATAAGAAGAAGCTGTGTAAATTCTGATACAATTTTTATTGATTGCACCACATTTATGACTCCCCTTGTCTTCTTGAAGCCATAAAAACCGATTTAAAAAAAAGCTTTCGTGTCTTTCTTGCGCTTTACCAAACAAAAAAGCGGCTGGCACCACTTACTGGCATCACGCTTGTAAATATTTATCTATTAAATAACCTTATGAAGAATATCTCCCCGCTGCTTTATGTTGCAGTAATTTTATTAAGCAGTTGCCAGAAGAACGACGAATATCTGAATGATGATTCTCAGAAAGCTTTATTGAAAAGTGCCTATTTGCAAAACAAGCCTAATGGTGAAGTAAGAAATTGCCAGATATTGCAGATTAGCTATACAGTTGGTTCAGCCAATGACATTTTGCAAATCAATTACAATGGCGCAGGAGATCCGGTAAGCGTTACAAGAACTATGGGTGCACGAACAGGCTATCCAAATTTCGTTTTTAAGTACGATGATAAAAACAGGCTTTCAGAATTGATAGCACCATATAACAACACAACTGCGGAATACTGGCACAAATACTTTTATGATAATCAAGGCGATATTATCCTGGACTCAGCTTATGTTTTCCCCGGAATCGCAAATGGCTTTCCGGAAAACGCATTTTCAAAACAGCTGACCTATTACACCTATGATAATAAAAGCAGGATCATAAAAGATTCAACTGTTTTTTCTTCCTCAGCTCCGGTTGTCCATACCTACTCTTATGATGACAATGGAAATAAAATTGGTTATAGTTACGATGATAAAGTCAACCTGAATCGTACAAATAAAATCTGGATGTTTCTCAACAGAGATTATAGCGTAAACAATCCTTTCAACGCCGGAAGTTATAATGCCACAGGACTCCCCACTGATATTAACTTGACTGAAACTTCCATTTCATTTTTAGGAACGCCGATCAACAAATCACAAGTTAACTATCAGTGCAAGTAACTTTAGAATTCAAATTCTCTTTTACACTTGGTTGAATTGCCACAACTGAAAATTTGTTGCGCAGCTCTCACTCGGCAAGACCAATGTATACACTTATGTTATGCATTTTGTGACGAATGGCGGGAAATCCGTTACTGGTAGATTAGTTATCTTCATTCGGATTTTAAAATAAAAAACGAGTGGAAGATTCTTTTTTCGATAAAAAGTACAGTAAAACAAATTTCACCGAGCAATTTTTACCAAAAGGAGATTATGAGAATTGCATTTTTGAAAATTGTGATTTTTCAAACTCGGATATTTCTGAAACAAAATTTATCGATTGCACATTTACCGCGTGCAATCTGAGCATGACAAAATTAAACAACAGTGTTTTTCGCGACTGTACTTTTATTGAATGTAAAATGCTTGCAGTCCATTTCGAAGATTGCAATGAATACGGACTTTCGTTTTCCTTTACAAATTGCCTGTTGAACCACTCTTCCTTTTATCAAACAAAAATGAAAGGGCTCGATTTTAAAACTTGTCAATTGGTGGAAGTTGATTTTACTCAATGTGATCTTACACAAGCTTCCTTTTCAAACTGCGATTTGCTAAATGCAAAATTTGAAAACACTGTACTGGAGAAAGCTGATTTGAGAACCGCACGCAATTATTCTATTGATCCAACAATCAATAAAATTCGAAAAGCAAAATTTACTTTGCCTGATGTACTTGGCCTTTTAGATAAATACGATATTGAAATTGAAAAGCTGTGATCAGTTTTCCTTAAGCCCTGAATAAAGTTCATTTGTAAACTGCTCTTTCAAAATCTTCCGAAGATGAATTCCTTTGATTTGTTCATAGCCTCCTTCGTAAGAAATCGTACCGAGCTCTTTTTTGTAGAGAACTATAACAGCCAAAGGTTTTAGCTCATCAATTTTTTGTTCAGCATTTTGCAATCCTTCCATCAGATCAATGATACAAACTAAATTTTCATTCACTGCAATCGTCCCAACTTGTATTTCCTTAAGGTCATCATTGGAGTTCAAACGTTCAAATAAACCTCTTAAATACCAATATTCATGCAAGCGGTAGTTTAGGTTTAGCCAGCTTGAACGCAATTTTAGTTTTTGAAGGAGAACCGCAGTATGTTCTGCAGCCTTAGCAGAAACATCCAGCACGGAAGGAATGTGCCACAACAGTTTTAGGTAAACCGTTTTTAAAAAAGAGTGCGCATTTAAATAATGAATGGCTTGCTTGTTTATAAAATGCGGGTGTAAGTTCTTCATTTGAACATCAGCTCGTCCTTCTTCCCGCTTTCTTAGCAAGGAACGATGAAAGCTGGTGATTTCGTCATTATGAAATGCCACGGCTTTATAGGCAAATTGAAACTGTGATCCTGCTTCAATTAATCGAAACCCGAATTCATAATCTTCCCGGCACTTCATGCTTGTGTCAAACCCGTCCAGCCTTTTAAAAAGATTTGCAGAGATCGAAAAGTTACCGCTGGTTAAATCCGAATATTTAAATCGATGGTTTTGCTTTCTCATTTCCTGAAACTTATCTTCCCACCAATGCCTTAGACTCATTCTTTGAACACTTGCTTTTTTTTCAAGTCGCAATGGCGAGTATCCAATAACCACAGTATTATCATTACTATGTGCTTTGATGTGTTGTTCAATAAACTCTTCACAGGGCTCCATATCATCGTCTAAAAATATAAACCAATTCCCCGAAGCTATTGCCGCACCTGCATTTCTTGCAGAAGCTGCACCTAAACCAGGTAATTCCAACAAGGAAAGTTTGAACGCTGATTTAAAACTCCTTACCATTTCAACAGTGTTATCATGGCAGCCATCTGCAACAACAACCACTTCAAAGTTTTGGAAAGGGAAACCTTGTTGATGGAGTTTGTCCAGCAATTTTTTTAAAGACGCAGACCGGTTGTGGGTTGGAATAATAATGCTTGCAATACAACTCATGCCTGTTCTTTTAAAGTTTGGGTTAGTCGTCGCCGTGATTTAAAATAGGCAAACGGGCCTTTAAGACAGCCCCATAATTCAAGAAGAATAAAAGTAAGCGGATACCGTCCGCCCCTGCGAAGTATTGATTTAACAAGATTAGGAAGTTGCGAGTGTAACAACCATCCTTTGGGGAAACCGATAATAGTGTATTGTTTATCTACAACAAAAAGTTTTGTCCAAAAGGCATAAACACCGACGCCATAACCCATAATTGCTTTTTGTGCTTCCTTCCACGTGCGTCTGTGCCGATGCCAGCTTAATGCTTCGGGCTCATAAACGATTTGATAACCTGCTAACAGGATCCTTACGAAAAATTCATGATCACCACCTGAATGTGTTGCTGTTCCAGCATCAAGGGCTTCATCAAACCAACCAATTTCATTTACTAATTTCTTTTTCAAAGCCATATTGGCGCCTGCACCTACATTGCCGGCTGCTAAAGGGTCTGAATTGAAATAAGAAAAACGTTTTTTGAAAAAACCTTTGCCAAAAGAACTGTAATGTTCAAATGCTTCTTGCCCTTTTGTTTCGAGTTCCAGGGGCATTGTCATTCCTGTAACACACATCACTAATGGTTCTTCAAAATTTTTAAGTAAAGCTTCCAGCCAGTTTGGATCAACCAATGCATCGTCGTCAGTGAAAGCAATGATTTCATTGCCCGCTTCTTTAATGGCACGATTGCGTGCAACATCAAGTCCTCTTCTTTTTTCTAGAATATATTTTACAGAACAATATTGCGCAACCAGGTTTTTTGTGTCATCGTCGGACGGATCGTTATCAACTACCAGAATTTCCTGTCCTTTTTGAGGAAGTTTCATCAAAGCATCCAAACAAAGTTTTAAATCAGCTGCTCTATTTCGGGTGCATATAGCAACTGTTACACGATATTCGGATAATGGTTTGTGTTTTAAATCTGAAAACAGAAAATGATCGACAGCAGCAAATTTGATCGGCCCTTCAACGGCCTTGTGGATTTCATCACGATGATCGGCCAACCTCAGAGCACCATTTTTTACGGGTAGAATAACTTTCCCGACAGGCTTTCCGTGATAGCGCAGTAAAATAAAAACGTGGTCGTACAACTGGAGACCTTCAATATTCTCAGGCATGTTTGTCAGTTCGATATTTTTTATTGCTTTGGGCATCTGAATGCTTGAACCGGCTTAGAGATTTTCTTTGATGTATAAGTTGTTATCAATGATCGGTCTTGTTACACCGGGCCATGTGCCATAATAACTCACATCTTTTCGTTCATCCTGAACTGTAAAGCTGATGCAATTGGCAAATTCAAAAAGATGTTGCGAATAGTTTTTTACAACAGTAAGTGTAACGCTATAAGTTTGATTGTTTAACAAAGGAGTTGGAACAACAACATCCAGTTCCATAATGGAGCGACATGCTGAAACCGATGATGAACCTAGTTCAAAAACACATTCGCCCTGTTCTGCAAGTAACCTCACATTTACATTAACTGTAAAACCTTCATCAAAAAACCAAAACTGAGATCGTATTCTTATTGGCGTTGACACTGATATAAATCCCTGGCCAATCGCTTCTACGGAAGTTTTTTTCAAACGAATAATTTCATTTCCCGGTGCCGACTCCGGATCATTCCATTCACGCGGCGCTTCGGGCTGCGCAAATTGCTCAAGATAAGATTTGACAACCTCTTTTGATGATCCTTCCTTTTTCAAAACTCCCTTCTCAAGCCAAATTACTTTCGAACAAAGATTATTGATAGCAGCCATGTTGTGACTAACAAAAAGAATTGTTCTTGCATTGTGATGCGAGATGTCCTGCATTTTCCCGAGACATTTTTTTTGAAACTCTACATCACCCACGGCCAGCACTTCATCAATAACCAAAATATCAGGTTCAAGATGCGCAGCAACCGAAAAAGCCAATCGCACATACATTCCTGAAGAATATCTTTTTACGGGAGTATCTAAAAATTTTGAAATGCCGGTAAACTCTACGATCTCGTCGAACTTTTTAATAATTTCTGATCTTGTCATGCCCAATGCATAACCGCTCATAAAAATATTTTCTCTTCCTGTTAATTCAGGATGAAAACCAGTTCCGATTTCCAGTATGCTGCTTATGGTTCCCTTGCCATGAACAAAGCCTTTTGTCGGGCTTGTAATTTTTGAAATAATTTTCAGCAAGGTTGATTTGCCCGATCCGTTACTTCCAATAATTCCAAGTGCTTCGCCTTTGTTCAACTGGAAACTAACGTCATTCAATGCCCATATAAAATCTTTATTTTCTCCGCTGTAAAAGAAAGGGTCCTGTTTTTTCAGAACAGAGGTTTTCCACCAATGACTAATATCCTGGCGCAATGAGCCTGTGCCAATTTTTCCCAATTGGTATTGCTTGGATAAATGCTCAACACTTAATATCATTTCTTCCATATCAGGATACGTCAATGAGTTTAGAACTACGTGTGGTAAATAAAAAAACTGAAACTGCAAGGATCAACAGGCTGAACGAAAAAGCATAAATAAGATAATGAGGCGTTATTGTTCCTTCTCCAAATAACGAATATCTAAAAAGTTCAAACAAAGGAGTTAAAGGATTGATGAGGATAATCCATTTGAACTGGTTATTGACCGTGGCTAAAGAATATAAAACAGGTGTAACAAACATCAGCAGCCGCAACACAATTCCTATCAGGTTGGCAATGTCCCTGTATTTCGCTGTTAACAAAGCAGCGATCAATCCAACGCCCAAACTTGTAAAAGCAATTCCCAGAAAAGCCAAAGGCAAACAAAGAAGCTGCAAGCCAATAATAATGGTATAGTGCTGAAAGGTTACATAATACACTAACAGAATAATCAAAAGTGCGAGCTGAATTAAAAATCTCAAAAAGTTGGTCGATAAAATTGACAATGGTAATATCAGTCGTGGAAAATAAACTTTGCTATACAGGTAAATATGATCGCGAAATGTATTTGATATGCTTGAAAAGCTATCGCTAAAAAAATTCCAAAGAACGATGCCGGAAAAGTAAAATAAGACCGGTGGTATCGATCGGCTTGTTGAAACTCCCATCAATTTTCCAAAAACGAAAACATAAACGATAAGAGTCAGCAAGGGTTGAAACAAAAGCCACACAGGCCCTAAAATGGTTTGCCTGTAGTTTAGAATAAACTCCTTTTTTACCGTTGCAGAAAGCAGGTGCCGGTAATCAAAAACAGATTTCAGTTCTTCTAAAGAAAAACCTGTCTTCGGACCAATTTCCCATTCCCAATGATTCGTCGCTTCTGACATGCTTGAGCTATTGATTGGCGACTAAATTACCTTCTATTTATGATCATTTTCGTATAAATCTTGAGCATTTTTAAGATCATCTCCTTACCGAAATAAAGGCGGGCCGCTTCCATTAATAATTTATGCGTGAGCCAGCGGTTTCCTGTCTGGTGCCAAATTTTGTTTGCTATATCTAAGGAATAAACAGCATACTGTTTGCCAGCGTTTTTGCGAAAGGTTTTTTTAGTTTCCTCCGGCAGCCATTTTTGAATATTTTTAATTACCCATCGCATATCCCTTACGTGGCTGGCATCTAAAAAAGCACGGTGCGAAATGCTATTACTGTGTACCCTGTATTCGGCAAGAATTTCCGGAGTGTAAGCAACAGGGTAATGTGCTGCAATGCGAACCCACATTTCCCAGTCCTCACCATAAGTTACCCCATAATAGCCTCCCAATTTTTCATACACTTCTCTTTTTACAGAAATGGTACAATATTGAAGTCTTTGCTGAGAAGCAATTTTATTTAACCAATCTGCAAGAA
>Ga0068852_100000325_pt1 | contig 32471 bp, 27 predicted proteins | sample KBSCornC22_FD_66594 | JGI IMG/M metagenome (GOLD analysis project Ga0068852, IMG submission 66594) | Corn rhizosphere microbial communities from Kellogg Biological Station, Michigan, USA - KBS Corn C2-2 | ecosystem: Host-associated > Plants > Roots > Rhizosphere > Soil ... | reverse complement strand
GCGGCAGCACGAGGGCGCGAGCACGCGCTCGCCCTTGATCTCGACCATGCACGCGCGGCAGTTGCCGTCCGGCCGGTAGCCTTCCTTGTAGCAGAGGTGCGGGATGTCGACGCCGTGGCGCTTGGCCGCGTCGATGATCGCCTCGCCCTCGTAGGCCGTGAGGCTCTCGCCGTTCAGCTTGAATTCGATCGTCTCGGTCTTGCCGAGGAGGTCGTTCATCTTCATTTGATCGCTCCATCCACACAGATGAACACGGATGAACACGGATGAATACGAAACGATTGCGATTCGGTGGCGTGCATCCGGAATTCCAAATATCTGTGTTTATCTGTGTTCATCTGTGTCGAAAGCTTTTTAAACTTCGTCGGAGAAGTGCTTGATCACCGTGCGAATGGGATTCGGCGCGGCCTGCCCCAGCCCGCAGATCGACGCATCGGCCATCGCCACCGACAGCTCCTCGAGCAGCTCGCGGTCCCACCTGGGCGCGCGCATGAGCTGCGCGGCCTTCGCGGTGCCGGAGCGGCACGGCGTGCACTGGCCGCACGATTCGTGCTCGAAGAATTCCATCAGGTTCTGCGCCGCGTCGCGCGCCTTGTCGTGCTTCGACAGGATGATCACGGCCGCGGATCCGATGAAGCAGCCGTAGGGCTGCAGCGTGTCGAAGTCGAGCGGGATGTCGCCCATGGAAGCGGGCAGGATGCCGCCCGAGGCGCCGCCCGGCAGGTACGCGTAGAGCTCGTGGCCGTCGCACATGCCGCCGCAATATTCGGCGATGAGCTCCTTCACCGTGATGCCCGCGGGCGCCAGGTGCACGCCGGGCTTCTTCACGCGGCCGGAGACCGAGAACGAGCGCAGTCCCTTGCGGCCGTTGCGGCCGTGCTTCGAGAACCACTCGGGGCCCTGCTCGAGGAGGTCGCGCACCCAGAAGAGCGTCTCCATGTTGTGCTCGAGCGTGGGACGGCCGAAGAGGCCCACTTGCGCCACGTACGGGGGACGCAGGCGCGGCATGCCGCGGCGGCCCTCGATGGATTCGATCATCGCGGACTCTTCGCCGCAGATGTAGGCGCCGGCGCCACGGCGCAGGTGGATGCGCGGGAGGGGGGCGGGCGGATTCGCGACGAGCGCCGCGACCTCCCGCTCGAGCATCTCGCGGCAGGCGTGGTACTCGTCACGCAGGTAGACGAAGATGTCCTTGATGTCGCACACCCACGCGGCGATGAGCATGCCTTCGAGGAAGCGATGCGGATCGCGCTCGAGGTAGTGGCGATCCTTGAACGTGCCCGGCTCGCCCTCGTCGATGTTCACCGCCATGAGGCGGGGGCCCGGCTCCGCGCGCACGATGCGCCACTTGCGGCCCGCGGGGAAGCCCGCACCGCCCAGCCCGCGCAGGCCCGCATCTTCCATGACCTTGATGACGCCCTCGACGTCGCGCTTGCCGTTCACGCACTCGACGAACGTCCTGTAGCCGCCCTGGCTCTTGTAGTCGGCGAAGCCATGCGGCTCGTGAGGGACGGGACGCGTGTGCCCTTCCTTCACGCACTTCACGACCTCGTCGGTCTTCGCGTGACCGAAGGCGTTCTGGCCCACCGCGACGGCCGGCGCCTCGGCGCAGCGGCCGATGCACGGCGCGGCAAGCACGCGCACGTTCGGGCCGAGCAGGCCCGGGAGCTTTTCCAGCAGCTGCTGCGCGCCCGCCATCTGGCACGAGAGCGTCTCGCAGACGCGCACCGTCACGGCCGGCGGCGCGTTCTCGCCTTCCTTCACCACGTCGAAGTGGTGGTAGAACGTGGCCACCTCGTAGACCTCCGCCTGGGCGAGCTTCATCGCTTCGGCGAGCGCGTTCAGGTGCGCGGCCGAGAGGTGGCCGAAGCGATCCTGGATGCGATGGAGGTTCTCGATGAGGTACTCGCGATCGGGCGGCACGCCTTCGATGAGGCGCGCGATCTCGGCGCGCGCGGCCGGGTCGACGGCGCGGCCCTTGGGTGTGGAACGGGGACGGCGGATCTTGGAAATGGGGATCGAGACGATTTCGGCCATGGCGTGAAGTCGAAGATTTGGCAGTTTCACGCCCGGGACAGGCGCTCATTCTGCGGCGGGGACCTGCGTAGCTGCGGTCGCTGGCCAGAGGCCTTCGCGGGAGGTGCGAAGGGCTCACGAATCAGACCATTAGCTTACCGGAGCGCGGCGCCCGGCGGGCTTGACCCGAGTCAAGCCCGCCAGACCCGTGTGGACTACCTGAAAAGGACGAGCGCCTTCCCGAGGGTGATCCAGACGCCCCATGCGAGGGGAATGCCGACCGCCAGCCAGGCGGCGATCGCGAGCGGCGTGGGCGTATCCGCCGCCGCCTCCGCGCGCGCAGCCTGGCGGGCACCGCCTTCATGACCCGCACGGCGCTCGGCCTCGAGCTCCGCGTCGGTCATGTAGTTCTTCTCGGCCACCGGCTTGATCATCCAGTTGAGGACCACGCCGATCGCGAGCAGCCCGCACAGGATGTAGGCGGTGATGTCGTAGACCTGGGCGCGCGGCACGCCATGGTCGAGCTGGTACTCGCGCAGGTAGTTCACGATCACCGGGCCGAAGATGCCCGCGGCCGACCACGCCGTGAGGAGCCTGCCGTGGATGGCCCCCACCATCTGCGTCCCGAAGAGGTCGGCGAGGTACGCCGGCACCGTCGAGAAGCCGCCGCCGTACATCGACAGGATGATGCAGAAGGCCGCCACGAAGAGCCCGATGTGGCCGAGGTGGCCCGACCACGGAGCCGAGGCGTAAAGCAGGATCCCCAGCAGCAGGAACGTGTAGTACGTGTTCTTGCGGCCGATGTAGTCCGACAGCGACGCCCAGCAGAACCGGCCGCCGATGTTGAACAGGCTGAGCAGCCCCGTGAAGCCCGCGGCGATCGCGGCGATCTGCCCCTTCTGCACCGCGGTGAGGTCGTTGAACTTCACGTGCACGCCGATGAGGTCGCCCGCGAAGACTTCCTGCAGCATGGGAGAAGCCATGCCGATGATGCCGATGCCGGCCGTCACGTTGAGGCACAGCACCCACCAGACGAGCCAGAACTGCGGCGTGCGCGTGGCGGTGGAAAGGTGCACGTGGCGCGTGGTGACCATCGCCTTGCCGGTCCCCGCCGGCGGCGTCCATCCGGCGGGCTTCCACCCGGCGGACGGCACCCGATAGCCGAATGCGCCGCACATCATCGAGATGAAGTAGACGATGGCGAGCACCACGAACGTTTCCCAGACGCCGACCGACGTGGGCGTGGCGAAATGCTTCATGAGCATGTCTGCGAGCGGCGCGCCGATCATGGCGCCCCCGCCGAATCCCATGATCGCCATGCCCGTCGCCATGCCGCGGCGGTCGGGGAACCACTTGATCAGGGTGGACACGGGCGAGATGTAGCCCAGTCCCAGCCCGATGCCGCCGATCACCCCGGAGCCCAGCCACAGCATCCAGATCTGGTGCATGTACACGCCGAGCGCGGAGATGAGCAGGCCGCCGCACCAGCACACCGCCGCGACGAAGCCCGCCTTGCGCGGCCCGGCATGCTCGAGCCATCCGCCCCAGAGCGCCGCGGCCGAGCCCAGGAACACGAAGAACAACGTGTACATCCAGCCCAGCGTGCTGATCTTCCAGTCGCAGGAGGTGGCGAAGAGGGTGGCCACGAACGACATGTCCGCCGGGCACGCGACCGACTTCGTGATGCCCACGGCGCGTGACAGCGGCAGCCAGAAGACGCTGAAGCCGTACGCCATGCCGATGCACAGGTGGATAGCGAGCGCCGCGGGCGGCACGAGCCACCGATTGAATCCGGGGCGCGCGATGGTGCGCTCCTTCGCGAGCCACGACGTGCCTACGACGTCGTCGCCCAGAGTACCGACAGCCTGGTTCATGGAATAACCTCCTCCTTGCTTATGTTGTGGCCTGCATATTAGAAAACCGCGCCTGCGCGAACACGCTACAGGCGCAACGCATGCGCTTCAATAAGCAGGAATCTTCCAATACCATTGGCACGGGCGATCAGGAACCATATGTCGGGCCATGCATAAACTTGCCATCCGCGCGGCGTGGGTGCTGCGCGAGCACCCGGGGGACGAGCGCATGCTCGCGAGCCTCCTCGCGCTCCTCGCGGCCATTCGCGACACCGGCAGCCTCGCCCTCGCCTGCCAGCGCACGGGGCACTCCTATCGGCACGGGTGGGGCCTCGTGCGCGAGGGACGGCAGGTCTTCGGCGCCCCGGTGATCGAGTCCGTGCGCGGGCGCGGTGCGCGGCTGACCAGCCTCGGCGAAAAGCTGGTATGGGCCGATCGGCGCATCGCCGCGCGCCTCGCCCCGATGCTGGAGAGCCTCGCCTCCGAGATCGAGGCGGAGCTCGCGCGCGCGACGCCGGGCTCGGAAGCGGCGCTGCGCATCCGCGCGAGCCACGCCTATGCGCTCACGGCGTTGCGCGACTTCGCCGCCCGCCACCACCTGCCGATCGAGATCACCTACGAAGCGGGCACGGACGCGCTCGCTTCCCTGCACCACGCGGGATGCGACGCGGCCGGCTTCCACGTACCGCTCGGCGAGCTCGAATCGGCCGTGCTGCCGCTCTGCGCGCGCTGGCTCGATCCGCGCATCCACCGCCTCGTGAACGTGGTGACGCGCCGGCAGGGAATCATGGTCGCGGCGGGCAACCCGAAGGACATCACTTCCGTCGCGGACCTCGCGCGGCCGAACGTGCGCTTCGTGAACCGGCAACCGGGTTCGGGCACGCGCCTGATCCTCGAGGAGCTGCTCGCACGCGCGAAGGTGAAGGCCTCGCGCATCGGCAGCTTCGATCGTGCGGAGTACACGCATGCCGCCGTCGCCGCCTACATCGCGAGCGGCATGGCGGATGCCGGCATGGGTGTAGAGACCGCGGCCCGGCAATTCCACCTGGGTTTCGTGCCGCTCGTGCAGGAGCGTTACTTCCTCGCCTTCCGCCACGAGGCGCTCAGCTCGCCGCCGGTCGAGCGGCTGCTGGAGGCGATGCGCAGCCGCGAGTTCAAGGCGCAGATCGTGCGGCTGCAGGGCCTCGATGCCAACGCCTGCGGGACGGTGCTCGAGCTGCGCGAGGCGTTTCCCGGCTTCGCGCAGTGGTCGAAACCCTCCGCGCGCGCGAAGGCGCCACGCGCGGCGCCTTCACGGTAGGCGCAGGTCAGATCACCGATTTCAGCAGCTTGCCCATCTCGGCCGGGTTGCGCGTGACCTTGATGCCGCATTCCTCCATCACGGAGAGCTTCTCCTGCGCGGTGCCCTTGCCCCCGGAGATGATGGCGCCCGCGTGGCCCATGCGCTTGCCCGCAGGGGCCGTCACGCCCGCGATGAAGCCCACGACCGGCTTCTTCATGTTGGCCTTGACCCAGCGCGCGGCGGTTTCCTCGTCGCTGCCGCCGATCTCGCCGATCATGATGACCGCATCCGTTTCCGGATCGTCGTTGAACATCTTCATCACGTCGATGTGCTTCATGCCGTTCACCGGATCGCCGCCGATGCCGACCGCGGACGATTGCCCGAGCCCGAGCGCGGTGAGCTGCCCCACGGCTTCGTAAGTGAGCGTGCCGGAGCGCGAGACCACGCCGATGCGGCCCTTCTTGTGGATGTGGCCCGGCATGATGCCGATCTTGAGCTCGCCGGGCGTGATGAGGCCGGGGCAGTTGGGCCCGATGAGGCGCGTCTTCTTCCCCTGCATCTTGTAGCGCGTGCGGATCATGTCCCGCACGGGGATGCCTTCGGTGATGCAGATCACGAGGTCCATGCCCGCGTCGACCGCCTCGTCGATGGCCGCGGCCGCATAGGGCGGCGGAACGTAGATCACGGATACCGTGGCGCCCGTCTCGGCCTTCGCTTCCTTCACCGAGTTGAAGATCGGGATGCCCTCGAAATCCTGGCCGCCCTTGCCCGGTGTCACGCCGCCCACGAAGCACTCCCTGCCGTTGGCGTAGTCGCGCGAGCCGCGCGTATGGAACTGCCCGGTCTTGCCGGTGATGCCCTGCGTGATGACCTTCGTGTCCTTGTTGATGAGGATCGACATTCGGCTCTTCCTTAAGCTGCGGCTTTCTTCTGCGACGCGGCGGCAACCACTTTCTGCGCCGCATCTCCCATGTCGCTCGCCGAGATGATCGGCAGGCCCGACTCGGCCAGGATCTTCTTGCCGAGGTCCACGTTGGTGCCCTCGAGGCGCACCACCAGAGGCACCGTGAGGCCCACCTGCCTGGCCGCGGTGACGACACCGGTGGCGATCACGTCGCACTTCATGATGCCGCCGAAGATGTTCACGAGGATCGCGCGCAGGCCCGGATTCTTCAGCATGATCTTGAAGGCCTCGGTGACCTTCTCGGCCGTGGCGCCGCCGCCCACGTCGAGGAAGTTCGCGGGGCTGCCGCCGAAGAGCTTGATGGTATCCATCGTCGCCATCGCGAGGCCGGCGCCGTTCACGAGGCAGCCGATGTTGCCGTCGAGCGAGATGTAGTTGAGGTCGAACTTCGAGGCCTCGACTTCCGCGGGATCTTCCTCGTCGAGGTCGCGCATCGCGACGACATCCGGATGGCGATAGAGCGCGTTGGAGTCGAAGTTGAGCTTCGCATCGAGGGCCACGATGCGGTTGTCGCCGGTCACGATGAGCGGGTTCACCTCGACCAGCGAGCAATCCAGCTCGTCGAAGCACTTGTACAGGCCCTTGAAGAGGTCGCGCGCCTGGGGCACGAGGTTCGCCGGCACGCCGATCTTGCGCGCGATGCCTTCCGCATCCTCGTCCTCGAGGCCTTTCACCGGATCGATGGCGACCTTGTGGATCTTCTCCGGCGAATGCTCCGCCACTTCCTCGATGTCCATGCCGCCTTCGCTCGAGGCCATCAGCACGACGCGCTGCAGGCCGCGATCCACGACCAGCGCCACGTAGAGCTCCTTCTTGATATCCGCACCTTCCTCGACGAGGAGGCGGCGCACGAGGCGGCCCTGCGGGCCCGTCTGGTGGGTGACGAGCGTCATGCCGAGGATCTGCTCCGAGAGGCTCTTCACCTCGTCGATCGAGCGCGCGAGCTTGACACCGCCGCCCTTGCCGCGGCCGCCCGCGTGGATCTGGGCCTTCACGACCCACACCTTGCCGCCGAGCTGCTTCGCGGCCGCCACGGCCTCGTCGACGGAGAAGGCCGGTATGCCACGCGGAGTGGTCACGCCGTACCTGCGAAACAATTCCTTGCCCTGGTATTCGTGGATATTCATGGTGGGAGCACCGCCGGGGGAGAAAAACGAGTGGAAGACTACTGCGACCGATCCAGTTTAGAACTGCTGCCGCGCAAAAACCCTTGACTTCGGTCATCCTCGCGGACGCGAAAGCCTAATGCTCCTCGCTCTGGCCGGCCGGGTCGACGGGCCCGGTTCCCTGGTACCAGCGCGGATAGTGCAACGCGACTACGGGGCCGGTCGCGTCGAGGGCGTGGCAGCGATCGAGCTGGAACGGCCGCCGGGCCGGATCCTGGGCGCGCTGGCCGGCGAGCGTCTGGAAGGCCGCCGTCGCCAGCGCCGCCGCGAGCTCGCTCACGTGGGTGCAGCCGCGCACGCCGCCGAAGAGCTCCTTCAGCTGCCTGAGATAGCCCGGACGGATGGCGAGGCCCACGAGCTTGCGGTATTCGGGCGCGATCTTCTCGCAGTAGCCCGAATAGGGGGTCGCGTCCATCGCGGCATCCGCATCGACGATGGTCAGCGTGCGGTCGATGGTGATGCGCAGCCACATGCCGTGCACCGCCTCCCCCGCATGGCGCACACCGGCGGCGAGGTTGAAATCGTAGGACTTGGTGTCCACGAGGTGCGCCTCGATGTCGAAGAGGCCGTCGTCGCGCTTGTAGCCGCGGATCTGGATGTTGCGGTGATGCAGCGGCTGGCGCGCCGCCTTAGGCTCAGGCAGCGGCATCGGCGGCGGCTCCCGCGTTCATGCGCGCTTGCCGGATCGCCTCGGCAAGCTCCGCGCCGGATTGGAAACGGCGGTCGGCGTCCTTGTCGAGCGCACGGTCCACGATCGCCTCGACGTCCGCGGGCAGCGCCGGGTTGTGCCGGCGAACGGGCGCGTGGGAGCCGCTCGCGATCGCGGCCGTCAACTGGCTTATCGATTCTCCTTCGAACGGCAAGCGCCCGCTCAGCAACTGGTAGAGGGTCACGCCGAGCGAGAAGAGGTCGGCGCGCCCGTCGATCCGGCGGCCGGTGAGTTGCTCGGGCGACATGTACGAGGGCGTGCCCACCGCGCTCGCGGTCCTGCCCGGGGAAGCCGGGATGCGGGCGATGCCGAAATCGGTCACCTTCACCGTATCGGTATCGGGCGCGTACAGGATGTTCGCCGGCTTGATGTCGCGATGCACCACGCCCGTCGAGTGCGCATATGCGAGCGCTTCGGCCACGCGCTCCACGATCGAGAGCACTTTCGCAGGGGGCAGCAAGCCGGGCGGCTTCGTGTGCGAAACGAGGTCCTTGCCCTCGACGAGCTCCATCACGATGTAGCACAGGTCGTGCTCCACGCCGGCGTCGTGGATGGCGACGATGCCGGGATGCACGAGCTGTCCCGCCGCGCGCGCCTCGCGCAGGAAGCGCTGCTTCGCGTGCTCGCGTTCCGCGAGCTCGAGCGCTTTCGGAAGGACCATGGTCTTGATCGCGACCGCGCGGCCGATCACCGGATCGCGGCCGCGGTAGACCGTGCCCATCGCGCCCCTGCCCAGCTCGCGCTCGACCTGGTAGCGGCCGAGCATCGCGTTGCCCGCCGCGAGGTCCGGCACGCCGGCGCCCGTGCCCGCCAGGCGCTGCTGCAGGCCGGGGAATTGCGGATCGTGCGCGGCCATGTGGCGAAGCACCGCGCGCGCCTCGTCGAATTCGCCGCGGCGCTCGAAGTCGTGACCGGCTTCCACGCCATCCCGCGCCGCACGCTCCCGGGCACGCCGGCCATCGACGAAGCGCTTCGTCACGAGCACCCCCAGCGCGATCCCGACGGCGAGGATGAGGAACCAGTCGGAATTCCACGCGGCGTTTTCCATGAGAGCCTCCCCCGGTCCATCCTGCCGGCGCAGCGCAAGGCCGCGCCCCTGAACAGCCGCTACGCGCCCAGGTCCACCTCGCTGCCGACGCCCTGCGCGCGCGCAAGCTTCGCCAGCTCGGATGCGATGATGAGATCCTGCATCGCCATGCCCTGCGATTCGAAAAGGGTGACCTGTTTCGCGGAGGTGCGCCCCGGGCGAGTCCCGGCGATGACCTCGCCCAGCTCGACCAGAGCGCCCGCATGCAGCCGTCCCTTCTCGAGCGCGGGCAGGATGTCGCCCGCTTCCTTGATCGCGGTCGGGCGCGAATCGACCACCACGACTTCGGCCTTGCGCAGCGCCGTCTCGTCGATCTCGCGCCGCAGCAGCGAGTTCGAGCCCGCTGCATTGATGTGCGTGCCGGGCTCGAGCCAATCGCCCGAGAACACCGGCGTGGCCGACGTCGTGATGGTGACGACGACATCGCTGCCTCGCACCGTGTCCTCGGCCGAAGCGGCGGCGACGACATCGAGGCCCGTGCGCTCGCGCATCCCGGCGCAGAACTTCTCCAGCTTCTCGCGCGTGCGCGAGTAGACCTTCACGCGCTCGAGCTTGCGCACGGCGGCGAGCGCCTCGATCTGGCTGTGCGCCTGCCAGCCCGAGCCGAAGACACCGGCGACCTTCGCATCCTCGCGTGCGAGCCATTTCGCGGCCACGCCGCCGGCGGCACCGGTGCGCATCATGCCGAGGTGGTTCGCCTCGACGATCGCATCGAGGTTGCCGCGCTCCGCATTGAAGGCGTAGACGATGAAGCGGATGCCTTCCCTGCTCGAGGTGTACGCCTTGTAGCCCAGCACGTTCGCGGACGGCACGGCGCCCTGCAGGATGTGCAGCGCGGACTTCGGCAGCCGCGTGCGCTCGCGCGGGACATCGATGGCCTGCCCCGTGGAGTACTCGCGATGCACCCGCTCGACCAGCTCCAGCGTGGTCTTCATGGTGAGCAGGCGTTCGACGTCGGATTCGCGCAGGAGGAGGGCCATGTCTGGTATGGGATGGGTGGTGCGTCCTCGATTCTATCAAGCGCCGCGGCGGGGGCGCGGGAGGGCGAGGGGCTGGCGCATCAGCTTTTCGACGAAGGCGCTGCCCTCGGCGATCATGAAGCCGCGGAAGGCGAGCGCCGCGGGCGACAGGCGCTTCTCGGCCCGGTGCACGAGATACCAGCGCCGCACGATCGGCGTGCCCACCACGTCGAGCGTCGTGAGCATGCGCGTGGCGAGCTCGAGGCCCGCGGTGTGCAGCGACAGCAGGCTCACGCCCATGCCGGCGATGACGGCCTGCTTGATGGTCTCGTTGCTGTTCATGACCAGCGTCGGCCGGAAGACGCGCTGGCGTTTCGCGAAGAGCTGCTCGGTGAGCTGGCGGGTGCCGCTGCCCGGCTCGCGGGCGATGAAGGTTTCCTCGAGGAGCTCGCTCGCGGGAATGTTGCGGCGCCGTGCGAGGCGGTGCGTGGGTGCGGCGATGACCACGTGCGGGTTGGGCGCGAACGGATCCGCCTGCGTGACGATCTCGGCCGGCGGGCGGCCCATGATGGCGAGGTCGACCTCGTCGCGCTCGAGGTAGCCCACGATGGCATCGCGGTTGCACACGTCGAGGCGAAGCTGCACGTCGGCGTGGCGGCGGCAGAACTCGGCCAGCAGGCGCGGCGCGTAGTACTGCGCGGTGCTGATCACCGCCACGGTGAGCAGCCCGCCGCGCAGCCCCTTCAGGGCCGAGAGCGCATCCTCCGTGGCCTTGAGCTCCTGGTCGATGTGCAGCGCCGAGCGCAGCAGCTCGCGCCCGGCTTCGGTGGCGCGCGTGCGGCGGCCGGCACGCTCCAGGAGGGCCAGCCCGCAATCGCGCTCGAGCTCCTTCATCTGCAGCGAGACCGCGGGCTGCGTGAGGTGCAGCGCCTTGGCGGCGTTGGAGAAGCTGCCCTCCTCCACCACCGCGCGGAAGATCCGCAGCTGCCGCAGCGTCACGTGCTTCATGCGGGCGAGTATAAGCGCCGCTTATGGACATCGACAATAGAATCAATTTTTCTTTTGGAGCGCGTGCGCTTAGCCTTGGTCGCTCGGGGCCCGGGAAGAGGCCTGTGCTGCAGTCCCATCCAACGCAACACAAGGAGAATTCCCATGGCAGGCCGCCACTTCCTCTTCGTTCCCGGTCCCACCAACGTGCCCGATCGCATCCAGCGCTCGATGATGGTCGCGATGGAGGACCACCGCTCGTCGAGGTTCCCCGAGCTCTCGCGCGCGCTCTTTCCCGGCCTGCGCCGGCTGTTCCGCTGCACGGAGGGCGAGGCCTTCATCTTCCCGACCACGGGGACGGGCGCATGGGAAGCGTCGCTCGCCAACACGCTCTCGCCGGGCGACCGCGTCCTCGCGCCGCGCTTCGGCCAGTTCAGCCACCTCTGGATCGACATGATGCAGCGCCTCGGCCTCGACGTTCAGGTGCTCGAGTGCGAATGGGGCAGCGGCGCGCCCGAGGAGCGCATCGAGCAGGCCCTGCGCGAGGACCGCGAGCATCGCATCAAGGGCGTGATGGTCGTGCACAACGAGACCGCCACGGGTGTCACGAGCGACATCGCGGGCGTGCGCCGCGCGCTGGATGCGGCGCGCCATCCGGCGCTGCTGTACGTGGACAGCGTGAGCGGCCTCGGCAGCATCGACCTGCGCTTCACCGAATGGGGCATCGACCTCGCCGTCGCCGGCTCGCAGAAGGGCCTGATGATGCCGGCGGGGCTGGGCCTCGTCTGCGCGAGCCCGAAAGCGCTCGAGGCGGGCAGGAGCGCGGGCCTCAAGCGCGTCTTCTTCGACTTCGCGGACATGCGCCGCGCCAACGCCGACGGCTACTTTCCCTATACGCCGTCGCTGCCGCTCCTCTACGGCCTGCGCGAATCGCTCGCCATGCTGGAGGAGGAAGGCCTCGACAACGTGTTCGAGCGCCATGCCCGCCTCGCCGGGGGCGTGCGCGCAGCCGTGCATGCCTGGGGCCTCCAGACCTGCTGCCGCGAGGCACGCTGGCATTCGGACACGGTGACCGCGATCGTGGTGCCGCCGCAGCACGACGCGCGCCGCGTGATCGACATCGCCTTCCGCCGCTACGACCTCGCGTTGGGCGCGGGGCTCTCGAAGCTCGCGGGCCGCGTGTTCCGCATCGGCCACCTCGGCGACCTGAACGAGCTCATGCTGCTGGGCGCGCTGGGTGGCGTGGAGATGGCGATGGCCGATGCCGGCATCGACATTCTCGCCGGCAGCGGCGCGGCCGCGGCGCAGTCGCAATGGCGCGGCGCCACGGCGCGAGCGCATGCGCGCATGGCGCCGCAACTCGCGCTCGTGAACTGACGGATATCCCTACGGGAATGCCGGGACCGTCGGCTCGTTGCCGCGGTCCATCGCCTCCGGATGCGTGCGGGCGATGACGTCGTGGATCTCCTGGTAGCGCGATGCCGGCACGTCGAGCATGAGGAGGACCTTGCCCGCCGCGATCTCCGGCTCGAAGCCGCGCAGCCGCGAGTTGGGCACCTGCAGGCCGACCATGCTCGAGATCCACATCCCCAGGCCCGCGCCCACCACCGCGGCGATGAGCACCGCGACGAGGTTCACGGCCAGCCCGCCGGGCGGGTAGTTCACGAGGATCGCGCCCAGCAGCGTGCCGAGCGCACCGCCCAGCACCAGCCCCACGAATGCGGCGTGGATGGTGTCGGTCTTGTGGATGTAGGACGCCTCGTGCAGCTCGCCGAGATCCGTGCCGCGGCGCGCGAGGAAATGCATGTGGCGGTCCTCGATGCGCGCGAGCAGCAGGTCGTTGGCGAGGCGCCGGGCGCTGGCCACGTCCGGCAGGGTGACGTACATGCGAAGTCTCATGAGACCCTCCTCTCGTGATCGACAGGAGCGGTGTCGAGAGTCTTACAAAGGCTCTGGCATCGCCATCGGAGCCCTCAGGCTAGTCCCGAACGGCACGCTTATCAAGCGAAACAACGGGGCTGCGCGAGGCGCAAGGCTCGCGACAAGATCGTCGTCCCCGCGAAGGCGGGGACCCAATCCGGGCGATTGGATTCCCGCCTACGCGGGAATGACCTTATTGCGCGGGAATGACGATTACGGCACCAGCACCGTGGAGCCCGTCGTCTTGCGGCCCTCGAGGTCGCGATGCGCCTGGGCGGCCTCCCTGAGCGGATAGCTCTGGCGCGGCCCGACCTTGACCTTGCCGGCAAGCACCAGGTCGAAGAGCTCCTTCGCCGCGGCCACCAGCTCCTCGCGCTTGCCCACGTAGCTCATGAGCGTGGGACGCGTCACGTAGAGCGAGCCTTTCGCGGACAGGATGCCCAGGTCGGTCGGGCCGACCGGACCCGACGAGTTGCCGAAGCTCACCATCAGGCCGCGCGGCTGGAGGCAGTCGAGCGACTTGGCCCAGGTGTCCTTGCCCACCGAGTCGTACACGATGGGCACCTTCCTGCCGCCGGTGATCTCCATCACCCTCGCCTGGAAATCCTCCCTGGTGTAGATGACCGTGTGCGTGCAGCCGTTTTCCTTCGCGAGCTTCGCCTTCTCTTCCGAGCTCACGGTGCCGATGATGTCGATGCCGAGGGCGCGCGCCCACTGGCACGCGATGAGGCCCACGCCGCCGGCCGCCGCGTGCCAGAGGATGGTGTCGCCCTGCTTCGGCACGATGAGCATGCGGCGCAGCAGGTATTGCACCGTGAGGCCCTGCAGCATCATGCTCGCCGCCTGCTCGAAGCCGATGCCTTCGGGCAGCTTCACGCAGCGCTCGGCGGGGTGGTTCTTCACCTCGCTGTACGCGCCGATGGGCCCGTTGCAATAGGCCACGCGATCGCCCGCCTTGAAATCCGTAACGCCGGCGCCCACCGCTTCCACGACGCCTGCGGCTTCCAGCCCGATGCCCGACGGCAGGGGCATGGGATACAGGCCGCTGCGGTGGTAGGTATCGATGTAGTTGAGGCCGACCGCCTTGTGGCGGATCTGCACTTCTCCCTGGCCCGGCTGGGGAACGTTCACGTCCTCCCATTGAAGGACTTCGGGACCGCCGGTCTTGCTGAAACGGATTGCGTGCGCCATGGCTCTCGCTCGTGTTGGTGGACGGGGGAAGGCGGCTATTGTCGCAAAAACCGCGGCACCGCGAGAGTGGCGCATACTGGCCGCCCTTCTCGAAGGAGGCAGCCGCCATGACGAAATGGACCGCCGCCGTGCTCTCCACCGCGCTTCTCCTCGCCTCGCCCACCGTCCTGTCGCACGACGAGCCGGGCGCCTCCGGCGGGCGCCTCGGAAAGGTGTCCTTCCCCACGTCTTGCGACGCGAAGGTGCAGCCCGACTTCGAGCGGGCCGTCGCGATGCTGCACTCGTTCTGGTACAACGCCGGCGAGCAATTGTTCACGTCGATCCTCACGCAGGATCCGTCGTGCACCGTGACCGCCTGGGGCTACGCCGCGATCCTCATGAACAACCCGCTCGCGGGCGTCGGTGCATCGCCCGCCAACGCGAAGAAGGCCCAGGACGCGATCGCGAACGCGCGGGCGAATCCGCCGAAGACACAGCGCGAGCGCGACTATGTCGAGGCCGTCGCCGCGTACTACGACGATTGGGCGAACAAGCCGGAGAAGGCGCGCCAGCTCGCGCGCTCGAAGGCTTTCGAAGCGCTCGCCGCGAAGTATCCCGGCGACGACGAGGCGCGGATCTTCAACGCGCTCTACATCGCCGGCACGCAATCGCAGGCGGACCAGACCTATGCGGCGTACATGCGCGCGGTGGCGATCCTGGAGCCGATGTTCGCGAAGTATCCCGACCACCCCGGCGTGGCGCACTACCTCATCCACAGCTACGACGCGCCGCCCATCGCCTCGAAGGGGCTCACCGCCGCACGCCGCTACGCCTCCATCGCGCCCGACGCGCCCCATGCGCTGCACATGCCCTCGCATATCTTCACGCGCGTGGGCGCATGGGACGAGTCGATCTCCACGAACCTGCGCTCCGCCGATGCGGCGCGCAAGGGCGGCGACTGGCCGGAGGCCTACCACGCGAGCGATTACGGCGTGTACGGCTACCTGCAGCTCGCGCGCGACGCGGATGCGCGCAAGCTGATGGAAGAGGCGCTGCGCTATTCGTATGGCGACTCGCCGCTGCCCGCCGGCACCTACGCGAAGGCCGCGATGCCGGCGCGCCTGGCGCTCGAGCGCAACGACTGGAAGGCCGCCTCGCAGCTCGAGGTGATTCCCAACGCCCGGCAGCCTTACACCGAGGCCATCACGTACTTCGCCCGCGGCATCGGCGCGGCACGCGGCGGCGACCCCGCGGCAGCCGAGAAGGAAGGCGAGCAGCTCGCGGCCGTGCAGAAGAAGCTCGAGGACGCGAAGAACACCTACTGGGCCACCGAGACCGAGGTGCAACGGCTCGCGGTCGCCGCGTGGACCGCGCAGGCACGCGGCAACGCGCAGGACGCCGAGCGGCTCATGCGCGCCGCGGCCGACCTCGAGGACAAAAGCGAGAAGCACATCGTCACGCCCGGCCGGATGATTCCCGCGCGCGAGCTGCTGGGCGACATGCTGCTCGAGCAGAAGCGCTACGACGCGGCGCTCAAGGAGTACGAGGCCTCGCGCGCCCGCGAGCCGAACCGTTATCGCAACTACGCGGGTGCCGCGATGGCGGCCGAAGGGATGGGCGATCGCAAGACCGCCGCGGGCAACTACGCGAAGCTGATCGAGCTCGCGGCCGCCGGCGACGGCGCGCGCCCCGAGCTCGCCCGCGCGAAAGCCTTCGTCGCGCAGCGATGAAACGCCGGATTGCCGCATTGGTGGCGGGACTCGCGATGCTCGCGTTCCCGCCCGCCGCGCCCGCCGATCCCGTCGAGACCGATCCGGACCTCGCGTCGCGCGACGCCGACTACGCCGCGGGCCGCCGCGCGATCCAGGCCCGCGACTGGCCCGCCGCGGTCGCGAGCCTCTCGAAAGCCGAGGTGCGCAATCCCGATCACGCGGACCTGCACACCGACCTGGGCTTCGCGTATCGCAACCTCGGGCAATACGACGTGGCGTTCAGGCACTACGAGCGCGCGCTCGCGATCGAGCCGCGCCACCGCGGCGCCCACGAGTACGTCGGCGAGGCCTATCTCATGGTGGGCGACGTGAAGGGCGCCGAGAAGCACCTCGCCGCGCTGAAGCGGATCTGCCTGCTCGGATGCGACGAGCTGAAGGACCTGGAGCAGGCCGTCGCGAAATACAAGGCGGGCAAGTAACGCAGGCGCCCGGCGCTTCAGCGCGGAGCGATCGACTGCGCGACTTCCATCAGCACGGCGCGCTGCCGCTGCAGCTCGATAGGGCCGACCAGCCGCAGCGTGTAGCTCTTGCGCTGGTCGTACCAGGCGAGGCTCGATTCGATGCAGCCGGAAGGCGAGCGCAGGCCGGACATCGTCGCGGGGTGCTGGTTGACACGCGCGTTGTCCATGCCGGGCAGCGTGATGACCGCGCCGCCCGTCGCCTCCAGGTCGAGCTCTTCCATCTCGATGATGGAGCCATCGACTGCACGCCAGTAGCGTCGCAGGTGATGCGCGCCCGCGGGGGCGAAGCCGAGATAGGTCCAGCTTTTGAGCGGCGATAGCGCCATGTCGCTCGCGGCGGACGCGAGCTCCGGTGGAGGCGGCGAAAGCCGGGCAGTCCTCGAGGCACGTGCCACCATCGCGACGTGCCCCTCCTCCCCTTCGTCGAGCCAGTCGTTCGCCCGCTGCTTCGCGACCCGGCGATCCCATTCCTTCATCGCAGCGGCTGGAGCCTCGTCGCGTGAAAGCTCGTGCGATCGCGGCGGCTTGACACCATCCTCCAGGCGCTGCGGAAAGCTCACGGGCGGCAGCAGCGGCGGAGGCTCACCCGGCGGGCGGTTCGGCAGCGGCGCGTCCAGGCGGGGACAGTCCGCCCTCTGGCCGTGCGCCAGGCCGGCGAAGGCGAGAAGCACACACGCAGCGGCGATCTTCATGCGACGCGCTCCATGCTTGCGGTTACCGGGATGATGCCAAATTTCCGGCATCGGCCCGCGTAGCCCACGGGTCACAAGCCCGCCGCCAGGAAGCCGCCGTCCACGCGGATCGTCTCGCCGGTCACGTAGCGCGCGGCGGCGGAGGCGAGATAGATGGCGGCGCCCACCATGTCCTCGGCATCGCCGAATCGGGCCATGGGCGTGCGCGACAGCGCGAGCGCCTTGCGCTCGGGCGACATCTTGTCGCGGTTGAGGTCTGTCATCACGAAGCCCGGGGCGATCGCGTTCACGCGCACGCCGCGCCCCGCCCATTCGGCCGCGAGCGTCTCGGTCAGGTTCACGACGCCGGCCTTGGTGATTCCATACAGCGCGCTGCGGGGCCATCCGCGGTAGGACGCGAGCGAGCCGATGTTCACGATGGCGCCCGAGCCGCGGCCGAGCATGTGACGGCCCACCTCGGCGCAGGCGAAGAAGACGCTGCGCAGGTTGGTCCCGACGATCGCGTCCCAATCCTGCTCGGTGAAGTCTTCGGCGGGCTTGAGCGTCGTGGTTCCCTGGGAATTCACCAGGGTGTCGATGCGCCCGTCATGCGAGAGCACGCGCTCGACGAGGCCGCGCAGCTGGGCCACGTCGCACACGTCGGCCGCGTGGCCGTGCGCGTCTCCCGCGTTGCGGATGTCCGCCACGGCACGCTCGACCTTCGCCGCGTCGCGGCCGGCCACGACCACGCGCGCGCCCGACTCGGCGTATCCCGTGGCGATCGCCTTGCCGATGCCGCTGGTGCCCCCGATGACGAGGGCCACCTGGCCATCCAGCCTGAAGCGGTTCGCGGGCACGGGCGGGCCGCTAGGAGCCGAGGATCGTCCCCACCGCGACGTTCGCGCCCTTCGCCCATTCCGCCGGCGAGATCTTCTTCGTCTCCTCGCCCTTCACCTTCGCCACCTCGACCTGGCCGCCCTGGCAGGTGATGCGCATGCCGCCGTCGCTGATCTCGGTGATCTCGCCCACCTTGCCCTTGACCGCGCCGAAGGTGCGCACCTGGTGCTTCTTCGAGCCGAAGAGCTGCACCTTCTTGCCGTTGAGCGTCGTCCACGCGCCGGGGGCGGGATCGGCCGCGCGGATGATGTCGTGCACGCGCGATACGTGGTTGTGGAAGTTGACCTTCGATTCGTTCGCGCGGAACCAGCCTTCGTAGGTCGCCTGGTTCTCGTCCTGCACGACTTCCTTGTGCTTGCCGGCGACGACGAGGTCCGCCGCTTCGAGCATCGCCTGCACGCCCATCGGGAAGAGGCGGTCGAAATAAACGGTGCCGATGGTGTCGTTCTCGGAGATCTCGGTCTCCTTCTGCAGGACGACCGGGCCTTCGTCGAGGCCGTCGTTCGGACGGAAGATGGTGAGGCCGGTCTTCTTCTCGCCGAGCGAGATCGGCCAGTTGATCGACGACGGGCCGCGATACTTCGGCAGCAGCGACGGGTGGTACTGGATGGTGCCGTGCTTCGGGATGTTCACGAACTCCTGCGGCGCGAACTGCAGCACGTACGCCATGATGCCGATGTCCGCATTCGCGTCCTTCATGGCCTGGATCGCTTCCGGCCCCTTCAGGTTGGGAAGCTGGTAGACCTTGAGGCCCTTTTCCTGCGCGGCGGTGCGCAGCGGATCCGCCTTCGCGCCTTCCTTCTCCGGCGCACAGAACACCGCCGCGACGGTGTCTGCGCGCGCGAGGAAGGCTTCGAGGACGGCTTTGCCGAAATCCTGCTGACCGATGATGGCGATTTTCATTTTTCTACCCCGGGACGGGAAGGGTTGAGACGGGAGGGAGTGATGCTAGCGAAAGGCTGGGGGACACAGATGAACACGGATGAACACAGATAAAAGCGTGTGAATGTTCCGGGCCTCAGCGAGCTTCCGGTCCATTCACCAGGGTTTTATCTGTGTTCATCCGTGTTCATCTGTGTTTAATGCTTTTCGCTTACCAGGCTTCGCTTACGCAGCCACCTTCTTGGGCGGAGCGGAGAAGGCACCCGCACCCTTGAGCTGAGTGATGCGGCCCTCGTCGTAGCCGAGCACTTCCTTCAGCACCTCGTCGGTGTGCTCGCCCAGCAGCGGGCTGCGCGTGATCTGCGCGGGAGAGGCCGAAAGCTTGATCGGCATGCCGACGTTGAACCACTTGCCGCGTTGCGGGTGGTCGAGCTCGACCCACATGTCGCGGCCGCGGACGTGATCGTCGTTGGCGAGATCCGTCGTGGACATGATCGGGCCGCACGGCACGTCGAGCGGGTTGAGGATGCCCATCAGCTCGCGCTTGGTGTACTTCTCCGCGAACTTGTTGATGAGCGTCCACATGAGGTTCTGGTTCCTGCGGCGGTCGGCGATCTTGGCGAGGCGCGGGTCGGTGGCCATGTCCGGCATGCCGACCTCGGGCCCGATGCGCCTGGCGAGCGCGTCGAACACCGCTTCCTGCACGACGATGTAGAGCCAGTCGTTCGAGCCGTGCGGCTTGCAGTGGATGGCGTTGCCGAGCTGGCCGCCGCCGGAATCGTTGCCCGCGCGCGGCACGTCGCCCATTTCCTTGTACGTGGGCACCGAGTACTCGGCGAGCTCGCCGTGCGAGAGGCGCTGGTGGTCGCGGAACTTCACGCGGCAGAGGTTCATCACGCCGTCCATCATCGCGACCTCCACGTACTGGCCCTGCCCGGTCCGGGTGGCCTGGTGGAGTGCGGCGAGCAGGCCGATGGCCAGGTGCAGGCCCGTGCCCGTGTCGCCGATCTGGGCGCCGGTGACGAACGGGGGGCCATCCGGCGTGCCGGTCGTGCTCATGGCCCCGCCCATCGCCTGGGCCACGTTCTCGTACGCCTTGAACTCCGCGTAGGGGCCGGAGGAGCCGAAGCCCTTGATCGAGCCCACGACGATCTTCGGGTTGATCTCGTGGATCTTTTCCCACGTGAAGCCGAGGCGCTCGAGCACGCCGGGGCCGAAGTTCTCCATCATGATGTCGCACTTCTTCAGCAGGTCGGTGAAGACCTGGCGGCCCTCCGCGGTCTTCATGTTGACCGTGATCGAGCGCTTGTTGCAGTTGAGCATCGTGAAGTAGAGCGAATCCGCGTTCGGCACGTCGCGCAGCTGGCCGCGCGTGGCATCGCCCTGCGGGGGCTCGAACTTGATCACATCCGCGCCCATCCACGCGAGAAGCTGCGAGCACGTCGGGCCCGCCTGCACGTGCGTCATGTCGAGGATGCGTACACCTTTGAGTGCTTCCATGTCTCTCTCTCCAATGCTTGGGGATTTGAGCGGCGGCCCTGCCCGGGGAGTTGAGCGGCCGCCTGCCCGGCGGTCCGCTCCAACGATCGCCCCGCTGCCCGATTACCGGGTTTTACCTACTTTTTCTTCGCGGTGGGATTCAACGCCGTGATGCGCCCGCTCTCCGTGCCGGCGCCTTCCGCGATGACGGCGTTGATCAGCGTGGGACGCTTCGACTTGAACGCCTCGTCGATCGCCGCGCGCAGCTCCGCAGGCGTGGTCACGTGCCTGCCCACTCCGCCGAACGCTTCCATCATCATCTCGTAGCGCGCGTCCTTCACGAACACCAGCGGCGAGGGATCCGCGCCGCCCGTGGGGTTCTTCTCGTCGCCGCGATACACGCCGTTGTTGTTCATGATCACGATGCACACCGGCAGGTTGTAGCGGCAGATGGTTTCCACTTCCATGCCGGAGAAGCCGAAGGCGCTGTCGCCCTCGATCGCGAGCACCTGCTGCTTGCCGACGACGGCGGCCGCGACCGCGAAGCCCATGCCGATGCCCATCACGCCCCACGTGCCCACGTCGAGGCGCTTGCGCGGCTTGTACATGTCCACGATGGAACGCGTGAAGTCGAGCGCGTTGGCGCCCTCGTTCACGAGGTACGCGTCGGGGTTGGCCTTGACGACGTCGCGCACGACGTTGAGGGCGCTGTGGAAGCTCATGGGCGACGGGTTCTCCTGCAGCTTCTCGGCCATCTTGGCGACGTTCGCGTTCTTCTTCTCCGCCACGGCGTTGACCCATTCGGCGGGCGCCTTGATGCCCTCGATGCCCTTGAGGAACTGCGCCACGCACGAGCCGATGTCGCCCACCACGGGCGCCTCGATCTTCACGTTGCTGTCGGCCTCGATGGGCGAGATGTCGACCTGGATGAATTTCTGGCTGCCCCACGCCTTGGCGTTGGCGGCACCCCACGTCTTGCCCTTGCCCTGCGACAGCAGCCAGTTGAGCCGCGCGCCGACCAGCATCACCACGTCCGCCTGCGGCAGCACGAAGGAACGCGCGGCGCTCGCGCATTGGGGATGCGTATCGGGGAGGATGCCCTTGGCCATCGACATCGGCAGGTACGGAATGCCGGTCTTCTCGATGAGGGCCTTGATGTCGTTGTCGGCCTGCGCGTACGCCGCGCCCTTGCCGAGGAGGATGAGCGGCTTCTTCGCGCCCTTCAGCAGGTCGAGCGCACGCTGCACGGCATCCTGCGCGGGGATCTGCTTCGGTGCGGGATCGACGACCTTGATGAGCGACTTCCTGCCGAGCTCGGCATCGATCGCCTGCGGGAAGAGCTTGGCGGGGAGGTCGAGGTAGACGCCGCCCGGCCGGCCCGAGACCGCCGCGCGAATCGCGCGGGCGATGCCGACGCCGATGTCCTCGGCGTGCAGCACGCGGAAGGCCGCCTTGCACAGGGGCTTGGCGATGGCGAGCTGGTCCATCTCCTCGTAATCGCCCTGCTGGAGGTCCACGATCTCGCGCTCGGAGGAGCCCGAGATGAGGATCATCGGGAAGCAGTTGGTGGTGGCGTTGGACAGCGCCGTGAGGCCGTTCAGGAAGCCCGGCGCCGACACCGTGAGGCAGATGCCCGGCTTGCCGGTCATGAAGCCCGCGATGGACGCGGCGTAGCCCGCGTTCTGCTCGTGGCGGAAGGAGATCACGCGCATGCCCGCGGCCTGCAGCTTGCGCGTGAGGTCCGTGATGGGGATGCCGGGAAGGCCGAAGACGGTGTCGATGCCGTTCAGCTTGAGGGCCTCGATGACCAGGCTGAAGCCGTCGGTTTCGGGGCGGGATTGCGTATCGGCGTGTGACGTGGCGGTGGCGGCGGCGGTGACGCCGGCGTCGGTGACGGTACCCATGGTCAGGTCCTCCGGGGGAATGGGCCGCGCCGCAAGGCGGGCTCGGCCGGGAAATAGGATTTACAAATCAGCCTATAATCTTAGGGAAGGGGCCGAAGAGCCCACCTTGATGGGGGTCAATTTTCACCCCTGCCCTCCCGCGCATGACGCTGCTGGTCAACCACCCCGACCTGACCCTCATCCGAGAACGGCTACAGCAGAACATCGTTCTGCGTCGCCTGGACAAGCGCGCCTTCGAGGAGCTGTCGGCCGACCTGGTCATCATGGACTACCGCAAGGGCGACGTCCTCCTCTCCCAGGGCGCGCACGAGATGGAGCAGTACTTCGTCATCGACGGGATCCTCAAGCGCGTGGTCGCGAGCCCCGAGGGCAAGGAGATGATCCTGCGTTTCGCCCAGGAGGACGACATGGACACGAGCTATGCGGCGTGGAAATTGCGGACGCCCGCGCCCTACTCCATCCGGGCCGTGACCAAGGCGCGCGTAGCCAAGATGCCGCTGCCGCAATGGGCGGCGTTCCTCGACGGCTATCCCGAGCTCAAGGACGATTTCGAGTACGAGGTCATGTACCTCATGAGCGAGGTGATGGCGCATACCATCACGCTACACCTGCTCGATGCGCCGGGGCGCGTGCACCGCTTCATGCGCAAGCACCCCGAGCTCACCGACCGCGTGCCGAAGAAGGAGCTGGCCTCCTACCTGAACCTCTCGGCCGAGACCCTTTCCCGGCTCAAGCACGCGGGGAAGATCTAGGGTCGTCGTCCCCGCGAAGGCGGGGACCCAATTTTCGGTGATTGGATCCCGCCTGCGCGGGAATGACGCGTTGCTCAGTCGGCCACGCCCAGCGCGGCGTCGCCACGGCGGGTGTCCGGCCTCGCGGCGCCCACGCGCTGCGCATCGGCTTCCGCCATGCGGCGGCGCATCGGCTTGAGTACCGCCAGGGCCATCACGGCCGCGATCGCGTTCATCGCCGCCGCGACATAGAACACCGCGTGCCAGCTTCCGGTGGAAGCCGTGATCACGCTCGTGACCGGAACCAGCAGCGAGGCCGTTCCCTTCGCGGTGTAGAGCAGGCCCGCGTTGGTGGTGGCGAACTTCGTGCCGTACGAGTCGCCGCACGTGGACGGGAAGAGGCTGTAGATCTCGCCCCAGGCGAAGAACACCAGTCCGGTGAGGATCACGAAATACAGCGGGTCGTGGCCGATGCGGGCCAGCGCCACGATGCCGATCGCCTCGATGCCGAAGGCGATGAACATGGTGTTCTCGCGGCCGATATGGTCCGACACCCAGCCGAAGAAGGGCCGCGTGATGCCGTTCAGCACCCGGTCGATGGACAGCGCGAAGGTGAGCGCCGGCAGCGTGAGGCCGAGGATCGAGACCGGCACGTCGGCGATCTTGAAGTCCTTGGCGATCGGGCCCAGCTGCGCCGTGGCCATGAGGCCGCCCGCCGCCATCATCACGAACATGAGGTACATGACCCAGAACGTGGGCGTCTTGATCATCTCCTGCCACGTGTAGTCGCGGCGCGTCTGCACCACGGCCGAACTGTTCGCGACGCTGGTGCGCGGGGGCTTCAGCAGGAAGAACGCGAGCGCCACCACGACGATGCCCTGGCCCAGGCCGAAGTACAGGAACGCCGACTGGTAGCCGCTCGACTTGATCATCGCCTGGATGGGGATGACGGTGAGCGCGGAGCCCATGCCGAAGCCCGCGGCCGTGAGGCCCGCCGCGAAGCCGCGGCGATCCGGGAACCACTTGAGCGCGTTACCGACGCAGGTGCCGTACACCGCGCCCGCACCGACGCCGCCCAGGGCCGCCGCCGTGTAGAGCAGCGCCAGCGAATCCGCGAACGAATTCAGCATCCACGAGATGCCGACCAGCAGGCCGCCGCCCAGCACCACGGGGCGCGGGCCGAAGCGGTCGACGAGGTAGCCCTCGATCGGGACCAGCCACGTCTCGGTCACGACGAAGATGGTGAATGCGACCTGGATCGCCGCGCGGCCCCAGTGGAACTTCGCGTCGATCGGGTTCACGAAGAGCGTCCAACCGTACTGCAGGTTGGCGATCATCGCCATGCAGACGATGCCCAGTAGAAGCTGGAGCCAGCGGTTGCCGCGCTCCTGCCCGATGCCTGTTGCTGCCGAACTCATTCGATACTCCTCCCAGAGTGTGCCAAAAAAAGAACAAGACCTTCCTCACGCGGGGATTTCGCGACTCCCCGCGCCCTCACTACCGTTCAAGCTTTCGGGGGGCTTTGTTGTATTTTTGTCCACGCGCACGGCGACGGGCTGCACCGCGGCATGGGTCGGCGGCGGCCGCCCCGGGCCGCCCGATCCCTTGATTCTACGTCGAATTTCGCCCTCAGCGCTTGCCCACCAATCCCCCCGCCTGGAGCATCAACAGCGCCGCCATGGCCCAGAGCACGCCGCGGATGATGCGGCGGTAGGCCTCCATGGAAATGCGCGGCTGCAGCCGGCGCCCCACCGCGTAGCCCGCGAGCGCCACGCCGCACACCGGCAGCGTGAGCAGCAACCCGGTGGCGATGAACTGGCCGTGCGCGGCGAACACCGCCGCCTGGGTCACCTTGCCGACCAGGAAGCAGGCATTCAGCACCTGCGTCATCACCACGGGCGCCAGGCCCAGGGTGGTGAAGTAGATCAGGAGCGGCGGCAGCATCACGTTGACGGTGCCGGAAAGAAACCCGCCGAGCAGGCCCACGCCCATCCCGCTCGCCCGCGGATGGCGCGCGAGCACCATCCAGTCGACCGCGCGCAGCCGGTGCTGGCACAGGTAAAGCACGATCACCGCCGAGAGGAACACCCGCAGGGCATTGGCGGGCGCGCGCAGCACGACCTGCGTGCCCGCGATCGTGCCCACCAGCACGTACACCGGCATCCAGAAATGGCGCCGCAGGTTGGCGCGCCACTCGCCGCCGCTGATGGCGCTGATCAGGTTGATCACGATGTTCGGGATCAGCGTGACCAGCACCGCCGTGCGTACATCCGTGTACAGCGCCGCCATCGGCGTGGAGATGACGGGAAAGCCGAAGCCCGACAGGCCGTGGGCGAATCCCGCCACCAGCACGATGGCGCAGATCGATGCCATTCCCCACGGCGAGCCGAGCAGCTCGGCTACCCCCATCAGGCCCGGCCCTCGTCGCGCTGCGCCATGCGGCTGCGCATCGGCTTGAGCATCGCCAGCGCCATCACCGCTGCTATCGCATTCAACGCCGCCGCGACATAGAACACCGCGTGCCAGCTCCCTGTGGAAGCCGTGAGGACGCTGCTGAACGGGACGAGCAGCGACGCCGTGCCCTTCGCCGTATAGAGCAGGCCCGCGTTGGTGGTCGCGAACCTGGAGCCGTAGGCATCCCCGCACGTGGACGGGAAGAGGCTGTAGATCTCGCCCCAGGCGAAGAACACCAGGCCCGTGAGGATCACGAACCACACCGGATCGTGGCCGATCTGCGCGAGTGCCAGGATGCCGACCGCCTCGATGCCGAACGCGATGAACATCGTATTCTCGCGGCCGATGTTGTCGGACACCCAGCCGAAGAACGGCCGCGTGATGCCGTTGAGGACCCGGTCGATGGACAGCGCGAACGTGAGCGCCGGCAGCGTGAGGCCGATCAGCGAGACCGGCACGTCGGCGATCTTGAAGTCCTTGGCGATGGGACCGAGCTGCGCGGTGGCCATGAGGCCGCCGGCCGCCATCATCACGAACATCGCGTACATGACCCAGAAAACCGGCGTCTTGATCATCTCCTGCCACGTGTACTGCCGGCGCGTCTGCACGACCTTCGCCACCTCGGGCACGTCGCCCTTGCGCGGCGCCGCGAGGCCGAACGCGAGGAGCGTGACCACCACGCCCTGGCCGATGCCGAAGTACAGGAAGGCGGACTCGTAGCCGCTCGACTTGATGATCGCCTGGATGGGGATGATCGTGAGGGCCGACCCCATGCCGAAGCCCGCGGCCGTGAGGCCCGCCGCGAGGCCGCGCCGGTCGGGGAACCACTTGAGGGCGTTGCCCACGCAGGTGCCGTACACCGCGCCGGCGCCGATGCCGCCGATGGCCGCGGCCACGTACAACAGCGTGAGGGTGTCCGCATAGGCATTCATCACCCACGCGATGCCGACCAGGATGCCGCCCACCAGAACCACCGGCTTCGGGCCGAAGCGGTCGACGAGATACCCCTCGATCGGCACCAGCCACGTCTCGGTGAGCACGAAGATGGTGAACGCGACCTGGATGGCCGTGCGGCCCCAGTGGTACTTCGCGTCGATCGGGTTGACGAACAGCGTCCAGCCGTACTGCAGGTTGGCGATCATCGCCATGCAGACGATGCCCAGGAACAGCTGCAGCCAGCGGTTGAGGGCTTTTTCCCCCGCTATGCTGCCGGTTGCCACGGTACTCATGCGATCCTCCTCGAAGGGTTGTTGGTTGCGGTGTGCGCGCGTTGCTGCACTGCACACCGGCGCTGCTGCGGCTCGCCACCCTGGGCGGCCCTATTTATCCCGGAAAGTGCTCTCCTTGTGAAGGGATGGGATCGAATTGCCTTTCATGGTACGCAGGTCTCCGGCTACATCGTGCTCCCCCTCAATCGCGCCGCGGGCGCCGCCCGCGGACGAGGTCCAGCCCCCGGGAGATCAGCGGCCAGAAGAGCAGGAGCAGCGCAAGCGTGGTGATGCCGCCGACCAGCCCGTTGTCGTAGAAGATGCGCAGGTCCCCTTGCGACAGCAGCATCGATTGCCGGAACGAATCCTCGGCACGGTCGCCCAGCACGAGGGCCAGCACGAGCGGGGCCAGCGGGTAGTCGAGCTTCTTGAAGACGTACCCCATGATCCCGAAGCCGAGCATGAGCCAGACGTCGAACATCGAGTTGTGGACGGTGTACGCGCCGATGGCGCAGATGACGAGGATCAGCGGCGCGATGATCGAGAACGGCACGCGCAGGATCGCGGCGAAGAGCGGCACGCAGGTGAGCACCACGATGAGCCCCACGATGTTGCCGAGGTACATCGAGGCGATGAGGCCCCAGACGAAATCGGCCTTCTCGACGAAGAGCAGCGGTCCCGGTTGCAGTCCCCATATCAGCAGCCCGCCCAGGAGCACGGCCGCGGTGGGCGAGCCGGGAACGCCCAGCGTGATCATCGGCAGCAGCGCGGAAGTGCCCGCCGCGTGGGCCGCGGTCTCTGGCGCCACCACGCCTTCCACCTGGCCGGTGCCGAACTTCTCGCCGTCGGGCGACATCTTCTTCGCCAGGCCGTAGCTCATGAACGAGGCCGGCGTGGCGCCCCCGGGCACGATGCCCATCATGCAGCCGACGGCCGCGGCGCGCAGCGACGTCTTCCAGTAGCGCGGCAGCTCCTTCCACGTCTCGAGGACGACGCGCATGTCGAGCTTCGCCTTCGCGCCCTTGAACTCGAGGCCCTCCTCGATGGTGAGCAGGATCTCGCCGATGCCGAAAAGGCCGATCACCGCGATCAGGAAGTCGAAGCCCTTGAGGAGGTCCGTGAAGCCGAACGTGAGGCGCAACTGTCCCGTCACGGTATCGATGCCGACGGCGGCCATCGCGAAGCCCAGCATCATCGCCGCGATGGTCTTGAACGGCGAGCCGCGGCTCATCCCCACGAATGCGCTGAACGTGAGCAGGTACACGGAGAAGAATTCCGCGGGGCCGAAGCGCAACGCGAACTTCGCGACGATGGGCGACAGGAACGTGATCAGCAGCACCGCCACGAACGCGCCCACGAACGACGACGTGAACGCGGCCGTGAGCGCCGCTCCCGCGCGCCCCTTTTGCCCGAGCGGGTAGCCGTCGAACGTGGTGGCCACCGACCACGGCTCGCCCGGGATGTTGAACAGGATGGACGTGATGGCCCCGCCGAACAGGGCCCCCCAGTAGATGCAGGAGAGCAGGATGATGGCCGACGTGTCGCCGCCGGGCTGCTGCGCCATCGAGAAGGTGAGCGGCAACAGGATCGCCACGCCGTTCGCGCCGCCCAGCCCGGGCAGCACGCCGATGATCACGCCGAGGATGATGCCGGCGAACATGAGCATCAGGTTGAACCACGAAAGCGCGACCGCGAAGCCGCCGAAAAGGTGCTGTAGCTCTTCCATGGCGCGCGCTCAGGCGAAACCGAAGGCCGCTTCGAGCGGGCCTTTCGGCAGCGGGACCTTGAACCAGATCTCGAACATGAGGAAGAACGCCAACATCGTCCCCACGCTCACGGCCGCGATGCGCAGCCACCCGTACCTGCCGAGATAGCGCATGAAGAACGCGATGAACAGCGCCGAGGCCACGTAGATGCCCAGCCCCATCCACGGGTTGGCGATGAGCGCGACGTAGATCGTGCTCGGGACCATCACGGTGAGGATCATCTTCAGCTGGCCCCAATGGACGAAGGGCTTGCCGCCTTCGGCGCCTGCCTTGAGCGCCGTATACAGGTTTACGGCGGCGGAGATGCAGATGAGCACGCCGACATAAAAAGGAAAATAGCCCGCCTCGGGACCATCGCTGCCCCAGGCGGCCCCGAGCCGGTGGCTGTCCCACGCCACCACCAGGCCGAAGGCGAGGAAAATCCCCGCCACCACGGCTTCCCACGCGCGCGTCGAGCCGACCGCGCGTCCCACGTCCTGCCCGCTCTCCTCCATGCGCTCCTCCAGCAAAAAGGCCCCTCGCGGGGCCCTGGCATCGCTTATTTCTTCGCGAGGAATCCGGCCTCTTTCATGAGGTTCTCGTGCAGCTTCTCGTCCTGCGCGACCCAATCCGCGTATTGCTTGCCGGTCATGGAGGTCGTGTTGAAGGCGCCATCCCGGATGAACTTCTTCCACTCCGGCGTTTCCTTCACCTTGTTGAGCACGTCCACGTAGTACTTGACCTGCTCGGAGGTCACCCCGGCGGGCATGAAGATGCCGCGCAGCATGAGGTACTCGACGTCGACGCCCGACTCCTTGCACGTCGGGATGTCGCTCCAGCTCATGTCCTTCGTGACCTTGTCCTGGTACGGCATGCGCTTGGCGTCGAAGACGCACAATGGCCGAAGGTTGCCCGCGCGCCATTGGGCGACCGCCTCGATGGGATTGTTCACGCTGGAGTCGATGTGCTTGCCGACGAGCTGGGTCGCCACCGCGCCGCCGCCCTTGAAGGGGATGTAGGTGAACTTGGCGCCGGTCTGCTTCTCGAGGTTGACCGTGATGATCTGGTCCTCCTGCTTGGAGCCCGTGCCGCCCATCCTGAACTTGTTCGGGCCCGCGCCCTTCACCGCGCCGATGTAGTCCTTCGCGCTCTTGTACGGCGTATCCGCGTTCACCCACAGGACGAATTCGTCCAGCGCCATCATCTCGACCGGGGTGAGATCCTTCCAGCTGAACGGAACGCCGGTGGCGAGCGGCGTGGTGAAGAGGTTCGAGAGGGTGATCACGATCTTGTGCGGATCGCCCTTCGCTTCCTTCACGTCGATGAAGCCCTCGGCCCCCGCGCCGCCGCCCTTGTTGACGACGACCATGGGCTCCTTCATGAGGTTGTGCTTCGCGATGATCGACTGGATCAGGCGCGCCATCTGGTCCGCGCCGCCGCCGGTGCCGGCCGGGACGATGAACTCGACGGTCTTGCTGGGTTCCCACGCGAACGCGGGCATGAGTGTGGACAAGGCCACGGCGGCCACGGCCGCCACGCGGCCGGGACGAAGGCAACGCTGCTTCATTCGGGTCTCCTCGTGTTTGTCGACGTCAGGGTCGAACGGACGTTTTGGCCTCGTGCGCGCGAGCGAGCGCCCGGGTGCCCACCTGTCCTAGCGGGCGGGTTTTTCCTCGATACGGTTCCTGGATTCTGCGCGGCTGCCGAGCCAATGCCCGAGCGCCACCACGAATGCGGCCCCCGCGGCCGCGGCGATGTACTTCGCGTTGGGGCCATATGGGGCCGTCAACGCCTGGATGAATTCGGCGCGATCTTCCCAGGCCATCTCGCCCGCGACGAAACCGATGAGGGCGGCGCCGATGGTGATCACGATCGGCCAGCGCTCCATGACCTTAACGAGCAGCGTGGCGCCGAAGATCACGAGGGGGATCGAAATGGCGAGGCCGGTAATGGTGAGGCCCCAGTGGCCTCCCGCGGCCGCGGCGACGGCGATCACGTTGTCCAGGCTCATCACGAGATCCGCGATGAGGATGGTCTTGATGGCCTGCAGCATGTCCTGGCCTGGCTCGACCTCGCCGCCCTCGTCCTCCGGCACCAGCAGCTTCACGCCGATCCAGAGCAGGAGCGCGGAGCCCACGAGCTTGAGCCACGGCAGCGACAGGAGCGCCACGGCGAAGAGCGTGAGCACGATCCGCATCACGATCGCGGCGGCGGAGCCCCAGAAGATGGCCTGCTTCTGCTGGCGCGGCGGCAGCGAACGTGCCGCGAGCGCAATCACCACCGCATTGTCTCCGGACAATACGATATTCACCCCGATGATCTTCAGCAGAGCGGTCCATAGATCAGGATCGGTGAATGCCATTGGCCTTGCAGGGCGCGATTGGGTCTTATAATTTTATCTACCAAAGTAAGGCAGCCGCGGCGCACATGGCCTTGACCTCGATCAAGATGAAACGGGCGATGATCGCCCTGGCCACTGCCGTGGCTTTCGCGATACCCGCACGCGCGGCAACGGATACCGACGTGCTGCTCGCGAAGGAAGCGGCCCAGCGCGGCCAGTGGAGGAAGCTGGACGAGCTGCGTCCGCGCTTCGTGGGGCATGTCCTTGAAGCGTATCCCACTTTCTGGCTGCTGTCGGGCAGCGTCGACCGCGCCGATCCCGCCGAGGTGCGCGCCTTCCTCGAGCGCTATCCCGGCACGCCGCTCGCCGAAAGCCTGCGGCGCGAATGGCTCAAGGCGCTGGGCGCGCAGGGCTCGTGGGAGCTGTTCCGCTCGGAGCTGCGCCTGGTCGTGGGCGAGGATGCGGAGATTTCCTGCTACGCATTCCAGGAGCGGCTCGCACGCGCCGATCCCGAGGTCGCCGCCGAGGCGCGTGCCTATTTCCTCGCGGCTACCGAGGCGCCCGCGTCCTGCGATCCCGTGTTCGGGGCGCTGCTCGCCTCGCATGCGCTGTCCGGGGAGGACGTCTGGCTGCGCCTGCACAAGCTGCTTGCGAACGTGAACGTGCGCGAGGCGAAGAGGACGAATGCGCTGCTCGCAACCACCCATCGCCTGCGCGAGAAGTCGCTCGAGCAGGCGGCGGCGGATCCCGCGAAATTCCTCGCGCACGAGAAGTCGCCCGTGTTCCTGCGATCCACGCGCGAGATGGTTTTCTTCGCCATCGCCAGGCTCGCGCGCAAGAATTCGGAGGACGCAGCCGATCGGCTCGCCACATTCGCCTCGCGCCTCGGGCCCGACCTCACCGCGGCCGCGTGGGGACAGGTCGCGTGGCAGGCCGCGCTCGACCACGATCCGCGCGCGCTCGAGTGGTACGCGTTGGCGAAGGACACGCCGCTCACGGATGCGCAGGTCGCCTGGCGGGCGCGCGCGGCGCTGCGCGCGAGCGACTGGAAGCAGGTGCTCGCCGCGATCCAGGCCATGGCCCCGGAGCAGGCGCGCGACGTCTCGTGGCGCTACTGGCGTGCGCGGGCGTTGCGCAACCTGGGCGAAGCCGAGGCCGCGAATGCGCTGCTGCGCGGCGTGGCGACCGAGCTCAACTTCTACGGCCTGCTCGCCGCGGATGAGCTGGGCATCCCGCCGCATCCCGACTGGAACCCCAGGCCGCTCGAGCCGGCGGAGCTCGAGCGCGTGCGCGGCCAGCCCGGCATCCAGCGCGCGCTCGCGCTGTACGCCTCGGGCCTCGACAACGAGGCGTTGCGCGAGTGGCTGTGGGCCATTCGCGGCCTGCCGGATCGCGACCTCATCGCCGCGGCCGAGATCGCGCGCGAGGCCAACGTCACGGATCGCGCGATCAACACCGCGGATCGCACCGCGCAGCTCCACGATTTCGCGCGGCGCTATCCGATGATGCATCGCGAGGCGCTCGACGCCGCCACGCGCCAGTTCGCCGTGGACGAGGCGCTGGTCTACTCGCTCATCCGCCAGGAAAGCCGCTTCGTGGCCGAGGCGCGCTCGCGCGCCGGGGCGATGGGCCTGATGCAGCTCATGCCCGCCACCGCCAAGTGGGTGGCGCGGCAGATCCCCGTGCAGCCTTTCAGCGTCGACATGCTGGCGCGGCCCGACGTGAACATCCTGATGGGCTCGTACTACTTCCGCCGCGTGCTCACCGCCCTCGGCCACCCGATCCTCGCCACGGCGGCATACAATGCGGGACC
>Ga0068852_100000324_pt1 | contig 32516 bp, 33 predicted proteins | sample KBSCornC22_FD_66594 | JGI IMG/M metagenome (GOLD analysis project Ga0068852, IMG submission 66594) | Corn rhizosphere microbial communities from Kellogg Biological Station, Michigan, USA - KBS Corn C2-2 | ecosystem: Host-associated > Plants > Roots > Rhizosphere > Soil ... | reverse complement strand
CCACGCGACCGCTGCCGCCGGGGCCGATCACCACCGTCGACTCGTCCTCCTGGACCACGGCCGGGCCCTCCACCACGTCGCCCGCGGCGAGCGCCGCACGCTCCACCACTTCCGCCTCCACCATCCCGCCGCCCTCCGGCGACCAGATCTGGCGACGTGCGCGCTCGCGCGTCGCGCCGCGCATCGCGCTGCCGGTGGCCAACCGTGGCGCGGGCGCCGACACGCTTACACGCCAGCTCAGCACCTCGGGCTCGACGCCCGGCGGGCGCCGCCCGTACATGCCCACATAGGCGTCCTCGAAGGCGGCCTCCACCTGGCCGGCGGCGTCGCCGGCGAGCGCGTCGCCGAGCTGCACCGCCACCGTGTCGCCCTGGCCGCGATGGCGCACATCGGCGCCGAGGGAAACTGTCATCTCGGCCGCTTCTCCGCCGGCGCGAGCCACGAGCGTCTTCCCCTCCGACGCAAGCTCGGCGATGAGCGCACGCGTGGAGTCCCAGTCCACCTCGGACAGCGGCGAGGGTGCGCTGCGCACGAAGTCGAACGAGCGGGTGGCAGTGAGCATTCCGAGCGCCGACGCGACGCCCGCGAGCGGCGGGAAGACGAGGGTGCGCACACCGAGGCTGCGCGCGACTCCCCAGGCGTGCACCGGGCCCGCACCGCCGGTGGCCACCAGCGTGCACTTACGCAGATCGCGGCCGCGCTCGGTTGCGTGCATGCGCGCGGCCGCCGCCATGTTCTCGTTCACCACGCGGTGCACGGCAACGGCGGCCTCCTCCACGGACATGCCCAGGGCCTCGGCCAGCTTGCCGACCGCCGTCCGCGCCGCCTCCACGTCGAGCGGCATCTCGCCGCCGAGGAAACGGTCGGGGTCGAGGTAGCCGAGCAGCAGGTCCGCGTCGGTGACGGTGGGCTCGCTCCCGCCTTGGCCGTAGCAGGCCGGGCCGGGCACCCCGCTGGCCGATTCCGGGCCCACCTCGGGAAGGCCGAAGGCACCCACGCGGGCGATGCTCCCGCCGCCCGCGCCGATCTCGATGAGGTCGATCACAGGCTCGCGAATGGGGAGCCCGCTCCCGGGAGCGAAGCGGTACACGCGGGCCATCTCGTGCTCGCGCGCCACGAGCGGAGCGCCGCCCTCGATGAGGCAGGCCTTCGCGGTCGTTCCGCCCATGTCGAACGCGAGCAGCGGGTCGAGCCCCACCTGGCGGCCCCAGAAGCCGGCCGACAAAACGCCGGCGGCCGGACCGGACTCGCACAGCCGCACGGGAAAGCGCCGCGCCGTGTCGACTGAAGCAAGGCCGCCCGACGAGAGCATCACGTGCAGGGGCGCCTCGATCTCGAGCCGGCCGAGGCGATCCTCGAGCAGCTCCAGGTAGCGGTCGATCAGCGGCAGCACGTAGGCGTTGGCCACCGTGGTGGAGGCGCGCACGTACTCGCCCAGCTCCGGCGCGACCTCGCTCGACAGCGCGAGGGGCACGTCCGGCAGCTCCTCGCCGAGGACCTCGCGCGCGGCGAGCTCGTGTGAGGGATGCCGGTAGGCGTGCAACAGGCAGATCGCCAGCGCCTCCACCCCGGCCTCGCGCGCCTCGCGAGCGAGGCGCCGCAGCTCGTCGCGGTCGACCGGCGTGTCCACGCTGCCATCCGCAAGCACGCGCTCGTTCAGCTCCCAGCGCCGCGCCCTGGGGGCGAGCGGCGCGGGCATCTCGAGGAACAGGTCGTAGAGGTCGTAGCGCTGCTCGCGCCCGATCTCGAGGACGTCGCGGAAGCCGCGCGTGGTGACCATCCCCGTCACGGCGCCCTTCCGCTCGATCAGCGCGTTGGACACGAGCGTGGTGCCGTGCACCAGCTCGCCCACGTCCTCGGCGGAGCGCTCCTCGAGCAGCCGCACCACCCCCGTCTCCACGCCCTCTGACGGGTCATCGGGCGTGGTGGGCGTCTTCACGGTGGCGGTGGCCACCCCGTCCTCGAGCAGGACGAGATCCGTGAAGGTGCCGCCGATGTCGACGGCTACGCGGCAGCCCCGTGCGGTGGAGCCGTCCGTCAAACCGCGTTCCCCGTGGCCTGCTGGACGAACTTGCGGACGCGCTCGGGGGTGAGCGGCAGCTCGTTCACGAACACGTGTCCGAACGGGCTCAGCGCATCGGCCACCGCGGACGCGACCGCCGGCCCCGGGCCGATCGCGCCGCCCTCGCCCATGCCCTTGATGCCTTCGAGCGTGAAGGGCGACAGCGTCTCGAGGTGTGTGACCTCGATCTTCGGGATGTCGGTGGCGCCCGGCATCAGGTAATCGAGGAACGTGGTGGTGAGCAGCTGGCCGTTCTCGTCGTAGACGAACTCCTCGAGCAGCGCGCCGCCGATGCCCTGTGCCACGCCGCCGTGAACCTGGCCATCGACGATCAGCGGGTTGATCATCCGCCCGCAGTCCTCGGTGACGGCGTAGCGCAGCAGCTTCACGCCACCGGTCTCCGGGTCCACCTCCACGAGCACGAGGTGCGCCGCGTTGGCGAACGTGCCGGTGCCGGGGTCCGCGTCGTAGGACGACACCGCCTCGAGCACCGGCTCCATCCCGTCCGGCAGCTTCTCGGGACGGTGGTAGGCCCAGCGCGCCAGGTCCGCGATCTCCACGCCGCGCGACGCCGAACCGCGCACGAACGCCTTGCCCTGCGCCAGCTCGATGTCCCCCGGGTCCGCCTCGAGGTGCTCGGCGGCGAAGCGCACGAGCATCTCGCGCACCTTCTGAGCCGCGCGCAGGCTCGCCCCCCCGGCGAGCACCGCGCTGCGGCTCGCGAAGGTGCCGTGTCCGTACGGCGTGGTCGCTGTATCGCCGAAGGCGATCTTCACGCTCTCGAGCGGGATCCCGAGCTGGTCCGCCACCACCTGCGCGTACGTGGTCTCGTGTCCCTGGCCGTGCGAGTGGGTGCTCACGTGGACGAGAACCGTGCCCGACGGGTCCATCCGCACGATCGCCGTGTCGTAGCCGAAGATGATCGGCACGCCGCGCTTGATGAACTCGTTCGTGGTGTGGGCGGTCTGCTCCGTGTAGCAGGAGAAGCCGATTCCCAGGTAGCGCCCCTCGGCCCGCGCCTCCTCCTGGAGACGGCGCATGCCCTCGAGGTCGCCGTCGCGGCAGACCTTCTCGAGCGCCTCGTGAAAGCTGCCGCTGTCGTAGATGAGGCCGGTGACGGACTCATAGGGGAATTCGTCATCCCGGACCAGGTTGCGACGACGAACCTCGAATGGATCGAGGCCCACGGCATGCGCCACCTCGTCCATTGCGCGCTCGATCGAGAAGCAGGCCGCCGGCCGGGCCACCCCGCGATACGGCCCGAGCGGGCACTTGTTGGTGGTCACGCTGTAGGCCTCGCACTCGTAGTTGCGAATGCGGTAGGGCCCGGGCAGGATGCCGAGCGCCATACCCGTGTCCATCGTGGACGTCCACGGGTAGACGGAGTATGCGCCGCAGTCCACGTAGAGCAGCGCCTTGATGCCGGTCACCGTGCCGTCCTGCTTGTACGCCACCTGCAGCCGATGGTGATGCTCACGCGCGTGGATGCACGCCAGGAGGTGCTCGCGCCGGTCCTCGATCCACTTCACGGCGCGGCCGAGCTTGCGCGCCAGCACCGCCACGGCGATCTCCTCGGGGAAGAGATGCCCCTTGATGCCGTAGCCGCCGCCCACCTCCGGTGCGATCACGCGAATGCTGTTTTCAGGCATCTCGAGCACGTCCGCGAGCCCCGTGCGCACGAGGTGGGGGATCTGTGTGGAGGTCCACAGCGTGAGCGTGTTGTCGCCCCGGTTGTAGTCCGCGATGCAGCCGCGGCACTCGAGCGGAATGCCGGAGTGCCGGTGGCTCACCAGGTCGAGCTCGAGCACGCCATCGGCCTCGGCCATCGCCCCCTCGACGTCGCCGCCGGTGAAGTGCCGCTTGACGAAGAAGTTGTCCTCCCAGCCGTCGTGCAGGCGCGGCGCACCCTCGCGAATGGCGGCCTCGACCGACGCCACAGGCTCCCGCGCCGAGTACTCCACGCGCACGAGCTCGCTCGCGTCCTCGGCGATATAGCGGTCGTCCGCCACGACGGCTGCTACCGCCTCGCCCACGAAGCGCACTCGCTCATGGGCGAGCGCCGGGTACTCGGTGGCCTGCCAGGTGGGCACGAGCGAGTCGCACGTGATCGGCTTGGCCTGGCTCGCCATCTCCGCGCCGGTAACCACAGCATGAACGCCGGGGTGCGACGCCGCGGCATCCACGTTCACTCCTGTGATGTCCGCGTGCGCCATCGTGCTGCGCACGAACGCCACGTGCAACATCCCCGGCAGCGCGATGTCGTCCACGTAGCGCCCGTTGCCGGTGAGAAAGCGCGGGTCCTCGACGCGCGTCACGCGCGCACCGAGGAGCTTGGGCTGCTGGGTCGCGGCCTGCGTCTCGGTCCGGGTCTCAGACATGCTGGCCGGCCTCCTCCCCCGCCATCCGCTCGGCGGCGGTGCGGATCGCGTCGACGATGAACGTGTAGCCCGTGCAGCGGCAGATGTTCCCGGCGATCGCCTCGCGGATCTCGTCGTCGGTCGGGCTCGGGTTCTGCTCCAGGAACGACTTCGCGGCGAGCACCATGCCCGGCGTGCAGAAGCCGCACTGCAGGCCGTGGCAATCCACGAACGCCTGCTGCACGACGTGGAGGTCGTCCGGGCCCGAGGCGAGCGACTCGATCGTCTCGATGTTCGCGCCGTCGGCCTGCACGGCGAACATGAGGCAGGAGCGGACGTTCTGCCCGTTCATGATGATCGTGCATGCGCCGCAGACGCCCTGCTCGCAGCCGACGTGAGTGCCCGTGAGCCGCAGGTCCTCGCGCAGGCAGTCCACGAGGAGCTTCCTGGGCGGCACGCTCACCGTGTGCTCGCGGCCGTTGACGTTCAGCGTTACTTCGTGGTGTTGGTTCATGTCACCGTCCCGTTCGCTCGAGGGCGGTCGCGAACGCGCGCCGCGCCAGGGTCGCGGCCACATGCCCGCGGTAGTCGTTGTCGCTGTGGCCCTCGCCATGCTCACGCGCCTGCGCGCCCACGGCCTCGGCCGCCTGCTGGAAGAGCTCGTCATTTCGCCGGCCGTCGGCCAGCAGCCCTTCCGCCGCGTCCGCCCGCCAGGGACGGTCGCCCACGCCGCCGACTCCGATGGCCAGGCCAGTCGACCCGCCGTCACCGGGCAGCTGCACGGCCACGGCCACCAGCGCGAAGTCACCGCTCTTGCGCGAGAACTCGTGAAAGCTCCAGCCGGGGCCGGCGCCGTGTGCCGGAAAGCGCACCTCGATGAGCAGCTCCGACGGCTCGAGAACCGTCGTGAAATGGCCGGCGAAGAAGTCAGGCGCCGGGATGCTGCGTCTCCCCCCGGGGCCGGCGACCACGATCTCGGCGTCGAGCGTGGTGGTCACGCACGGAAGCTCCGCGGCGGGATCGGCGTGCGAGAGGCTGCCTCCCATCGTGCCGCGATTGCGGATCGCGGGGTAGCCGATCAGGGCGGCCGCCTCGGCGAGCAGCGGGCACGCCTCCCGGACGAGCTCGGAGGACGCCACTTCGCGGTGCCGGGTCATCGCCCCGATCACGAGCTGGCCACCCGAGCGGTCGATCCGCGCAAGCTCGGCGACTCCGTTGAGGTCGATCAGCACTTCCGGCGCCGCGAGGCGCAGGTTCATCAGCGGCACGAGGCTCTGGCCGCCGGCGAGGAGCTTGGCGTCCTCGCCGTGCTCCGCCAGCAGCGACACGCACTCGTCCACGCTGGTGGGGGAGAAGTACTCGAACGGCGGCGGCTTCATGCACCGACCTCCTTCCGCCGGCCATCAGCCGGTCCTCCGGGTTGCGGGTTGTTGAGGTGCAGCCGGCGCACGAGCTCCTCGTCACGCCGCCGCACCAGATCGCCGGCGTCGCGCGCCGTCCAGTCGTGAAAGCCGCGCCCAGCCTTAACGCCGAGCGCGCCTGCAGCCACGCGCTCGGTAAGGGCTCGCTGGGGCACGGCCGCGCGGTCCAGGTCCGGGAGCAGGTAGCTGTGAATCGCCTCGATTACGTCGAGCCCGGTGAGATCCGCGGACTCGAGCGGTCCGGTGATCGGGAAGCGGATCCCGAAGCTCGTGCGCACCGCGAGATCGATGTCGTCGGCCGAGGCCACTCCGGCCTCGAGCAGCGCGATCGCCTCCCGCACCACGGCCTGTTGAAGGCGCGTGCCGAGAAAGCCGAGGATCTCGCGCTCGAGGTGCACGGGCTGCTTGCCGATGCCGCGTGCGATCTCGAGCGCGCGTTCCACCGCGTCACGGGAGGTGGCCTCGCCGCCCGCGACCTCCACGAGCGGCATCAGGTGCGCGGGATTCCAGAAGTGCATTGCCACCACCCGCGCGCGGCCGGGCAGCGGAGCGGCCACGTCGGTCACGCGCAGGCCCGACGTGTTCGTGGCGATCATGCGATCGTCCGGCAGCAGCTCGTCCACGCGGGCTAGCAGCTCGTGCTTCACCTCGAGGTCCTCGGCCACCGCCTCCACCACGAGATCGGCGTGGGAGACCGCGTCGAGCGTCTCGATCGCCAGGAGCCGCTCCTCCGCGGGCTCGTCGACGATCGCGAGGCGCTCCACGCGCAGGAAACGCGCCATCTTCGCCGCCCGCTCGACGCCGTCGGCCAGGTGGGCCGGCGTCCGAGACCACAGGCCAGCCGTGTGTCCCGCCGAGGCGAACACAGCAGCGATGCCTGGGCCCATCGTGCCGGCTCCGAGCACCGCTACGCGCAGTGGTCCGGAGGGCGAATTCGAGTCGATTCGAGGCCAGGATGCGATCATTTATGATCTACTCTTGACGATAACGAACTTCGCCGAGAGGAGTCAAACCGGATGGCCCCTATGAGGGAGGCAGTGGAGACGGCGAATGCGGCGGCCCCCGGCGCGCACTACTCCCAAGGCGTGCGGGCGGGCGACCGCATCTGGACCGCCGGAGCCGTCGGAGTCGATCCGCACACGGGCGAAGTGGTTTCCGGCGGCCTCGAGGCACAGATCCGCTGCGCGATCGAAAACGTGGCGGCCACGCTGCGCGCGGCGGGTAGCGATCTCGACCAGGTGGTGAAGACCACATGCTTCGTGACCCGGCGCGAGGACTTCGCGCGGCTCGATCCCATCTACAGCGAGTACTTCCCGAGCCCGCCGCCCGCACGCACGACGATCGTGTGCGGCCTCGTGCGGGAGGAGTTCCTGTTCGAGATCGAGGCCGTCGCGGTAGTGCCCGGCTGACGCCTCGGCGGCCCCGCTCACAGATCCGCGAAGGAGGAGACCGAACGCCATGGAGATCGCCACTGACTTCGAGCTGCCGCTGGCGGCCGATGACGCCTACCGAATGCTCCTCGACCTCGAGCAGGTCGCGCCTTGCATGCCGGGTGCGTCCCTCGGAGACGAGCGCGAAGACCAATCGCGGGAGCTGACCGTGACCGTGCGCCTTGGCCCGATGAAGTTCGTATACGGGGGCACGGTGCGCATCAGCGAGCGCCACGACAAGGAGCGGCGTGCCGTGCTCGTGGGGGCCGCGGACGAGCAGCGCGGTCAGGGCAGCGCGAGCGCCACGATCACCATGACGGTCTCCGACAACGGCAGCGGTGCTTCCCGGGTGGATTCGCTCGCCGTGCTCGACCTCACCGGCCGTGCTGCGCAGACGGGCCGCGGGATCGTCGAGGACGTGTCGCGGCGGATGGTCCGCGATATGGCGAGCTGCCTCGCCGCCAAGGCGGCGCCTGCCGAGCCCGAGCCCACCGAAGGAGGCGCGCCGCCGGCACCCGCCCCTCAGGCCAAGCCGATCTCCGGCGGCAAGCTGTTCCTCTCCCTGCTGTGGGAGCGGATCGCGCGCCTGTTCCGCCGCCGCGAACGCTAAGCCGTCGCCTCGACGACGGGCGACCCGCGCTCGGCCTGCCAGATCGTGCCGAGCTCGTCACTCGTTGTGGCATGCCCGAAGTACGTCTTGATGTTGAACACTCCCGCCTCGTGCTCGGCCGGAGTGGGCGCACCTGCGCAGTCCTCGACGAGCACGATGTAGTAGCCCTTGATGTAGCCGTGCCGGGCGGTTGTCTCCACGCACACGTTGGTCGTGAACCCGGTCATCAGCAGCGTCTCGATGCCCTTGCTCTGCAGTAGCAGCTGAAGGTCGGTGTCCTCGAAGGCGTCGTACTGCCACTTCGTGATCACCGGCTCGTGGGGCAGCGGCTCGATCATGTTCTCGTACCAGTCGATGCCGTCGCCGTCCTCGCGGATCAGCCAGATGTCGTCGCCGGCACCCCAGAGCGCCTTCTGGTTGGGGCGCATCTTCTGGTCCGAGAAGATCTCGCGCACCCAGATCACCGGGATGCCGTCGGCGCGGCAGCGCTCGATGAAGGCGTTCAGCCGCGGCACCGCCTCGCGGATCTCCTTCATGTCGAAGCCGAAGCGCTCGGCCATCGCCCCGCGCTCCGAGCAGAAGTCGTGCTGGGGATCGATGATGATCAGCGCAGAGCGACTCGGGTCCGCGGCCTCGCTCAGGGACGTGTACAGCTTGCCGGCCATGAGGTCCTCCTCCACTCGTGTCAGGGCTGATAGATGATGACTCGCAGCGGCGTGGGATTCCAGCCGTTGCATGGATTGTGCTCCGACGGACAGTTCGAGACCGCGGCGATCACCTCCATCTCAGCCCGCATGTCAAGGTAGTCGCCGGGCTTCGAGCGGGGCGTGGCGATAGCGCAGCTGCCCTCGCTCTCGTACTGCACGTTCATAAACGGGACGAACACGCCCTCCTCGATGTCGAGCGGGGCGAGGTTGTACTCCATCATCGACGCCACGAGGTTCATGCGGCAGCTGTGCGTCCCCTCGATGCCGTAGCGCATCTCGTTGAGGCTGTCCGAGCAGAAGGCGCCGGAGGCGAGGCAGTCGCCGACGGTGTCCTCGGTGATCGTGGCCATCTTCTGGCCGAGCTTCGAGTAGATCGCATGACCCGTGGTGAGCTGCCAGGTGCCGGCCATCAGCACCGAGTTGTCCACCGAAGAGCAGTTCTTCAGATTCGTCGGGTCGTACAGCAGCACGTCCGGCACCTGCTGGCCCTCGACGTCGATGAAGCGGATCACCTCGCCCGGCTTGAGCGTGCGCGCGCGCATGAAGCCGCGCGCGGGGATCAGCACGTCCTCGAGGATCTCGCCGGGCACCTCCACGGGCTGGCGCCACAGCGACTCCTCGTAGGCGAGCAGCTCACCGGGGCCCCAGAGCGACTTGGCTGCCTGAGCGGGTTCAATCGTCATCGGTCACCTTTCCTAGCTGGATTTCGGAGGCGGCGTTCAGACGGCGACGTTGCCGCCCAGGTAGGCCCTCGTAATCGACTCGTCCCCGAGCAGGCTCTCGGACGTTCCCTCGCGGACGATCTCGCCCGTCTCGAGCACGTAGGCGCGGTCGGCGATCTTGAGCGCCTGGTGAGCGTTCTGCTCGACGAGCAGGAACGTGACCCCGCGCGCGCGGATCTCGCCGAACGCCTCGAAGATCTGCTTCACGATGAGCGGGGCGAGTCCGAGCGAGGGCTCGTCGATCAGCAACAGGCGCGGCTCCGCCATCAGCGCCCTGCCAATCGCCAGCATCTGCTGCTCGCCGCCCGACAGGGTGCCGGCCACCTGCGACGCGCGGTCCGCCAGCACCGGGAACAGCTCAAGTACGCCGTCGAGCGACTTCTTGTACTCGGGGCTCCGCCGGTGGTGGCGCAGGTACGCGCCCATCTCGAGGTTCTCGGCCACGGTCATCGCCGCGAACACGTGCCGGCCCTCCGGCACGTGCGCCACGCCCAGCTCGACGCGCTTGTGCGGCGGGAGCCGCGTGATGTCTTGCCCGTCGTACGCGATACGGCCCGTGCTCGGCCTGAGCAGTCCCGACATCGCGCTGAGCGAGGTGGTCTTGCCGGCGCCGTTTGCCCCGATCACGGTCACGATCTCGCCGGCGTCGGCGGACAGCGACACGCCGCGCACGGCCTCGATTTCACCGTAGTGAACGCACAGTTCTTGGACCTCAAGCAGCATCGGTCGCTCCCAGGTAGGCGTCGATCACCGCGGGCGAGGACTGCACCTCGGCGGGAGTGCCCTCGGCGATCTTGTTTCCGAAGTTGAGGACGGCCACACAGTCGGATATGCCGAGCACGAGCTCCATGTCGTGCTCGATCAGGAGCACCGTACGCCCGAGCTGCTCGCGTATGCGCTTGATCAGCGCCGCCAGATCCTGTTTCTCCGAACGGTTGAAGCCGGCGGCCGGCTCGTCGAGCAGAAGAAGCTGCGCGCCGGTGGCCATCGCGCGGGCGATCTCCACCCGCCGCTGGTCGCCGTAGGAGAGGCTCGACGCCTCCTCGTCTGCGCGATGCGCGATGCCCATGAACTCGAGCAGCTCGTGCGCCGTCTCGAGACCCTCCTTCTCCTCGCGCCGATAGCGCGTTCCTCTCACGATCGCCCCGAGCACGCCGGTGCGGTGGCGGGCGTCCGCGCCCACAAGCACGTTTTCCGTGACCGTCATGTCTGGGAACAGCCGGATGTTCTGGAACGTCCTCGCCGCGCCGGCCGCGGGCACCTTGTTGCGCTTGCGGCCCACGAGCGACTCCCCGAAGAGGCGGATGTCGCCGCCCGCCGGCCGGTAGACGCCGGTGATCGCGTTGAACACCGTGGTCTTCCCAGCGCCGTTTGGCCCGATCACCGCGAAGATTGCGCCCTGGGGCACGGACAGCGTTAGCTCATTGAGCGCGCGGACGCCGCCGAAGCGCATGGTCAGCCGGTCGAGCTCGAGAAGCGGCCCGTCACTCATAGGCCCCCTCCTGGCTCGGACGGACCGTCGAGCATCGCCGAGCCGCGCTCGACGGCGGACACGGGCGGCTGCCCGGCGAGCGGGAGCGGATCAGACGTCGCCCTCGACCCCGGACGCCTGACGCCATGGCGCCGCCGCGGGATGAGGCCCTGCGGCCTGGCGATCATCATCAGCGTCAGCACCGCCGAGAACACGAGGATGCGCAGATCCTCGAAGCCGCGGAAGCGCTCGGGCAGGTAGGCGATCACGATCGCTCCGACGATCACGCCGAACAAATTGCCGGCCCCTCCGAGCACGACGGCCGACACGAACAGCACCGACAGCGTGACGTCGAACTGGTCCGGGCTCACGTAGATCGCCTGCGCGGCGTAGGTCGAGCCCGCGAGCCCGCCGATCGCTCCCCCGAGCACGAGCGCCGCGACCTTGAAGCGAAAGGTCGGGACCCCCATCAGCTCCGCTACGTCCTCGTCCTGACGGATCGCCGACCAGGCACGACCAACCCGGCTGTTGAACAGCCGCATGATCGCGAAGATCACGAGGATGATGATCGTGAACAGCAGGATGTCGTATGGGGCCGCATCGAAGGTGCCGAAGCTGAGGCCGAGCAGCGGGCCCGGGTGCGGCACGCCGGAGATCCCGTTGATGCCGCCGAGTGCGGACGTGTTGTTGATGATCGCGACGACGATCAGGCCGAAGGCCAGCGTGACGATCGCCAGGTAGTCGCCCCGCAGCCGCAGCGTCGCCACGCCCAGGATCAGCGCGGCGAGCGCGCCGACCACCGCGGCGATCGGCAGGGTGGCGTAGAAGTCCACGCCGTGCTTCGTGGCGAGCCACGCCATGGTGTAGGCACCCAGCGCGAAGAAGCCGGCGAACCCGAAGTTCACGATGCCCGCACGGCCCACCGCGAGGTCGAGCCCCACCGCGCACAGCACGTACATCCCCACCGGGAAGAACAGGACGGTGGCGAAGTTCGACCCCGGCGTGTCGAGCACTGGGATCGTCATGTAAGGCAGCCCGTAGACGAAGGCGATCAGGGCGACGAGCAGCAACAGGCGCACCCATGCCGGCAGCGCAAGCAGCCGCCCGCGCACGTCGTAGGCGCTGACGGCGCGCCAGCGGCTTCGTGCCGCGGCTAGCCCACCGCCTGTCATGCACGCACCGTCGCCATGCGCTCACCCACGATCCCGCGCGGACGGATGAGCAGCACGAGCACCAGGGCGGCGAACGCGATCACGTCCTGCCACTCCACGCCGAACACCGCCGCACCGTAGCTCTCGGCGAGGCCGAGCACCAGGCCGCCGGCGATCGCGCCGCCGATGCTGCCCATGCCGCCGAGAAGCGCGGCGGTGAAGCCCTTGATGCCCAGCGAGAAGCCCTCGAAGTACCAGGTGCTACCGAGGTAGATGTTCGAGAGCGTGGCAGCGACGCCGGCGGTGAGACCGGCGATGACGAACGACACGATCACGACCCGCTCGACGTTGATGCCCATCAGCGCCGCCGTCTTGGCGTCCTGGCCCGCAGCGCGCAGGGCACGCCCCGTCCGCGCGAGCGCGACGTAGCGCTGCAAGAGGATCAGCGTTGCCATCGCACCGACGAACACCACGAGCTGGGACACATGCAGATCGCCGTGGAAGATCGTGGTGACCGTACTCGAGCCGACCGCCTGCGGAACGCGCACCGGGTAGTGGCCCTGCCACTTGGCGAAGATCTCCTGGAGCACGCTGATGGCTCCCAGGCCGGCCACGAGCGCCGGCAGCCCGCCGCCCTGCCGGATGCGGATCGGCCGGAAGATCGAGAACTCGAGCCCGACTGAGAGAACGGTGGTGGCAGCCGCCGCTGCGACGACCATTGCCACGATTCCGATCAGTGCGCTCGACGCGACGCTCGGGTTGGTGTTCATGCCGCGAGCGACGAACAGCGCGATGAAGGTTCCGACCATGAACACTCCGCCGTGCGCGAAGTTGAAGAGGCCGAGGATGCGGTAGACGATCGTGTAGCCGGAGGCGAGCAGCGCGTAGATGGCGCCCACGGTCAGGCCGCTGATCGTGAAGGCTGCGAACTGGTGGTACAGAGCTGACATATCTCGACTCCGCCGGTTGCCGAATCAGTACTCGAAGGGCCGGAAGGCGGTGAAGGACCGGCACCGGCATCGACCTCGCGACATTTTGGTCGCGAGGTCGATGTTGACCGATGCCGATCCCGGAATCACCGTCCAGCGGCTTGCAGCATCACCCGCCGAGGGTGATGAGCGGAATCGAGTTCACCAGCTCGAACTGCTGGTTCTTCACCATGTACCAGTTGAGCTTGCCGTTCTTCACGTCGCCCTGCGGCGTGAAGCCCACGGTGCCGCCCGCGGCACCCGGGAAGGACGCCGTGCCCAGGTACTGCTGGATCGACTCACGCGTAGTGTGGCCGCTGCCGATGGCGTTGTAGAGCGCCTGAGCGGCATTCGTCCACTCCACCGCGTAGAGGTCGGGCGGGCCGTTGAACATCTGCTTCCAGGACGCCAGCCAAGCCTTGCCCTCCGGCGTGCTTTGAGCGTCAACGCCGCCCGAGCCCACCTGGGAGCCGTTCACGGCCTTTCCGGCCTCCTTGAGGTACTGGTTGGTGTTCAGGCCGGCGCCGCCGGTGAACGTTGTCTTGTCGCCCGCCGCGCGCATCTGCTTGACGAGGCGAGCCGCCTCCGGATCGAGGCAACCGCAATAGACGACCTGCGGATTGGCCGCGCGGATGCGGTTGATCGTCGAGGAGTAGTCGCTGCCGTTTGCATCGATCGACTCCGAGTCGACCACCTGGCCCCCGAGCTGCTTGAGCTCCTTGCGAACGAGGTCGGCGAGGCCCTTGCCGTAGGTCTGGCCGTTGTCAACCACCGCCACCCGCTTCAGGTGCAGGTTGTTGACGATGTACTTGGCCTCCGTCGGCCCCTCCTGCGAGTCGTTCACGACCGTGCGGTGGAACACCTTCCAGCCGCTCTGCGAGAGCTCGCCGTTCGTCGAGGTGCCGGTGATCATCGGCATGCCCGCCGCGTCGAGGATCGGGGTGACCGCCTGCGTGACGCCCGAGAACGCCGGGCCGAGAATCGCGACCATCTTCTGGTTGGCGATCGCCTTGCGCGCGAGCCCGGGGCCCTGCTTCGGGTCACCCTGCGAGTCGAACTGGACGAGCTTGATGTGGCACTTCGGATTCTTCGCCTCGAAAGGCTTCAGCTTGAACTGCGCGGCGTGCAGCGCCGTCGTGCCGTAGCTGGCGAACGTGCCGGTCATCGGCCCCATCACGCCGATCTCGAGATCGGAGCAACCGCCGCCGGAGCTCGCGGATCCCCCGTTGCTGCTGCTCGAGCCGCAGCCCGTGGCCACCAGCCCAACCGCCGCCATTGCAACTGCCGCACCTGCGAGACGGCGGGTCAGCCGCCGTCCTCCCCCTCCAACCTCAGTACTACCGCCCATGAGCCAGTCTCCCTCCAGTGCAGATATGGATTCACCCGTACCGCCCGGAGACTCACGCCAACACCCCTAACTGAGACTGACGCAGGCCACCGAACGCCGTTGCACCATTGTGGAATCACAAGTTACATGCAATTCCGCATACATATCAAGGTCGGCGGATTCGCGAATTAAGCTCGCGTTGAGCGCGCGGGGCTCGAACTGGCTTTGGAGAGCCTTATTCGAGCTGGGCGAGACGAGTTACAAACCCCTCGAGACTCGCAATGTTGTGAGCCGGCAGGAATCCATCGACATGCCGGAGCGCCGCCGCCATGCCCGCGGCGAGGGGTTCATAGCCCGAGTCTCCGGCCAGCGGATTGAGCCAGAGCAGCGTGCGGCTCGTGCGCTGCAGGCGGGCGAGCTCCTCCTCCAGCAGGCCCACGTCCCCGCGCTCCCAGCCATCGGAGACGATCGTCACGATCGCGCCGCGCGTCATGCCGGAGCGCCCCCAGTCGTCGTTGAAGGCCTTGAGGTTGGCGCCGATTCGTGTGCCGCCGGCCCAGTCCGGCACGATCCGCACGGCCCGCTCGAGCGCGGCCGCGGCACTGCCGGCGCGCAGGTGCGGCGTGAGCCGCGTGAGGCGGGTACCGAACGCGAACGTCTCGGTGCCGCGCCCGGCGCGAATGGCCATCTGGCAGAAGAGCAGAATGGGCACGGCGTAGTCACGCATCGAGCCGGAGACGTCGACGAGGAACACCATGCGCCGCGGCACGAGCTTGCGGGTGCGCCATGCCCGGCGCAACGGCTCGCCCTCGGTGCGCATCGAGTCGCGCACCGTGCGGCGGAAGTCGATGCGCCGGCGGCCGACATGTGAGGGCTCGAGCCGGCGCGAGCGCCGCCGTGGCACCTGTTGCGCGGCCCTTGTGATCAGGCGCCGCGCCAGCGCGAGCTCCTCTGGTCCATAAGCGCGGAAGTCGAGCGACCCGAGCCGCTCGTAAGCCGAGGCGACCGCGCCGCTCTGGGCCTCGCCGACCTCGGTCTCGTCGCCGTCGCCGTCGCCGTCGTCTGCGGGGGCGCCGCCACCGGCGTCCGCACCTTGATCGCCGCCGCGGCGGTTGCGCGGGCGCCCGGCCTGGGCCTCGGGGTCCCGGGGCGCGCTGCGCGACGGCGGCAGCGGTGTGGCGGTCTGACCGGTCCAGAAGCGAGTGAACAGCCGGTCGAAGGCATCGCGGTCCTCGGGGCGGGAGATCAGCGTGGATCGAAGCGCCCAGTAGACGTCGTTGCGCGAGCGTTCGTCGAGCGCGCGCAGCGCCTCCGCCGCGAGCGCCGAGCGCGACGGCCCGCAGGCCACGCCCTCCTCCGCGAGCCCGCGCCGGAAACTCACCACCGCCCTCTCGAAGTCGAGCCCGAGTTCAGCCGCTGGTGGCCTCACCGTTCCCCGCCTCGAGCAGCCGGTCGAAGCCAAACCTCGCTGCCGTCTCGATGTCCTCGCGGTGCTTGAGGAGGGTGCCCGCGGTGTCCTCGAACTCCTCCGGCCGCAGGCCGCAGCCGAGCGAGACCACCGCCGCCGTCCAGTCCACCGTCTCGGCAACCCCGGGCGGCTTGACGAGGTCGAGCTGACGCAGCCTCGCCACGGCCTCGGCGGCCGCCCGCGCCATGTCCTCGTCCGCTCCGGGGACCCGCAGGCGGATGATCTCCACCTCGCGCGCCACAGAGGGATGATCCAGCCAGTGGTATATACAGCGACGTTTGAGCGCATCGTGAAGCTCACGCGTACGGTTGGACGTAAGGATCACGACAGGAGGCTCCTGCGCCGCGATCGTTCCAAGCTCCGGAATCGTGATCTGGAAGTCCGCGAGCAGCTCGAGCAGGAACGCCTCGAATTCGTCGTCGGCGCGATCGATCTCGTCGATGAGCAGCACGGGCGGCACCCCGTCGCCGGCCTCGATGGCCTCGAGCAGCGGACGGCGCACGAGGAACTCGCGCGAGAACAGGTCATCCACCGCCGCTCGCTCGCCCGCCACACCGGCGTCGAGCGCGCGCAGGTAGAGCATCTGGCGTGAATAGTTCCAGTCGTAGACGGCGTGCGCGACGTCGATGCCCTCGTAGCACTGAAGCCGGATCAGCCGCGCGCCGATCGCCTGCGCGAGCGCCTTGGCCAGCTCGGTCTTGCCCACGCCGGCATCGCCCTCGAGCAGGAGCGGCTTGCGCATTCTCAGGGCGAGCGTGACCACCGTCGCCAGGCCGCGGTCCGCGAGATAGCTCTGGTCCGCGAGCAGCTCCTCGAGCCGGTCGCGGCCGATGGAGGCGAGGCTGCTCGGCGTCTGGCCCATCAGTCCACAGCCAATATGCCTCGCAGCATCTCGAGCGCGCGCCCGCGGTGGGCGTCGAGCTCGGCCACGAGCTTGTCGGCATCTCCCTTGCGAACCGCCGCGAGGATGCGCTTGTGCGCGTCCGCGGCCTCGATGCGCGACTGCTCGGCGTTGTAGTAGAGGGCGCGGTAGGACTCCGTGGAGTCCCAGAGAAGGCGTATGACGCGCATGACGTGCGGCTGGTCCGGGGAATCGAGCACCGCGAAGTGGAAGCGCCGGTTGGCCTCGAGCTCCGCCGCCACATCGCCGGCCTCGGCGGCATCGACACAGTCCTTTGCGGCCAGCTCCATCCGCTCGAGGGCGTCCTCGTCGAGAGTGGGCAGCGCTCCGCGCGCGGCCCTCGCCTCGAGCAGCTGGCGCAGCTCGTATATCTCCTCGAGATCCGACAGCCTCAGCTCGGTGACGAAGTAACCGCGGCGTGCGACGTAGCTCACCTGGCCCTCCTGCTCGAGCGCGCGCAGGGCCTCGCGCACCGGCGCGATGCTCATCCCGAGCATCTCGGCGATCTCCTCCTGACGCACCCGCCCCGCAGGACGAAGCTCTCCGGCGACGATCATCCGGCGCAGGCTTTCGAGCGCGTGCTGGGCGGTGGTGCCCACCTGCACCCGCTGGGAGGCTGCACCGTCCGAGGCGTGGTCCTGCGTAGGCGTCATTGGTAGCTGTAGAGGCCGCGGCCCGTCTTGCGGCCGAGGAGGTTGGCCGCCACCAAGCGTTGCAGGAGCGGCGGCGGCGCGAACAGCTGCTCACGGTGCTCGCGGTAGAGCGACTCGGACACGCCGAGCACCGTGTCGAGCCCGATGAGGTCCGCCAGCGCGAGCGGCCCCATCGGGTGCGCGCAGCCCTTGACCATCCCCTTGTCGATGTCCTCCGCGCTCGCCAGGCCCTGCTCGAACATCCGTATCGCCGAGAGCAGATAGGGGATGAGCAGGGCGTTGACGGTGAAGCCGGCCCGGTCCGGCGCCACGATTGGATCCTTTTCGAGCTGCTCTTCCGCGAACGCCTGCGCGCGTTGAATCACGTCCGACTCGGTGAGGAGCGACGGGATCACCTCCACGAGCGCGAGAACCGGCACCGGATTGAAGAAGTGCAGCCCAAGCACGTTCGGAGCCCGCTCCCCGGCGGCAGCCGCCAGCTCCACGATTGGGATCGACGAAGTATTGGAGGCGAGGATCGCGCTGTCGGATTCCACCGTCTTCGACAGGAGCTCGAACACGCGGAGCTTGGCTTCGCGGTTCTCCACCACCGCCTCGATCACGAGCTCCCGGTCGGCGAGCGCGGCCGCGTCGGGCTCGAACCGGCAGAGCTCGAGCGCCTCGCGCCCCTCGTCCGGCTCGAGCTTTCCGCGGGCCACGCCGCGGTCCAGGGAGGCCCGGATGCGCTGTTCGGCGCGCTCGGCGGCCGCAGAGTCGACCTCCACGAGGATCACGTCGAGCCCCGTCCGTGCGCACACCTCGGCGATCCCGCAGCCCATAATGCCGCCGCCCACCACACCTACGCGCTCGATGGGAGCCGCGGTCGCGCTCACCGGAACGCCTGGATACCGGTGAGCGCGCCGCCCACGACGAGTGAGTGCACGTCGGCGGTGCCCTCGTAGGTGACCACCGACTCGAGGTTGTTCATGTGCCGGATCACGGGGTACTCGAGCGTGATGCCGTTGGCTCCGAGCACCTGCCGGGCTGTGCGGGCCACGTCGAGCGCGGCGTTCACGTTGCCGAGCTTGCCCATGCTCACGTGCTCGGACAGCAGGCGTCCCTCGTCCTTCATACGGCCGAGGTGGAGCGCCAGCAGGGTGGCGCGATTGACCTCGAGCGCCATCGCCGCGAGCTTCTGCTGCTGGATCTGAGTGGCGGCGATCGGCTTGCCGAACGCCACGCGCTCGAGGCTGTACTCGAGCGCGGCCTCGAAGCAGGCGCGGGCGGCGCCGGCGGCGCCCCAGACGATGCCGTAGCGCGCCTCGTTGAGGCACGAAAGGGGCCCGCGCAGCGAGGTTGCCTCGGGCAGCATGGCGTCCGCGGGCAGGCGAACGTCGTCGAACAGCAGCTCGGACGTCACCGACGCTCGAAGCGACAGCTTGCGGTGGATGTCCTGGGTGGTGAAGCCCTTAGTGCCGCGCGGGACGAGGAAGCCGCGGATCCCGTCATCGGTCGCGGCCCACACCACGGCCACCTCGGCCACCGACCCGTTGGTGATCCACATCTTCTGCCCGTGCAGGATCCAGTCGTCGCCGTCCCGGCGCGCACGTGTGCGCATCGAGCCCGGGTCGGACCCGGCGTCAGGCTCGGTAAGGCCGAAGCAGCCGATGGCGTCGCCTGCCGCCATGCGCGGCAGCCACTCCTGCTTCTGCTCCTCGGAGCCCCAGCGGTGGATCGCGAACATCGCAAGCGATCCCTGCACAGACACGAGGCTGCGCACCCCGCTGTCCCCGGCCTCGAGCTCCATGCAGGCGAGCCCGTACGCGGTGGCGCTGGCGCCGGCACAGCCGTAGCCCTCGAGATGCATGCCGAGCACGCCGATCGTGCCGAGCTCGGACGCGAGCTCGAGCGGGATCTGGCCGGCCTCGAACCACTCGCCGACGTTCGGTACCACGCGGTCGCGAACGAATGCTCGCACCGTGTCCCGGATGTCGCGCTCTTCGTCTGAGAGAAGCCGGTCGATCTCGAGGAAATCGAGCGGCCGGACAGCGGGCGATTTGACTGCTTTGGTACTTGTCATGGCTTGAACCTAAAGTTTCGAAGATCTCAGGTCATTCAACCACAAGGTGATCCCATGTCCACGTTGGCTCCGTCATCCCCCTCCCTCGCTGATGGCAGGACGCTGTTCATCGGTGGCAACTGGTCCCCCGGCGAGCAGAGCTACGAGCGCTTCGATCCCGCCCGGCTCGAGCGGTCCACCGGCACCTTCGCCGTGGCGTCGGCGGAACACGTGCGGGCGGCGTACGAGGCCGCCGCGGCCGCACAGCCGGCCTGGGCGGCCACGTCGGCACCGCAGCGCTCCGACGTTCTGCGCCGTGCGGCAGACCTGCTCGAAGAGCGTGCCGACGAGGCCGCCCACAGGCTCACGTCCGACATGGGCAAGGTCATCCGCGACGCGCGCGCCGAGGTGCTGCGCAGTGCCGCGGTGCTCCGCTACTTCTCCGGCGAGTTACTGCAGCCCACGGGCGAGACCTATCCGAGCGCCGACCCGGCGACGCTGCTCCTCACGGTCGAGGAGCCGCTGGGCGTGGTGTGCGTGATCACGCCGTGGAACTTCCCATTCGCCATCCCCACTTGGAAGCTCGCGCCGGCGATCGGGTTCGGCAACGCGGTTGTGTGGAAGCCGGCGGAGGCCGCCTCCGGCAGCGCGGTGATGCTGGCGGAGACGCTCGCCGCCGCGGGGCTCCCGGACGGCGTGCTCAACCTCGTGACCGGCAGGGGCCGCGAAATGTCCGACCCGCTCACGGGCGATCCGCGCATCGCCGCGCTCAGCTTCACGGGCTCCGGACCGGTGGGCACGCGGCTCCGCCAGGCCGTGGCGGACCGCAACGTGAAGGTGCAGCTCGAGCTGGGCGGCAAGAACCCGGCGATCGTGCTGGCCGACGCCGATCTCGCGGACGCTGCGGTGCAGGTCGCGCGCGGCGCGATGCTGTCCACGGGCCAGCGCTGCACGGCCACCAGCCGCGTGTACGTGGAGCGATCTGCGGCCGGGCGCTTCCGCGAACTGCTCCGCGAGGCGGTGGAGGGGCTGGTGGTGGGCGATCCGTTCGACGACGGAACGGATGTCGGTCCACTGTCCTCGACCGACCAGTGGGACACCGTGAACGGTTACCTCCAGATCGCGAGCGACGAGCGGGCAGAGGTGATCGCGGGCACCACGACCGGCAAGCGCGACGGTGGCTGCTTCGTCGCGCCCACGGTTCTGGCGGGCGTGGACGGCCAGAGCCGGCTCGTGCGCGAGGAGATCTTCGGCCCCGTGGTGGTGGTCCAGGAGGTCGAGGGCTTCGACGAGGCGCTCGAGCTCGCCAACGACACCGAGTTCGGCCTCTCCTCCGCGCTGTTCACGCGCGACATCGCGCGGGCGCTGAAGTTCGTGCGTGGCACGCAGTCCGGCGTGGTCCACATCAACCGCGAGACCGCGGGCGTCGAGCCTCACGTGCCGTTCGGCGGGATCAAGGGTTCGAGCAGCATGAGCCGCGAGCAGGGCAAGGCCGCGCGGCAGTTCTTCACGACAACGAAGACCGTCTACATACGCCCCAGGGACTGATCCGCGGGCCGCGCGCCTACGCGCGCGCGCGTGTTCTGAGTACCGCGGCGGCCGAGGCAAGCGCGACGGCCAGCGCCGCGGCAGCCGTGCCCGCGCCGCTGCGTTCTGTGCCGAGGGCGCGGTCGAGCGACAGCGGCCCGGGGCCGTGCTCGGCGAGGCCGAGGGCCGCTGCGGACAGCACCAGCGGGTACTCCCAGCCGCCATTCGCGCCCCACGGCCCCTTGCCCGCGCACGACGTCCTCATCACGACGAACATGTTCCCGGCAATGGCAGCCGACGCCGCCGGGGTGAGCAGTCCGGCAGTGAGCAGCGCGCCGCCGGCGAGCTGGGTGGTGGCAGCGCTGAGGGCGGTCGCCCTCGCGGGATGCAGCCCGAGCCCCTCCATCTGCGCTGTGGCGCCATCGAGCCCCGGTCCTCCGAGAGCAGTGGTGAGCTTGCGCAGCCCGTGGCCGACGAACAAGAGGCCCACGATCCCGCGCGTCGCGGCGTGTGCAACTCCGGCGGCGGAACGGCCGCGGCCCTGAGGAAATGCGCTCATAGTGCTCCTTGGTCTGTGGTTTGCAGGGGTGCACGCAGGTGCCAGTCTGTGGCGCTCTGGTAGGCGGCCGCGCACTCGAGCAGCCGCCCCTCCGCCCAGGGCCGCGCCGCGAGCTGCACGCCCACAGGCAGGCCGCGCGAGTCGAAGCCGACGGGCAGCGACAGCGCTGGGACGCCGGTGAAGCTGAGTGGACGGTGCAGGCGGAGCAGCGCGAGCGAGAGCTCGAGCGCCTCATCCGGCGACGCGTCCGTGACCGAGTCGAGCCGGGGTGCGGGGCCAGGCGCGGCGGGACCGACGATCACGTCAGCCGCGACGAGCGGACCGTCGAGCAGCTCGCGTAGCGCACGGCCCTGAAGGCGCAGCGCATCCACGTGGTCGCTTCCGAGGCAACCCATCGCCGCGCTGAGCCGGCGAGCCACGTTCGGCGGGTACCGCGATGGCGCATCGCGGAACGCCGCACCGTGCAGCGACGCACTCTCCGCCTGCGTGAGGATGCTCGCGGCGACGTCGAAGCCTTCGAGCAGCGTCAGGTCGAGTTCCACGATCCCGGCGCCGAGCTCCGTGAGGACCTTCAACGCCGCCTCCGCAAGCGCCACGGACTCCGCCTCGCAGGCGTCCTCCATCGGGACGCGATCGAGACCGATGCGGAGCCCGCGCAGCGGCCTCTCGCCGGCGGCAGCCATGGAGGCCACCCTCGTCGCCAGCGCCGGCGCCGGCACGTTGATCGCGGCGGGGTCCTCGCCGTCGAAGCCCGCGAGCTGATCGAGCGCGAGCGCGGCGTCGACCGCGCTCCGGGCGAGAATGCCCACCGTGTCCTGCGAATAGCAGAGGGGCACGGATCCGCGCCGCGAGATCCTGCCGAATGTGGGCTTGAGCCCGACCACGCCGCAGAACGCGGCCGGGATGCGCACCGAGCCACCGGTGTCCCCGCCGATGGCGAACGGCAACGCGCGAGCCGCCACGGCGGCGGCCGCCCCGCTCGACGAGCCACCAGCCAGGTGCGACGGGTCCCACGGATTGAGCGCTGCCCCGAACTCCGCGTTCGCGCCGGTGGTGGCGTAGCCCCACGGGTCGAGGTTCAGCCGTCCGAGCGACACCGCGCCGGCGCCCTCGGCGCGCTGGAGGACCGCGGCGCCGCGCGCGCGCAGGCGCAGGTCCATGTGCCGCACACCCGCGCTGGGCGCGCGCTGCGGCTCGACGAAGATATCCTTCGCCGCGAACGGCACGCCGTGCAGGGGCCCGCGCTCCGCCTTGGCGACACGATCGAGCTCGCGCGCGCGCTCCAGCGCGCCGGCCGCGTCGAGTTCGATGAAGCAGTTCACGCGCTCGTCCACCTCGGCGGCGCGAGAGATAAACGCGCCGCAGGCATCCTCCACGCCCGTCTCACCCGCGCCCAGCCCGGCGGCCAGGTCCGCCAACGAGAGCTCCCAGAGCTCAGCCAACGGCTCCCTCCTGCTCGAGGATGCGCCGGAAGGCGAGCGGGTCGTCGTCCGCGCACAGCGATGCGGCGAGCCGGCGGAACTCGTCCCAGAGCGGAGCTGCGCGGCGGGCAAGCAGTTCGGCATCGGCATCCGCGAGCGGGATGCCGCGAGCGGCCGCGATCGCGCGCAGCAGCTCGCCCGCGTGCTCGTCAGACATGCCCGAACTTCGCGAGGGCGTCGGCGAGTGACAGCCCGCGCTCGAGCTGCGCCCGGATCTCCACCTCGCGCGCCCCCAGCGCCTCGGCGCGCTCGAGTACCTGCACCGCCACGTCCGCCGGGACGGCGATCACGCCGTCTTCGTCGGCGAGGATGAGGTCGCCTGGATTGACCGTCACCTCGGCGCTGGTGGCACCCGGCATCGCCACCGGCTCGCCGTGGCCCACCACGCGCCAGCGTCCGATCGACTGCACCGGCGTGCGGTAGCGCGCGTAGACCGGGAAGCCGAGCCGGCCGAGCCACGGCAGGTCACGGACGCCGCCGTCGGCGAGCGCGCCCACGCAGCCGCGCTCGGCCATGCCGATGGCGATCAGCTCGCCGAAGAAGCAGACGCCCTCTCCCGCGCCGGCCCACACGGACACGGACCCTGGCGTGAGCGCCGCGCAGGCCTCCATCTTGCGGGGGTCCTTCTGATCGCCCGGGTAGTCCGCCATCTCGCCCTGGATCGGTGCGGCCCAACCGGCCATCCTGCCGGCGCCGGCGGGAAAGGGCCGGAACGAAGGCGCGAGACCCTGGTCGCGCAGGCCGAGCTCGTCGAGCACGTCGGCCACGTTCGAGCTGTCCACCGCGAGGTAGCGCCGGCGGACGCTCTCGGCATCCCGCGCTGCTGGTGCTGCGGGCATCTGCTCCTCCTCAGATCGAGATGGATGGGATCAGGCCACCGTCCACGCGGAGCGTGGCGCCGGTGATGTAGGACGCCTGCGCGCTGGCGAGGAACGCGACGGCCGCCCCGTACTCCGCCGGCTCGCCGTAGCGGCCCACGGGGATGCTCGCCGCGCTGGCCGCCGCCACCGAGGCCACGTCCGTGCCCTCGCGCTCCGCACGGGCCTCGTCCAGCTGCTTGATGCGCTTCGTGGCGATGCGGCCGGGCACGATCAGGTTCACCGTCACGCCGTCGGCGGCCACCTCGCGCGAGAGCGTCTTCGCCCAACCCACGAGCGCGCTGCGGAGCGAGTTCGACACGCCGAGGTTGGGAATCGGGGCGACTACTCCCGAGGACGTGCTCGTGACCACGCGGCCGAAGCCGCGCTCGCGCATCTCCGGCAGAACCAGGTCGGTCAGATGGATCACGCCGAGAACCATCGAGCGGAAGTGCTTGCTCCAGAGCTCGGGCTCCACCCCAACGGCGGGTGTCGGCGGCGGGCCGCCGGTGAGGTTCACGAGGATGTCCACGGAGCCGAAGCGCTCGCGCACCAGGTCGAGATGTCCGGAGAACGAGTCGAGCTCGGAGAGGTCGAGGGCGAGCGGAAGGCTCTCGCCGCCATCGGCCTCGATGGCCGCCGCCACCTCGCCGGCGGCGTCGCCGCTCAGGTCCGCCACCGCCACGCGCGCCTTCTCCGCCGCGAGCGCGCGGGCTATCGCGCCGCCCAGCCCTCCCCCGCCGCCCACCACTAGCGCGCAGCGCCCGTCGATGCCTAGATCCATCCGTTTCCTTTCTGTGTCTCGCTCATGAGCCGACGCTCAGGGTGGCCACCCGCTTGCGCAGGAGGCTCACCACCGAGAGGGCCGTGATCCGGCCGGTGCGCGGGTTCTCCGACGGCACGTTCTGGATCATCAGGCTCAGATTCGCCACGCTCGAGCGCAGCTCGATCCGGTGCTGGTTGTAGACCGCGTGCGGGTCAGCCCAGACCTCCACCTCGGTGCGGTCCGGCCCTGGGCCGGCAAGCGCCAGCGCAACGGTGACGTTGAGGTTGGCGGGAAAGCCGCGCGCGGCGTCACGCGCCGTGCCCGCAAACACGCGCAGCGGCTCCTCGAGGCCCTCGAGGTCAACGCCAAGGCGCTCGATCTCCGGGGCGCCGAGGAGTCCCGCCACGGGCTTGCTGCTCGTGATCTTGAGCGACTCCACATCGGCGAGCGCGGCCGCCGCCACAGCGTCGAGTCCCACCAGGGCGCCGGTGGGCACCGTGATTCTGCCGCCGGTGCGTTCCGCCAGCTCGATCCACTCCGGATGGTCGAGCAGCGCGCCCGCGCTCAGCACGATCAACTCCTTGCCGGCGCCGAGCACGGACTCCGCGAGCGTCTCGAGCACCTGGCGGGGCGCGCACTCGATCACGGCGTCCGCGTGCTCGGCCAGCTCCTCAACGGCCACGACCGGCACGCCGTCGCGCCCGAACGAGCTCAGCGTATGTCTCGCTTTGTCGTGGTCGCGCGCGGACACGGCGGCCAGCTCGAGCCCCGGCACCTCGTCGGGCAGGCGACGGGCGAGCTCGGAGCCGATCGCCCCGAGCCCAGCTATCGCCACCCGCAGCCTAGGCCCCGGCATCCGCGCTCCTGGATCCGGCCGCCGCCGGCTCGACCTCGGCGTAGTGCTTCGCGATCTCGCCCGCGGTGGTCACCCATACGCGCTCGCGCAGCTCTGCGAGGCGTTCCACCACGCGGCGGAACTGACGCAGCCGGTACGGCTGTCCCACGATGAAGGTGTGGATGGTGATGCCGAGCGCCAGCGTCTGCTGGTTGGACTGCTCCAGCATCTCGTCGAGCTGCTCGAGCGCCATGTCCGCGAAGGCGGGCCCAGTGCCGTGGTGGTGCACGATCATCGGCACGTCGTTCACCTCATGCGGGTACGGGACGCTCAGGAGCGGCCCGCCGCGGGTGCGCATCCACACCGGCTGGTCGTCCATCGGCCAGTCGAGCGTGTAGCGGTAGCCCAGCTCCGCCAGCAGATCCTCGGTGACCGCACTCGGGTTGGCTCCCGGGCTCATCCAACCGAGCGGCGGGCTGCCCTCCGCGCGCTCGATCGCCTCCGTGACCTCGCGGATCATCTCCCGCTCGGCTTCCGGTTCGAGCGAGTTCGGCATCTCGGCATTGGTGCGCCCGTGGGCCACGATCTCCGCGCCGGCGGCGCTGTAGGCGGCCACGAGGTCCGGGCAGTGGTCGTAGCACTCGCTGTTCAGCAGGAGGGTGGTGGGAACGTCGTGGGAGCTGAGCAGGTCGAGCAGGCGCCAGCCTCCCACGCGGTTGCCGTACTCGCGCCAGCCCCAGTTGTAGGTGTTGGGATGCGGCGCACCCGGCGAGTACGGGATGCCGAGCCCGCCCTCGCCGTAGGGGAAGTGCTCCATGCAGAGCGCGATGTACACCGCCAGTCTGCGCGAGCCGGGCCACGTGAAGTCGGGCCGCCCGGCGATCGGCGAGTACTCGAAGCGGTCGTGACTAGGCAGCATCCTCTTCATCCCTCCCGTGGTTGTCGACGGACTGCCAGCGATCGGAGATCGCAGCAAGGTGGGCGGCCATGGCCTCGCGCGCGGCGGCCTCGTCGCGGCGCCTCACGGCCTCCACGATCGCGCCGTGCTCCTCGTCGGGCGCGCGCAGCGCTCCATCGGCGAGGCGCGCCATGAGCGCGGACTGCTCGTGCTGGAACTCGCCGAGCTCGCGCACCAGGCGCGCGTGCAGCTCGTTGCAGGTCGCCTGGGCGAGCGTCACGTGAAAGGCGAGGTCGTCGCGCGCCCACTCCTCCACGTCGGTGCGGCCACTATGGTGCTCGACTATCTGCTCGAGGCGGCGCAGATGGTGGTCGCCGCGGCGCAGCGCAGCCAGCCCCGCGCCGGGCACCTCGAGGTGGCAGCGCACCTCGTGGAACTGCTCGGGGCTGTAGCGGCCAAGCAGCAGAAGCGTGGACTCCGGGCGCGCCGCCTTCACATAGGAGCCCGCGCCCGAACGAGACTCCACCACGCCGGCGGCCCGCAGCGCGCCGAGTCCCTCCCTTACCACCGGCCGGCTGACGCCGAAGCGCCGGGCGAGCTCGTGCTCGCCGGGGAGCTTGGTCCCCGGTTCCAGACCGCCTGAACGGATCAGCTCGAGCAGCTGGTCACGAATCAGGTCGGCGGCTCGGACCCGGGGCGGTATCTCTCGAATGAAAGGCTTTGGCATGTGTCTGGCTGTCAGACAGCTGTCGGGCATATTATGCATGCAAGATCGTATGTCTTAAGGTATGACGAAGTGAGCTCGACAACCAAAGCGGCAGTGCTGCTTGGCCCGGGAGAGCTGGACATCCGTGAGCTCCCGCTCCCCGAGATCGGCGAGGACGATGGCCTTCTGCGAGTTGAGGCCACCGGTGTCTGCGGCTCGGACATCGCCGCGTACCACGGCCACAACCCCTTCTACGAGCTGCCCTGCGTGATGGGCCACGAGCTCGTGGGCCGGGTCGAGCGCATCGGCGCGGCCGCGGCGGAGCGCTGGGGCGTGACGGAGGGCGACCGAATCGTCGTCGAGGAGTACCTGCCCTGCGGCACCTGCCGCTCCTGCCTCGCGGGCGCCTACCAGATGTGCAAGGTGCCACGCTACGGCGGGAAGTCGATCCACGTAGCCCCCGGGCTCTTCGGCGGCTATGCGGATTACCTCTACCTGCACCCCCAGTCGATCGTCCACCGCGTGGAGGGCGACACCCCGGCGGAGCTCGTCCAGCTGTACATCCCGATCTCGAACGGCCTCCACTGGGTGCAGGACACTGCCGAGGCGAAGATCGGCAGCACGGTGGTGGTTATCGGCCCGGGGCCGCACGGGCTCGGAGCGGTGATCGGGGCGCGCGAGGCCGGCGCCCGGACCGTGATCCTCGTCGGCCTCGAGCGCGACAGCGCGCGGCTCGAGGTTGGGCTCGAGCTCGGGGCGGATCACGTGCTCAGCAGCGATGTGGACGACGTCCCGGATACGGTCGCCGAGATCACCGGCGGGCAGATGGCGGATGCGATCGTGAACGCGGCCGACTCCGCTCTTACCATCGAGCTCGCCTTCGCCGTGGCGGGAGACCGCGCGCACATCGCGCAGGTGGGCTACGGCGGAGGCGCCGGCGACGCCGGCCTGCGCTCGCTCGCCGAGATCCTCGTCACCCGCCGGATCACGCTGCGAGGAGTCCTGGGCCGCCCGGCCGCGGCCGTACCGGCGGCGCTTCGGATCATCGAGTCGGGGCGCTATCCGCTCGAGCGGATGTGCACCGGCACCTTCCCAGTCGAAGAAACGGAGAAGGCGCTCACGGCGATCACCACCGACCCGGCTGCGATCAGGTCGATTGTCGTCCCCGGCGCCGCGAGCGGCTGAGGCCAGAGAGGTGAGTCAATGAGCATCACCACGGGCAATGCGCTGATCACAGAGGACTGGCGAATCGCGGGGCGGGTGTACCGCGATCCGCAGGTGTTCGAGGCGGAGATGCGAACGATCTTCGCGCGCTGCTGGATCTTCGTAGCGCACGAGAGCGAGATCGCCGACGGCGGCGACTACAAGGTCGGGCTGATCGGGCGCCAGCCCGTGATCGTCAGCCGAAACGCCGACGACGGCGCGATCCACGTCCTGTTCAACCGCTGCCGCCACCGGGGCTCGGCCGTGTGCCAGCGCGAATACGGCAACGCCAACCACTTCCGCTGCGCCTACCACGGCTGGACGTATGGCTCGGATGGGCGCCTGATCGGCGTGCCCTTCCCCGACGCCTACGGCGATGGCTTCGACAAGTCCTCGATGGGGCTCGCGCACGTGCCGCGCGTGGAGAGCTACCGCGGCTTCATCTTCGCGTGCCTCGATCCGGACGCCGTGCCGCTGGAGGACTATCTCGGCAACGCCACCCGCTTCCTCGACTTCATCGCCGACCTGCCGGGTGGCATCGAGCTGAGCGCGCACGCCAGCAAGCTCGAGTACCAGGCGAACTGGAAGCTCCAGCTCGAGAACACGATCGACTGCTACCACTTCTCATTCACCCACAAGAGCTGGCTCGACATCCTCAACCAGAGAGGCACGTCCTCACCGGCCACGTGGCGCGAGAACGTGGCCCAGAACGAGACGTGGAGGACGATCGACTTCGGCGGCGGCCACTCCGCTCATGAATACGGATCGCTCGAGAGTCACAAGGGAAAGACCGTCACGAACTTCTCGAGCGGGGAGCTGCTCCCGTTCAATTTCGTGGTGTTCCCCACACTTGGGTTCGTGGGCGCTCAGCTGCGCGTGGTGATGCCCCTGTCAGCTACGCGCACGCGCGTGCTGCTTTACCCGATGATGCCGAAGGGCTATGACGCGGCCCAGCGCGCGGAGGTGCTGCGCAACCACGAGGCCTTCTACGGGCCCTCCGGCGCCGGCTCAACCGACGACATCGAGGTGGGCTTCGACCGCGTGGCGCAAGGGCTCGCGGCGGACGCGGTGCCGGAGGACTGGATTCTCATGAGCCGTGGCGTCGAGCGCGAGGTGGTGGACGCGGCCACCGGCGTCCGCTACGGGCGCTCGGCGGACGAGCTGCCGCAGCGCGCCTTCTACCGCCGCTGGCTCGAGCTCGTCGAGGAGGGGCTCGATGCCTGAGTTATCGGTTTCTGGTGGCCGCCTCGAGCTGCTGGCCGAGGTCGAGGCCTTTCTATACAAAGAGGCGCAGCTGCTAGACGCGCGGGAGTTCGATGCCTGGCTCACGCTCTTCGCCGAGGACGGCGTGTACTGGGTGCCGAGCGGCAGCGACGACAGCGATCCGCAGCGCGAGGTGTCGGTGGCGTACGACAGCCTGTCGCGGCTGCGCGAGCGCGTGTGGCGCCTCCAGAGCGGTGTGGCGCACGCGCAGGAGCCGCCGTCGCGCACGGCGCGCATCTTGAGCAACGTGACCGTCGAGCCCGACGGAGACCGATTGCTGGTGGGATCCGTGTTCGTGCTGCACGAGTTCCGTCGCGGCCGCCTACACATTCACGCGGGGCGCTACCGCCATGAGCTCCGCAGGACCGGCGACGCGCTCGCTATCGCGATGAAGAAGGTGGAGCTCGTCAACAACGACGGCTATCTCGGCAACCTGAGCATCGTGCTCTAGCCCGTCCTGAGAGGAAAGCGATGTTGATCAGCAGGCGGAACGGTGACCTCTATCTCGTCGAGCAGCTCGAGCACGCCCGGCTCTGCGGCGACCTCGTGGGCCGCTGGGGTAACGACGGCTTCGCGGTGCCCGAGCCGCTCGAGAGCGTGCGCCTCGGAGCAGCGATGCACGACGAGGGCTGGCGTGAGGCCGACCAGGAGCCGTTGTTCAACGCCGAGGCCGGGCGGCCGCTCCACTTCCTCGAGATCGAGATGCGCGAGCACGTGCCGCTCTACGGCCGCGGCGTGGACCGCGCGTTTGCCACGGACCCCTACGCCGGCCTGATGGTGTCGATGCACTGGACCGGGCTGTACCGCGGCCGCTGGGGGATGCAGGCCGGGAAGGTCGAGTTCCCCGACGAGGCGCTTCAGGAGGAGGCGGTCGCGCGCGAGGAGCTGCGCTGGATCGAGGTGAAGCGCGGGCTCGTTACGCAGTCGCGCCGCAGCGACTTCGAGCAGCACCTCTGGCACCACTACGACCTGCTGCAGGCGTGGGATCTCTTGTCACTTTACGTCTGCCTGATCGACCTGAGCCCAGCGGACGAGGCCGCGCCGCGGCCGGTGCCGGCCACGCTCAAGAGTATCGACCAGGAGCCGGGCGCGCGCACCATCGGCTCGGTCCCCGTCACTGTCGGCGGCGAGCGGGTGGAGCTCACGCTGCGCGCAGTGGAGCCGGGCGTGGTCAGCGTCGATCCTTATCCCTTCGACTCGGACGAGGTGGAGTGGAGCGTGACCGCACGGGTGATGCAGGACCGCCGGTACGGGTCGCAGGCGGAGGCCGCAGACACGCTCCGGGAGGCGCCTACCGCGACGATCGCATGCCGGATGACACGGGGCTGACGCCGCCCAGGCGGCTCGTCGTGCGCAACGAGTTCGCCGTCGTCGCGATCGAGATCTGCGGCGGGCCGGGCCGCGAGCGGCTGCGGATCGAGGACCTGCGCGCACACGTGGCGGTCGAGCTGGACGCGCTCGAGCTCGAGTCGCTCGCCTGGGCCGCGCACGGCGACCTGTCCGTGCTGCTCGATCCTGGCCTCACGCGCTGGCGCTCGGAGCGCTCGGAGAACGACGCGTGAACGCGCCCGTCGCCTACTTCCGCCTCTACGCGGGCGACGACGGCGAGTCCCACTTCGAGGACGTGCGCCTCGACGGAGGCTCGCAAGGGGTGGCGGAGTCGGAGCTGCGAGCCATCTTCTCGGATCCCTTCCCGGCGCAGCGCGCGCTGTTCCGCCACGTGGTCGAGGAGGCGAGCGCCGAGCACCCGCACAACACGCCGCGGCGGCAGTTCATCGTCCAGCTCACCGGCGAGTGCGAGATCCAGACCTCCGACGGCGATCGGCGCCGGCTCGTGCCGGGCTCCGTGCTGCTGCTCGAGGACGTCGACGGCGCCGGCCACATCACACGCCGGGTCGGCGACGCGGACCGGCTGACCCTGCTCATCCCGCTCGAATGAGCGCCCGCCACGGCGGGTCAGCCTGGGTAGGCCCCGATGTAGCTGTTGACGAAGCTCAGCTGCGTCTCCGGGGAGCTCACGATCTGCTCGAGCTGCGCGACTTGGAGCCGGCGCTCGAACGCGTCGGCGCCCGGGAAGCGGTGGAGCAGCGAGGTCATGAACCAGGAGAAGCGCTGCGTCTGCCAGACGCGCCGCAGACATGTTGCGGAGTACGAGCCCAGGAGCGTCTCGTCGCCGCTCGCGAAGAAGCCGGCGAGCGCCGCGGCCAGGACCTTGACGTCGGCGATCGCGAGGTTGAGCCCCTTCGCGCCGGCGGGCGGCACGATGTGCGCGGCGTCGCCGGCGAGGAAGAGTCGCCCGTACTGCATCGGCTCGGTGACGAAGGAGCGCAGGTGGGTGAATCCCTTCTCCAGCACGGGCCCGTCGCGCAGCTCGAAGCCATCGTCGGTGGCGAGGCGCTGCCTGAGCACTTGCCAGATGCGCTCTGCGGGCCAGTTCTCGAGCTGCTCGTCGGTACCGCACTGGATGTAGAGGCGCGTGCGCTCGGGAGTGCGCAGGGTGAGGAGCGCGAGGCCATCGTCGTGGCGCGTGTACACGAGCTCGTTCGCGGGCGGCGGAACCTGAGCCAGGATGCCGAGCCACCAGAACGGGTAGACGTGCTCGACCACGCGCAGCCTGTCCGGCGGGATCGTCCGGCGCGACACGCCGTGGAAGCCGTCGCAGCCGGCGACGAAATCGCAGTCGAGCCGCCGCTCGTCGCCAGCGTGCCGGAAGGTGACGTGCGGGCTCGCGCTTTGGACGCCGTGGAGCCGGACGTCTTCGGCCGCGAACAGGAGCGGCGCTCCCTCCTCGAGCCGCGCCGCGATCAGGTCCTTCACCACCTCCGACTGGCCGTACACCGTCATCCCCCGGCCAGTGAGCTCGGCCACCTCCACCCGGTGCGAACGCCCGGCGAAGCGCAGGTCGAACCTGTCCTGCGGCATGCCCTCGCGGCGCAGCCGACCGTCGACGCCGCACTCCGCGAGCACCTCGACCGTGCCCGGCTCGAGCAGTCCTGCCCGGACGCGCTGCTGCACGTAGCGGCGGTCGCGAGCTTCGACGATCACGCTCTCCACACCCGCGGCGGAGAGCAGCCGCCCGAGCACGAGCCCGGCGGGACCCGCACCGACGATCGCCACCTGCGTGCGCACTTTTCG
>Ga0068852_100000323_pt1 | contig 32550 bp, 25 predicted proteins | sample KBSCornC22_FD_66594 | JGI IMG/M metagenome (GOLD analysis project Ga0068852, IMG submission 66594) | Corn rhizosphere microbial communities from Kellogg Biological Station, Michigan, USA - KBS Corn C2-2 | ecosystem: Host-associated > Plants > Roots > Rhizosphere > Soil ... | reverse complement strand
ACGGCAGAGCCCCTAACCAGATCGAGGCTGATGGGGTCGACCACCAACTTCACCCCGTCCGTTTCAGCGATTACATCGTCGGATTCGGCGGCTTCCGCCAAATCGAATTTGTACGTGAACCCTGCGCAACCGCCACCGTCCACCGAAAGGCGCAGGATCGGCGGTTTTTGTTTGCGAGCAGCGATCGCCGAGACCCGGCGGGCCGCACTTTCACTCAGCGAAATTTCGGTGCTGCTCACCGTACAAACATAGGAAGCGCCGCGGGATGCGGCAAGTTGGAAGCTATCAGCGCCGGCCGCTGATCGGTCCGCCTTCTGCAACCTCATCCATTGCACCCGTCTGGCCGCCGTGCTTCATCGCCAGCAAATAGTCGGTGGATTTCATAAAGGGGATCGGGTTGACCGGCTTATTGTCGATGCGAACTTCATAGTGGCAGTGTGCACCGGTCGAATGACCTGTTGAGCCGACGAGGCCGATTACCTGACCGCGGACGACGTGCTCGCCATCCGTTACCAGTACGCGAGACATATGGCCGTAGCGGGTGTGAATTCCCTTTCCGTGGTCGATCTCGACCATGTTGCCATAGCCGCCGTTGTTCCATCCAGCGGCAACGATAGTGCCGTCCGCGGTGGCATGGATGGGCGTGCCGATCGGAGCGGCGAGATCGATGCCGGGGTGGAAATCGGCACCGTGATGGAAGGGGTCGTCGCGATAACCGTAGCCGCTGGTGAATACCGCGGTTTGCAGCGGCTTGTCGGACGGAATCGCGATTGCGCCGTCCTGAAGAGTGTCGAGCTTCTTCCAGCTATCGAACAGCTGCTTGAACGTCGGGCTGGAGCCGCCATCAAACGGACCACCGCGAGCAGCCCTTGAATCGCTGGTTGCCGGAATGAAGCCAAGGCGACGGAGAGCCGCCGGGTCAACGTTCTGGTCCTGGAGAGCTGCGGCGAGTGCCATCTGGCGCTGCTCCACTGCCTGAACGCGCCGGTCAGTTTCAGCGGCTAGCCGTGCGACTTGTGCCGAATAGCTGTTGGCAGCTGCAGGCGCGTTGGAGGAGCGGGGAGTGAGAATCTGGGCGGCGGAATAGCCCGACCAGCCAATCAAAACGATCGATAGAAGAAAGAACAGGACTTGGACCGGGGCGGAGAGGCGGTAGCGGCGAAGCTGGCGACCGTCGTGGATGAAGAAATCGCGATCGCGGAAAAATGCGTTCGGTATGGCCAACAATTGCGCCATTGTGTACCCGCTCCAAAATCAAAAAAGCCCTCACACGGAACCCTCCGCGTTCAGGCGTTACAATGATGAAGGAGCTCCCCAGCCCCAACAGCCCTGACACGATTGCCCGCCGTGTCGTGGCGGAGGCGAAACTGACCCGGAATGGTTAACGAATTCAACCTTCAACAGTCCGCAGCGGGATGAACTGTCCGACTTGTGCGGTGAATCGTTGCAGCTGCTGCTGTTTTTGGCAGCGACGAGGGAACTCGCCTTCGAAGCAGATTTTTTGCGCGAATTTCTGGCCGTGCCTTGCGCTCGCCACATTCCGCTTTAGAAGCGCCCCCGGGCCACGCCGTCCCAACGCGGCGCGTGCTCTCTGTGAGGAGAGTTGAATGACTGACCAAGTGACCGCGGACGCGCAGGTGCGCGCCGCAAAGCCCCAGACCCTACCCGCAAGACCGTTTTTCTCTTCGGGACCGTGCGCGAAGCCGCCGGGCTGGAGTGCCGAAAAGCTAGAAACCGATGTGCTCGGCCGTTCTCATCGCTCCAAGCTCGGTAAGACGCGGCTCCAATATTGCATCGACCTCATGCGCGAGGTCCTGCAGATTCCCGACACGCACCGGATCGGCATCGTCCCCGGTTCCGACACTGGCGCTTTCGAAATGGCGATGTGGACGATGCTTGGCGCAAGGCCAGTGACTACGCTCGCTTGGGAAAGCTTCGGTGAAGGTTGGGTCACCGACGCTCTCAAGCAGCTCAAGCTCGAGCCGACGGTAATCCGTGCAGATTACGGGCAGCTTCCCGATCTTTCGCAGGTCGATTGGTCGAGTGACGTCCTGTTCACCTGGAACGGAACCACATCCGGCGTTCGAGTTCCAAACGGCGATTGGATTCCCGCGGATCGCGAAGGACTGAGCTTCGCCGACGCCACAAGCGGCGTGTTCGCCTATGATATTCCGTGGGAGAAGATCGATGTCGCAACTTTCTCCTGGCAGAAGGTGCTTGGCGGCGAGGCAGCCCACGGCGTCCTGATCCTCGGCCCGCGCGCAGTTGAGCGGCTAGAGACTTACACGCCATCGTGGCCGCTTCCGAAGGTCTTCCGGCTGATATCCAAAGGCGCGCTCGCGGAGGGCATTTTCAAGGGCGAAACGATCAACACGCCGTCGATGCTTTGCGTCGAAGATGCGATCTTCGCGCTGGAGTGGGCGAAGAGCCTGGGCGGACTTGAGGGACTGATCGCGCGCTCTGACGCCAACGCGGAAGCGCTCGGCCGGCTCGTCGCTGAACGTGACTGGCTTGGGCATCTCGCCGAAGATACTGCGGCACGCTCGAAAACCTCCGTTTGCCTGACCGTCAAGGGAGCCGACGCGGACTTCATCAAGCGGTTTGCGGGATTGCTCGAGAAGGAAGGCGCGGCGTACGATGTGGCCGGCTACCGCGATGCGCCCCCGGGCCTTCGCATCTGGTGCGGAGCTACCGTGGAAACGGCCGACATCGAAGCGCTCGGCCCCTGGCTCGACTGGGCCTACGCGCAGGCGTTCGCCTCCTAAGCGAACCGTCGCCCCGAACTTGTTTCAGGGGCCATTTTCTCCCTCGGGCGAAGCATCCCGATAGATGCTGAAACGAGTTCAGCATGACAACAAGGAATTGAACATGAGCACACCCAAAGTCCTGATTTCGGACAAGATGGACCCCAAAGCCGCGCAAATCTTCCGCGAGCGCGGAGTCGAAGTCGACGAGATCACCGGAAAGACGCCGGAAGAGCTAAAGGCCATCATTGGTCAGTATGACGGCCTAGCGATCCGCTCCGCGACCAAGGTCACAAAGGAAATCCTGGACGCCGCGACGAATTTGAAGGTCGTCGGGCGCGCCGGGATCGGCGTCGATAACGTGGACATCCCGGCGGCGTCAGCAAAAGGCGTAGTCGTGATGAATACGCCTTTTGGCAATTCCATCACCACCGCAGAGCATGCAATTGCCTTGTTGTTCGCTCTTGCTCGCCAGCTGCCCGAGGCGGACGCGTCGACACAAGCTGGCAAGTGGGAAAAGAACCGCTTCATGGGCGTCGAGCTCACCAGCAAGACACTCGGGCTGATCGGCGCGGGCAACATCGGCTCGATCGTGGCCGATCGTGCTCGCGGCCTGAAGATGAAGGTAATCGCCTACGATCCCTTTCTCACGCCGGAGCGGGCCGTGGAGCTTGGCGTCGAGAAGGTCGAACTGGACGACCTGCTCAAGCGCGCCGACTTCATTACTCTGCACACGCCGCTGACCGATCAGACCCGCAACATCTTGAGCCGGGAGAATCTCGCCAAGACCAAGAAGGGCGTGCGCATCATCAATTGCGCGCGCGGTGGCCTTATTGATGAGGCGGCTCTGAAGGAGGGGCTAGACTCGGGTCATATCGCCGGAGCCGCTCTCGACGTGTTCGTCACTGAGCCGGCGAAGGAGAACCCGCTGTTCGGAACGCCGAACTTCGTTTCAACGCCCCACCTTGGTGCGTCGACAACTGAAGCGCAGGTCAATGTCGCGATCCAGGTCGCCGAGCAAATGGCAGATTTCCTGGTCAGCGGCGGAGTCACGAACGCGCTCAACATGCCGAGCCTCTCGGCCGAGGAAGCGCCGAAGTTGAAGCCGTACATGGCGCTCGCGGAGAAGCTCGGAAGCCTGGTGGGACAGCTTGCCCATGGCGCAATCAAGGGCCTGTCGATCGAGGCCGAAGGGGCTGCGGCCGAACTGAACATGAAGCCGATCACCGGCGCGGTTCTTGCCGGGTTCATGCGCGTCCACTCGGACACGGTGAACATGGTTAACGCGCCATTCCTTGCGAAGGAACGGGGTTTGGACGTTCGCGAGGTGCGGCACGATCGCGAAGGCGATTACCACACGCTGGTCCGGGTTACGGCAGAGACTGCGTCAGGCCCGCGTAGCGTGGCCGGGACCCTGTTCGGCAACGCCGCGCCGCGCCTGGTGGAGCTGTTCGGAGTCAAGGTTGAGGCCGACCTGACAGGCCACATGCTCTATGTCGTCAACGAAGATGCGCCGGGCTTCATTGGCCGCCTCGGAACTACGCTCGGAGAGGCAGGCATCAACATCGGCACCTTCCACCTCGGTCGCGTCGATGCCGGGGGCCAAGCGGTGCTCCTGCTCTCGGTCGACGAGCCAGTCGGGGCTGAGGTGATCGCGAAGGTAGAAAAGCTTCCCGGTGTGAAGCTGGTTCGGGCGCTGAAGTTCTGACCAGTGCTGGACGACCGCGCGGCTTCACCCTAGAGCCGCGGGCTTCCGGAAAGTAGGAACTGAAGAGTGCCAAACGTCACGGTCATCGGTGCGCAATGGGGCGACGAAGGCAAGGGAAAGATCGTCGACTGGCTCGCGAACCGAGCTGACATGGTCGTCCGCTTCCAGGGCGGCCACAACGCCGGCCACACGCTGGTTGTGGAGGGCAAAACCTACAAGCTGTCGCTGCTTCCAAGCGGGATCGTCACCGGAACTCCGTCAGTCATCGGCAACGGCGTGGTGCTCGATCCTTGGGCACTGAAGGCGGAAATCGAACGCATTCGCGAACAGGGGGTGAAGGTTACCCCCGAGCTGCTCATGGTTGCCGAAACCTGTCCTCTCATTCTTCCTATTCACCGGGACCTCGATGGGCTTCGTGAAGATGCGAGCGGTGCGGGCAAGATCGGCACTACCCGACGCGGGATCGGCCCTGCCTACGAAGACAAGGTTGGGCGGCGCGCGATTCGGCTGTGTGACCTTGCGCATCTCGATGAACTGGAGCCGATTCTCGATCGGCTATGCGCTCACCATGATGCACTTCGCGCTGGCTTCGGCGAAGGCGCCGTCGACCGCGAACAGCTTCGCAACGAGCTTACGGAAATCGCGGACTTTGTGCTGCCGTTCGCACGGCCGGTGTGGCGTGACATCGACAAGGCGGTTCGGCACGGCAAGCGTATTTTGTTCGAAGGCGCGCAGGGCGTGCTTCTCGATGTCGATCACGGGACCTACCCCTTCGTCACCTCGTCGAACACCGTGGCTGGCACGGTCGCTGCTGGGAGCGGCACCGGTCCGCACGCGGCTGGCTTCGTCCTCGGAATCACAAAGGCCTACACCACCCGCGTCGGATCAGGCCCGTTCCCGACCGAGCAAGAAAACGAAATCGGCCGGACCCTGGGTGAGCGGGGCCACGAATTCGGCACGGTAACCGGACGGCAGCGCCGCTGCGGATGGTTCGATGCGGTCTTGGTCCGGCAGGCAGTGGCGGTCGGCGGGATCACCGGCGTCGCGCTGACCAAGCTCGACGTTCTCGACACGCTGGAGACGATAAAGGTCTGTACCGCCTACAAGCTCGACGGCGGGAACATCGACTATTTCCCTCCGCACCCCGCCGACCAGGGGCGGCTCGAACCGGTCTACGAGGAGATCAAGGGCTGGTGCGCGTCCACTCAGGGCGCGCGCAGCTGGGCCGCTCTTCCGGCCAGAGCCATCAAGTATGTTCGCCGCATCGAAGAGCTAATCCGCTGCCCGGTGACACTGGTTTCAACCTCGCCGGAGCGCGAGGATACAATCCTGGTGAAAGATCCGTTCGCCGGCTGAGTCGCCCCGGCGGCTCACACGGTCGCGATGTCGGGCGCATCCTCCGCCTTCATCCCGACGACGTTGTAGCCCGCGTCCACATGATGCACTTCCCCGGTAACTCCGCTGGCGAGGTCGCTGAGCAGATAGAGCCCGGCACCCCCCACGTCTTCGATTGTCACGTTGCGCCGAAGCGGTGAGTTAAGCTCGTTCCACTTCATGATGTAACGGAAGTCGCCGATTCCACTCGCTGCCAAGGTCTTGATCGGACCCGCCGAGATCGCGTTGACGCGCAGCCCTTCCGGGCCGAGGTCCATCGCCAGATATTTGACGCTGGTTTCGAGCGCGGCCTTGGCTACCCCCATGACATTGTAATGCGGAATCACCTTCTCGGCGCCGTAATATGTGAGCGTCAGCATCGAGCCTCCGGGGCGCATCATCGCTCGCGCCCGCTGGGCAACGGCGACGAAGCTGTAGACCGAGATGTTCATCGTCATCAGGAAATTTTCGAGACTCGTCTCGACGAACTTCCCGCGCAACTCGTTCTTGTCGGAAAAGCCAATCGCGTGAACGACGAAGTCCAGCGTTTGCCATCGCTCCTTCAGCGCCGCGAACGTGCGATCGAGTGCATGCATTTCCGAAACATCGCAATCAACCAGGAGATCGGAACCAAGCTGGCCCGCCAGCGGCCGCACTCGCTTTTCGAGGGCGTCGCCCTGATACGAGAAGGCCAGCTCTGCGCCCTCTTGCGCAACCGCTTGCGCAATCCCCCAGGCGAGCGAACGGTCGTTCGCCAAGCCCATGATCAAACCACGTTTGCCCTGCATCAATCCGCTCAAAGCTGCGGCTCCTTCTCAAGTACGGGCTCCACATCCTCTCCCGGCTGCGGCTCCTCGACCTCGAGCTCGTCCTTAAACGGTCCGCTGTAGATTTCACCCTTTAAAGCCGTCGGTCCGCTTTCCGCCAGCGCCGCGTTGAGTTCAGCGCCGATCACGACACCGAGACCCACGACGAAGAAGAAGATCAGGGTGATCATCACACCGGCAAGGCTGCCGTAAGTGAGATTGTAGCCCCCTAATAGACCAAGAACCGCGGGCAGAATCTCAACCGTTGCGAGCCACCAGAGTGTGATCAGCAACGCTCCTGGCCATTTCCGGCAGGCTCGTCTTCGGTAGCGCGACGGGGTGAGTGCGAAAAATAGACCGTAGAACGTCACGAACAGCGTCGCGACGGGCAGAAGGCGATAGACACCGATGCGCGTCGCCAAACCCTGGGCAAAAGGAAACCAGGTGACCAGCACCTGGCTGGCAACGCTGAGCGCGGCCGTGGCCGCGAACGCGAACATCAACACCAGTACCGCGCCGAGGATCAGCAGGATCGATCCGATGCGATATTCCCAAAAAGGGGCGCAAAATTTCACTCCGTAAGCGCGCCGGAGAATGTCGCGGATTGTCTCGACGAAACTCGCCGCCGTCCAAAGCCCGACAAGCGCGCCAAACCACAACAGAGGACCCGTTCGGGCGGTGAGAACTTCCTGCACCGGCCCTCGCAGCGTGTCGGCCACGTTGTGCGGAAGCCGGCTCAGCACGTTCGCGACCGTCAACTGCGCGTCCTGGCTTTGCCCCAGCAGATGTGCGACCGCGGCAGCGAGAATAAAAAAGGGAAACAAGGCCAGGATCGACAAATAAGCCAGGTTTCCGGCGTGAATGAACCCGTCCGCATAAACGCCGAGAGCGATACGCTTTCCGATTTCGAGGGCCGGGTGCCGAGGCTTCAGCCGCTTCGCGACCTCCGGCCCGAAAGCCGCTGCCGCACTCGCCTGCTTCTTGCGCCGTTCTTCAGGCGAAAGTGGGGAAAAATCCCGCATGCGCTACCGCTGGATCAGACCCCAAGTGCGGCGCGAGGGTTGCCGCCGCCGCTCCAGTTTTCCGCGAAGGCCTCGAGCTCGGGATCGCCCGCTGGAACTTCGATTTCCAAGCTGACGAGCAAGTCGCCGCGGCTGCCGCTCTTGGCAGTGAATCCCCGCCCTTTCAGGCGAAGGATCTTTCCCGAGGAGCTGCCCTTTGGGACCGTCAACATCACCGCGCCCTCGGGCGTCGGCACCTTCAGTTTTGCGCCCAGCACAGCTTCCTTCAGGGTGATCGGCAGGTTGAGTCTGACGTTGTCCCCCTCGCGCGTGTAGAAAGGATGCGGCGCGATCGACATGGTGACGATCGCGTCGCCGGCACCGCCTGGCCCTTGCTCGCCCTTGCCCCCAAGCCGGATCTTGCTGCCGTCCTCCAGCCCCTTGGGAAGCTTGAGGTCGATTGTCTTGCCATCGGCCAAGGTGATCCGCTGCGGCGCGAGCGTCACCGCATCGACGAATGGCACGGTCAGACGATACGCGATGTCCGCGCCTTTTTGCGGCGGTTGCGCGCGTTGCCGAAATCCTCCGAACCCGCCCGTCCGGCCGCCCCGCGCGCCTGCGGAACCGAATAGCCCTTCAAAGATGTCGCTGAGGTCCGCCTCACCGAAATTGCCCTGGAAGCCTTCGAACCCACCGGCTTGGCCGGCTCCGGCCCCGGTGCCAGGGCCGCCGCCCGGCCGGGCGTTGAATCCTCCGTAACCGGCGCCGAACGGCATCTTGGGATTGCCTTCCTCGTCGATCTCGCCGCGATCGTACTGGGCCCGCTTGTCCTTGTCGGAGAGAAGGTCATAGGCGCGTGTTACCTCGGCGAAGCGTTCCGCCGCTTTGGGGTTATCCTTGTTGCGGTCTGGGTGAAGCTGCTTGGCAAGGCTGCGGTAGGCCTTCTTGATCTCGGCCTCGCTCGCGTCCCGCTTTAGGCCGAGCCTCTGATACAGGTCCAACGCCATCGTTGTACTCGTTCTCCCAGCGCAACGGAAAAGTCCATCGCCGGATCGGCGGTTAAATTAGGAAATGGGCGAAGAGGCAATTGGCTGCAAGCCGCAGTCAGGAAGAGTGGCGAAACGGTTTGAGACAACCGTCAGTGAGACCGGCCTTTGACCCTGCCCGTCGCGGCGTCGACGTCGATCCAGATTACGCGACCGTTCTCGATATATTTGAAGCGGTAGGTGTTATCGCCATTAAGCTCCGGACCGAGATAATCGGCGTTTGGCGGCACCAAAGGCGTCACTCGCCGCTGGATTTCCGGAAGCGGCATCGACCGGCCCTGCCGCATTGCTTCGAATGCGCGGTCGGCATCGCGGCGAGGATTCGCCACCGCCGGAGTCCCGAGCAGGCCTGCGGCGACCGCGGCCGAGAGGAGGATACGAAACACGCTCATTGCGACTCTCTGAAACTGCTTTATCGCGAAGGCATTGAATGGCCTATGAATGTTGTAGATTAGAAGCGTTCAGGCATCCCTGTGCGGCAATTCGGCAACAGATGCACTGCGTGACGGCTCCAGTTAAAGCGCTGAACTAATGCCTGCTCCTGTCTTGTCCTACGAAGACCTTGGCCTGATTCAGGGCGAAGGTTGGCTGTTCCGCCATCTCGATATCTATATTGGCGAGCGGGACCGGCTGGCTCTCATCGGCCGCAATGGCGCCGGCAAGACCACTCTGCTGAAGTGCTTAGCCGGTTTGATCGATCCCGACGAAGGGCGGCGAACGATCGTTCCCGGTACTAAGGTCGTCCTCCTGGAGCAGGATCCGTCAATGGAGCCTGAACAGACGCTCGCCGAATGGGTGATCAGTGGTGCCGATGCCCCCGCGCCTCACGAAGCTGCGGCGATTGCCGATCAGCTTGGAATCGATCTCGATCGCGCAGCCGGGACCGCCAGCGGGGGAGAAAAGCGAAGGGCGGCAATTGTCCGAGCGCTTGCCCAAGAACCCGACGTGCTGCTGCTCGACGAACCCACCAATCACCTCGACCTCGGGGCCATTGAATGGCTCGAACAGTGGCTTGGGCGTTTCACCGGCGCATTCGTCGTGATCAGTCACGACCGAACTTTCCTGAAGCGACTGACGAAGAGCTGCCTCTGGCTCGATAGGGGGCAGCTTCGGCGGGCGGAAATCGGTTTCGGTGGTTTCGAAGTCTGGACGGAGAGGGTGCTGGAAGAAGAGGCGAGGGCGGCCGAGAAGTTGGACGCCAAGCTCGCAATCGAGCTGCGCTGGCTGGAGCGCGGGGTCACCGCTCGCCGCCGGCGCAATCAGGGCCGGCTCGCGAAGCTGCACGAAATGCGCGCGCAGCGAGCGGCGATGCTCGGAAGCCCGGGTGCGGCGAAGCTGGCACTTGCGAGGGACGAGGCACGCTCGAAGGCCGTCATCGAAGCCGATCAGGTCACGAAAAGCTTTGGGAGGGAGCCGATCGTCCGCGATTTTTCGCTCCGCATCCAGCGCGGCGACCGGATCGGGCTCGTTGGTCCGAACGGTGCGGGCAAGACGACGCTTCTCAGATTGCTGACGGGTGAGTTGGCGCCCGATAGCGGCGCCGTCACTCAGGCGAAGACACTCTCCGGAATCATCATCGATCAGCAGCGCAGGCTGATGGAGCGGGACAAGCGGGTGAAGGATGTGCTCGCCAACGGCGGCGACTGGATCGAGGTGCGCGGGCACAAGAAGCACATCAAGGGCTACTTGAAGGAATTCCTGTTCGATCCCGCGATCGCCGATGCGCCGATCGGTTCGCTTTCGGGGGGAGAGCGCTCTCGGCTGCTCCTGGCGCGGGAGTTTGCGCGTGAGGCCAATCTGCTGGTGCTCGACGAGCCCACCAACGACCTCGACCTGGAGACCCTCGACCTATTGCAGGAAGTGATCGCAGATTATGAAGGAACCGTTCTTCTCGTCAGTCACGACCGCGATTTTCTCGACCGGACGGTGACGATCACGCTGGGGCTCGATGGGTCGGGCAAGGTCGACATCGTCGCGGGGGGCTATGAGGATTGGGTCCAAAAGCGGGGGGAAGTACAACGACGCTCACCCCCTCCCGAGCGCGGGAGGCGACAGGAAGGCGGGACAGCGAACAGTCCCGCCCCTTCGACGCTGAACGCCTCGTCCTCTGCCGGAAGCGGGAAGGGGAAACTCTCCTACAAGGATCAGCGAGATCTCGATCGCCTGCCTGATGAAGTCGAGCGGCTAGAGGCCCAAATCGGTGCCACCGAAGAGTCGCTCCACGATCCCGCGCTCTACACGAGCGACCCGAAGCGTTTCGCTCAGTTGACGGACCGGCTGTCGACGCTTCGAGCACAGAAGAGCGCCGCCGAAGAACGATGGCTGGAAGTTGCCGCGATGGCTGAAGAGCTTGACCGGCAGGCTAACTGATCGCGGTCAGTTCGACAGCTGATATTGTTTCATCAGATCGTACAGCGTCGGCCGGCTGATCCCCAACAGCTTGGCCGCTCCGGAGATATTGTTCTCGGCGCGGCTCATTGCTTGCCGGATCGCACGGCGATCGGCGACCTCGCGAGCCGCTCGCAGATTTATCGCCAATTCCTCTTCAGCAGTGGATTCCCCGAAGTCTAGATCGGCGGCGGTCACCAGCCTGCCGTCGGCCATGATGATCGCTCGCTTGATGCGATTTTCCAGCTCTCGGACGTTCCCGGGCCATCCGTAGCCATCGATCGCGGCCGTCGCATCCGAAGAAAGCCCTTGCACCGCAGGGTTCAATTCGCGGGCGAATCGATTCACGAAGTGCCGCGCGAGCAAAACCGAATCTCCCGGGCGTTCGGACAGCGACGGGATTTTCACGACGATCTCGGCGAGCCGATAATAGAGGTCCTCGCGGAAGCTGCCGCCCCCAATCATCGCCTCAAGATCGCGGTGGGTCGCACACACGATCCGCGTCGCGACGGGGATGGGCTGGCGCCCCCCGATCCGTTCAATCACGCGCTCCTGAAGGAAGCGCAGCAGCTTCACCTGTAACGGAAGCGGGATATCGCCCACTTCGTCCAGAAAGAGCGTACCGCCTTGGGCGAGCTCGATCTTTCCAACGTTCGATTTGACTGCGCCGGTGAAGGCGCCACGCTCATAACCGAACAGCTCTGCCTCAAGCAGGGTCTCAGGAATGGCGCCGCAATTGATCGCGACGAACGGCCCGGAACCGCGGCCGCTTTGTTCGTGCACCGCACGGGCCAGCAGCTCCTTTCCGGTGCCGCTCGCGCCGAGGAGCATAACCGAAACGCTGGTGGACGCCACACGTTCGATCGTCTTCGCCACCTTCAGCATCTCGGGCGCGGCGGTGATGATCGATCCCAGCACTGTTTGCGCCGTCGCGAATTCCAGCCGTCGGTTCTCGCTCTCGAGCGAGTGGAGACGAAAAGCGCGCGAGACAATCAGTCCCAGCTCGTCAATGTCGATCGGTTTTCGATAGAAGTCGTAGGCTCCAAGCGCGATCGCCTGAAGCGCGCTTTCATGTTCGCCGTGGCCGGAGGCGACGATGATCTTGGTGTCGGGCTTCAGCAACAATAGTTGGCTGAGGGTTGCGAAACCTTCGGAAGTACCATCCGGATCGGGGGGCAAGCCGAGATCCAGGGTCACGACTGCGGGCTCATGCGCCCGAAGCGCGTCCATCGCCGATTGCCGGTCACCCGCGGTGACGACTTGATAGCCGTCGTAAGCCCATTTGAGCTGCCTCTGCAGCCCCTCGTCGTCCTCCACCACTAGGAGGACCGGGAGATCGGGTTCCTTGCTCATGCGACTTTCCGTTGCCTTGCTTCCGGCGCTTCAGCTGCCGGCAGATGAATGGTGAATTGTGTGCCCTTTCCGCGGGCGCTCTCGACTCCAAGTCGTCCTCCCATCGAGGTGATCAGAAGACGCGCCTCGAACGCACCGATGCCGAAGCCGCTTGCCTTGGTCGATGCGAACGGTTGAAAGAGTTTGTCGCGAATGAAGTCAGGGTCCATTCCGCAGCCTTTGTCGCTGAGCGCGATCGCGATCTCATCAGCCACCCTGTCCACTCGAACAGTGAGGGGCTGCCCCTCTTGGCTTGCCTCGATTGCATTTTGCACAAGATGGCCGAGCGCCTGCTCCAGGCCCGTTGCATCCGCCATCACCCACTGCGACGCCTCTCCGAGAAGAAGGATATCATGCGTTCTCCTGCGGTTCGCGATTGCCGACGACAGCACATCGCGCAGGAACAGAGGCTCGATGCGTTTCTGCTTCGCGAGCGCCTGCGGTGTTAGTCGCGCCAGCAGGTCGTTCATCTTGGTGATGGACCCTTTGAGAGTGGCGATCATGTCGGCACGAAACTCAGCATTGTCCGCGTGCCGTTCGGCATTGCGGGCGAGCAGCGAAAGCTGGCTCACCAGATTCTTAATGTCGTGAAGAATGAAGGCGAAGCGGCGATTGAATTCCTCGAATCGCTGGGCGTTCGAAAGTGCGCGTTGGCCTTGGGCTTCGGCGAAAGAACTCGCCGCCTGCCGCGCCGCAGTACGCAACAGGTCGAAATCTTCCCAATCGAGAGGACGCCGATATTCGGGCGCGGCAAGCAGCAAAAATCCGGCGAGCGCATCGTCGTGGATAAGCGGGATGCCGATCCAGATCGAGCGATCGCCCTTCATCCACTTAGGGAGCGGTAATGCGCGTTCCTGCGGCTGCGCAACACCGCTCCGGATCGCGTCAAACTCGATGATCCGCGCGCTGGCGGCCACGGCCTGGCAGAAGCCTGGGGCGGCTTCACTCTCTGCTGTTGGGGGGATCGAGGCAGACCACTCCCAGCTTGCACTCTTGGTCAGCGCGCCCGCACCATCGCATTCGAGAAGCAGCCCAGCGGGCGAGTCGAGAATGTCCGCAAAAGCCTTGATGACGCGCTCCTCCAGCGGTCGAGCATCCGGCCCCGTGCTTCCCAAGGTCGCGGTGAAGCGAAGCCACTCGGTCCGGTAATCGTACCTATGCTCGAAGAAATGCTTGGCGATCTTGACCTTCGCCCAGGCGCGTGCGCGGCGGCTTGGAAAAAGCACCATGGCCGCGACGGTCATCGCGGCGAGGACGGCCACCGCAAGAGTTCGCGGCCAATCGAACCCGGTGCCGCGCAGGGCCGTGGCGAGGATGGCCATCACCGCGAAATAGGCGCAGATCGCCAGAAGCGAGAGCGACTGGAAGGTCGCAGCCCGGGACAGCCTGATCTTCCAGTCATCTTCCCTTCGAGCGGCCATGGCGAACAGCGGGCCTGTGATAGCCACAGCCGCTCCTCGCCACTCAGCAAAGCCGGTCGCCATGACAGGATCGAGATAGGTGATCGTGTAGAGGTTGAGGTCGTAGATCCAGCTCAGCACCAGGGCCAGCATGGCATAGCGAATTGCCGAGCGGCTCGCCGGGGACGCCTGACCATAAAGATTGTGAACCAGCACCAAAGATCCGGCAGCAGCAGTTATCCGGAGTATGGTGGCCGTTTCCTCAACGGCGAGGCTCGTAGTCGTAAGCCTTACCGTCGTCAGCACGAGCTGAAGGCCTAACACTGCCGAAACGGCGGCGTAGACCGGGCGGACACCGTGATCACGCCCTTCACCGCCGCTCGATGCGTAGACGCTGTATAGAAGGGCGACCCAGACGAGGTTCCGAGCGGTCTCGGCATAGCGGGCGACAGAAGTTTCAGGCGCAATGGCCTCAAGCCAGGCCCAGCAGGCTGTCAGCGCGAAAGCGGCCAGCAACAGGCGGTGCCCCGGCTGGCGAACGCCCGCGATCAGCCGCCACGCCAGCAGGCCGGCGAAAACGAGCGCGGCAAGTGCATGAGACCAGACCGCGATCATCGCGATCTCCGGCGCAGCGCTGTCAATTTCACCGACATTGCACCGGTGTCGCTAAATTTTACAAAGAAGTGGTGAACGAGGAGGACTAGCCCTTCTTGAGCAGGTCTAGAGCGGCGAGCGTCATGGCCTCTGTCGCGGTGGAAATCACAGCTTCGGCATCCGGGGCCCAAAGCGGGCTGTGGAGCGACGGTAGCTTTGTCGTGTCTCCGCCGGCAGCAGCCCATTTGTCCTTCGGAACCCCGCCGACCCAGAACATTACGCTCTGCTTCGATTGATCGGCCAGCCAGAAGCGGCTGAAGTCCTCGCTCGCCATGATCGGCTTCGTCTGAACCACGCGCTCAGAACCGAAGTGCGAACCGAACAGCTGAAGCAGGTGATCCGATAAATTCTGCGTGTTGAAGGTGGAGGGCGCGGATGGCTCCTCGATCTCAACGACCGGCATCCGGTCCTCAGGCAGTCCTGCCGCAATCGCCTCGCCGCGAACGATCCTGCGGATCCCGTCCAGAAGCAATTTGCGCGTTTCCGGGGTGTAGCTCCTGACGGTCAGCGCCAGCTTCGCATCGTCCGGGATGATGTTGCTTTTGGTGCCGGCGTGGAAGCTGCCGACCGTCACCACCGCCGGCTGCTGCGGATCTTTTTCGCGGCTGACGAGGGTCTGGAGCGCCATCACGATCTGCGAGGCGAGGACAATCGGGTCCTTCGTGTTCTGAGGGTAAGCGCCGTGGCCACCCACACCCTTTACGTCGATGTTCACCGTGTCGACATTGGCGAACGCATAGCCGGGCGTCACTCCGATCACACCTGCCGGAAGCGTGGCGGAATCATGAAACGCGAGCAGGTAATCGGGCTTGGGAAAGCGCGTGAACAGCCCGTCGTCGAGCATGGCCTTGGCCCCCATGACCAGTTCCTCACCGGGCTGGGCGATCATTACGAGGGTTCCGGACCACTCGTTCTTCATCGCTGACAGGCGACGCGCCGTTCCGATCCAGGTCGCCATGTGCGTGTCGTGACCGCACGCGTGCGCGACGGGCGTTGCGGTTCCGTCACGCAGCTTGTCGGTCACGGTGGAGGCAAACGGGAGGCCGGTTTCTTCTTTCACAGGAAGCGCATCCATATCCGTGCGGATGAGGAGCACCGGTCCGGGCCCATTCTTCATCACCGCGACAACGCCTGTCTTGCCGACGTGCTCGGTAACTTCGAACCCGAGCTTGCGCATGTCGGCCGCAAGCAAGGCCGGCGTGCGCGTCTCCTGCATTGAAAGCTCCGGATGCGAATGGAGGTCGCGGTAAAGCTCCAGCAGCTGTGGCATATCGTTGTCGATCGATTCCGACAGGGTCATTGAGTCAACTGCTCCCGAGAACGTCAGCGCCATCAGCGCCGCTGCGATTGCGATCCTCATCAAACGCACTCCTTACGCGGCGGGCACCAACTCCATCACATCGAGCTTCGATTCGAACGATGGTGAAGGCATTACCAGCCGCCACCGCTTGGGGCCGATTCGCTCGACATATCCCACGACGTTGCGCTGATCATCCGTGCCGTAATGTTGGGCTCGAGTCTCGTCTCCAAGAACCAGCGTCCCAAGAAAGACCTGCCGAAGCCCGTCGCTCGGGAAAATCGTTCCGATCTGTCGCTGCGAACCCGTGACCTTGGCGAAGGTTTGGAGTTTGCCCTGCTGCCGCACCACGCACTGGTAGGGCGGATAACTAACGTACGACAGCATCCCCGGCGATTTTGCGCCAAGCTTGGTCGTCCGGCAGCGATAGAGCCCATTGGGGATGGGTCCGTCGGCCAAGGCCGCATCCGGTTCCAGCAAAGTGCCTTCGCGGGCGATCTCTTCGGCATGGCCCGATTTGCCGGCATCCGCCAGCGCGTCGAGGAAGGATTGACGCCAGTCGCGCAGGCGAATGCGATCACCGCTCGTGACCACCGAATGCCAATTGGCCGAATGGGACGCTACAACCTGCGGCGACGGTTCGATTGCCGAACAAGCGGCGAGGGTGGCCAGCAGGGCGAGCAAGACGCGGCGCATATGCTTAGCTATTGCGCCGTCCAGCCGCCGTCCATGCTGATATTCGCGCCGGTGATCGCGGAAGCGTCATCGCGGCAGAGGAAGACGGCGAGCGCACCGATCTGTTCCGGGGTGACGAACTGCTTGGTTGGCTGGGCGGCGAGCAGCACGTCGTTCATCACCTGCTCGCGGGTCATGTTGCGTGCCTTCATCGTGTCCGGAATCTGGTTTTCGACAAGCGATGTCCAGACATATCCGGGAGAAATGCAGTTGACGGTCACGCCGTCGCGAGCCGCTTCCAGAGCGACGGTCTTGGTCAGGCCAGCAATGCCGTGCTTGGCAGCCACGTAGGCCGCCTTGTTGGGGCTGGCGACGAGGCTATGCGCGCTGGCGGTGTTGACGATCCGCCCCCAGCCATTCTTCTTCATCGCTGGGAGTGCCAGCCGGATGGTATGAAACGCAGCGGACAGGTTGATCGCGATGATCGCGTTCCATTTTTCCGGTGGGAAGCTTTCTACCGGCGAGACGTACTGAATGCCGGCATTGTTGACGAGCACATCGGGTGGCCCGAGCTCCTCTGCGCAACGGGCCATCATCCGCTCGATGGCCGAAGAATCGGACATGTCAGCCCCATCGTGAACTGCTCCCAGTTCCTCCGTGAGCTTCGCAATTTCGGCAGGGTCCCCAAAGCCATTGAGCATCAGCTTCGCACCCTCCGCCGCCAATGCCCGGGCAATCGCGAGTCCGATGCCGGAGGTCGAGCCGGTTACGAGCGCAACTTTGCCTTCGAGAATCATGGCAGCTCCTTCGGCTTGCGGCTCAACCTTTGCAACCGCTTCAGCCGCTCACGCATTGGGCAATCGTAGCAGGAGGGTTCCGTGCGGTTTGGCGACGAGCGGGAAAGCAGCGATTGGGTCGATGACGGCCGCGGAAGCACAGGCGGGCTCGGTGGCTTTGGCGGCGGAGGCGGCGGCCTCGGCTGCCTTCTTCCGCTTGTGGCGAGCCGCTTCGGGATCGGGGGCGTCGTTATCCTGGTGATCGGTTACTTCCTATTGAGCTCGATCGGCGGGATCGGCGGTGGCGGCGGTTCACCCGGGCTTTCGCCGCAGTCGCAGGTGAGTTCCGCGCAAGGTGGAGGGAGCGTCGATCCGACGACCCGGCACTTCGTCCTGCAGGTGCTGGCATCGACGGAGGATACTTGGACCAAGCTGCTTCAGCATGACGGCATCCAGTACAAGCCGACCAAGCTTCACTTTTATTCCGAAGCAGATGCGAAGTCGGCCTGCGGTGCCGCGCAATCGGCAATGGGTCCCTTCTATTGCCCAAATGACAACAGCATTTACCTCGACTCCGAATTCTTCAACGAACTGTCGCAGAAATTTCAGGCGCCGGGCGATTTCGCCGAAGCCTATGTCATCGCCCACGAGGTCGGGCATCATGTGCAAGACCTGATGGGCACACTCGATCAGGCGCATTCGGCGCAGGCGCGGGCGAGCGATACCCAGGGTAATCACATCCAGGTCGGGATCGAACTGCAGGCCGACTGTTATGCCGGGGTCTGGGCCGCGAACGCACGCACGCCGGAGGGCCAGCCGGTGATGCAGCAAGGCGATTTCGAAGAAGGGATGCGGGCCGCGCAGGCCATCGGCGACGACACTCTGCAACGCGAAACCCAAGGAACCGTCGTCCCGGACAGCTTCACCCATGGCACGTCGGCGCAGCGGATGAACGCGCTCCGCACCGGATTCCAAAGCGGCGACCCGGCCGCTTGCGACATCCAGAAACTGGAAAGCCCGACGGCCGGGTGACCGCCGGGCTTCCTAAGCCGCTTCGGGCTGACTATCGGTTTTCGTAGGTTCCCGAGAAGCTGCGGTCGAGATTGCGAGGACCGGCTTCGCCCTGATCTTCGCGTTCGAACAGAGCGCGGTCCGTGCTTTCGTCTCGCCAGCGGGTCTTTGCCTCGTCGGCTTTGGTGTCGAGCACGACTTTGTCGCCCTCGATCCGCTCGATCATCGTGCAGGGGATCGAGTGGTGCCGGTTGTCTGCGGAGTCAGACTTGGTGAGGATGATCCGGTCACCCGCAACCCGGTCGACCGTTCCGACGTGCTCGCCGTCGGAGCCGACCACGTCCGAATGTTCGCGCACCTGGCTCAAGAGGCTGCGCTTCTGCTGCCGGCGTTCGCGCCAGCTGCCGAAGTCGTTCTCGAAGCGGGCCTGGTTTTCGCGGTGATAGTCGTCGTAATCGCGATCGAGCTCGTCCAGATGCCGTTGTCGCCACGCCTGATAGTGGCCGTCGTGTTCACGGCCGGAGCCGGCGTAGCTGGTCTGGCGGTAGTCGTCCTGGCGGTCGCTGCCGCGATCAAAGTCGCGCTGGCGATCCTGGTTTCGATCAGCGAAACGATAGCTGGGACCGGCGCTGGCTCCATAACCCCAGCCGGTGCCCCAATTGTCACCTCCGGACCCTCCACGCCCGTATCCGCCGCGAGAGCCTTCGCGATAGCTGCGATCGCTGGATGTCCATTTCATCGGGCGGGCGCCGCTGCGATCTTCGTAATCGGGATCGTAATCACTGCTGAGATAGCCGTGCTCCGGGAAGAAGCCGCGGTCGTCATCGCGGGTCCTGTTCCGCTCCCTGTCATAATCGCGCCCATAGCCGCGATCATAGTCGCGATTACTGCCGGAGGCCCGGTTCCCGTTCCTGTCGCGATCCCGGTCGCTTCCGCGGCTCGACCGCTCGTCGTGGCGGCGGCGGCGCTCGGCATCGTCATCGCCAAACCAGGAGGCGATCTCGTCTCCAGCGCGCTCGAAAAAGCCGCGATCCTCGTGTTGGCCGCGCTCGCGCGGATCGGGATAGCGCCCGCGTCGCGTGTCATGACGGTCGTAAGCCATTCGTCTCCTCCATTGGAAATAGGGGACGCGGGGCGGCCTTGCCCCGCGCTACGCGATGAAAACGACTGGGAAATTGGCGCCGTTCCGGACTCCTGGCCTGCAAAACCGCGCTTTTCGATGGGCCGCGCCGTGAACGCGGCGAGCGATTGCAAGGGCTGGAAAGCGTCGCTAAGGGAGCCGCTCCCAAAGGGTTCGCATAAACGCGTGGCCCTGTCTCACGGCTGGCGCGGGGCTGTAGCTCAGATGGGAGAGCGCTGCAATCGCACTGCAGAGGTCAGGGGTTCGATTCCCCTCAGCTCCACCAGCCGGATTATGAAAGCGGATTGGCCTCAGTAAGTGATCGTGACGATAATCGCTTGCGATCCCGGCTTCACTGCAACCGTGTTCTCGTCGAGCGCTTTGGTCGTACCTCCGTCAGCCTGAACATCGACGCCTTGCGCATTCCTGACCAGCAACTCTGTGCCATTGGCCGAAAGTGTCGGAGTAAGCTGAACGGGCCGAACGACGGTTGCGCCTATCAGGAGGCGCGTGACTGCGTCGCGATTTTGCTGTGCTTGATGCGATCCCGTTATCGCTGCAGCACCCATTAGGATTTCGATAACCATACGCCCTGGTGGGCGTGGCGACAGCTCTCGGCAAGAACCGGTTTAGCCTTGTGCCAATACGGCACGTGCGAGGGTAGTCAGTAGGATATGGTTATCGTGAGCACGTCGGAATAGGATCCGGCGGGGACGTTCTGCTGGCCGGCCATACGGCCGTAGACCGGCAGGTCGACATCCGTTCCGGAAGTCGAAACGCTGTTGCCGTAGGTATCGTCTCCCCACACCATCGTTCGCGCGGCATCGCTGTACAACTGGTAATTCAAAGTGGCAGAGCCGCTACTCAGTTGGCGTGAGCCAGAAGGGCCGCCGCCCGGGTTCAAGGAAATTGTGAACGGCACGGACGAATCGCACGTCACACGAACGTCCCCGGCGCTGTCGAGCGGCGAAGGATCGAGCGTATTGTAGCTTCCGAAGCCGACGCCTGACGAGGCGGCACTGCAGGTCGCCGCAACGACTGGCGATGACGTTAGCGCAGCAGTCACAAGCGCCGCGAGCAGACCTATGCTTCGGTTCACTGGGCCGCAGCGCATTTGAAATCCCCGAGGTTGGGCATCGGATCGGCTCCATCCTTGAAGTGCAGCGAAATCTTGCACAGCTTTCCCGACCAGTAGGCAGTCACAACATTGTCTGCTCTCAATCCGGTCAGGTAGACCTCTCCACCGGGCGCGCTGACGAAATCCTTTTGCTGGCCCTCGATCCGAACGGTCGAGCCAGCGGGGAGGGGAGCGCCGCCTGGAGCGAGAATTTTGATCAGCGCTCCGTTGGACGGGGTTACTCCGAACTTTACCGTTACCCCGTGCCGATCGTAGGGACGCACGGTTAGCTTGTCTGATTCGACTTCGGCGTCGAGCGGCAAATCGGTCGCTTCGATGCGCAGCTGGTTGCGGTCGAATGGGCGAAGCTGCGGGATGACCAGCGTTCCGTTGCCGTCGGTCCGGCCGGCAAGCTGGTTGTCTGCATACACTCGAACGCCCGGATAATCACCGACATGGACCATTGCGAAGCTCTGATCGAGCTGACGCGATGCGAAAAGCGTTCCGTTGACCAGGCCGATCCCTCCGGCGGTTGAAAGCCGAATACCGCTACGGCCGTCGGTCCAGGTGACTTCCGAACCGTAATCGCCAAAGTCTGTCCGCAATTTGAGGCTGCCATCCACGCTTCGAATGCCGCCGACAGAAGCGTAGAATCGATAGCCGAGTCCGTCACCGAACGGCAGGTTTCTCTGGATCGTCGACTGGAGGGTTGGCGATCCATTGCGAACGGAGGCATCGACGCTGGCGCTTGTTCGACCGAACGGCACAAGCAGCGAGACTTCGGCCGCGGTTGCTCTGTCACCGGTGAAACCTTTTTGCGCGGCGATGTAGAGACTTCCAAGTCTTCCAAGCCTCAGGGACGAGCTGATGCCGAGGGAGTCGATGTCCGGTTCGGTTCGCCCGTTGCGGTGAATATACGAAAAGGCTAGCGATCCGGGCCCCAGCGGAATTCCGAGAAAGGCCTGGATCACGGACGCCGGCTCAAGCCGGCCGGGCGGCGTGGAAATGGATCGGTAATCGCGAGTGGTGAACTCCGCATGCAAGCCAATCGATAAGTCACGGGTCCGGCAATCTAATCCTAACCCCGCGAAGAATCCTTCTCCCTCGCTGGAATGGCTGGTTGCAACGAGGCCTTCCGCATGGCCAAAGTCGCCGAGAATCGTTTCCACACCGGCGCCCAGCGATTGAACGCCCGGAGTGACCTCCAGGTGCGCTTCGCCAGTGACGCTGTCGGTAAAGCCGTAGCGGTCAGTCCCCGAAAACATGGGCGCGCCGTAGTCGTTGCTCTCGATTCCGAAGGCTTTGCGAAGGAACCCAACCTCGTAGGAATAATCCAGCAGGCCTTTTCGAAGCAGAGTTGAGGAGGCGTAATATGGCGTGGTGACGATCTGCTCGCGTCCGAGAAGATCACGAACGATCAGCTGAACGTCGCCATTGCCGGTGACGATTGGAACATCGGTGATCTCGAAGGGACCCGGCGGGACGGAGCGTTGGTCCCGAAGCGTATTGTTCACGTACACATCGACAACGGACGGAACCGCAGCGCTTCCTGATAGCGTCGGTAGCGGCATGGTGATGAAACCGGGCTGCACCGCGAAATTCCTGGCGAGCTGCAGCCCCGCAAAGCGTACCGGCGCTCCGCCCACGCCACCTCGGGAGATGCTGTCGCCTATCCTGACCGATCGCATGTGCGCGGGATCATCGATGGTCCAGTTGCTGTCCAGGCGGACAAATTGAGTCTGGCCGGCTGACCAACGTGCGACGAAATTGGACAGGCCGACCCCCGGTCCAGTGAACACGCCCGCCTCGAAGACCCCGGCGACACTCTTTTCGCCGTCGATCACCTGCGCGCTGACGTCATAATTGACGAAGGCGCCGCTGCCGCTGGTCACTTCGTCGCCGAGGGGAACCTTGCCATAGGAAATGCGTGTAAGCTCGAGCTGGGCCGAGGGCACAGAGAGGCTCAGCTCCTGCTTCGTCTCATCGATCGAGAGTTTGATTCCGGCGATCGCGTTCAGAAGGAAATAGCGTTGGCCGTTGTGAGACAGGGAAGGAAGGTCGGCCGCCTTGATTCGCCATTCGGCAAGTTGCTTTCCGGTCGCGTAAAAGCGCGTGCCGTCGCGGAGCAGCAGCAGCGGCTCGCTCGCCGATGCGCCATCCAGCCGCACCGTTACCAGCGACTCCTGAAGACCCTCGGCTGCTGCCCCGCTCGGCTGAAGCGGAAGCAGGGTTGCCCCGGTGATCAGGAGAGCGAGTACGGCCGGTCTAGCTTTGCGCCGGTGTGACTTCGGTCTCGGTTTCACCGGCCGGGCCTCGTGCTTTCAGGAGAAAAGATGTCCCTGGTTTGAGATCGGGTTGGCGGCCGATCTTCCACGATCTTGAGCTATTCGGGAGAACCACGCCCATTTGCCTTGAGAGCAGCTGATCGCGTCCGTTCTGATTGGCCACGAGCTGCACGATTTGCGCATGAGTCGACCCACCATTCCACGCGGTGAGGATCAGATTGCCAGCAGAATCACTCCGTGCGGACCACTGCAGTGGCGCTTTCGCGGGCTTGCTTGCAGGTTCGACGTAGAGCGGCAGGTTCAACCTGAGAGCGACCTCGATCCGGCCAGCTTCGGGTTTCGCGTTCGGAATTTCTTCGAAAATGACCCTATAGGCCTGCGCACCGCCGCGGTTTCTGAGGCCCACCCGGACCAGCTGAGTCTTGCCAGCTGGAATTGTAAAAATTGGCGGCGAGACAATGACGTTGCCACTCGGCGCATAGCGATCGAGTCCATCAGTTTGGGACCACGCGAACGTCTCGGCGCGGATAGAAACCGGATTAGTCCCGCTATTCGCGATCGTAAGCGCCGCCGCTTGCCGGTCGGGGGGGAGTTCGATCTGCACCGGATCAACTCGGAACGATCCTGCCAGCGCCGGCGTGCTTGAGCCAAGCAGCGCAAATCCCGCCAGAACGGCGCATCGGCAATTTCGGCGCACGCCGAACTTCCCCCCTACCATCTCCGCTCTCTCAGTAAGTAACGGTGACGGTTACTGTGTCGGCGTAGCTGCCCGCCGGAACGCTCGTCTGTCCGCTGGGAACGCGGCCATAGATCGTGCTGTCCTGAGCCGTGCCTGTGCCGGTGTCGCTGATCGTGGCCGTTGAGCCGCCCGCTCCGTCACCCCAGACGCTCGTACGGCTGCTGTCGGTATAGAGGACGTAGTTCAGCAGATCCGAACCATTCGCCATCTTGCGAGTGGCAAGGCTGGCGCCCGTGCCTTGGCCCGCGTCGGCCGAAGCTGCCCAGGCGGTTCCGTTCGTGCAGGTGACGGAAATTCCGCCGGTTGCATCAACGTCGGTTCCAGCTGTCACGTCGACGTTCCCGAAGTCGATGGGTGTCGTCGATACCGTGCAATTCGAGGTGACGGTTGCGCTCACGTCGAGATCCGATGTGGCGGTCGTCGCCAGCGCCGGCTGAGCAGAGAAGGCAGTGACAAGAGCTAGCGTGGCCGCTCCGGCCCGAACATTACGAAAAATCGATGTCATAGTACGCGTTCCTCCAAACAAGCCGACCAGGCGGCGTTTCAAGCCACCGCGATTGGTCCGATTTGGAAAGGGAACCGTCCGCTGTGGAGGAACCAGCTAACTTTGGATAATTGAAAGGGAGATTGAGTTTCACTCCGAAATGGAACCAAAACCATTCAAAGCGAGCGTCGGCCTCTGTCCAAGAGCAAACCCGGCGGGATGGTCAGGGCCGCGGACTTAGCGTCTACTTTCCGTTTCAATGCCTCGGCTGCCAGCGGAATCGGCGGAAGCAGGCGCAGTCTCTGCATATCGCCGCAGCCATTCCTCATGGCGCGGCATCCGCTCCACGGCCCGTGCGACATTTGCCCTCGCAGCCTCCAGCGACTGCCGCAACTTGTCTTCTGGGACACGTAATGCCGCCGGGTGAAAGTTGGCGGGGGTCACGCCTTGGCCGAGCATGACCGTGACCCAGCTGTCGACAGTGAAGAGGTCGTGGCTTTCCTGGAAGGCATGGGCGAGGTCGCGAAACAGCGCCAGCCGATGTCGCAGCGTGTCCGGCACATCCATGGTTCGGCAATGTCGCCAAAAGTCGGAATCCTCGCGATTGGTGGCGTGATAATGGAGGACGATGAAGTCCCGAATGCCCTCCAGCTCTCGCGCGGAAAGGAAGTTGAAGCGCTCAGCCGTCGCCTCACTGATCCCGCCGTACGGGAACATCTGCAGCAATCGCGTGATGGCGATCATGATGAGATGGATGCTGGTCGATTCCAGCGGCTCGATGAAGCCGGTGGAAAGCCCGATCCCAATGCAATTCTTCACCCAGACCTTGCGCCGACTTCCGGCGCGGAAGCGAATCAGCCGCGGCTCGATCAGTACGTCGCCTTCAATGCGCTCACGGAGCAGGCGTTCAGCCTCTTCCGGGCTCATGTGCGCACTGGAGAAGACGATTCCGTTGCCAACCCGGTGCTGCAGTGGGATTCGCCACATCCAGCCGGCTTTGTGCGCCATTGCTCGAGTATAAGGCCTCGGAGGCTCTACCTCGGAAGTCTGTACCGCGATGGCGGCGTCCGTCGGCAGCCAGTGAGTCCAGTCCTCGAACTCAACGCCCAGCTTCTGTCCAAGCAGGAGTCCACGAAAGCCCGTGCAATCCAGAAACAGATCGCCCGCAATCTCCTGACCTGATTCGAGGAGCAGGCTGCGGATGTCGCCGCTTCCCGGATCCTGGTGGACCTCGGCGATCTTGCCTTCGATACGGGTAACCCCATCCGCTTCGGCGAGCTTGCGGAGGTACCTGCCGTAGAGGCCGGCATCCAGGTGATAAGCGTAATTGGTGCCGAGCTGCGGCGTCGATTCGAATTTCTGCGCCTCGCCAGCCCGCTGTTCCAGGCAATAGTCGCCAAGCTCACCGCCAAAGCCAAGATGCTTCGCTCGAAGCCAGAAATGGTGGAAATCGGCCAGCCATGTGGGATGGCCAATCCTCCCGAATGGGTGGAAGTAGCGGCTGCCCTCCGTACGCCAGTTCTCAAACGCGATCCCGAGCTTGAAGGTCGAGCCGGTGGCGCGGACGAAATCGGTCTCGTCGATGCCCATATATTGGTGGAAGGTGCGGCTCGTCGGGATGGTAGATTCGCCGACTCCGACCGTTCCGATCTCTTCGGACTCGACCAGGACTATATCGACGATTCCCTTCAGGTTTCGAACGAGGGCGAAAGCCGCGATCCATCCGGCTGTGCCCCCGCCGGCGATGACGATCTTCCGGACCTTCTGCCCCTCCATTACTCCTCCACCTATCGGTTCAATCGTTGCAACAGATCAGCACGCAGCCGTCGGGCACTGGTCTCGTCAAGTGGCGCCAGGACGCCGCGGGCATGCTCCGGCAAATGTTCTCGCGGGCGATCACCACCTTCAAACACGTAAAAGTCGAACAGTTCTTTCCAGGCCTGCTTCTCCTGCTCTGGCCTGTCGCGAAGGCTCAGGAGTGCGTGCAGAAGGGTGATCATCGGCGTGTCCATGAAAGCGGGTGACACGTTCCACCAATAATTGATCATCACGTTGAAGGCGTCCAGCGCCTCGACATTGTGCCACCACATGGCCGGATAGAAGAGAGCGTCCCCGGGCTCGAGCTCCGCGACTAGCGCATGACCAAGTGCTTCGCGGAAGCGTGGGTAGCGGCCGAAATCTGGATTGCGCAGATCGACCATGCTGACCACCTGACCGCCGGGGGTGGGCTGGAATGGGCCGGGATAGAGATTGCCGATCTGACTGGGAGGGAAAAGGGTGAACCGCCGGCGCCCGACAAGATTACAGGCGATGTTGTTCGAGAAATCGTAGTGGGTGCTGGCCACGGTGCGGTTGCCGATCCAGATGCTTACAGTCGGGGAATTGCCGTCGAACATCGGATCGTTGAGGGAAAGGCGGTTTTCGGCATGCAACCCGGGTAGGTAAAAGTCGAGATCGGTCGAGCCGATATAAAAGGACGGCGCGGATTGATCCTCCAGATGTTGCGCGATGCGGCCGAGGAACTCCTTCAACGGCACCCGCTTTCCATCGAAATTCAGGCCCGTCATCTCGGAATCATAAAAGAAGCGGCCGCCAATCTCCGGCGCGCCGGTATAGCCTACGACCGGACGGCCGCTGTCGAACGCGCCAATATAGTTCATTACGGCCTGCGGCGATTGCTTGCCCAGCCGTGCAATCTCCCATCCCGCGACGACACCCTTCAGGATGGCAGGCTGTTCGGACTCCAGAAGTTCCGCATATGGAATTGCGTCGAGGGCAAGACCCCGGATTTCGGGGACGCTGGCGGCGGTCTCAACCATCGGCGAGTTTCCTGGCCTTGAGCTCGATCAGGCGGTTCATGTTGGCGAGCGACGAGCGCGCGAAGATCGCGTGCGGCAGGAACCCGCTTCTGAGCAGCCGTTCGAGCTTCTGCCCGGAAAGTGACGAGAGCTGCCGGTTATCGATGCTGAACACCTCGGGGATTCGGTATTCGAGGCCTTCGCCGAGCTGCACGAGCAAGTTCATCGGCTGCAGCAGATCCAGCTCCGCAAAAAGCGCGAACATTGCCCCCGCCTGAAGCATGCCCTCCTGCACGGCGCGGAGAGCCGAGAGAGCTTCGTCCAGCAACGGAGTGTTTCCGCCCAGCGGCAGGTACAAGGGTTCGCCATGCTCGTCGCCGACACGCGCATCGTCGAGATCGAAGAAGACCGTGAGGCTGTTCCCCGCGGCGTCATCGTCTGCCTCGCCTAGGAAGAACGGCTCGCGCCGGACCACCGCAGGTTTGTAGCGCGCGTTCCAGGTTTCGCCCGAAAGAAAGAGATTCTCTCCCCGATCGAGGCCGAGAAGGGCAACGGCCTGGAACGCTCCTTCGGGATCGCGGCGAAAGAGGATGGGGTATTCGCGCTGCGCTTCCTCGAATTCGGCGGGGACCAGCAGCAGCTGGTTCACGCTGTGGCCGAGCTCGGCCGAGTAGCGGCGGTCAAGCCGCAACTCGCTGTGATCGACATTGTTGAGCTGAACGTTTTTCATAAGCTTCTGCAGCACCCCGCGCCCGCGGAAGGATGGTGGATCATTCTACTGCGCTCAAGAAGGAACTTCTGTCGATTTGCTCTACGCAAAGGAAAACCCCGCCGGCACAAGCTCGAAGTGCCGGCGGGGCAGGTCCGCTGGAGGGGAACTCAGCGGGTTTAGTTCACTGAAACGCTCCCCTTAGCCGCGCTCTGGCTTCGCCGGCGCCGGTGGCGGGGGCGGAGGAACCGGGCACGACGCCGTCGCCTGGATCACCGAGCCGTCCGGACAGGTCTGCATTGCAGGAGCCGGCGGCGGCGGCGGAGGCGGAGGCGGCGGGGGCGGCGGCGGAGCCGCGCCTTCGGCCTGGAACTTGTACCTCAGCCCGAGCCAGAAGCGCGGATGCAGTTCCTGAGCGAACCACAGCTGGTGCGTGCTGCGGCCGTAAGCCCGAATTGGCGTGCTCGTCAGGTTCTGCGCTTCGAGAGTGATCTGCGCCTGCGGGTTGATCGTGTAAGCAATGCTTCCGTCCAGCGTGCCGAACGGCGCAAGTATGTAACCGCTATGATAGCTGTCGAAATTCAGGATATCGAGGAACCGGCCGCGCCAGTTATAAGAAAGCCGGGCTGAAATGCCGTAATTCTCATAGATTGCTGTGACATTGGCGCTGTCGCTGAGGCCGGTCACTGCAAACACATTGGTATTCGGGTCAGATCCCCTGTCCCAATGCACGTCGCCCAAGACCTTGGTGAACGAACCGGCGACGCCGAAGCCCGTGTTACCAAAGAAATGTTGGCCTTGAAGCTCGATGCCGTGGATGTTGGCAGTCTTGTTATTGACTGGGGTCGCCACGGAGAATTGCTCGAGCGGGTCATTGGGACCGCCCAAGATATCGACTGCCGCCAGCACCTGATTGACGAAGTTCTGATCGAGGCTGGCACTGCCCGCATTGTAGTGGCTCTGGAACTGGGCGAGCGCAGCAGTCTGAGCCGCCGCAGTCGTTCCGCCATTCTGTTGCAGCAGGGCCGACATAGTGAACAAGGTCACGTCGCTGACGACGATGTTGTTCGCCTTGATCAAGTCCAGCGCGGTACCCGACAGCGTTCCAGCGGCCCCGGAGCTCGGGTCGGTGAGCCCAAACAGCGGTTCCTGGATTTGCGCAGTGCCGACGAAGTTATCCACCTTTTTGGCGAAGAATCCCGCCGAAACGTAGTTCGACCTGCCATAGTAATATTCAAGCGACAGATCGAAGTTATCGGATTCCAGTGGCTTCAGATTGGGGTTGCCCGCGTTGCCTGTTGCAACCCCACCAAGGGCGCCTGGACGGTTTGGTGCGCCAGCCACGGACTGCTCAGCGAACAGATAATTGTAATTCGGCCGTGCAATCGTCTTGCTGTAGGAAACGCGCGCCTTCAACCCCGGCGAAGGCTCGATCGAGAAATCGATCGCCGGCAGGAGGTTGTTATATTCACCCTTGCCGTGGATTGGGGTTTGGGCGCTCGACACGTTAAACGTGAAATCGTTGTCCGACTCCCAGACGATAGCAGTCGGGACAGCCACGAGCGAGGTTGCGTTGACCTTGGTGTTCTCCCAGCGCAGGCCGCCGACGAGCTGAACAGGCTTTCCGGCGAATTCGCCATTCCAGTTCAACTGAGCATAAAGCGCCGTCACCTTTTCCTGGACCTGGTCGAAGTTGTTGCCGGTAACTGCGATCTGGTGCAGCGCCGTGCCATTCTGCGAGTCCTGGTTGAGGTAATAAGATGAGAACACGTTCATCAGATCGATCGCGTTGCCGCGGAACGCAGTCTGCGCATCGGTGACATTGTAGTGATCGAACTCGCACTGCAGGCAGAACGTCTTCACCAGATCCGCACCGAGCTGCTGCACAATTCCGACGTCGTTGACACCCCAGTTGCCCAAGGTCTGCTGCGTCGACACGCGGGAGCTGGTCATGTTCGAATCGATGTAGCTACCGCCGACGTTGAAGCGCGTACCGCCGCCGAAGTTCCACGCAAGATCGGCACTGAACTGGTTGACCCTGTGCGTTTGATGCTCAGTGTTCGTGCGCCCAATCCCCGTACCAACGTCGCCAAGATCAAGGGTGCCGTTGCAGTTGCCGTTGATCCCATTCGAGTAGGTTTCAGTGGCGTTCGGAACGCAATCGTTCAGCGTCCAATGCTGGTTCGGCACTGGGCCGGTCCAATCCACCGAGTGCGCATCGACGACGTTTGCGCCAAGGTTGAACAGGGTGGAAGTGGTTCCGTTTGGAGAATCCGGTCCACTCTTTGACCGCGACGTGTTGCCGTCGAGGCTGAGAGTCAGCTGATCCGTGATGTTCCACTTGTAGTTGAGTCCGAGGGAGTAAAGGTTCGTCTTGCTGGAACGGTACTGATTCTCCCAGTCGACATCCTTGACCCCGTATAGGGAACCTTCCGACATGTTGATTGCGGTTGCGACCACGGGATCGCTGTCGAAGGTAATTGTGTCAAAGGGACGGTTGAACCAGTTAGTCTGGTCGGTTCGCTGCTCCGATTGCCGGTTCTGGGCATACAGGCCGTCGGCGGTGAAGGTCATCGTGTCCGTCGGCTTGAATTGGAGAGTCGCCGAAGCGTTGATCCGCTCCTCCTTGTCCGTCGAATAATGGTAGCGGCTATCGTTGGGGACGCCGATCAGCTCATTGGGATCCGCTGGAGCATTGTTTACGACCGTGTGACCCGGCGAGTACATTCCGCCGGTGCCGTTCAGGAAATCCTGATAGGTAATGATATTCCAGTCGTTGGACGTGGCACTCGCGGCGGCGCTGTCACGCTTCTCATACGAGCCGTAGACAGACACGCCGAAGGTGTTCGCCGGGTTCGACCAGGTCAACACACCTGACAAGGCGGGGGTCACTTTGAATTTATCGAGGCTGCTGTCGTACTGGGCCTTCGCGGAGACGCTTCCCCGTAGGCCCGACTGGTGACCGTCAAGCGGCCGCAGAGTCACGATGTTGATTGTAGCGCCGATACCGCCCGACGGAACGGATGCGCGACCGGTCTTGTAGACTTCAAGTCGAGAGATTCCGTCCGGCGACAGGTTTGAAAAGTCGAACGCACGGCTATTTGGCTGGTTGAAGTCGACGCTATCATTACCGCCGACGACATTGATATCCGTAGTAGCAAGCTGGCGGCCGTTGATGGTGACCATGTTGAATTCGGGGCCGAAACCGCGAACCGTCACATAGCTGCCTTCGCCGTTGCGACGCTCGATCGACACGCCTGGAATACGTTGCAGCGATTCAGCAAGATTGGTGTCCGGGAACTTACCAATGTCTTCGGCCGAAACCGCGTCGACGATGCCAGTCGAGTTCTTCTTGATGTCGCGAGCGCGCTGCATCGAAGCGCGAACGCCGGTCACGACGATCGCCTGCGGCTCCGTTTGCTGCTGCGCCGGCTGATCCGCAGTCGCCTGCGGCTGCACATCGTTCTGCGCAAGCTCGTAAGAGCTGTTCATGGGAGCCGACGCGCTCACCTGGACTGCGTGTCCAGGCATTTCGACGATCAAGCTTCCCGCGCTGCTCATCCGATAGGAGAGCGAAGTGCCACGAAGAAGTTGGTCGAGCGCTGCGTCGGCCGAATAATTGCCTTTGAGCGCGTGGCTGCGCTTGCCGCTGACCACGTCGGGGGAAACAACCAGGTCGATTCCGGTCGCTTCGGCGTACGCGTTCAACGCTGCCCCCAGCGACTGCGCCGGGATGTTGTAAAAATGCGTGTTCTGCGAGACTTCGGTCTGGGCCGAAGCAGCAGTCGCTATCGAAAGCGCCGACGTGCCGACCAACAGCAATCCGAGCGCACCAATTCTATTCTGCATGAAGTTTTCCCCCTGTACCATGCGGCGAGTGCCGCTGCGGTCATGCCGCTACCGAATAAGACGCAGCTTGCTCCGCCCCCCTCAGCGGGAGGCTAATTTTTTTCGGCGATGTTGATTTTGAGTTGCCGGTGGAGGCGAATTGAGTTCGCGGTGACGTCCGCCTTGACCGAAAATGCTTCGCCGATCGCTTCGGCAAAAGGCCAGGATTGCCCGGCTCGGAACGAGCCGCTGATCCGGATGTCGGAAAGGCTCGGATCGGCGAGAACGATAGGCGTGTGATTGTAGCGGTTCATCTCCGCGACTGCGTCAGACAATGGCGTGTCGTCAAAGCGAATCCGGCCGGATTTCCAGCTGACCAGTTGCTGTACGTCGGCGGGCCTCACCTCGACATCGCCTTCGGCACCAGCCACCAGTTGCTCGCCCGGCGCGAGAATTGCGACGGGTTGCGTCGGGGCCTCGCGCTCGTGTGCCGAAGTCGCCAGCGGCTGCACCTGGACTCGACCTTCGAGGAGGGCGACCTTGACCTTTTGGCCCTGAAGCTGAACTTCGAATTCGGTTCCGACGTCGATCACCTGGCGATTGCCGGCGGTGACGACGAACGGCCGGCTCGCGTTGTGAACGACCTTGAATAATGCTTGCCCGCTAATCAGCCGCACATCGCGCCGAAGCGCGGAATAATCGACCTGCAGAGTCGAGTCTGTATTGAGGGTGACGACCGTTCCGTCCTCGAGGGTAGCCGTCGCCTGTTGCCCGACATTGGTGTGCAGGACCATTCGATCTGGGCTCGAATTCGCGCGCATTGTGCGGTGAACGAGCCCAGGATTTGCGACGTAAACGCCAGTAATCGCGAACAATACCGTGGCGGCTGTCGCCAGTGATCCCCACAGTCGTGAGTATTCGCGCTGCTTCTTGGGACGAAGCATCAGTGCGTCGCTGCGCATCGCGACTACCGTCGGATCGGCTGATGCCAGCGCGGAGATTTCCCAGCTTCGGGTTACTTCCTCATAGGCGCGGCGGTTGGCGGGATCGCATTCCAGCCAGTCGGTGAACTGCTGCTCCTCGACCGAATCCGGCTTGCGGCGTCGCAACGCGAACCACCGGGCGGCGGTCTCGGCCGGAGAATCGGGCAGGAGCTGCACGACTGCGCCTCGATTCACAGTTCGTCCCTCATCCGGGC
>Ga0068852_100000321_pt1 | contig 32639 bp, 22 predicted proteins | sample KBSCornC22_FD_66594 | JGI IMG/M metagenome (GOLD analysis project Ga0068852, IMG submission 66594) | Corn rhizosphere microbial communities from Kellogg Biological Station, Michigan, USA - KBS Corn C2-2 | ecosystem: Host-associated > Plants > Roots > Rhizosphere > Soil ... | reverse complement strand
GGCGAAAGATCCCATATTTTCATTGATTTTATAACTGCGTCTCCTCCCTCGGAAAAAAGGTAGATGGAGCTGGCGTCCTCGTCCGGAAATATTTGGGTCGACAAGGCATATAATCCATGATCGGCAAACACTTCCAGCGATGACCTGTCAACCAGTATTTCCAGGTGGAGGGTTTTATTATCCAGGTCTATGGTTTGTATTTCCCGCCCTGCTTTTATCTTTCCGCCACCGGCATGGCTACGATCTACGAATAGCTGGTGATGGGCGGCGTCATACCCGATCTTCGTACCAGTGATGCTGTCTTTTGCCGCGAGTAGAAAGCCGGCGGAGGCGTTGGACCCTACGGTGATGTCGGCCTCGATCCAATACGCATTGCCGGGCATTGTTTTCCATTTTTGTGACGAATGTACGGCGATGTCTTTGACTTCCGTCACCCGATGATGCGAGAGATTATCAAGGTTGTTCCGGATAAGGGCGGCCGGTGTCTGGACCAGGCGGAGCCCCTGGGGAGTCTCTCTCAACGAGAGATCCCTGGGAATGGACATCTGCCCCGTCCATGGATAAGTTGCCTGAGGGCCCGGTGTAAGCCATCCTATATACGTTTTGTTCTTGCCCGGTGTGCCGTTCCAGGGGATAGCCGCATACAAGCAATCTCCGTAATCCACGGTGAGCACTGTGTCGGAGGGGTTGTCGTTGGTAAAAGTCCGGCCGTCGAAGTCGCCCGTAAAATATTGCATATAGGTGCCTTTTTCAGCGCCACCGGCGGATACCACCAGGACCCATTTTTCGCGGCCTTTTCCTTCGACTGTCAGCGGCACAAGGAAGGGACATTCCCATGGAGCCTTTGCATATCCTCCCGGACCAAACTCGCTGAGCAGGTCCCAGTTACGCAGATTGGAGGAAGCATAGAACCGTACTTTATATTCCCGGGGCAGGGCCACCACCATCAGCCATTTATTCAATTGCGTGCTCCAGGTGACATTCGGGTCGCGGAAATCTCTCATGTTGAGGTCGATCACCGGATTGCCGGGGTAATTGGTAAATGTCCTTCCACGATCATTACTGTAAGCAATGAATTGCGACTCTTTTTTCAAATTCGGCTGGTCAGCTGTATAGATAGCCACCAGACAGCCGCCTGCGTTGCAAAGACCGCTGGTATTGTTCTTATCCCACACGGCGCTGCCAGAGAATCGCCAGGTAGTGTCCTTATCGATGGCTTCGGGCATGGCGAGCGGCAAGTGTTCCCAGTGCACCAGGTCGGTGCTGGTGGCATGTCCCCAGCTCATATGACCCCACCCAAGACCATAAGGGTTTTGCTGGTTGTAGAGATGATATTTGCCATCCAGAAAGATCAGCCCGTTGGGATCGTTGGTCCAGTTCTTCAGCGGGGTGAAGTGATAGGCGGGGCGCCACTGTGGAGTAGGTTGCATTGCATCCTGCCCGGCTGCAAATGCAGCGGGCAGGATGGTTAATAGGGAGATCCATATCTTCTTCATATTAATATCCTTTATTCTGTTGATAAAGTCCGTTGGTAAAGGTGATCTGTTCCTGTGGAATGGGAAAATATTCATGCTGATTTTTTGTAAAATGGGCGCTGCTAAGGAAGGGGTGTCTCGTCTTTTCAACGGCAAAATATCCGTTGAGCGTCTCCGCGGCAATGCCCCAGCGTACCAGGTCGAAAAATCGGGGGCTCTCCATAGCAAATTCCAACCTCCGCTCCCACTGCAATGCTTTGAATGCCGTCGCCTGATCCCATACGGGAATATTTATGCCGGGCTTGTAAATATCGATCTTGTAATTGCTGGGGAAGGTTCCATCTGCCTTTTTCAACAGGCCGGTGCTATTGGCCGCGCGGGTCCGGATCTGGTTGATGATGGGCAATGCGGCGTCGGGGTTGCCTGTTTGGATCTGCGCTTCCGCATTCATCAGCAGCACGTCATCATATCGTATAACATCCATATTTACCGAAGTTCCATAGAAAGGCCCCAGTTTCTTGAAACAGGCACAGGTGGCCAGCTGCAGCTCTTTCATCGTACCAAACCCGCCGTATACGCCCGCCAGCCGCTCCCAGCTATGGTCATAAGGTACGGCAGCATTGTACTTGAACGGATGTCCCTGTATCCCGATGGTGTGATCGATACGCGGGTCGACGAGGGCTCCGTTGGGTTTAAGGCTGTCATCCGTCAACACGGCGTTGTTGAAAGTGGTAAACTTGGGCAGTCCACTGGCATCGGTACCGAAGGCATTCACTAATTCCTGGCTGGGAATATGGAAGGCGCAACAACCATATTGCGGAGCGCCGGCAAAATAATTCAGGCTGGTGGACATGTTCAGCCGTCCCCCGATGACCGTGCCGTCATTGATGGAATATTGAATGGCAAATACCGACTCGGGACTGTTGTCATGACCATCGAGAAAGTTGAATGCAAAGTCGGAGTTGAGCGCATAATTGCCGGAGTTGATCACGTCATTGGTGAGGGAGATCACCTGCTGCATCTTTGCCTGGTCGATGCCTGTGACATTATACTGATCATCCTGGGTATAGGCATGGTAAAGCAGCGCCTTGGCCAGATAAGCTTTGGCAGAAAGCTGGTTGGCTCGTCCAGGCTCACCTGGTTGGGTCAGTGGCAGGTCATTCACGGCCTCCTGGAAATCCCCTTCTATCTTTTGCCAGAGGGAATCATTGGACATGGTATTGGACACTTTCAGGATCTGGTCGTTCGTCAGCGTCTCATCGAACCAGGGGATGTTCCTAAACAGCACTTTCAGCAGGAAGTACATATGTCCCCGCAGGAAATGCATTTCTCCGATGCGTGTCTTCCGCTGAGGGAATTGGGCATCCGTCAGACTGTTCAATGCTCGTAAAGCCGTATTGCAGCGGGAAATGGCCGAGTAGGCCCTGATCCAGGTGCCGGGGAAGCCAAAATCGCCGGCTCCGTTGTTGGAAGCATTGACCAGATAGAATTGTTCATATTTGTCCATCTGCTGCTGGTCGCCGATGTCACCGCCACCCTTATAGGCGTCGTCGGACCGTACGCTGCTGTATTCCCACATGCTGGTGATGGGTGCGTCCCACCAATCATTGGCAATGCCTGCATAAGCGGCGGTAGCCAGGCCATCGACGGCCGTGGGCGTGGAGAGGTCGCTGGCGGACAGGTATCCCTGAGGTTTATAATCCAGGTATTTCTTACAGCCCATGGAAAGCAGGACCAGCGCTGCGATTAGTATTTTAATTGTATTTGTTCTCATCATCTGATTGTTAAAAGTTAGAAATTGGCGTTTATCCCAAAGGTGACGGCTGTCGGTACAGGCCAGAGGTCAAAAGTGTTGGCCCTTTCAGGATCTTTGGAAGTGAATTTTTTGGATTTGAGGGCAAAAAGATTCTGGCCGGAGACATAAATGCGTAATCCTTCCATCTTCATGGCGCTGGCGATATTCTTAGGAAGGTTATATCCCAGCATGACATTACGCAGCTTGAAATAGGAAGCATTCACGTAATAATAGTCCGAGGTTCTGTCCTCGCCGTTGTGGTTCAGGATGCTGAGGGCCGGTGTAGATGATCCTGTGTTTTGCGGCGTCCAGGCGCTGAGCGTGCCGGGGCCGAAATTGCTCCTGGCGCTGACGAAGGTGTTGAAGAATTTGGTAGGATCATAGCCCGTCTTGCCGGCCACACCTGATCCGAATATGGACAGGTCAAAGTTTTTATAGGTCAGCTCGATGCGGAGGCCATATTCCACCTTTGGCAGGGTAGTGCCCAGCCAGGTCTGGTCGTTGGCGTCGATCTTCCCATCCCCATTGACATCGACATACCGGATACGGCCTGCCCCTTTCAATGCCCCGTCCAGTACGCCCGGCTGGGTAGGCGCCTTGGTGGCTTCATCTGTGGTCTGGAAGAGACCTGCCGTCTTGTATCCAAAAATGGAGAACTGTGAATGACCTACGATAGAATGGGTGGCGTCTCCGGGATAGGCGGGACGAACATTATCCGGCAGGCTGGTGATGACATTGCTCCAGTGACTGGCGTTGCCGGTGATGCTGTATCCCAGACCGCCTGCCGTACGGTTGTGATAGTTCAGGATCAGCTCCCAACCCTTGTTATTCATATTGGCCCCATTGAAATACTCCGTTTGTCCTTCACCGACAGCAGCCGCTACAGGGGGAGAGATGAGGATGCCGCTGGTGTTCCTGTCAAAATAGTCAAAGGAACCGCTGATCTTATCGTCGAACAACCCGAAGTCCAATCCCACGTTGGTTTCTGTACTTTGCTCCCATTTCAGGTTGGGATTGCCTTTTTGCACCTGTGCAAAGCCGGAAGGGAGAGTGCCTGTATTGACGCCGCCCAGATCATAGGCGGTGCCGATGTTCAGCCATTGTGGGAATGCGCTGCTGGCTGTCCCATAGTTGGCCTGTAATAAGGTATAGGCTGACAGGTTGCCGATGTTCTGGTTACCTACCGTACCTCTGCCGGCTCTTAATTTCAGGTTGGAGACATTTTTCACGTCTTTAAAGAAGGCTTCGTTGTTGATACGCCATCCCAGTGTGAAGGCGGGAAATACACCATATGGGTTATTGGTGCCGAAGACGGAAGACCCGTCTCTGCGAATGGTAAAGGAGGCCAGGTATCTGTCGGCATATCCATAGAAGACTTTACCAAACTGGGAGAGGAGCCGGTAGCCCGTGGCCGCGCCATTATTTGTCTGAGCGCCTACGCCTGAGCTGAGCTGGAGATAGTTTGCATTCTGCAGGGCAAAATTTGTCGTGGCGGCGCCGAAGGTGGAAAAGTCGTTCCTTACTGCCTCCGTGCCTGCCAGCAGGTTCAGTCTACTTCTGCCCAGCTCGAGGTTGTAGTTCAGGGTATTGGTCCAGGTGAAGGTAAAATCCTTGGATTCCTGCAGCGCCAGGCTGTTGAAGCTCCGGACGGGACCCTCTGTTCCGATGAGCGCAGCGTTCTTGGCAAGGGCGTCGGAATAATCAAAACCCAGGCTGGTATGATAGACGAGGTGTTTTATAATTTCCAGATCGAGATAGATATTGCCGACGGCAATGAATTGGTTGCGGGTGTTGAACCGGTTGAGGTATTGCATGTCCACCGGATTGTTCCTATCCGTATAGCCGGGGCCGATGGGGCCGCCATAGGTGCCATCCGCCCGATAGAGCGGAATGGTCGGGGAGAGTGTCAGCGCCAGTCCCGGAGTAGCGGCGCCGCCCACATCGCTGGTGGAATTGATCTGCGAGGTCCGGCTGAGCTGAAGGTTCTCGCCAATGCGCAATCTGTCATTGAAGGCGGAAGTATGAGAGTTTACACGTGCGCTGTACCGTTGGAAATGCGTGAAGACTACGAGTCCATTGTTATTATAATATCCCAGGTCGACCAGCAGGCCATTCTTAGCATTGCCTGCGGCGATGGAAAGATTGTTGGAGGTGACGGTGGCGGTCTTGAACAGGGCGTCCTGCCAATTGGTATTTCCTACGGGCTCGGTTTTATCACCACCGACAAAGGGAGCAATATGCACCTGGTTAAGAACGGGATTGGTATAGTCCCCATTCCAGTCAAAGGTATAGATCTGGTTTACGAGGTTGTTTGGATCGGTGCTGTCGTTCACGGCGGCGCGCCACAATGCTTTTCCCCTGTCCAGGGAGTTCAGGACCTTTTCCTGCCAGGGTCTTTCTGTCTGTGTGGTGAGGCTTGTATTGAACTGGATGCGTACTTTGTCGCCCGTACCTCCATTTTTGGTGGTGACGATGATGACGCCGTTGGAAGCACGGGAGCCGTAAATAGAGGCTGCCGAAGCATCCTTCAATACCTGGATCGAGGCGATGGCGCTGGCGCTGAGATTGGCAAAATCCTCATAGCGGGTGGTAGGGATGCCATCGATGATATAGAGTGGATTTGTATTCCCCAGGGTATTGACGCCACGGATCAGGATCTGCGGAGCGCCACCATTAGCGCCGGTGGGCGAACCGTCTGTCTGGATATACAGACCCGGCACCTGGCCCTGCAGGGCAAGCATGGGGCTCGAGGCGGGAACATTTTTTACGGCCGCCAGATTGACCACTGAAACAGCTCCGGTGAGGTCGACTTTTTTCTCCGACTTGTATCCTGTCACCACTACCGTGTTTAGATCAGTGTTACCTTCTTCCATCACAAGGGATAGATCTGTCGTATTGGCCGTGACCTTCACGACGAGGGGATTCATGCCGACGAACGATAGGGTCAGGGCGTCCCCCGGGCTGGCCGGGATAGAGAAAGCCCCATTGGCATTGGTGACCACGGTGCGATCCTTGCCACGGACGGATACGCCTTGCAAGGGCTCGTGAGTCGACTTGCTCACTACCTTCCCCGTAATGGTCTTCTGCTGGGCCCAGCTGAATAAAGCCAGCAGCACCATGGGTAATAAGAGCCGTAATTTTTTCATAATAGCATTTTTAATTGTTAGATAGTTGGTTTTATGTTAAGTGTGAGTTCCGCTATCTCGCTGATATCATAGGGGGGACAAGGGCCTGTGCGGCTGGCCACCAGGGCGCCCAGGGCGCTGGAAAATGCAAGGGCACGCTGCAGGTCTGATCCGCCGGCCATCTGAGACAGCAAGCCGGCTAAGAAGGCATCTCCCGCACCGATGGTATCAGCCAATTCCACGCTGAATCCAGGATGTTCATAGAATACGCCTTCCTTATTGAGCAGCGCGCCCTTGCTGCCTCTCGTCACGACTACATTGGGGATCTGGAATCTGTCTTGCAGCGCTCTCACCCGGTCGCGTTCATCTCTATAGCCCGAGAACCATCCGGTGATCAGGTCCAGCTCATCCAGGTTCAGCTTTAGCAAGTACAGGCTTTCCAGTAGTTTTGAAATGGTCACTCTATCGTAATGCGGAGGACGAAGGTTGATGTCCAGTACCCTGGACGGCGCTATTTCCAGCAGGCGGTATAAGGTCCGGCGGCTGGTCTGGCTGCGAGCGGCCAGGCTGCCGAAAACGAAGTAAGCAGCTTCTTCAAGGAGGGGAACAAAGCCGTCCTCCCAATGGATATTATCCCATGCGACGGGGCGGACGATGTCGTAAGTGACGTCATGGCTTTCGTCCATGTGCGCTTGTACGATACCGGTGGGCAGCTCGAAGTCTATCTGGAAGAAATCGGTGGACATTTCCTGTGTCTCCATCAGGCGAACCAGGTTCCTTCCATTGCTGTCCTCACCCACTCTTGTGATAAGGGCGGGGTCGAGGCCCAGTTTCATCAAATGATATGCGACGTTCATGGGCGCGCCTCCCGGAAGCTTTCCGGTGGGCAGGAGATCCCATAATATCTCCCCAAAGCAGACTACGGGATATTTCTTAAATGGCAGGCTCAAAGCAATTCGGTTTTAGTTTGGTCATTTAAAATGTGCCGGATCAATCCGGCATCGTTGGTACGGCCCTCAATGCAATACCAGCGTATGTTCGATCTGTTCCAGTGATCTACCCTTTGTCTCAGGCATGATCTTCCAGACGAAGAGCAGCTGCATGAACATCATCAGGCAGAAGAATAAAAAGGTATTGCCACCACCGACCTTCTCGGCCAGGTAGGGAAAGGTAAAAGCAATGATGGCAGCCATCACCCAATGTGTCGTACTGCCCAGGGTCTGTCCCTTTGCCCGCACCTGGTTGGGAAAGATCTCCGAGATGAATACCCAGATGACAGCTCCCTGCGAAAAGGCGAAGAATGCGATGTATACGAACAGGAAAATGGGGACAGCCCTGAAGTTCGCCGAATAAAAAGAATAGGAGACCAGGGCCAGGGTGATGATGAGACCAAAGGACCCGATCAACATCAGCGTGCGTCTGCCTATCCTGTCGATGAAGTTCATGGCCAGGAGGGTGAAAACAAAATTCACGGCGCCCAGTCCGGCTGTGGACAAGAGAGATGAGCCAGCGCCCAACCCTGTCATATCAAAAATGCGCGGCGCATAGTAAATAATGGCATTGATGCCGGACACCTGGTTGAAAATGGCGAACAGCATCGCGAGCATCACCGGGGTCCTGAATCGCCGCGAGAAAAGGGATTCTCCTGTCACTTTCTCTTCCTTGCTGGTCTGCACGATGTCCCCGATGACCTGATCGGCCGTGTCGGGGTTGATCAATACCATGATGTTCCGGGCTTCCCGTACCTTGCCTTTTTTCATGATCAGCCAACGGGGGCTTTCCGGCACGAATGGCAGCAATGCCAGGAAAAGAGCGGAAGGGATAGCCTGGATACCCAGCATCAGTCGCCAGGAATGATCCCCTGTCCGGCCGATGAGGTAATTAGAGAGATAGGACACCACGATGCCCAGCACTACATTGAACTGAAAAAGACCTACCAGCTTACCCCTCCCTGCAGCCGGGGAGATCTCCGATATGTATATAGGTGCGGTGACAGAAGACGCTCCTACCCCAAAGCCGCCCAGAAACCGGAATATCAGGAACAGGGGCCAGGACCCCGCGAACGCCGTACCTAATGAGGACACCAGGTATAAGATGGCTATTCCATAAAGGGTCTTTTTTCTTCCCAGCCTGTCCGCCGGAATAGCTCCCAGCAAGGCGCCGACGACCGTCCCGATGAGCGCAATAGATACCGTAAAACCATGTTGAAATGTACCGAGGTTCCAGAATTGTTGAATAGATCTTTCCGCGCCAGATATAACAGCCGTGTCAAATCCGAACAGAAAACCGCCAAGAGCGATCACGATCGACCAAAGAAGAACATTTTTCCTGTGCATATGGCAAGTCGCTTTCGGGGCAAGATATCCCGCGGAGGAAAAATTCCCTTTTGAAATGATATCCTATTCGATCAAAATCGTTCTTCGTTCGAGGATTCGGCCTAATGAATTGATGCTAAGTAAATTATGCGTTCGGGCTGCCGGGCCGGGGAAAACGCTTTATCTAAATTTGTTCCCGCATTTTTAGAACCTGTATCCTTTTGGTACGCGTTTGAAAAAAAAGTATACTGATTTAGAACCTCCTTTTTCAAATTTGGCTCACTTTTGTTCCATGACTAGCTTGCGTATGATAAAGTGGCTCGTGGCCCTGACAGGCTTTACTGTAGTTTTTTCATCCTGTTCCAACACTCCCACCGAAAAGAAATACCGCATAGGCTTTGCGCAATGCACCGGCACCGAGAACTGGAAGAAAGCCACCCTGGCCGGCATGCAGCGGGAACTGTCCTTTCATCCCGGTACGGAGCTCATCTACCGCAGCGCCAATGACAACAGCGATCTGCAGGTCAGGCAGGTGAAGGAGCTGCTTGGAATGAATATCGATATATTATTGGTATCTCCCAATGAGGCGGCGCCCCTCACATCCGTAGTGGAAGAAGCCTATAATAGCGGCATACCCGTGGTGGTCATCGATAGAAAAACGTCTTCAGACCTATATACTTCCTTCATCGGCATCAATAATTACGAGCTGGGTAAAATGGCCGGTAATTATGTCGCCCACCTTTTCCACGATACCACTAATATTATAGAGATCATTGGGTTGAAGGGATCGACCCCTTCCTATGACAGACAGCTGGGATTTGAGGAAGGGATACGTCAGAACCCAAAGATCCATATCAAGACCAGATTGCACGGGGACTGGCTGAAAGACCCGGCGAAAGAGGCGTTCCTGCAGATCAGGGATCAGCTGGCGCCTACGGATGTGGTCTTTGCTCAGAATGACCCGATGGCACTGGGTGCATATGAGGTATACAAAAGCCTGGGAATGGAGAAGACTGTCAAATTCTTCGGAGTGGACGGACTACCGGGCCCGGGGGGAGGGATACAATTGGTGTCGGACAAAATACTCCAGGCCACTTTTTTGAATCCTACCGGCGGCGAGGAAGCCATCCAGACGGCTTTCAAGATCCTGGGTAAACAGCCTTTCAGCAGGGAAAATATCCTTCCTTCCGTCGTGATCGATTCCACGAATGTCCGAATCATGAAGCTGCAGATGGACAGGATCGACAACCAGCAACAGGACATTGAAAAGCAATATGCCCTGCTGCAGGAGCAGCAAAGGATCTATCACAATCAGCGCAATCTCCTGTATGCCGCCATAACGGGCCTTGTCCTCGCGGTCATTTTAGGAAGCATCGCCTTTCTTTCCCTGCGGCATAACAGGCGGATCAATACCAGGCTGGAATCAAAGAACCAGGAGATACTTTTTCAGCAGAACCAGCTATTGGAGATGACGGAAAAGGCCAACGAGGCCACGGCGGCCAAATTCAGCTTCTTTACGAATATCTCTCATGAGTTCAGGACGCCGCTGACGCTGATCCTGGGTCCGCTGGAAGATGTCCTGTCGTCCCCAAAGCTTCATTTCACGGTGAAGAACAATCTCCAGCTCGTTCACCGGAATGCCATGCGGCTGCTCCGGCTGATCAACCAGCTGATGGATTACAGAAAGATCGAAGGCAACAAAATGAAGCTTGGGGCGTCGAACAACAATCTGGGAGAATTTGTGGCGGAGATAGCGAGCTCCTTCCAGGAACTGGCCCGTAAAAAATCGGTGAGCTTTCAGGTTGTCAACAAGTCGCGCGACCTGAGGGTATGGTTTGACCTCAATATGCTGGACAAGGTGCTATTCAACCTGCTGTCGAATGCTTTCAAATTTACGCGTGAGGGCGGATCTATCCAGGTGACCATCGAGGAGGACCCCGCTGCGAACATGGCCATTATTACAGTAGAGGATTCGGGGATAGGTATGACCGTTGAAGAGGCGGAGCATGCTTTCGAACCCTTCTTCCAGGGTGGCCGGTCCAATTTCATCGGTACAGGTCTCGGTCTTGCGCTTTCGAATGAGCTGATCTCCCTGCACCATGGTAATATTGCGCTTAAAAGCGAGAAATGGAAGGGCACCAAATTCATGGTCCGGCTGCCTACCGGGAAATCACATCTCCGGCCAGGGGAGATCGTGGAAGAACAAGCATCCACTCCCAGCTACGAGGACGTCAGGATCTATACGACGGACATCGAGCCTGCCCTCAGCGAAGACGAAGGATCTATCTACACCGGCAGCAAGGAGTTTTCCATACTGCTCATTGAAGACAATGAGGACTTCCGCGCTTTTCTAAAAAGGCGGCTGGGAAGCTCATACGAGGTTCATGAAGCGGACAATGCCACCACGGGTATTGCGATGGCATATGACATCGTACCTGACCTCATCATTGCAGATATTATTATGCCCGGTCCCGACGGACTGTATCTGACAGAAACATTAAAGCAGGACATCCGGAGCTCGCATATTCCTATTATTCTGCTGACGGCCAAAAATTCGATCGAAGATCAGATCAGGGGCATCCGGCTGAAGGCGGATGCTTTTATTGTAAAGCCTTTCAACCTCGAGTATCTGGAGGAGACTATCAAGAGCCTGCTCAACAACCGGAGCATTCTTCGTGAGCACTATACCAGCGAGCTGCCCACCGTATCCAGGTCCAATACATCGACAAAGATCGACAGGAAGTTTATCAACGAATTTATTGCCATCGTGGAGAATAACCTGGCCAATGAGGAATTCTCGGTGGACGAGATCTGCCGGGAGATACGAGTGTCGAGAGTACAGCTGTACAGGAAGGTAAAGGCCCTGATCGGGTATAACGTAAATGATTATATCCTGACCGTGCGATTGCAGAAGGCCAAATTCCTGCTTGCCAAAGCGGAGCTTTCCATTGCTGAAATAGCATTTAAGGTTGGGTTTTCCTCACAGGCTTATTTTTCGACGGTGTTCAAATCGAAGTTCTCGCTGACCCCTTCGGAGTACAGGGAGAAGAAAAAGGGGTAGCCTGATACGACCAGGCCGGCCTGTGTTGAGGAGCCTTATTCTGTTTTTAACGCTTTTACTGGGTTAGCCACCGCCGCCCGCACCGCATGGAAGGTGACGGTGAGCAGGGTGAGCAGCAATACCGACAGGGCCGATAACAGGAATGGCGTGGCGCTTAATCCCGTATTGTAAGGGAAAATTTTCAACCACTTGTCCATAAAGATCCAGGCCACGGGGAAAGCTATCAGGCAGGACACTCCCACCAGGTAAACAAAATTTCTCGTCAGCAGCGGCACGATCTGTCCCAGACCGGCGCCCATCACTTTGCGGATGCTGATCTCTTTTTGTCGTTGTTCCGTGGTGAAAGCGATCAATCCCAGCAGCCCCAGGCAGGTGATCAGGATGGTGAGGATGGAAAAAGCGGTGAAGATCTCACCTCTCTTCTGATCGGCGGCGTATTGCGAGTCGAAGTCCTGGTCCAGGAACGTGTAGCCAAAGGGCAGGTCGGGGAAGATGCCTTTCCAGGTCTTTTCCACGCCGGCGACGGTAGTGGGGATATTGCCTGGATTGAGCTTTATCTGGATGCCATTGCTATTGGGTGCATAGAAAAGCACCAGGGGGCCAATGGGATTATATAAAGATTTTTGATTAAAATCCTTTACTACGCCGATGACCTCAAAATATTTGCCTGCCGTGTCACCGGATGATTTTAATCGTTTGCCGATGGGATTGTCCCATCCGAAATACTTAACCATATTCTCGTTGACGACCACCCGGCGATTGGTGTCTGCCAGTCCGGAGAAAGCGCGTCCCTTCTTTATTTCCATACCCAGCGTCTTGAAATAATTTTCATCCACCGCATAGTTTTCCACGCCTTTGTCGACAAAGCCCTTGCTGGTCTCGACGCTGAACAGACTGAGGTTGATGTTGCCGCTGCCGGGAGTGGATTGGGACGTGCTCACCGAGATGACATTCGGGTTCTTTCTTACTTCATCCTGGAAGGCCTGTATCTTACTGTGTATGTCGTTGCTCGTGTTGGCGACGATGGTCAGGACCTGGTTCTTGTTAAAACCCAGGTCTCTGGTGCGCAGATAATGTAATTGTCCATACACCACCCAGGTGCAGATGAGCATGATCATGGAAATGGAGAACTGTACCACCACCAGCACACGGCGGAGGGTGACATTGCTGGAGCCTTTAGCCAGCTTGCCCTTCAGGATATTGATGGGATTGAACCCGGAGAGATAGAAGGCAGGGTAGCTGCCGCCCACCAGTCCTACGAACAGGATAACGGCCAGCAGTATCAAAAATGTGTCGGGTTGCAGGATGGCGCCAAAGGAAATGTCTTTACCCGCCAGGGTGTTAAAGGTGTGGAGCAAAAGAGCGATGAATCCAACACTAAGCACGAGCGCAAAGACGGCAGTCAGGGTGGACTCGACGAGAAATTGCGCGATCAGCTGCGGTTTGGTAGAGCCCGTCACTTTACGGATGCCAATCTCCTTGGCCCTTCTGGCGGAGCGGGCTGTGGTCAGGTTCATATAATTGATACAGGCTATCAGCAGCATGAACAGGGCGACGGAGGCGAATATATAGATGTAGGACATGCTGCCCAGTCCTTCGGGCTCGTACTGCATGTCGGAATGCAGGTGGATAGAGGTCACGGGCTGCACGCCGTAGCGGATCTTGACATTGAATTGGGAGAAGATGCGAGCCATGTATTTTTCATACATGGGCGATAGCTTCTTTTCAAAGGTCTGAGGATTTGTATTGGGTTTTAGAACAACATAGGTAAGGATGTTGAAGTTGCCCCAGTCATTGACGCCAAAGTCCTTTGGCAGCGTGGAAGAGGAGATAAGGGCGTTGTAGATGAGATGTGAGTTGTGCGGCACGTCCTTTATCACCGCCGTGACCTTGAACATTTCTCCCTTGTCATTTTGCAGGGTCTTGCCTACGATGGAGGATGTATTGCCGAAGATCTTTTCCGCTACGGATTGGGTCAGCACCAGTGAGCGGGGCTCAGTCAGTGCCGTGTTGGGATTACCTTCGATGAATTGACAGGTGAAGACCTTAAAGACATTGCTGTCCGCAAAAAACACCTTGTCCTGATAGAAACGCAGCTCGTCTTTTTTGAACATATATTTACCCGACTGGATAAATCGTGTAGCCTGCTCTACCTCGGGGTAGTCATTTTTCAGGGTGGGAGCCAGGGGCACCTGGGTGATGGCGATCTTCATGGTGTCCTTATCGGGCTCTTTTATATAGGAGGTGATACGGTATAGGCGGCTGGCATTGACATTATATTTGTCATAGCTAAGCTCGTCTTTTATATAAAATATGAGAAAGAGGCTAAAGGTGATGCCGATGGTCAGCCCCATGATATTGAGGAGGCTATACCATTTGTCTTTTTTGAAATTACGGATAGCGACCAGGAGGAGGTTTTTGAACATGGGGGTGTTTTTAGGTGACGAGTCCTAAAATAAACATTTCCCGGGCAAACCCTGGGCTCTGCCATGCATTTTGTGAGGATTTTGTGATGGGCGGCGGGTCTGCTTTACAGGGCGGCTTTGCCGGTGCGCCAGATCAGTTTGTCTTTTTCCCATCAAAGGCATCGAAGAGGGTCTTTCCTTCTTTGGCCTGCTCCGGGAATTCTTCCATGACATTGGTCCTTTCGGAAGGGTCGTAGCCAAGGTTGAAGAGTTCGCGGGTAACGCTGTCTTTGCCGTCCCTGCGGGGGATGGGCGCCTCCCTGTATTTCCAGTTACCAAAGCGGACGGCTTCCACGTTACCGTGGTTGACGATATAAATAGGACGGTGAGTGTAATGCCGTCGGTCTGCCCGCCCCGTGAGGAGATCAGCGATATTTTGTCCGTCGAGGGTCCTGCCGGCAGGCAGGGACGCGTGGGCCCAGCTGGCGAAGGTCGGCAGGATGTCCACGTTGCTGATGGGATTGGTAAGTGTGACTCCTTTGGAAACATGGCCTTTCCAGTAGATGATAAAGGGTACGCGGATGCCTCCTTCGTAGCTCATTGCCTTTGATCCCCGGAATACGCCGGCTGTACCGGCGTGCCAGTGTTTGGTGGCGCCGTCCCCGGACATGCGTACGGGATAGTCTATCCAGGGGCCGTTGTCGCTGGAGAAGGCCAGGATCGTATTGCCGGCCAGCCCTTGCTGTTCCAGTGTATGCCATAGTACGGCGATGCTGGAATCCAGCTCTTCCGTGACAGCGCCAAGGGGACCTCCTTCCTGGTGGTCGCGCAGATAGCTGGCCCTTGCGGCAAATGCGACGGGTAAATGCGGCATGTTGTAGGCTAAGTAAAGAAAGAATGGTTTATTTTTCTTTTGGGATCTTATCAGCCGTATGGCTTCTATCGTATACAGATGGGTGAGGGATGTATCGGCGGGCCGGAGGATTTCGGGGGTCCGATTGCGGTAGACCTTTATTGTCGTATCCGTCTGAACATAGGGGCTGCGATAGTCATGGCTGTATAATAGTCCATAATAGGAGTCGAAGCCCTGGGCTGTGGGGTAGTTATAATTATGTTTGTCGCCCAGGTGCCACTTGCCGATCATGGCGGTGGCGTAGCCTGCGGACTTCAGCATCTCTGCGATGGTGACCTCTTCGTCGGGAAGGCCAAGGGGGGAGCCGGGAGCGATGGGGTCGGGCAGGTTCATACGGGAGGCGTAGCGGCCGGTGAGCAGGGAGGCCCTGGAAGGGGTACAGGAGGGGCTGGTCACGACATAATTGGTGGCGCGGATGCCTGCACGGGCGATGGAGTCCAGGAAGGGTGTTTGGATGACGGGGCTGCCATAGCAGCCCAGATCCGAGTAGCCCATGTCGTCCGTCAGGATGAAGATGATGTTGGGACGCTGGGGGTTATTGGGTTGAGCCTCTGCGGACCCTGTTCCCTGAAGGAGAACGGATGCTGACAATATCTTGAGGAACTGTGCAACTTTCATGGCGCTAATATACGGTAGATAAAATTCTGTAAATTTATTCCTTCAACGAGCTATATGAACAAATTACTTTCTACTTTATTGGTATGGGCATCGGCCGTGATGGCGGTGCATGCACAGGAAGATGGCAGAACGGACCACGGGTCCGTTGTCCGAAGGACAGACATTAGAAGTTTGGCGCAATTGGGCCATATTTCCGGAAGCCCAATTGCGTTCAATGAACAAGCAGTATTAGGCAGATGGGATATCACCGTACACCAGGATGGGCGCGATGTTCCTTCCTGGCTGGAGATCCAGCTGTCGGGATCGAGAACGCTGGTGGGCAGGTTTGTCGGCGGTGGCGGCAGCGCCCGTCCCATTTCAAGGGTCAGCTATGACAATGGGAAGATCAGTTTTTCCATACCTCCGCAATGGGAGCGGGAAGACCATGATCTGACGGTGGAAGGCGCTCTTCAGGGCGATTCGCTGGCGGGTTCCATGGTGGAGCCCAATGGAAAAGAGTATAAGTGGGTGGGCAGGAAAGCTCCTTCGCTGGTACGGAGCGGGGCGCCTGTATGGGGAAAGACCATCAAGCTTTTTGATGGCGCTGATCTGAAGGGCTGGCATGCCATGGGCAAGAATCAATGGATAGCTGAAGGAGGTGTGCTGCGGAGCCCTCACTCCGGCGCCAATATCGTTACAGACGAGAAGTTCAGGGATTTTAAATTGCATATCGAATTCAAATATCCCAAGGGCAGTAACAGCGGCGTATATCTGCGGGGAAGGTATGAAGTGCAGATCGAGGATGATGAAGGTGATATACGACCTGGCTATGATCATCTCAGCGGCGTTTATGGCTTTCTGTCACCCAGTGAGCGTGCCGGTCTTGGTGTGGATCAATGGCAGACCTATGATATTACGTTAGTGGGCAGGATGGTGACCGTGGTGCTGAATGGGAAGACGGTGATATGCAACCAGGAGATCCCGGGTATCACCGGTGGGGCGCTGGACAGTAATGAAGGCGAGCCCGGGCCTATTTATCTGCAGGGAGACCATGGTCCTATAGAATATAGAAATATTACGATTACGCCTGCGAAATAAGGCATTATTCTTGAGGTAAAGACTAGGACTTGCATGTTTAGAAATATGTCTTTATATTGGCATATCCAATTACTATATGAAAAAACTATTTCTGAGCTTACTACTTCTTCCCTTTGCCAGGACAGGCCCGAATAGCGCTGTTGAAATACGCTCGGGCAGATGGCCGATCAGCCTTGAACGAAATGGAGGTTCCTATTCACTCATCTTCCGCAATCAGCAGGAGATACAGGCTGAGGTATACGATACCGTTGAGTTTGCGAACAAGGGTCAGCTGGTCTATCTGGATTCAGCATTGATGGTCCTTAGGAAAGGACACGATGGCGATGAGGCTACTTTCTCCACTTATAGTGTCAAACGGACGGATAAGAAGTTTGATGGCATGTGGTATATGCTACAGACGAAATATGCGACGACCAATTTCCGTCAGCATGAGGCGGACCTGATCAGTCAGGCTATCAGAGGCTTTTAATCTGTGGATATCTTATATCCCTTTACCCGTCCGCAAGGGTTGGTTTAGGGGCAATAAATAGGGTATTTATACGTTGTTACTTATCATAAATTGTTAATTCCAGCACCTTCGAAACTATGAACAGTATGAAAAAGCTTATTTTTTTGTTACTATTCTTGCCGATGATCCTAACAAAGGCTGAAGCTCAATTTACTATTACGAACACTTCTACGATCACGCTGGCTGATCTGAGGACAGGAGACTGGCCCTTGCAGTTACAGCGCATTGTGAAGAAGAACGACACCATGTATCTGCTGACCTTCCGGGACAAGCAGTACCCCACTAACCATAATATCTCTCAGGTGAAGTTCGCCAATCTGACGCAGCTGCGTTTTCTGGAGAAGGGTCTTACTTATCTGATGACGGCGGATGATGGTACAGAGGCTACGTACAAGGAATTTTCCATCAAGCGTACGGATGACAAGACCAAACTGAAACCTGTGCCTAAATTCACGCTGATCTGCTCAGAGGATGGGGATGTGACGGATATCCAGAAGAATGAGGCAGACGCGCTTGTGAGAGCGATCAATAAACTCTAAATAAAAAAACCCCGCATCGCGGGGTTTTTTGTTATCATTTATACCAGTTCCTTCTCAATGACTTTGGCAGTCTTCACCGTCTTGATGATGCGGGCGGCTACTTTGTAAGGATCGGCAGCGCTATTGGGTCTGCGATCTTCCAGCCAGCCTTTCCAGCCTCTTTCTACGGTGCCGATGGGGATGCGGATGGATGCACCACGGTCGGATACGCCGTATTTGAACTCGTCGATAGCAGCTGTTTCGTGCTTGCCGGTGAGACGGAGATGGTTGTCCGGACCGTAAGCAGCGATGTGCTCCTGGATGACGGGGCGGAAAGCTTCACAGATTGTCTCATATATCTCACGGCTGCCGGCAGTGCGGAGCGTCGTGTTGGAGAAGTTGGCGTGCATGCCGCTACCGTTCCAATCCAGGTTGCCCAAAGGTTTGCAATGCCAGTTGATGGACAGACCGTATTTTTCACCGATGCGTTCCAGCAGGTAGCGGGCGATCCAGATCTGATCGCCGGCTTCTTTAGCGCCTTTGGCGAAGATCTGAAATTCCCACTGGCCGGTGGCAACTTCGGCGTTGATGCCTTCTACATTCAGGCCGGCGTCCAGACATGCGTCCAGATGCTCTTCTACCATGGCACGGCCGTAGGCGTTCTTAGCACCGACAGAGCAGTAGTAGGGGCCTTGGGGGCGGGGATAACCGCCTTCGGGGAAGCCAAGGGGTTTATCGGTCTCCGGGTTCCACAGGAAATATTCCTGTTCGAAACCAAACCAGAAATCATTATCGTCGTCTTCGATCAATGCACGGCCATTGCTGGGATGGGGTTTGCCATTGGGGCTGAGTACTTCGCACATCACGAGATAGCCATTCTTACGCTGAGGATCTTTCACCAGATACACGGGTTTCAGGATACAGTCGGAGGAGCCGCCTGGCGCCTGTTCGGTGGAAGAGCCGTCGAAACACCACATGGGGACGTCTTCGAGCTTGCCGGAGAAGTCTTTTTCAATCTTTGTTTTGCTACGCAAACTTTGGATGGGTTGATATCCATCGAGCCAGATATACTCAAGTTTTGCAATGGACATAGTACACTGTTTTTTTTATGTGATAATTGATGATACTTACTAACTCTGTTATATTACATAGGTCCCCTGGAGGGTGGCTTAATTTTAAGAGGGTGCATTCGGATATTGGAGGATTCGTGCAAAAGGTACCGCCCGGGTAGTCCATCTGAGATGGGCGACAGCAAGCAATACCTTTTTTAAAAATGCACTTTACAGCATGACGAAAATATTAAATTTTTAACATTGAAAAATATTATTAAAATTTAATATGACTGTTTTAACATCTGGAAATACCCATTTTCAGGTAAAAATTATCTAAAACAAAATAAAAAGCTCATTAATTAAAATCTATTTGAGAAGAGACGTAATATTTATAATATTTATAATTATTTAATATGACTAGCCTGGGGCATCCCTTAAGACACACAACCTGTTTATATTCGTAGGGTTATGTCAATTCATGCCCGATTATAAGAAGAACCTTGTCATTATTAGGCAGCGGCTGCAGTTGGCGGCCCTAGGTATCGTCGGGGCGGTGATCCGTAACAGCCGTGGGAGTTATGGTAATTTTCTTGCAGTGACGCCTTCCCTGGTAATTTTCACCGGCTTGATCAGCCCATTGGCGTCAAACTCCATATGGTCGATACATGTCACGCGATGATTGGCGTCTGTCTCTCCGAGCGGACGGCGATGATAGACGATATAATAATCATCTGTACCGGGAATATGCAGCACTGAATGATGGCCGGCTCCCGTAGCCACCGACATGTCCTGCTGAAGGATCTTGCCGATGCGTTTGAAGGGCCCCGTTGGACTGTCCGCCATGGCATAGGCCACCGAGTAGTCAGGGCCCGTCCAGCCGCCCTCGGACCACATAAAATAATACTTCCCTTTGCGGTAGATCATGTACGGTCCTTCGACATAGCCTTCAGGTGTGATCTCTTTGAACGTGACGCCGTCGGGGAAGGGAATAAAGCCTGTGAAGTCGGGCTTTAGCCGGACGATATTACAATGACGCCAGCCACCGTAGATCATATACCAGGAACCATCCTTGTCGTGAAAGACGGCCTGATCGATGGGCTGGGCTCCGTTGTGGAACTTGTCGATGAGAGGATGCCCTAAGTAATCCTTATAGGGGCCCTGCGGTTTGTCGGCAACAGCCACCCCAATGCCCCCTACAGTAGAATCGTTCTGTATGTCGTTGGCCCCAAAGAAGAAATAATATTTACCGTCCTTTTCGGTGATGGCCGGAGCCCACATGGCGCGCCTGGCCCAACGGATAGCGTTGGTATCGAGGATGTGTTCGTGCTTTTGCCAGTGTATGAGGTCGGGAGAGGAAAAGGCGTCGAAGAACACCTGCTGATTGTATTTGGCGGAATAGGTAGGGTATACCCAGTAAGTATGACCGAAGACGGCTGTTTCGGGGTCGGCATACCAGCCGGGGAAGATAGGGTTGCCGGAGGTCTGGGCCTGCGCGGTTGTGACTCTGGATGGAGCCTGAGCCCAGGAGATAGCCAGCAGACCAAAGGACAGAACTAAAGTGAGGCAGGATCGCATATGTCGCATGATTGAGGGGTGAAGATAAGAAGGAAAAAGGTAGATTTGAGTATGCTAAAACGACTGACCTATATCCTTGTTGCCGGGCTGCTGATGGCGATAGTATTCTGGGTGATGTTCCGGGTACACCGTACACTGGTGCTTGGGTTAAATCCTTTTTTAGATATTCTCTTTATTGCTTTAGCCATATTGATATTGCTGCCGGGGATCATATGGGGAGTGGCGAGACTGCGATGGCCGGTGTGGGAGCTGTTTGCGGTGGGATGTTCGAGCTGGGTCTGGTGGTCCATCGGATGGAATGTGCTGATGGGCAATTCAACGCTGGATATACATTTGCATGATACCTACTATGTCGTTAGCGGCTACCATTATACGTTTTTGTTGCCGTTGATCATATTCGTACTCACAGTCATTTACTATTTGCTGGAGTGCAAAGTCTCTGTGAACAGGGCACTTGGCCGCGTTCACTTTTGGATCACTTTTATAGGATTGTGGTATTTGTTGTGGCCGGGCACTTATGAGGGAATGGCAGGCATGCCCAGGAGGTATTTGGACTATAGTGATTCCTGCCATTATGGTTTCAATAGATTTATACAAGTGAATCATACGATGGCAATAGTACCCCTGAAGTGGCCAGGCAGATCATACGGGAGCAGGTGGAGCAGGGAGGCCGGGCATTGCCCTGGGACGATGCAGTACAATACAAGGAATTGATGCTTCGACGTTCGATCGAAGATTATTTGCGGATAGATACGGATCTGCCGGTGTTTTTCGATCGGGGTATACCGGACGCCCTTGCCTATGCGCGGCTGACCGGGGACATTTCACCGGCAGCCCTGGCCGATGAATACTGCTGTAACAGCCAGGTGTTCATCCTACCTCCGTGGGAGGATATCTATACGACGGATGACAAAGAGCCCTTTTTGTATTAGATTGGATCGGCATGCATCGAAAGCACCGGTCTGATTGTCCTTAAAAGTGCCAAATCGGGATAAGGGCCGTCTTTTCACTTTTCAACCAGCCTGTAAGGGCGGGTCATCGTGTCAACCTATACATCAGCAAAGCCGCTCGTTGTATCAAAATGGGATATTCTTTCAGATTGATGGTCTCTCCCGCCCGATGTGCACCATTACCGGAAGCTCCCAGACCATCGAGACAATCCAGGTATTGCGCAATGTCCGAGATATCGCCTGCACCTCTGGCGCCGGGATCGCCGGCTACGGTCTCTCCAATACTCATATCGCGGGTGACCTTGTCCAGCTGGGCTACCAGCCGGAGATTGCCGGGAGTAGGTTCCATGGCAGGGAGTCCGTCGGTAAAGCTGATAGCGGCCTGAGCGCCGGGCAAACTGGCGGCGACGATGGTCTTCATTCTTTCGCGGGCATTGTTCTTTTGTGCTTCGGAAAGAAATCGCAGATCGCCCGTGACATGTGCTGCAGGAGCAATAATATTCGTCTTGCCCAGGGCCTCGCCTCTTGCACCCTGGTTGGTCACTTTTATATCGGAGCCGCCGACGATGAGGCCGGGGTTGAACGTGAGATACTGCTCATGACCCAGCTGCTCTCTGAATGCATCGAGGATGCGGGCCACCTCATAAATAGCTCCATAGCCGGCGCTGTCGGTGAATACCTGAGAAGAATGCCCTGTCCTGGCTGTCACATCCAGCGACCAGCCGCTGACGCCCCGGCGGGCGGCGGCTACGGTATGCAATCCCATGGCGGATTCGAAACCCAGCGCGATATCGCAGGTTCGCGCACGCCCGATAAAATCCTTGCGCGCCACCTGGTGTGGGAAGCCGGACCGTTCCTCATCACCCGTAAAATAAGCGATGATATTCATGTCCTTTAGCTGCCCTGCCGCCTGAAGGGCTTGTAACGCCGCGATCATGGCTACATCTCCGCCTTTCATGTCGTTGACTCCCTGTCCCGTGGCAGTAGAGTCGTCGAGCACGGTGTAGGGACCGGCGGGCATATCGGGTTCGAAGACGGTGTCTAAATGACCGATCAGAAACAGCTTCTTACCCTTCTTTCCCTTATGCGTCGCCACCAGGTGTCCCGCCCGGTGGAGCGAGTCGGGTTCGGCTACCCATTCAATGATGAAATCCAGTTTCTGCAATTCCATCGCATACAGGTCGCCCACCTGATGGACACCGGCGATATTAAGAGTGCCGCTGTTGATATTCACCGAGCGGATAAGCAGCTGCATAGTGGCGTCCATGTGGTCGGTGACATAGGTCATGGCCTTTTTTTCCGCAGCGTCGAGCTGCGCATGGACGGAGCTTAGCATAGTGGATGCGAGGAGGCTGAGGAGCAGACTTTTTCTCATGATAATAAAGATATTAAACCCGGCTTGTATTTTGAGGTCTATAGCACCATGTCCATAAAAAATATAACCCCGATAGTATTATTCGTCCTTCTGGCAGGCGCGGGGCGGGCGCAATCTTCGAAAGCCAATCTCGACCAGTGGCTGGACAACAACACGAAAGACATGGGAGGAAGGGCCATGCTGGTGGTATGGAAGGATGGAAAGCTGCTCTATAGCCGGAGTGTCAACGACATGACCAGGAGGCAAAAGATGGCAGGCAGGTATATCGCCCGCCGGCAAAAGAACGAGGCGAACTTTGACGACTATACGATGTCTTATCGTCAACCCATCGCCAGCTGTAGTAAATGGTTCAGCGCTGCCCTTGTGATGACCTTTGTGGATGAGGGAAAGATAAGCCTGTCGGACACGGTAGGAAAATATTTGCCGGTGCTGTCGCAGCATGGTAAGGGGAATATTACGCTTCGTCAGTGTCTCTCTCATCTCACCGGCATCAAAGAACCACCGCTAAAGGAAAGTATCCGGGAGATGAAAAAAATCGGCGACATGGATGAGGCTATACAGTATATCGCGGACATGCCCATGGAGGGCGCCCCCGGAACCGTCTTCCATTATAGTAATGCGGGGCTGCAAATAGCAGGAGCTGTCATCGAGAAGGTCAGCGGCGAGAGCTTTGAAACCTTGTTTGCGCAGCGGATCGCGCAGCCGCTGGGTATGCAGCACACAGACTTTGGACCCGGGAAGGGTAGGGTAGCGCTCCCTGCGGGTGGAGCTTACAGTACGCCCGGGGACTATCTGAATTTCCTTATTATGATCCTGCACAAGGGCGTGTTCGATGGTAAAAGGATACTAAGTGAAAACAGTGTAGCCGAAATGCAGGTGGACAGGATCCCGCCGGATGTAAAAATTGGATATTCACCCGTATCCATGGATAGTATCGGCTATGGATATGGCGAGTGGGTGCTGAGACCCGATGACAGGACGGTGACCAGCCCTGGTCTTTTTGGCAGCATCCCCTGGGTGGATAATGATCGCGGGTATTGCGCCTTTCTGATGACATTCTATATTAAAAAGAGAGATGCGGAACAACGCTTTAGGGAGCTGAGGCAGCTGGTGGATGGACTGTTCGATGGCCACTGACCTGGCGAGGCGGGTGATCACCCCCTAAATGCCGACGGCGTCATGCGTGTCCCCTTTTTAAAGAAATGATTAAAATGCGCCGGCTCCTCAAAGCCAAGACAATAGCTGATCTCGGAAATATTCCAATCCGTATGTTTTAGAAGGGCCTTGGCTTCGCTGAGGAGTCTTTCGAGGATATGTGCTGTCGTCGTCCTGCCAGTGCTGAGCTTGATGGCCCTGTTCAGGTGGTTGACGTGTACATTCAGTCTGTCGGCATAGTCGCTGGCGCTGCGCAGGACAAACTGTTGTGAAGGACTTTCGATAGGGAACTGACGCTCCAGCAGCTCCCTGAATACGCCGGCGATCCTGGCGTTGGCGTCCACGTGCTGGTAGAGGGATTCCGTAGGGCCGATCTTCAGGGCGGCATGCACCAGCTCCATGATATAATTACGGATGAGGTCGTACTTGAATCTGTAGTCGGACCGCAGCTCCGTCAGCATCTTTTCAAACACATTGCTCAAATTCTTATGCTGCTCGTTGTCGAGCATAAAAGCCGGCTTGCCGCCGGGGGCATACATAGGCAGCTCATGGAGACTGGCCCGGGTGTGGTCGCTAAAAAATTCTTCCTTGAAGATGCAGAAATATCCTTCCCCGATCCTGCCCGGGACGACGTTTTCCACTGTATAGGGTACACGGGGATTGAAGAAGAGCAATGCCGGTGAGGACACTTCCAGGCTTTTATCGGCATAATGATAGATGTTGTGTCCATGCAGCAGCGAGATCTTATAATAATCCCTGCGGGTGTAGCGCATGGGCTGATGCGGGACTACGGTCAGGTCCCCGATCCTGAACACATTGAAATGACCGGGTTCGCTGCCCTGGTCTTCCGGCTGGCCGAGACATTTATTGCGATAAAAGTCCGCTATGGTTTCGATATTCGGCATTGCTCTTCGTTTGTTTGTTGGCCCTGGCCTGCTATCGGCAGATGGATTGTCCGGCCGGCTGTTTTGACCAGGGACCGTCTTGTTTTTAGTTGTTCTATTTCCTGTCCCATTCTCCTCCGAACCGCTCGATCATCCAGCCGGGGTATTCGGGCGACAGCTTGCTGACGGCGTCCAGCTTCTGTAGTTCGGCCGCATCCAATGACAGGTCGGTGGCTTTTAGATTGTCTTCCAGCTGCTGTGGGTTCTTAGCCCCTATGATGACCGTGCTGACGGCGGGTTGATGCAAAACCCAGGAAAGCGCAACCTGTGCTACGGATACGTTCCTGGCCCGGGCCATCTCCTGCATGACATCGATGATGTCGTAAGCTTTCTCCCTATTTACAGGAGGAAAGTCGAAATTGATACGGCGGCCTTCTTCCGGACTGGTGTTGCGGCTGTACTTGCCGCTGAGCAAACCTCCCGCCAGGGGGCTCCATACCATCAGACCCAGTTTCTGGCTCAGCAATAAAGGTACGATTTCCCTTTCTATGTCCCTGCCGGCGATGGTATAGTAGGCCTGCAGCGAAACAAATTTGGAGTAACCTTTTATTTCCGAGATGGACAGCGCCTTCATGATATGCCAGGCAGCGAGATTGCTGCATCCGATGTAACGTACTTTTCCGGAGGATACCAGCTGATCCAGCGCATAGAGGGTCTCTTCCAGCGGAGTGAGGGCGTCGTATACATGTATCTGGTACAGGTCGATATAATCCGTCCGCAGACGCCGCAGGCTTTCTTCCGCCTGGTGGAGAATATGTTTGCGGGTGAGCCCTACCTGGTTGGGCCCTTCGCCCACTTTGCCCCGTACCTTGGTGGCGATGATGAGATCGTCACGCTGGAGTCCGAGATTGCGTATGGCCGTGCCCGTCATCTGTTCGCTGACGCCTTCGCTGTATACATTTGCCGTGTCTATAAAATTGATCCCTGCTTCCACGGAGCGTTTGACCAGCGCATCCACTTCGTCCTGGGGCAGGGTGCCGATGGCCGTCCAGAAACCCTTGCCGCCGAAGGTCATGGTGCCGAGACAAAGTTCCGATACTTTAAGACCTGTATTACCTAATAAATTGTACCTCATTGTCTGTTTGTTTTTGATGGGTGATGGTATGATTGTCGCCTACCAGCAAGACAGGTGGCGGCGCCGGCTGTTCCGCCAGCAGAATAAGGCTGGTGGCTGCCTGATCGCTGTCACGGATGTTCTCCCACATATCGTAATCCCTGGCATGCAGCCGGGGTTGAAAAGATGCCGGAGTCAGAACGGTGATGGATATGTTGAACTTATGGGCCTCTTCCTTGAATATTTCCGACAATCCCAGGGTGGCATATTTGGTGGCGGCATACAGACAGCTGTCAGTGGCGGCTCCGCAGGCTGCCATGGAGGATATGTTGAGAATATATCCTGAGCGTCGCTGCCGGAGATAAGGCATTACTTTATGCATCACCGTCATGGATGCCGTCGTATTGATCGCAAAACATTGGAGGACATCGGAAGGCGACAGCTCTTCCATTCTTCCTTCAGGGGCATAGCCTGCGTTGTTGACGACGACGTCGATGTGGCCGAAGGCGCTGTGTGCGGCGGCGATGGATCGTTCGATGGCGTATTCGTTCGTGAGGTCCACCTGCAGCGGCAGGAAATTCCTGATCAGCGATGTAGGAATGGCGTTGTGGATCTGATCCGTCAGTCGTTGTGGATACCGGGTGGTGGCGGCCACCTGATCGCCTCGTACCAGCAGCTGCTTTACCAGGGACAGTCCCAGTCCCGCAGAGGCGCCTGTGATAAACCAGACTTTTGGATAATGGTTCTGATTGTAGTGCATATTTGATCGGTGGTTTTGGAGGACAAAGTTAGGCTGGGCAGGAGGTGGGATCATTGTTCGCTTCAAACCAATAATTGTAAAAATCAAACAATCCAGTCAGGGAAGGATAAAAAACAAAATGAAACTAAAATTAATATGATGCCTGTCCAGGCGCCTGTAAATCTCATACGATTGATTCATAGTGCGTAAACATAACAGAAGTGTTGTAATCTGTTTTAATTATATTAGACTGTGGGTTAACTTTTCTTTAATTCACTTTATAATCCGTGATTTTATTTTGTAAATATTCCCTTTTTAAATACGTTTGATTTCGTTTTGTTTCTTTTAGTTGCATTTTGAACCCTAATTACCAACACTAACAATTATGAGCTTAAAATTTTCAGCGTTAATCCTATTCCTATTTGCGATAGGCATGCTGACAGGGCATACTGTATATGCCCAGGAGGTGATCAAGGGTCATGTCTCCGACCAGTCGGGCGCCGATCTGGAAGGCGTGACCGTTCAATCGAAACTGACTCACAAAGCTGCCATGACCAATGCGCAGGGCAATTTTGAGATCGTTGTCAAAATAGGCGACGAGCTCAGTTTTACCTATGTGGGCTACAAACAAAGGAAAGTGCTGGTCAGTGGCCCCGGCAAGATCAACGTGTCGCTGGCATCCGAACAGGCCAGCATGAACGACGTAGTGGTCATTGGCTATGGCAGCGTAAAAAGAAAGGACCTGACGGGGTCGGTGGGCACGGTGAACATGACAGATCTGGACAAAGCTCCGGTGCGAAGTTTCGACGAGGCGCTTGCAGGAAGGCTCGCCGGCGTGCAGGTGAGCTCCACGGAAGGACAGCCGGGCAGTGCGATCAACATTATCATCCGTGGCAATAACTCCATTACACAGGACAACTCCCCTCTGTATGTCATCGATGGATTCCCCGCGGAAAATCCAAATAACGGGTTGCTCAACCCCGCGGACATCGAGTCCATCAGCGTATTGAAGGATGCCTCTGCAACCGCCATCTATGGAGCACGCGGCGCCAATGGCGTCATTATCATCACTACCAAACGCGGCAAAATCGGCGTTCCCACCCTCAGCTATTCCGGATATTACGGCACTCAGAAGAATATTAAAACTATTCCGTTGATGAGCCCCTATGAATTCGTGAAACTGGAGAAAGAGATAGGCGTGAATATGGACTCCACCTACCTGGCCAACGGCGTGACGATAGATGATTATAAAAATGTAAGTGGAGTCGACTGGCAGGGGCAGCTGTACAGAAATGCACCCATGATGACTCATAACCTTTCGCTAACGGGCGGTACGGAAAAGACCCGGTACCTTCTTTCCGGCAATTTGTTTAACCAGAATGGCATCGTTATCAATTCCGGCTTTAAACGTTACCAGGGGAAGATGAGTCTGGACCAGACGGTGAATGACAAGATGAAGGTAGGAGTCAATGCCGTCTACACCATGACGCAAACGTATGGTACACAGGTGTCGGCCTCCTCGCTGTCCTCTATGAACAATCTGCTGTACAGTGTTTGGGGCTACCGTCCGGCAGCGCCCCTTCATCCTGCCGCCAGTGCGCTGGGAGACAACTATGAAGATGAGTTGACAGATGACATCGTCAACTCGGGGACAGACTATCGCCTCAATCCCATCATCGTGGCTCAGAATGAATACCGTAAAAGCTATGCGAACAACCTGCTCGCCAATTCCTATATGGATTACAACATCCTGAAAAATTTACGGCTGCGGGTGACAGGGATCTTTAACAAGACCATTCAGCACAACGACGCCTTCAATAACTCAAAGACCAGGAGCGGTAACCCCAGCACGGTTTATGGCGTTAATGGGTCCATCACCTATTACGAGACATCGAACTTTTTAAATGAGAACACGCTGACCTATGACAATACATTCAATAAAGTACACAAGCTGACGGTGATGTTGGGTTTTTCGGATCAGCAAAACCGCTATGAGACGCATGGCATGTCGGCCAACCAACTGCCCAATGAACAGCTGGGGTTGAACGGCCTCAACCTCGGGGTGCCGCAACCGGTGGTATCCAGCTCTTTGGAATGGTCCGCGGCTTCCTTCCTGGCGCGGGCATTTTACAGCTATAAGGACAAATACCTGCTGACGATGTCACTCCGCGATGATGGGTCTTCCAAGTTCAAGGCAGGCAAACGATGGAGTCTTTTTCCTTCGGGCGCCTTTGCCTGGCGGGTGATCAACGAGCCTTTTATGAAAGACCTGCATTTCCTCACGGATGCGAAACTGCGGGTCGGCTGGGGCAAGACCGGCAACAACAGGGTATCTGAATATGCCACTTATTCCACCATGAATTTTCCCGTCTCTGGTTATTATTCCTATGGCAACGGCCTGGAGATTGGCGGTTATCCCTCCGGCCTTGCCAGCGAAGATCTGCAGTGGGAGAGTACGGCCCAGACGGATGTAGGATTGGATCTGTCTTTTTTGAAGAACAGGATATCCTTTACCGCCGACTATTATAAGAAGATCACATCCAAGCTGCTGTTGTATGCGGACCTTCCTCCCACCTCGGGCTATAGCAAGGCGTATAAGAACATTGGTAAAACCAGCAATGAGGGATTGGAGCTGGCCCTGACTACGACCAACGTGCAGACGAAAGTTTTTTCCTGGAGCAGCAGCATTAACATCTCCTTCAATCGGAGTAAGGTGCTGGGGCTTACCCAAAACCAGGAGACGCTGACCTCCACGATGGGCTGGGATTCCTTCTTTGGCGATCCCTTATATCTTGCCAAGGTGGGGCAGCCTCTGGGTCAGTTCTATGGCTATATCTTTGATGGCGTCTACCAGTATTCCGACTTCAACTTGCAACCCAACGGCGCTTATGTGCTGAAGGACGATCGGCCAACAAATGGTAACACAAGGGCGAATATCCGGCCGGGTGATATCAAATACAAGGACCTGGATGGTGACGGCGTCGTAAATGCCAATGACCGCACCTTTATTGGAAGAGGCTTCCCCATTCATTTCGGAGGTTTTTCCAACAACTTCCGGTATAAGAATTTTGATCTGAATATATTCTTTCAATGGTCTTATGGCAATGACATCTACAATGCCAACAGACAGAACTTCGAGACGGGTAACAAATCCTGGCTGAACCAATATGCTTCCTTTGAGAACAGGTGGACGCCGGACCATACCAGCACCAACATACCCAGGGCGGGTGGCCAGTATGGCTATATGTATTCTTCGCGGGTGCTGGAGGATGGTTCTTACCTGCGGCTGAAGACACTGTCCCTGGGATACAATCTACCCGCTGTATGGCTGAAGAAGGTATCGGTGAGGAGTGGCAGGATCTTCGTGTCGGCGCAGAACCTGGTGACCTGGACAAAATACACCGGATCCGACCCCGAAGTATCCATCAATTATTCGGCGCTGACGCCCGGCTTCGATTATTCATCCTATCCAAGGGCCAGAACGATGACGGCAGGATTGAGCCTGACATTCTAATACATTAACTACGCAACATAGCATATGAAAATATATTTCACCTGTCTCGCAGCGCTACTGATGATGTGCGGCTGCAACAAATTCCTGGACAAACAGCCCACCAGCACTTTGTCGCCGGATAATTATTACTCTGACGCCGCCGAGGTCAATACTGCCCTGGTCGGCGTATACAATATCCTGGCGCTGGAAACCATGTGGGGCAGCCAGATCGAGGTCCGGCAGAATGCCAGTACGGACGAGAGCTGGTTCTCTTATACAAATTTCACCTCAGGCCCCTTCTGGTACAATTACGATCCTTCCGACCCCTATGTGCTGAACATGTGGACCAATTGTTATGCGGGCATTGAAAGGGCTAATGTCCTGCTGGCCCACCTGGATGGTGCGGCGATGGATAGCACCAGCAAGTCGGTGGTACGCGGCGAGACCTTATTCCTGCGCGCCTTCTACTATTTTACGCTGGCACAGTATTTTGGAGATGTGCCGTTGAAGCTGACACCGTCGATCTCCGTCAACAACGTGAATCGGACGCGAACGCCTGTCAAGGATGTATATGCGCAGGTATTGAAGGATATGCAGACGGCAGAGGGGCTGGTACAGACCTCGGATGTCAACGGTAATACGGAGCGTATCTCCAAATCCACCGTGCAGGGCATTCTGGCGCGGGTATGTCTGACAATGGCCGGACAGCCCCTGAACGACGCCTCCAAATACAATGATGCACTGGGCTGGGCGAAGAAGGTCGTTACCTCCGGTCTGCATCAGCTGGATACCTCCTATTCACAGGTGTTCATTAACGAATGCCAGGATGTCGACGACTGGAAGGAATGTATCTGGGAAATTGGACTATGGGGAAATAACAACGATGCCAATCGGCTGGGAGGACGCATCGGGAATGAGAATGGCGTTAAATGCAGCAGCAGCGATCCGGCCAATGTAGGATATGCGTATGGCTTTATCAGCGCTACCTACAAGCTATATCACTTGTATGATACCGCGGACAAGAGAAGGAATTGGGCCATCTCCAACTATACGTTGAATGCATCCGGGGTGAAGTCGGCCATTTCGGCCTCCACTTTCTATACGCGCAACTGTGCCAAATGGAGAAGGGAATATGAGCTGGACAGGCCTATGAACAAGAACTATACCCCCTCCAATTTTCCCATGCTACGATATTCGGACGTGCTGCTGATGCTGGCCGAGGCGGAGAACGAGGTCAACGGGCCTACACAGACAGCCTATGACGCCATCAACCAGGTACGGAGAAGGGGCCATGCTTTTGGGCTGGACACCGCCAGTGTCATTGCCGACCTGCCCGCCGGGCTCAGTAAGGATGATTTTCGGAAGGAGCTGCAGGACGAGCGGGCGAGAGAGCTGTGTTTTGAAGGGCTTCGCAAACCCGACCTCATCCGATGGGGCCTGTTCCTCACTGCCATGCAGGATCAGGTTAACGAGATATCTACGCATGCATCCAGCTCCTTGCAATATGCCGCCCAGGCAGCATCCAGGGTGAGCGCGCGGCATTTACTATATCCCATTCCCACCAAGGAAATGTCACTGAACAAGTCGATGACGCAAAATCCCGGTTGGTAGCCAACCTTAAAAAACATTTTATGAAAAGAATTACCCCTCCCATTATATTTTTATTGATGGTCCTCTCCTGTACGAAAAAAGAGGTGCCATCGGCTGATTTTAAGGTGACCAGCGACAGCGTCAGCTATACAGCAGGCGATACTACCTGGTTTTCTTTCACCGGCGATCCCTATAACCTCTCTTTTTATTCAGGCGAGCCGGGACATGAATACAGGTTCCGTGCGCGCACCACGGCTACCGGAGACCCTCAGCTGCAGTTCTCCACTACAAGAGCCAGCGGGAATGCCGCAGATACCCTCCAGATATTGATGTCGACGGACTTTAAAGCTGTGTATGACAGTGCACATCTTTACCAGGCCACCTGGACGGACATCACTTCGCGGGCGGTGCTGGCCACCTCTTCGTCTAAACCTTCCGGCATCGTAGACCTGACGGATTTTGTAAAGGATACGCAGGCTGTTTACCTGGCCTACCGGTATGTCGGCACTACCCATACGGGTTCGCAGACTACCTGGACCGTTACTGCCATTACGATCAACAATGTGGTCACGGATGGTAATAATACGTTCTCTGTGGGTACTGTGGCGGATGGCGCCTGGCAGGTAGTGAATATGAAGAATAGGGCCGTAAAATGGACGGTGTCCTCTACGCAGCTGCAGGTGAAGGGCGGCGCGGCCAACAGTGATACTGCGGAGACCTGGGTGATATCACGGCCATTGATGCTCACGAGGGCCATCCCGGACATTGGGGTTTCACTAAAAAATATAACGAACAACGCCGTTGCTACCTATCCATATATCTATAAAACGCCCGGTACCTATACGGCTACTTTTGTGGGTACGAATACGACGGTATATGATTCCAAGCGCAGCGTGAAAGAG